>Ga0335085_10009407_pt1 | contig 14751 bp, 11 predicted proteins | sample Lox_Sample_45_FD_206712 | JGI IMG/M metagenome (GOLD analysis project Ga0335085, IMG submission 206712) | Soil microbial communities from Loxahatchee National Wildlife Refuge, Florida, United States - Lox_Sample_4.5 | ecosystem: Environmental > Terrestrial > Soil > Wetlands | place: USA... | reverse complement strand
CCACGAGGGAATATGCGGAGGCACGCAATCCATGTGCGTCGAAAAGACGACTGTCGGCGAAAGCACTCCAGGCGGCAGCGCGAGCACGTTGAAGCGATGTCGCTCGACCGGGCCTTTCTGCACCACGTAGCCGAGTTTCCCCAGCCGTTCGGCGAGAAAATCGCCAACCTGCGCTTCGTTTCCGGTGATCGATTCGATGTCGATCAGTTCCCGTGTAAACCGGATCGGATCCATAACTGTTCAGGATATCAGGAGCGCCGTGTGCGACGGCTCCGAAACCAGTAGATCAGCAGCAGCGCCACCACAACTGCAAGCACACCCCAGTTGAAGTCGCTCATCAACGCCAGCAGGCGATCCAATTGCGAGCCGAAAGCGAACGCCACACCGGCAATTGCGCTCACCCACACCGCCGCGCCGAGGAAATTGAATAGCGCGAACCGCTTCCACTCCATCCGCAGCACGCCCGCCAGAGGACCCGCAATCACCCGAGCACCGGTGACAAATCGCGCAAAAAAGATCGCCAACGCGCCATAGCGCTCGATCAACTTCTCGGCCGCGGCGATGTGTTCGGAGCCGACGTGGAAGAACCGCTTCCAGCGTTCCAGCAGCGGACGTCCGCCTTTCCGCCCGATCCAGTACCCAATATTGTCGCCCGTTGTAGCAGCAACGGTACCGACCACGATGATCCACGGCAGATGCAATTCGCCATGGCTGTAGGCGATCACGCCGGCGAGAATCAAGATCGTCTCGCCCGGCACCGGCACTCCGGTGTTCTCCAGCAGCAATCCAGCTGCGACCGCCCAATAGCCCCAGTCGAGCAGGAACTGCCGGATCGTCTCGATCAAACCATGCATGAAGTCAGTTCAGATTAGCAGGTGACTAACGGGGCAGACTACTGCACGATTTTGCGCTTTCTAAGCAATACTTTTCCCTTTTGGTAAGCCGCAGAAAAAATTCCCCAAAAATCGCACGGATATCATTGCTTTCGCCGAACTCCGGTTGGCATACTGCACCAACCTATGATTCCGCCCAAAACCGTTTCTCCTTTTGCCTTGCTGGCAGTCCTTTGCGCGCTGCTCCTGTCGAGCGCGTTAAATGCAAACGCCCAATGCGTGAGCCTCACCAATGGCTCAGGATCAACTTACACACAAGACTTCAACACCCTCGCCACTTCCGGGACCACCAACAGTAACTTGCCCGCGGGATGGTATATCTTCGAATCTGGCACCAGTGCTCGCGTAAACCAGCAGTACGCGGCTGACACCGGCAGCAGCAACACCGGCGACACGTACAGCTACGGTGCCTCCGGCTCAAGTGATCGGGCGCTGGGCACACTTCTCAGCAGCACGATCAATTCCACCATCGGAGCTTGTTTCACCAACAACACCGGCGCGCCGATCACCGCCGTCACGATTCAATACAACGGCAAGCAGTTCCGGGTTGGCACCGCCAATCGCACCGACCGGCTCAACTTCCAGTACAGCACCACGGCAACGGCGCTCAACTCAGCGGCCTCCTCCTGGACCGATTTCACCGCTCTTACTTATACCGACACGGCATCGGCCACCACCGGCGTGGTCAACCCCGCGGTGACCACCGCCATCGGTCCACAGGTAATTTCCAGCCTCAACATCGCGGACGGCTCCAGCTTCTGGGTTCGCTGGACTGACTTCGACGCCAGCGGCGCCGACGACGGACTCGCGGTCGACGACTTCAAGCTTACCGTCGGCACTGGCGGCCTTTCCACCAATCCTTCCGCGACAGGGACGGCCACGGCCGTTAACGCCGGAGCAACAACCACGTTCAGCGGATCCATCACTGCGGGCACCAACCCTACATCCGTCAGCTACACGGTTAGCTGCAACCTCACCAGCGTTGGCGGAGACAGCAATTTCGCAATGACGGTCTCGGATACCAGCTTCTCCGGAAGCTACATCGTTCCTTCGAACACGGGGGCGAACACTTACTCACTACCTTGCACCGTCGTTGACGACCAGAGCCGCTCGGGCTCCTTCGCGATTGCGCTCACGATCAACGCGCCGTACGTCAGCATTCCGCAGATCCAGGGCAGCACGGCTGTTTCACCTTACGTGGGACAAATGGTCTCCACCAGCGGCGTCGTCACCGCTGTTACCAGCAGCGGCTTCTTCCTGCAGGATCCCGTCGGCGATGGCGATCCGAGCACATCCGACGGAATCTTTGTGTACACATCCTCGAAGCCGACCGTTGCTGCCGGCGATTCGGTAAACGTCGGCGGTAAGGTTGCCGAATATCCCGTGCCCGTGAATCCGGGCGATCCGTCCGCGACAGAAATCGACAGTCCGTCGATCAGCAAGGTTTCCAGTGGGAACGCCTTGCCAGGCGCTGTGAGCATCAATCCGGGCGATGTCACGGCGAGCGGCGGATTCAACCAGCTCGAGCGATACGAAGGCATGCGTGTTCACATCGACACGCTGAACGTTGTCGGTCCGACCGATGGCACCGTCGACGAAGTTAACGCTGTCTCGACGTCTAACGGCCTCTTCTACGGCGTGCTACCCGGAACCGCGCGTCCCTTCCGCGAGCCCGGCATTGAAGCTCCGGAACTGCCGCCAGTCGGGTCGCCCTGCTGCGTGCCTGAGTGGGACAGCAATCCCGAGCGCCTGCTGATTGACTCGAAAGGCATTGCGTCCTCGACCGCAGTCGACGTAACCAGCGGCGCAGTGGTGACCGATATCACCGGCCCGCTCGATCTCAGCGGCAACGTTTACGAGATTCACACCGACCACACGCCGGCGTTTACCGGCAACGTCAGCGCAACTCCCGTTCCGTTGCCTGACACCTCGAAGGAATTCACCATTGCGTGCTTCAACATGGAGCGTTTCTTCGACACCACCGACGACCCGAGCATCAGCGATGTGGCGCTCACGCCGCAAGCATTTGCCAATCGGCTCAACAAAGCCTCGCTGGCAATTCGCAACGTGCTGAACTCGCCTGATATCGTCGGCGTCGAGGAGATGGAGAACATTACTACTCTTCAGGCGGTCGCCGACAAGGTAAACGCCGATGCGCTCGCCGCTACCGGTGTCAATCCCGAATACCAGCCTTACCTTATCGAAGGCAACGATATCGGCGGCATCGATGTCGGCTTCCTTGTCAAGTCCACGCGCGTACAGGTGAACAGCGTGACCCAGTTTGGGCACGACTCCACCTTCACCGATCCCGACACGGGCAAGCAGGCATTGTTGAATGACCGGCCCCCTCTCGTGCTCGACGCAAACATCACCAACCAGTACGTCACGACCCACATCCTCGTGATCGCGAACCATCTGCGCTCGCTGATTAGCGTTGACACCGATGCGACCGTCCGGGCCAAGCGTCTCGCGCAGGCCGAATACCTCGCCAACCTCATCCAGTCGTTCCAGTCCGGCGATCCGAACGCGAAGATCGTCAGCATCGGCGACTATAACGCCTTCAACGTCAACGACGGCTACGTGGACTCGATGGGCATCATCGAAGGGACGCCCGCTCCGAGCGATGAAGACGTGCTCGCCGGCCCCGCCGGGCTCGTCAGCCCGACCTTGACCGATCTCGTCTACACGCTCGATCCGAGCCAGCAATACTCGTACTCGGAGAGCGGCAGCGCACAGGTGCTCGATCACGTGCTCGTGAATCCGAACATGCAGGCGCTGCTGACGCGCTTCGCCATCGCGCGCAACGACGCCGACTTCCCAGAAACCTTCCGCAACGATCCCAATCGTCCGGAACGCATCTCGGACCACGACATTCCGGTCGCCTACTTCCAGCTTCCGGTTGACACGCCGCCTTCCGCCAGCGACCAGTCGCAGACGGTCAGCTACGGCTCTTCGTCGACATTCGCCCTGAATGCCAGCGATCCCGATGCCGGCCAGACACTGACCTTCTCGACGACGAACGGCCCGTCGAAAGGCAGCGTCAGCTACAACGGCAGCAATGCCATCTACACGCCGAATTACGGTGCGACGGGAACCGACAGCTTCACCTATACGGCAACCGACGATGCGGGTCTCTCGGCTTCAGCGACGGTGACCGTGACTATCGTTCCAGTTAACGTCTCCAGCGGAATCCAGGCCACCAACGGCGGCTACGTTTACAATCTGGTTACTCACCTGTACGTCCAGACCATCACCTTGAAGAATGTTGGAAACGCTGCCATCGCGGGTCCGATCCAGGTGGTGCTTGGAAACGTGCCGGCCGGAGTTACCGTTGCTAATGCGAGCGGCACTTACAACGGCAGTCCTTACGTAACTTCGTCAGTGACGAGCCTCGCGCCGGGACAGTCCACCACTGTCACACTACAGCTCAAGACCACTTCGGTTTCGGGCTTGAACCTCAGCAAGACGGAATACTCCGGCTCGTTCTGAGCCGTTCCGTAACTTTGATGTTAGAAGCAAAGGAGGAGCTGCGGCTCCTCCTTTTTCATTCCTCCAGAAAATTCTTCACTTCGCGGTTGAACTCATCGGGGACTTCATCGTAGGGAATGTGGCCGACGCCGCTCATCATCAGCAGGCGTGCGTTCTTCATGCGCGCAAGAATCGCGAGCGCCGATTTCGGCCTGACCGCCGGATCGCGGTCGCCCCAGATCAGCAGCGTCTTCTTGTCGGCGATAGCGCTGTAATCCTGCTCCAACTGGCACATGCTTTCACGCCAATGCTTTACGACTGCCACTCCGTATTCCCAGGCGCTGTCGTTCACCAGCGGCGCCGCGTAGCCCTCAAGCGTTCCCGCGGCGACTCGTGTTGGATCACCGTACAAACGCTTCAGCCAGAAATCGCCAGTCGCGCGGATTAGCGGCAGCGACGACAGGAACATTTTCGACGCGGGCCGCGTAGCCAGCACGCGAGTGATCCAGCGGCCGTGCCGCGACCACGGATTGATTGGCGCGGCGAGAACTAGCTTGTTCACGCGCCCCGGAAACGTCGCTGTCATGTGCACCGCGATTCCGCCGCCGAGCGACGAGCCGACAATGTCGGTGGTGCTCACTCCCAGGCCGTTGAGCAACTTCCAGAGCCGTTCCGCCTGTGCAGTCAGGCCGACATCTAGATCCAACGGCTGGTCGGAAAAGCCGGTTCCGAGCAAGTCCGGAGCAATGACCGTTCGCATCGGCGCCAGCGCCGGAATTGTCCATCGCCACGAAAACGAATAGGCCATCAGTCCGTGAATCAGCAGGACTGGTGGCCCATTTCCGGCGCGCAGGAACCGCATGCGGTGTCCCGCGACCTCGGCCCAGCATTCCTCCGCGGCGGGAACTGCGGGCGCGGAGAAGGAGCCGGCGTTCATTTATTTTCCCGGGCTGGCAACCGAAGAGGCTTCTCGGGATTCTTATTACTCGATATCGCCTCTGTCGCTTCTGTGTGGGGAGTCTTCGAGACTCCCCGCTTTTTTGTTTGCAGGTATCAGCTATTCAATCTTCTTCTTCAGCAACTTCTTCAGCACCTTAATCGTCTTGTCGACGTGCTTCTCTTCGGTGATGAACGACGGCAGGAAGCGCAGTGTCGTGTCGTGCGTGCTGTTGATCAGGACGCCGGCTACAAGAGCGGCATCCGCGTAGGGACGCGACGGGATGTTGAGGTCGAGCGCGAGCATCAGGCCGCGTCCACGAACTTCCCTCACGAGCGCAAAGTTGTCACGCAGATTGACGAGCTCCTGGTGGAAGTATGCGCCGACCTTCTGCACATGTTCTAGAAGATGGTCTTCCTCGATAATCGACAAGAACTCGAGCGCGGTGCGGCAGGCCAGCGGACCTCCGCCGAATGTGGTGCCATGCTTGCCCGCGCTGATGACGTCCGCAATCTCCTGCGTGACGATGATGGCGCCGAGCGGTAGTCCGGCGGCGAGTGGCTTCGCGACTGTCAGAATGTCCGGCGTAACACCGTGATGCTTGAAGGCGAACATTTCGCCCGTGCGGCCGAGTCCACACTGGATTTCGTCGAGCACCAGCGCGGCCCGATGCTGGTTGCAGACCTGGCGCGCGGCTTGGAGGAATTCGCTGGTGCACTCGAAGATGCCGCCCTCGCCTTGAACGGTTTCGAGAAAGACGCCGCAGGTGGAATCATCAACGGCCGCGCGAAGAGCTTCAATGTCGTTGAGATCGATGAAGGTCACGCCTTCGAGAAGTGGCTTGAAGTCGTCGCGATACTTGGCGGTCGCAGTGAGCGACATTCCGCCGTAGGTGCGTCCGTGGAAGGAGTTGGTGGCGGCGACGAGCTTGAACTTGCCTTCGCCTCCGACTTTGTGGCCGTGAGCGCGCGCGAACTTGATCGCACCGTCCATGGCTTCGGTGCCAGTGTTGGAGAAGAAGACGCGAGAGAGACCGGACGCCTCGATCAGCTTCTTCGCCAGCGGACCTTGATACTGGTTGTAGTAGAGATTCGAGATATGGATGAGCTTCGCGGCCTGCTCGCGGATGACCTTCACGATCCGCGGATGCGCGTAGCCAAGCGCATTGACGCCGAGGCCGGAGATCATGTCGAGGTATTTCTTGCCGTTGATGTCTTCGACGAAGACACCTTTCCCTTTGGTGAAGACGACGGGAAAGCGGGCGTAGGTGCCGAGCAGGTAGTGCTTTTCAAGTTCTGTGACGTCGTGAACGGCGGACGTTTCCTTCACTTCTTCCATAACTGCAGCTTCCACTTCTTGCTCCTCAGGGGCTAAAGCCCGCGGATGAATTTCAATCTTTATCGCAGGGCAAATCCCTGCTCCACCCATTAGTCGTCTTCGACCCAGCGGCAACGGATTTCGCCGCGGTGCATTTCGTCCATGATGCGCTGGGCGATCGCGTCCAGCTCGGCGATCGGGTGCTGTTCGCCCTCGAAGTACACCGCGGGCGGACTGGCCAAAGGTTCGGCCCAGACCTCGAAAGCGCCTCCACCGGTCGAGATTTCGAGGTAATCGCCTTCTTTCAACCGGCGTTTCAGTTCGTCAAAGTTCAGGTCTTCAGACAACGTTCAGCCTCCACTGCTGGGATCGGGGTTGCTAGAGAAACCTCGATTGTAATGCGTCGCTCAAACCTCGGTGATGCGAATTTCTCTGTAGATCTCTCTCCAGACATCTTCGAGTGAAGAATTGAAACGTCAGATCAACAGAATCAATAACTTAGGGACCGAGATGCCGAACCTGCGTTGCAAACAAAGGGACTTACGAGTAAGTACAACAAAATCAATAAGTTAGCTATTCTCAGCCCTTCAAGAGTCAAGACCGGGTACCCCTCCCCCTTAGCTATGTTCCTTGAAACACGGGCGTTAGATCCCGCGAATGAAAACAAGGAACTTAGCTTCGACCGACTAAGTCTAGGAGTATTCCCGTCTATTCTAAGGATAGCTGAAAGGGGAGGTCCTAGTGCCAAATTAGCCGAAACTGGATTTCGTTTGGAATCAATTACTTAGCTGGAATCTGGAGGAAATCGGGACTTGACAGCGAAATCACAAAAAAACGTTGGCTCTCACGACTGAAGTTTCGAATTATCTCACCATTGGTTGTAAGGAACGCCGTCGCTTCCGGTGGCTTCGGAGCCGGAGTGGACGTCGGTAATGCCAGGCTGGTCCTGATCGACGGAGACGAGGGTGTCTTCCTGAACGGTCTGCCAGGTGTCGCGGGAGTTGGTCATAGGATCCATAGGGATCTGTTTGAGGTAGCCAGCATCGACGAGATCCTGAAGCGACTGAGGAGCTTTCTCCTTGTCCATGGAGTACTGGTCGATCACGGAGCGCATCGTGAACAGGTTCTGGCGCAGCACGGCCTCGCGGGCGCGGACGACCGACGCCTGGTACATCGGGATGGCGGTTGAGATGAGGATGAGGATGATACTGATCACGATCATCAACTCGATGAGCGTGAAGCCGCGCTGGCGGCGGGGGCGTCCGGGTTGGAGAGTGCGTGACATATGTTTCGTTCGTTCTACCACGGCCAGAGCCGTAGGCTACCAATCCCTGTATTTCGTGCCGTCCATGGCGGTGTCTTGCGACTGGCTATAGACATCGAAGACGTTGTCGCCGTTCCACGAGTCGCTATCAGGGTCATCACTCATGGAACGAAGCCCCCAATCATCCTTGCCGGTCATGGGATCAATCGGAACCTTCCGCAGAAAACGAACCTTCTTGCCGCCAATGTCGACGCCATCAACCAGCGATTGCAGGTCAGGGGGATAACCGTCAGTGCCGAGCTTGACCTGGAACATACCACGGTCGGCGGCATCCTTGTAGCGGTCGATAGCGTCACGCATCTCCCAAAGGTCGTTGCGGAGTTCGCGTTCCTTCTCGCGGCGGACCGCAAAGCGCGCCAGCGGGATCACTGCACTGGCGAGGATCACCATGATGGTCGCGGCCACCACGAGTTCGACAAAGGTGAATCCGCGCTGACCGCGGGCGAGATGGCGACCGTCTTGCAATTGCTACCAATCCTTGTACTTTGTGCCGTCAATGGCGGTGCCTTCTGACTTGCTGAAGACATCGAAGACATCGTTGCCACCCCAGGAATCGCTGTCGGGGTCGTCAGTCATGGAACGCATTCCCCACTCGTTCTTGCCAGTCATCGGATCGACGGGGATGCGTCGCAGGAAGCGCATCTTCTTGCCACCGATATCCACGCCCTTAACCAGCGTGTCGAGATCGGGCGGATAACCTTCGGTCCCGAGTTTGGTTTGGAACTTGCCCTGATCGGCCATGTCCTTGTAGCGGTCGATCGCATCACGCATCTCCCACAGATCACGGCGCAGTTCGCGTTCCTTCTCGCGGCGGATCGTCAGGCGCGTCATTGGCACGACCGCAACCGCCAGGATCGCCATGATCGTGACGGCGACGATCAGTTCGACGAGGGTCAGACCTTGCTGAGAATGACGACGAGTGGAAGCAGCAGCGGCCGGTGCAGTGAATCGCCGGCGGTGCAACATCATGCCTCCATTCTACAGGTTGCGGGCCCGTGTGCCGTCCGCTTAAAAGCCTCTCTCTCGAAAATCGAGAGAAGCTGATCCTATCTGTTGCCACGGCCGAAGCCGTGGGCTGCTACTTCACGGTCACCATAGCCTGGCCACCGGCGACCGGCATGGCCTGCATGGCCGGGTCGCGGGCGCTCGCCTGACGAATGACCAGCGAGCTTTGTCCCGGCGCCTTGGCCATAAACGTTAAGGCGAATACCGGACCCTGACCGCTGACGCCACCAGAGCCAGGCGGACGAGTTGCGGTGACCTGCAATGTTCCAGCCGCCTGATCGTCACGATGGACGAGCGCGACGGGTTGTCCATCCTTCCCCAAGAAACCGCCGTTGGAGACATTCACCAACTGCAGGATCTTGGGGTCATAGGAAATCTGCGCGGGTACGGAGAAGACGTTCTGCGCGTTACCCATGCTGACGTTCACTACGAACGTGCTGTTGGCGGCCTGGCTAATGGACGCGGGCTCAAAACTAAGCACGGCGTTGCCGGCCTGCAAAGTTCCTTCACGCTGCTGGGGATTCGGAACACGCGGCATGCCGGGCGGTTGAGCTCCGGGCGGAAGCTGAGCCTGCACCGGCACTCCAGGTGTAATGCCATTCTGGGGTGTCGCCGATACGGGCGGAGCTACCGCAACATTGTTCACCACGTTCGCGGGTTGCAACTGAGACTGCGACTGCGGTTGAGCCGCCGGAGAAGCCGCGGGGCTGACAGCCGGCGGCGGCTGAACGTGACGCAGTTCGATGGAGCTAGCGGTGCCCACGTCAACACCCTGGTCGTTGAGAGCCGTCTCTTCTTGCTCACGCACGATATGCGGAATGACGGCGAAAACGATCTCGTTGGTACTGTGATCCTTGTTGGTCTGGCCGAAGAAGTATTTCAGGATCGGAATTTGCGCGAGCAAAGGATAGCCGGTAAGCGACTGGGTTTCGCTGTCTTCAAGAATTCCGCCGAGCAGGTTGACTTCACCATCTTTCAGTCGGATTTCGTGCTCAAGGCGCCGCTGTCCAATGACCGGCTGTTGGATGCCGCCGATGTTCTGGTAACTGGTGACGGACGAGATTTCCAGCGTCATCTTCAACGTGACTTCGCCATCCTTGTGGATACGGGGCGTGATGTCTACGTTGACGCCGACATCGATATACTGGAACTGCGTATTAACGAGAGGGTTAATACCGACGCCGCCGATGCCGGGCTGGAACGAGCCAGTGGCGACGGGCACGCGGTCGCCGATCTTGAGCGTGGCCTTCTGATTATCGAGCGCGCGAATCTCTGGATTCTGGATGATCTTGGTATTGCTGTCGCTCAAGAGCGCAGTAAGCGTCGCTGCCGGAATGCTGACCTGGAAATCGTTGGCGTTCAGGTTGGCCAGCTGGTTGAGTGTGATGGTGCCGTTGCCGGTGCTGTTGGTGACTGTACCAGTGGTCCCGGTACCAGTTGTAGCCGTCGTTGTCGAAGTAGTGGTGTTGGGCTGCAATTGCACGCTCACCGATGTGGGCGGCGAGATGCCGAGGTTGCGCATCCTGTCGCGGGTGACCTGCATGATGGCCACTTCGACCACGACTTCCGGCTTCGCCTTGTCGATATCGTCGAGGAGCTTGCCTGCCATGGCGATCTGGTCCGGCGTGCCGCGAACGACGATAGCGTCCTGCGATGCGACCTGCTGAATACGGCTGACGTCGAGGATCTGGCGGATGGTGTTAACCGCGTCCTGCAGATCGTTGGGGCTGGAGACGTTGCCCAAGTAGAAAGTCTTGACAACGCTCTGCTCAAGTTCTTTGCGCTTGGCGGGCGTATCGGAGGCCACAAAGACGGTGTTCGGCGTCACGGGACGCCAGAAGGTTTTGGATTCCAATGCGACGATTTCGAGTGCCTGGTAGAGCGTGACGCCATTGAGCTCGATGCTGATGCGGCGCGAGGTGTAATCGGGATCGAAGAGGACATTGAGACCGGCGAGCTTTCCGATGCTGGTGTAGACCACCTTGGCGTCTTCGGTCATACGCAAGGTGATCGGCGTATTGGAGATGGGACGCAGTTCGACCGGTCCGGCGGCATGCTGAGCGAGACTGTCGAGAGGGCTCTCGGCGGATGTAGCCGAGCCCCCGGACTTCTGCTTCTGGATCATCAATTCCACTCGATGGGCTTCCTGCCCGGCGAGGAAGTTGGAAGGGTCGATCATCGACGCTTTCTGAAATTCGGCGAGGGCATCCTCGAGTTTGCCTTGCTGGAGCAATTGCTGACCGGTATGGACGTGCGCAGAAGAAGCGTAAAAACGCATGCGCGTGTAGGCCGCACGATATTTGATGTCGCTGGGCTTGAGGTCGAACGCCTCTTTGTAGAAGTCGTAAGCCTGCTCGAAATTATCCCGCGCTTCAGCTTCGGCTCCGTGCTTGAAGGCTGTGCTTGCCTTATCGGCAAAAGCGGGCAAGCACGAGGAAATGGCGAGCACCAGGGCCGCCACCCGTACCAAACGTGTCATCGTTTCCCCTGAGGTAAATGGGTCATGGTTCGCGCCGTCCCACATCCAAAACTCATTGCTAGAACGCCCAAAGAACGCCGACTTGCACGTTTTTCGTTCATCCATCGCGTAAGTTGAAGAAAGCACGAGTGAAAAGGGGATTATAGCATCGGTAAGAGAGCGCCCCGTGACTGGTTGAGTACGTGCGGAGGCGCCAAATTTGTTGTGCTAGCATGGGTGATTGGGGTAGCGACATTGGCCAGATATGGCACGCCAGACCACACATCAGACGAAAGCAAATCCCGAAAAGTCTCCCAAGCGACAAGCACAGGCTTCGGGAGAACGGGATGCCGCCGTCAACCGGGCCGCCAGCCATAATTATTTCCTGTTAGAGAAATTCGAGGCAGGCATCGCGCTGACGGGAACGGAAGTGAAGTCGGTGCGCTCGGGCAAGTCGAACCTGAAGGACGCTTACGGTCTGGTCAAGGACAACGAATTGTGGCTGCTGAACGCACATATCAGCCCATATGATCCGGGGAGCTACAACAATCATGACGCTGTGCGGACGCGTAAGTTGCTCGTACACCGGGAAGAAATAAGGAAACTGATTGGAAAAACCCAGCAGAAGGGGCTGACTCTGATCCCCACGCGGATGTATTTCAAGAACGGCCGGGTGAAGGTGGAAATGGCGCTCGCGAAGGGCAAGCAACAATGGGATAAGCGCGAAACCGAGCGGCGCAGGACGGCGGACAAAGAGGCTAGAGAGGCGATTGCGAGGTCGAGAAAGCAGTAGTCAGGAGTCAGGTTTCGGTAGTCAGTTATCAGTTTTCAGTTGAAGGAAGAAGATGGAAATCGAACTCAAATTTCAAGATCCAGCAGAAGTGGAAACGGAGTGCCTGGCGGCGGTAGTGGTCGATGAGGGTGAGGGATCGGCAACCAAGGCGAAGGTGTTGACCTCGGACGCGGGCGTGCGGAACGCGGCGCATGAACTGATTGCGAGCGGCGAGGCTACGGGGAAGATCTTCGAAACAAATCTGATTCACAAGCCGCATGGACTGAAGGCGAAGCGGTTGCTGCTGGTCGGCGGCGGAAAGGCCAAAGGCTTTACGACGACGGAGTTGCGGCGTGTCGCGGGAACAGCGGTGCGTCATCTGAAGCCGAAGTCGATCAAGAACTTCGCGATCGTGGCACCCGATCTGGCGACGGGCACAGTGGATTCGATTAAGTCGGTGGTCGAGGGCGCGTTTGTGGCGGACTTCGATCCGGATACGTACAAGAGCGACCGCAAGGACCAGGCGATGCAGAAGGTGACGGTTGTCACCGATGCTGACAAGAAGATCGCCGAGGAAGCGGTGCGCGAAGGGCGCGCGATGGGCGAGTCGCAGAACCTGACGCGGGTGCTGGTGAACGAGCCGAGCAACCGCATGACTCCGACGATCCTCGCCGAGCGGGCGAAACGGATGTGTGCCGAGGTCGGCCTGAAGTGCGAGGTGTACGGTGCGGACAAGATCAAAGAAATGAAGATGGGCGCATTCTGGAGCGTTGCACAGGGATCGGATGAGCCTCCGGCGCTGATCGTGATGACGTATGAGCCGGCGGGCGCGCCGAAAGAACCAGTGCTCGGGCTGATTGGCAAGGGCGTCACGTTCGACACGGGTGGCATTTCGATCAAGCCAGCCGACGGCATGGAGAAGATGAAGTACGACATGGCAGGCGGCGCGACGATGATCGGAGCGATGCGCGCGATCGCGATGCTGAAGCCGAAGGTGAAGGTGATCGGGATCGTGGGCGCGACGGAGAACATGCCGTCCGGAAAGGCGCAGAAGCCGGGCGATGTGCAGATTGCGATGTCGGGTAAAGCGATCGAGATCATCAACACCGATGCCGAAGGGCGACTGGTGCTGGCGGATGCCCTGCATTACGCGCGACAGTTGGGCGCGACACACATGATCGATGCGGCAACGCTGACGGGCGCGTGCGTGGTAGCGTTGGGGCATGTCAACGTTGGCGTGTTCGCGAATGACGACGTAATGTTCCAGCGGTGGAGCGAAGCGAACAAACGCGCGGGCGAGAAGATGTGGCGGTTGCCACTCGACCAGGAATATTTCGAGCAGATCCGGTCGCAGATCGCCGACATCATGAACAGCGGCGGGCGCTGGGGTGGCGCGGTAACGGCGGCGATGTTCCTGAAGGAGTTCGTGGACACGACGCCCTGGATTCACCTCGATATCGCAGGGACGGCGTGGATCGACGAGAACAAATCGTGGATTGCAAAAGGTCCGTCGGGGATCGCGGTGAGGTCGATCGTGGAGTTCGCAAGAGAGTTTGCGGCGAATAAGGGAGTTTAAGAGAGTTTCGAGTTCGGCCAGTTCAGAGATGAGTTGGCCGAATTGTTTTGGGGGCTGTTCGCGTTCACCATGGTAGTGGAATCCCACTGTCGCCCAAAATAGGGCAAGGATGGGGCAACCTGACAGCCTGTTCGTCGGCGATTCGACGATTAGTCGTGGTGCATGACGGCCGCTTCCTCTAGTTCGGGAAGTCCGTGCGACGGACGTCCCTTCCGGCGCTGCTTCCAGTTGGTGTACGTCTTCTGCACGCGATCGAGGTAGATGTAGTAGACCGGCGTGATGTAGAGCGTCACGACCTGCGAGAAGAGGAGGCCTCCGACGACGGCGAGTCCGAGGCCGCGGCGGGAGTCGGCGCCGGCACCGACGCCTAACGCGATCGGTAGAGTTCCCATCAGCGCGGCGGCGGTGGTCATCATGATGGGGCGGAAGCGGATGAGCGCGCCTTCGTAGATGGCGGCCTCGGGATCTTTACCTTCCGTACGTTCGGCTTCGAGCGCGAAGTCGATCATCATGATGGCGTTCTTCTTCACGATGCCGATGAGCATGATGATGCCGACGAAGGAATAGAGATTGAGCTCCTGATGGAAGATGATCAGCGTAAGCAGTGCGCCCACTCCTGCTGATGGCAGGCCGGAGAGAATCGTCACCGGGTGGACGAAGCTCTCATACAGAATGCCAAGAATGATGTAGATAACGAGAATGGCGGCAACGAGGAGCATGCCGAGTCCGACGAATGAGTTCTGGAATGCCTGCGCGGTGCCCTGGAACAGTCCCGTTACATCCGACGGCATGATCTTGCGGACCGTCTCATCGACGAACTTGGTGGCATCGCCGAGGGCGACGCCGGGCTTGAGGTTAAAGCTGACGGTAACGCCGGGCAGCTGGCCAAAGTGGTTGACCGTCAGCGGTCCCGTTGAGGGAACGAATTTGGCGACAGTATCGAGGGGAACGAGTTTGCCGCTACCGGAATGGATGTAGAGCTTCGACAACTCCGACGGGTC
>Ga0335085_10009406_pt1 | contig 14751 bp, 14 predicted proteins | sample Lox_Sample_45_FD_206712 | JGI IMG/M metagenome (GOLD analysis project Ga0335085, IMG submission 206712) | Soil microbial communities from Loxahatchee National Wildlife Refuge, Florida, United States - Lox_Sample_4.5 | ecosystem: Environmental > Terrestrial > Soil > Wetlands | place: USA... | reverse complement strand
CCGCCAGCCCGCTGACACCCCTGCGACGGATTCGTGCTACGCAGGTGCGGCCCCCTATGGAGCGACCCGCGCCCGCGCCGGCACCGAGCGGCGTGCCGCCTCCGGCACCGAGCTCCGAGCCGCCTCCCCCGCCGGCTCGCCCATCCGCCCGCTGGAGATCCAGAAGAAGAAGCCCACCGCGGTGATGATGGTGGGCAGCTACTCCGGCCTGGGGATCCACTCGCTGCTCACGGTGATGAAGCTCTTCCCCCGCTACTTCGCCAACGTGGTCTTCATGTCGGTGGGCGTGGTGGACAGCGCCACCTTCCAGGGCATCGAGGAGGTGGACCGGGTGCGGGAGCAGACCGAGGACGCGCTGCGCAAGTACCAACGAGACCGCCTGCCAGATGCAGCGCCGCCTCCAGTTCGCCGGGCTCCCCATGGTGGTGCTGCCGGTGCGGGTGCTGGAGTAGATCCGCAAAAGCGTACTCGTGCCCGCCCTCGTTTTCGCGGCCGGTTTTCGTACCGGTGCCGTATCGTGTCCCCGGAACTCCGGACAGCCGGCTACCGCCGCTTCTCCACCAGGCGGATGCTCACCGGGCCGCCCGCGACCTCCTCCAGTAGATCCGCCTTCTTCCGGGCCGACCAGACTTCCAGATCGCTGCCCTTCTCCGCTGCCACCGCGATCTGCACCGCCTTCCCCCGGCGGCGGACGGTGAGCGAGCGGACGTGGCGGCGGTGTCCGCGATCGAGGCCGTCGGCGACGCGGAGCAGCGCGGCCAGGCGGCGCACCACCTGCCGCTCCTTGGGGGTGAGCCGCTGGAACTCCTGGTGGCTTTCCTTGGGCGAGCTGCGGCGGTGGTAGCGGGCGATGGTGGCGATCAGCTCGCGCTCGCGGTCGGTATAGCCGGGCAGGTCCGCGTGGTAGAGCAGGTAGTACGTGTGCTTGTGGTGCCGGTTGTAGGAGACGAAGGCGCCCACGTCGTGCAGCATGGCCGCGGCGTGCAGGAGCGCGCGCTCCTCCTCCCCTCCGTGGTGCAAGGAGTGGAGCTGGTCGAAGAGCGAGAGGCTGAGCTGGGCCACCTGCTCGGCGTGCTCTTCCCGGTAGGCGCAGCGCCGTCCGAAGGCGCGCAGGCCGTCGAGCACCACGCTCTCCTGGTGCAGGTGGCCGCGGCGGCGCGCCTTGCGCCGGATCAGGTCGGCCATCAGCCCGTCGCGCAGGCCGCGCTGGGTGACCGCCATCTCCTCCACCCGCAGGCGGCGCATCACCCCTTCGCAGATGGAGGCGCCGGCGTAGATGATGTCGTTGCGCTGCTCGTCCACCCCCCACTTGCGCCGCTCGCGGGCGGTGGAGTCGCGCAGGCGCTGCAGCACCTCGCGGACCTGCTCGTAGCTCACCGGCATGCTGGTGTCCGTATCCCGGCCGGCGAACCGGCGGGCAAGCTGGGCCACCGCCCCGGTGGTGCCGGCGGCGCCGATGATCCGCCGGTGGCGGCCGATGAGGAGCGGGTCGACCTGGAGGAGGGCGTCGTCCACCGCCTCCTCGATCAGCTTCGCCTCCTTGCGGGTGAGCGGGTCGTTGCGGACGAAGAACTCGGTGAGGCGCACAGAGCCGAGCTGCAGGCTGGAGGCCGATTCCGGCTCCTCGCCGCGGGCGGAGATGATCTCGGTGGAGCCGCCGCCGATGTCGAGGAGCAGCGACCGCTCGGAGGGCGACTCGCCCTGGAGCACGCCCAGGCAGACCAGGCGCGCCTCCTCGGCGCCGCTGATCACCTCCAGGCCCACCCCGGCGCGCTCGCGGATGGCGCGGATGAGCGCCGCCCGGTTGGAGGCCTCGCGCACGGCGCTGGTGGCCACCACCCGCACGTGCTCGGCCCCGGCCCGCTCGGCCAGGCGGGCGAATCGCTCCAGCGCCTCCGCGGTGCGGCTGATGGCCGCGGCCGCCAGGCGGCCGGTGCGGAAGACCTGCTCTCCCAGGCGGACGGCGGCCCGGTCCTCGGCGAGCACGTGGGCCGGGCCGCTGGACGCCACCTGGGCGATCTGCAGGCGGACGGCGTTGGAACCGAGATCCACCACCGCCAGCACGTTGGGGAGGCGGCGCTGCTTCACGCCCTGGGCTCCATCAGGAAATCGAGGATGGAGGGAATCTCCGGCAGGACGTCCACCGGTCGGCGGGAGTGGTCGGTGTCGACGTGCACCACCCGGGCGGCGGGAAAGCTGCGCTTGTAAGCGTTGACGTGGGTGGGCTCGTTGTCGAACGCGCAGGCCATGCCGCGCATCTCCAGGAGACGGGCGTGGCAGATCTCCTTCCAGCGATCGTCGTCGTCGGCCAGGTCGGGCTTCATCCACAGTTGCACCGCCTTGCCGTCGGGGAGGGGGAAGCCGGCGCGGCCGAAGCTGTCCAAAGTGCCTTCCGACATCCCCAGGTGGCGGCCGGTGACGTAGAGGATCTCCGCCCCGGCGGCGAGCGCGGCCTGCAGATACTCGCTGGCGCCGGCCACCGGCGTGTCGTCGCGGCAGTATTCGCTGGTGAAGAAGCGCTCGCTCCAGAAGGTGCGCAGCGATTCCATCGCGGCGAGGATTTCGGAAGCGTCCAGCCCCAGCAGATCGAGCGTCTCGCCCAGGTCCCAGGAGACCACCTCCTTCTCGGAGCAGGCGGCCAGGCGCCCGTCGCCGCGCAGCGCGCCCCACTCGCGCACGATGCGCGCCTGCCGCGTCTTGTTCATCAGCAGGGTGCTGTCGAGATCGAAGGCGGCCACCGGCTGGCTCGGCCGGATGGCCCGCAAGGCGGCGCGGAGGACCCGGGTCTGCTCTTCCCGCCGGGCGCGGGCTCCGAAGGGAATGCCGTTCGCCATCGACCAAGGGAGGAGTAGCAGACGGTGCGGGGGTGGGAAAGGCGGTTCTTCGCGGCGGAATCAGGGTTCTTTCCGGCGCGCTCCCGAAGGGGGCGGCGGCTTGGCCCGGCACTGGCAAAGGACCGGGGGCCCTTGCAGGCCGGCCCTGGGGGGTGGCGTCGTGGGGAAGGTTGGAAAGTGGGCACTGGCGCTGGCGGTCTGCGGCGCGGCGTACTGCGCGAAGGGCCACGATCAGGTGGTGTCGAGCGTCGGTCCCGACGGGGGCCAGACGGATTCGGGCCCGGACGCAGGCCCGCCGGATGCGGGGCCGCCCGACGCCGGACCCCCGGATGCCGGCCCGCCTGACGCCGGCCCGCCTGATGCAGGACCCCAGGAAGGTTCGGTGATCTTCGGCACCGCCGGACCCTGGGCCATCGCCAACGCCAGCTACGGCTTCTCCGACGGGATCGAGGAGTCCCCGGTGGTGGCGGTTTCCTCCGACGAACCGGTGGTCACCAAGGACGGCGGCGTCTCCCAGGACCTCTGGGTGGCCACGCACAACGCCCTCTATCTCCTGAAGCCGGGCGACAAGACCTTCAAGCGCTTCGATGCGCGCGACGGGCTGCACCTGCAGGGCAACGCGGTCACGTACTGCGCCGATCTCAACTTCCAGGGCGGCGACAGGACCTGCCGGCCAGGCTCCGCCGCCGATCCCGGTATCTCCACCATCGTGGGCGGCGGGCCCAACGAGGTCTTCGTCGGCTACTGGAGCTTCCACGACTGGAACGACCCGAACGACGGCAACTGGTTCGACGTCTACAGGCACATGGGGAAGATCGACCGGGTGCGGCTGAAGGCGGACGGGACGCTGGACGTGGTGCGCTTCGACCTGGTGGCCGGCAACAGCCCGGAGTTCTGGCACGACCGCACCATCTACCGGATGGTCTACGACCACTTCATCCACAAGCACGAGCTCTTCGTCGGAACCGAGCACGGGATCGACAAGCTCTCGCCCGACAAGTGGTTCGAGCCAAACGCGCACTGGCCCTTCAACGACAACCTCTACTGGATGTCGGACCACCTCCACCCGGTCAGCTGCAAGCAGGAGAAGTGCACAGGCGACGACGGGAAGGACACCCAGATGATGGGGGAATGGCGCGGGCTGGCCATCGCGCCGGACGGGGATCTCTGGGTGGGCGGAAAGTGGAGCGCCGGCAAGATCATCTACACGCCGCTGAACGCGGAGCTGAAGGCCGACGGGACCCCGACCGCGGAGGGCAAGACGGGCTGGTACCAGCGGGGCGGGGATGCGTTCCGCTACAGCCTCGGCTTCCAGTTCTGCGGGACCTCTGGCCAGAGGAAGGAGTGGCAGGACGGCACGGGATGGGTTCCCGCCTCCTGCTCGCCCTATTCCGGAACGCCGCCGGTGTTCTGGCCGCCGGAGCCGGGAGATCCGGTGAGCATCAGCGCCGTCGCCGTGACGCCTGACGGGACAAGCTGGTGGGCGAGCGGACCCTTCGGCGCAGATCCCGCCTACGGCCTGGCCTCGTTCGATGGACACACGTTCACCTATTACGACCCGATCGGGAACGCGGGAATGTCCGAGTACAACGTCGTCGACATGGTGGCGCTGCCCGATGGCCGGCTGGTCCTCGCCTCGGAGGGAACTGGCCTCACCTTCTGGAATCCGGCGAAGAAGACCCACACTTCGCTGCGCGCCGGCAAGGATCTGCCGGACGACCACATCGTCAGTCTCGAGCTGGATACGATGGTCGATCCGCCCGCGCTGCACGTCGCGACGCGGGGAGGAGTTGCGGTGTTGAGAGTGCTCCCTTGAGGATCCGCCCTCAAGGGCTGGCGGGATCGGCCTGCACCATCCCCGGCGCGGCCAGGTAGCTCCTCGCCTGCAGGAATCCGGGCTGCGCGTCGACCGCCTCCGCCAGCGCTCCGCGCGCGCCGGCCCGGTCGCCCATGCCTTCCGCCGCGTACGCCTCCACCAGCGCAGCGAGGGGGACGAACCGCTTCTCCCGCGCCCTCTTCGCCTGCTTGCGGGCGGCGATGAAGCGGCCGCGGGCCGCCAGCGTCAAGGCCCAGCCGGCGCGGGCCAGGCCCATCCGCGAGTCCGACTGCAGCGCCGCCCGGCACGCCCGCTGCGCGGCCGCCAGGCGATCCGCGGGCAAGGTGAAATCCAGCCCCACGCGCAACGGCTGTCCCATGAGCTGCAGCTCGCAGAGCGCCGCCTGCTCCAGTGCGGCCGCGCTTCCCGTCAGAGGTCCGGGCGCGAGGTGCACGGGGAAGAGGTCGAGCCCCGCCTTGTACGCCAGCATGGGCAGCGCGCCCCGCGCTCCCTCCTCCCGGGCCACGCCGATCTGCTGCCCGTCCGCCACCCTCTTGCGGCGCGCCTCGACCCGCCAGCGCCCTTCCTGCAGCCAGACCTCCCCTTCCACCACCTCCGTCGCCCCCAGCGCCCGCGCCAGCTCCAGGGCGTGCGCCGGCATCGCCGGATCGTCGAGGAGCAGGTTGCGCCGGTCGAGCTCGCCGGCGAGCTGCTGCAGGGTGAAGAAGCGATCCTGGTTCGTCTGCACCACCACGTCGATGATCGCCTCGGCCACCGCCAGCCCGGCCGCCGGAGGCGCCTCGCCCTTGCGCGACGGCGGGACCACCAGGACGGTCTCCGCGGCGAGCAGCACGGCGAAGAGCGCGCTCATCCGTCGGATGCTACCAAGGCGATCGAGGGCGGGGTAATTTCCGGCCGTGGCGATCGGCACGGCTTTTTCCCTCGCTTTTCTCCTTCTCGGCTCGGGGCTCACGCGCATCCGCGCCCAGGGCGAGATCAGATGGGCGGGAGACCTCCAGGGTGGGGAACCGTACGTGTTCCGGGACCCGCGCGATCCCGCGAAGCTGGTGGGTTTCGAGGTGGACCTGATGGACGCGCTCGCGCGGCGCCTCGGCCTCCCCGCGCGCTTCGTGCAGAACGACTGGTCGAACCTGGTGCCCTCGCTGGAGCGGGGCGACTTCGATCTGATCGTGAACGGCCTGGAGGACACGGCGGCCCTGCGCGGGCGCATCCTCCTCTCCCGGCCCTACTTCACCTTCGCCGAGCAGTTGGTGGTGCGGAAGGGATCGACCCTGCGCACGCTGGATGCGTTGAAGGGGCACCGGGTGGGAACGCTGGCCTCGTCGCTGGCGCACCAGATCCTCCGCTCCCGCCCGGGGATCGAGGGGGTGCTCTACGGCGGGCAGGAGGAGCCGTATCTCGATCTCCAGCTCCACCGCACCGACGGGGTGCTGCTCGACTCGGTGATCGCCGCCCGTTACGGGCTCACCAAGCCCGACCTGGAGATGGCGGATCCCGACGTGGCGCGCGGAACGTACGTGATCGGGCTGCGCAAGGGCGACGATGATCTCTTGGTGAAGGTGAACTCCATCCTCGAGGGGCTGGAGACGGACGGCGAGTTGAAGCGCATCGACGAGCGCTGGCACCTTCCCGTGCTGCCAGCGGCGGCCGCCGCCAGCTCCCCTCCCGCTGACGAGCCTCCGCCCGCCACCGTCGACCTGGCGCAGGTGATCCTCTTCCTCCAGGGCGCGGGCCTGACGGTGATCATCTCCTTCCTCGCCATGGCGCTGGCGGTGCCGCTGGGGCTGTTGCTGGCGCTGTCCCGGATGTACGGGCGAGCGCCGGTCCGCCTCCTCTCCCACGCCTACGTGGAGCTCTTCCGGGGGACGCCGGTCCTCCTGCAGCTCTACATCCTCTATTACGGCATCGCTCCCGTGGTGCACCTGTCCGCGCTGGCCGCCGCCATCCTGGGCCTGGGGCTGAACTACGGCGCCTACGAATCGGAGGTGCACCGGGCCGCGCTCCAGTCCGTTCCCCCCGGCCAGGGCGAGGCGGCGGCGGCCCTGGGCTTCTCCCGCTGGCAGGCGCTGCGGCTGGTGCTCCTTCCCCAGGCGCTGCGCACGGCGCTGCCGGCGATGACCAACGACCTGATCGCGCTCCTCAAGGACAGCTCGCTGGTCTCGGTGATCACCGTGGTGGAGCTGACCAAGCAGATGACCATCACCGCCGTGGACGTGCGTTCCTGGGCGCTGCCCGGAGCGCTCTGCGCCGGGCTCTACCTCTTGATGAGCTACCCCTTGGCCCGGCTGGCGGCGCGGCTGGAGGCCCGGCTGCAGGGCCCGGTCGAGCAGGCCGTGGCGGTGGCCGCCACATGATCCTGCGCGTGCGCGCCCTCTCCAAGTCGTACCAGGGCCGGCCGGCGCTCTCGGGCATCGAGGCGGAGGTGGAGAGGGGCGAGACCATCGCCCTGGTGGGCCCCAGCGGCGGGGGCAAGAGCACGTTTCTGCGCTGCCTGAACGGGCTCACTTCCTTCGACGAGGGGGAGGTGCAGATCGCGGGCCTCTCGCTCGCACCGCGCACCAGTCCCGACGATCCGGCGCTGCGCCCCTTGCGGGAGCGGGTGGGGATGGTGTTCCAGGGCTTCCATCTCTTCCCTCACCTCAGCGCCCTGGCGAACATCACGCTCGCCCCCGCGCACGTCCGGCGCGAAGAGCGCGAGGCGGCCGAACAGCGCGCCCGGGCGCTCCTGCAGCGGGTGGGCCTGGGCGACCGCGGCGACGCCATGCCCGCGCAGCTTTCCGGAGGCCAGCAGCAGCGAGTGGCCATCGCCCGCGCCCTGGCCATGCAGCCGGAGATCCTGCTGCTCGACGAGCCCACCAGCGCCCTCGACCCGGAGATGCGGGGCGAGGTGCTCAACGTCCTGCGCGATCTGGCGGGCGCCTGCACCATGCTGGTGGTCACCCACGAGATGTCCTTCGCCCGGAACGTCGCCACCCGCATCTGGGTCTTCGACCAGGGCCGCCTGGTCGAGGACGGCACCCCGGAGCAGGTGACCGAGCACCCGCGCAGCGACCGCGCCCGCTCCTTCTTCCGCCCTAGTGGGTAAAGCGGATCTTCCACACCATCCAGAGCGCTTCGGCCACGATGCGGCGGCTCATCTTGCTCTGGCCGACGCGGCGATCGACGAAGGTGATGGGCACCTCCTCCACCCGGAAGCCGCGGCGGATGGCGCGCCAGGTGAGCTCGATCTGGAAGGCGTAGCCGCTGGAACTGACGGAGGGGAGATCGATGCCCTCCAGCACCTTGCGCCGGAAGCACTTGAACCCGCCGGTCAGGTCGCGGACAGGGAGGCCGAGGATGGTGCGCGCGTACAGGCTGCCGCCGCGGCTGAGCAGCCTGCGGCCGAGTCCCCAGTTCACGGTGGAGCCGCCGGGGACGTAGCGGCTGCCCAGCACCAGGTCGGCGTCGGAAGCGAGCAGCGCCGGCAGCCGCCCGGGGTCGTGGGAGAAGTCGGCATCCATCTCCAGGATCCGCCCGTACCCGGCGGCAAGCGCGTCCGCGAAGCCCGCCAGGTAGGCGCGCCCCAGCCCTTCCTTGCGCACGCGGTGCAGCACGCGGACCCGCGGGTCCTCCTTCGCCAGGGCGTCTGCCAGCTCGCCCGTGCCGTCCGGCGAATTGTCGTCCACCACCAGCACGTCGAGGAGCGGCGACGCCGCCAGGATGGCGGGCACGATCCGGGGCAGGTTCTCCCGCTCGTCGTAGGTGGGAAGGACCACGCAGGCCCGGTTCTCGTTCATGCGCCCTCCAGGAGCGCCAGCACCTCTTCCGCCGCCCGGCGCGCGGCCCCCGGCGATCCGGGAGGCGCCAGCTCCGCGCGGATGGCCCGCAGCGCTTCCACCTGCGCCCCGCGCTCGGCGCCGGGAGCGAGCAGAGGCTCCGCCGCCGCCGCGATCCGCTCCGGGGTGCAGCGGGCCTGCAGGATCTCCGGCACCACCGCGCGGCCGGCGAGCAGGTTGACCAGCGAGAGGAACTTCACCCGCACCAGCAGCCTCCCGATCAGCCAGTTGAGCCAGCTCGTGCGATACACCACCACCAGGGGCGTGAGCGCCAGCGCCGCCTCCAGGGCGGCGGTTCCGCTGGTGACGATGGCCGCCTCCGCCTGCGCCAGCACCTCCGGCGCCCGGCCCTCCACCATCTCCACGTCCGCCGCCTCGCCCAGGAGCGCCCGGTCGACGGTGGGCGCCACCGGCACCACCAGCCGCAGCCCGGGATGGCGCGCCTTGAGGAGGCGGGCGGCCGCGAGCATGGGAGGCCAGATGCGGCGGATCTCCTGCGCGCGGGAGCCGGGCAAGAGGGCCAGCGCGGGCGAGGCGCCCTTGTCCGGAAGCGCCAGGGCGCCGCGATGGGCATCGGCCAGCGGGTTGCCCACGTAGACGGCGGGCACCCTGTGCTCCGCGTAGAAGCGGGCCTCGAAGGGAAGGATCACCAGCATCCGCGCCACGTCGCGCGCGATCTGCCGCACCCGGTACCTTCGCCACGCCCACACGCTGGGCCCGATGAAGTACGCCACCGGGATGCGCAGCTCGCGCAGCCGCTTCGCCAGGCGCAGGTTGAAGTCAGGGCTGTCGATGAGCAGCGCCGCGCGCGGGCGCCGGTCGCGCGCCGCGTCTCGCAAGGTATCCATGGATTCGAGCAGCCGGGGCAGCGCCGGGAGCACCTCCACGATCCCCATCACCGAGTGATCCTCCGCCCGGATCAGCGCCTCGAATCCCTCCGCCCGCATCCGCGGCCCGCCCGCGCCGAAGGCCCGCAAGCCCGGGCGCAGGGCTCTCAACTCCCGCAGCACCGCCGCGCCGTGCAGATCCGCCGAAGCCTCCAGCGCCACCACCAATAGATCGGGAGTCACGAGAGCTGCTCGAGCTCGACCCGGGGGCCGTCCTTCGCCAGCGCCTCCCGCACCAGGCCCACCAGCCGGAGCGCGTCCTGCGGCGGCTGTCCGCGCGACCGGATGACGATCAGCGCCTGCCCGGGGCGGGCCCAGGGGTAGAGCTCGCGCATCTTGCCGTCGAGGATGAAGCTGGCGTAGGCGTTCAGCTTCTCCTGCAGCAGCCAGACGGCCTTGGGCAACAGCCACTCGCCGCGGTCGACGTCGAGGTAGAGGCGGAGATCGCGCTCGCCGGCGTCCTTGCGGATCTCGTCGATCTCCGCCGTGGTGGCGAGCATCAGATTCCTTCGACCGCGATGCCGGCGCGATCGGCCTTCTCCGCCAGCTCGGCGCGGTCCAGGGCCAGCGTGGTCTTCGCCTCCACCGCCAGGGCGGCGCAGCCTGCCGCGGCGCAGGCCTCCACCGTGCGCGGCCCGATGGCGGGAACGTCGAAGCGCTCGTCCTGGTGCGGCTTGCGCGCCTTCACCACCACCGCACCCTTTCCCAGCGCCCCGCCCCGGGCGATGCAGGCGTCGGTGCCCTCCGCCGCCTCCACCGCCAGCACCACGCCCCGCTTCACCACCACCGTCTGCCCGATGTCCGCCTGGCCCACCGCCCGCGCCGCCTCGAGCCCGGTGCTCGCATCGGCGCGCTGCTCCGCGCTCATCGCCCGCCGCCCCAGGGGCCCGTGCGAGACCAGGAGCTCGGGGACCAGCGGCAACGGCGAGACGATGCGCACGCCCTCCTCTTCCAGGACCCAGGCGATGGCCCGCAAGGCCGCGTCGTCGCCGAAGGTGCGCAGCCGGGCCAGCGCCCGCAGGCCCAGCCAGTCGGGGCGGATGTCGAACACGGAAGGCTTGCGGATCCCCCCGCAGAGCACCGCCTCGCCCACCCCCGCGCCCCGCAGCACCTCGGCGATCCGCCCCAGTTGCCCCAGCTTCACCCAGGCCAGGGCAGGGAGGGACGGGTCGGTCTCACCCTCGTGCGCCACCGCCACCACCTCGCGGCCCGAGCGCCGGGCCGCCTCGGCGAAGAGAAGGGGAAAGCGCCCCGATCCGGCGATGAGCCCGATCGGCGCCCCGCTCACCGCGCGATGCCCCGCTGCGCGTTCTCCAGGAAGGCGACGAAGTGATCGATCTCCGCGTGCCCGCCGTACTCGGCCTTCACGTGGGCCACCGCCTCGCGCAGCCCCATCTTGCTGCGGAAGATGACCTTGTACGCCCCCTTCACCCGCGCCTGGGCGTGCTCGTCGAAGTGCGCGCGGGTGAGGCCCACGGCGTTGATCCCCACCACCTCGGCGCGGTCGCCCTGCACGGTGACGTAGGGCGGGACGTCCTGGGTGACCATGGCCCCGCCGCTGACGAACGCCAGCCGGCCGATGCGGGTGAACTGGTGCACCGCCGAGAGCCCGCCGAAGATCACGTGGTCCTCGACGTTCACGTGCCCGGCCAGGGCCACCGAGTTGGCGAGGATGCAGCCGTCGCCCAGTTGCACGTCGTGGGCCACGTGGCTGTTGGCCATCAAGAGGCAGCCGTTGCCCACCCGGGTGACGCCCCCGCCCCCGGCGGTGCCGATGTGGACGGTGGCGAACTCGCGGATCTGGTTGCCGTTGCCGATCACCAGCCGGGTGGCCTCCCCCGCGTACTTCAAGTCCTGGGGGATGGCGCCGATGGCGGCGAACTGGAAGACGACGTTGCCTTCCCCGATGGTGGTGTCGCCCTCGATCACCGCGTGGGGTCCCACCCGGGTGCGGGCGCCGATCTTCACCTTGGGCCCGATCACCGCGAAGGGCCCCACCTCCACGCTGGAGTCCAGCTCCGCCCGCTTGTCCACCGCTGCCAGGGGATGGATGGCCATCAGTCCTTCCGATCCGCGATCATCGCCATCATCTGGGCCTCGCTGGCGGGCTGGCCGTCCACCTTCGCCTCCCCGGCCAGGCGCCAGATGGCGCCCTTCTGCCGCTCGATGCGGACGTGCAGGTCGAGGCGGTCGCCGGGCACCACCGGCCGGCGGAACTTCACCGCGTCGAACGACATCAGATAGATGACCTTCTGCGCGGGGTCGAAGGGCGCTCCCTCGTAGGCGAGCAGCGCCCCCGCCTGGGCCATGGCCTCGAGCTGCAGCACCCCGGGCATCACCGGCTTGCCGGGGAAGTGGCCCTGGAAGAAGAGCTCGTTGTAGGTGAGGTTCTTGTAGGCGTGGATCCGCTCGCCCTTCACCACCTCGACCACCCGGTCGACGAGGAGGAAGGGGTAGCGGTGGGGCAGCGCCGCGAGGATCTTCTCGATCTCCATCACTTCGCCTTCCCTTTCTCCAGCAGCTCCACTCGCTGCTGGAGCTTGCGGAACTCGCGCAACAGCCCGGGGATCCTGGAGAGAGCGGCGCTGACGCGCAACCACTCGCGGTGATCGATCGCCGGGCTCCCGCTCAGCGTCTCCCCCTCGCCCACGTCGTGGGCCACGCCGGACTGCGCGCCCACCCGCGCCCCGTCGCCGATCTGCAAGTGCCCCACCACGCCCACCTGCCCGGCGAGGATCACTCCCTGGCCCAGCTCGGTGGAGCCGCTGATCCCGCACTGCGCCACCAGCAGGCAGAGCGGCCCCATCTTCACGTTGTGGGCCACCTGCACCAGGTTGTCGATCTTCGTTCCCCTGCCGATCACCGTCTCGCCCAGGGTGGCCCGGTCGATGCAGGAGCAGGCGCCCACCTCCACGTCGTCCTCGATGCGCACGATCCCCGCTTGCGGCACCTTGCGGTGCATGGGGCCGCGCCCGTCTCCTTCCAGGTCGAAGGCGAAGCCGAACCCGTCGCTGCCCACCACCGCGTTGGGCTGCAGCACCACCCGGTCGCCGAGGATGCAGCGCTCCCGCACCACCGCGCCGGGCCAGAGCACGCAGCCCTCGCCCACCTCCGCGCAGTCGAGCACCTTGGCGCCGGCGTGCAAGGTGGTGCGCGCGCCGATCTTCGCCCCCGGCCCCACGTAGGCGCCCGGGGCAACGGCCGCGGTGGGGTGGATCCGCGCGCTCTCGTCGGCGAGCGCGCCGGCCTGGATGCCGGGCTCGACCACCAGCTCGGCGTGGAAGAGCGCGCTGGCCTTGGCGAAGGCGACGTAGGGCTGCGCCGCCACCAGCCGGGCCGCCTCGGGCGGGACGTGGGCCGCGTCCTCGTCGGAGACGATCACCGCGCCCGCGCGCGTCGCGGACAGCTCCTTGCGGTAGCGGGGGTTGGCGTAGAAGGCCACCTGGGAAGGGCTGGCCGTCTCCAGGGGGGCGACGCCACAGACCTGGCTGCCGCCGCCCCGCAGCTCCGCGCCGATGCGCCGGGCCAGCTCCTGCAGGGAGAGCTGCGTCTGCGGCGTGGCCACGGGGCTACTTCTTGGGCGGCGTCTTGGGCGGCGCCTTGGCCTTCGGCTTCTCCCCGCCCGCGCCGAAGCGCTCGTTGTAGCGGCGCACCACCTCGTTGGTGACGTCGGAAGCGGCAGGCGCGTAGAGGAGCGCGGCCTTGTCCAGCACGAAGGTGAAGCTCTCCTTGTCGCTCACCTCCGCCACCACCTGCAGGAGCCGCTTGGAGATGCTCTGCATCGCCTCCTGCTCCTTGCCCGACAGCTCCTCCTGCATCTTGCCGGCGGCCGTCTGCGCCTCGAGGAAGGCCTTCTGCAGCTGCTCCTGCTTCTGCCGCTTGGCGTCTTCGGAGAGCACCGGCGCCTGCTTGTCGTAGTCGGCCTTCATCTTCTCCAGGTCGGCGCGCTTCTTGTCCAGGTCGGCGCGCTTCTCCTGCAGCTCGGACTGCAACCGCGTCCGCGCCGCCTTCCCCTCTTCCACTTCCTGGATGGCGCGCTGCACGTCGACGTACCCGATCTTCATGTTCTGGGCGTAGGCGGCGCGGCCGGCGATGGCGGCGACTGCGAAAACGAGCAAGGAACGGCGCATCTTGTGTCCTTCTCTCCGGTTTTTGGAACCGGCGCACCCTAATGGCACCTCGCCGTCGGGTCAAGGGCGAACCTCGCCCGCGCGGTCCCGGGAACCGGGACCCGCGGCGGAGCGAAGGGTTCACGCCGATCTGGCGTCAGGGCTCGAAAAGGTTCGCGCAATGCCCGGGCTGCGCGGGGCTGTCCGAGATGGCCCCGCCGCGGGGGATGCACTGCGAAGGGGGCAGGCGGGAATGGTGCTCCACGCTCTGCACCAGCAGATCGAAGGCGCGCTGCGCGTGCGGCTGGATGAATTCCAGCTGCGTGAAAGTGGGCGTGGGCGGGGCGCCGGGCGGCTTGTAGGTCTCGATGTGGTTGCCGTTCTGCACCTCGTAGAGGCGGTACGAGGGCTGGCCGTCGCAGTCCTCCTCGCCTCCCCGGCGCCGCGACTGCGCCTCGGCCACCCGGCGCGCGTAGGCGCGGGCATGATGGTCGATGGGCAAGAGGGCGTCCATGGTGCCGGCGACGGTGATCAGCGGCCGGCGGATCCGGCCGGTGGTGGCGAAGGCGGCCAGCTGCTCGGCCACGTCGGTCTCCGAGCGCCGGGCCACGTAGTTGTAGTTGCCCGCGCCCGAGGCGTAGGTGGCGTAGGTGGGATCGAGCCGCTTCTGCCACTGGCAGAAGGTGACTTCCCAGAAGCTGTTGGAGTAGTTGGTCCAGAGCGAGGTGGCGCCGTTCACGATGTCCACCGGGTAGCCGGCGGCGAGGATGTTCTTCGCCGCGGTGCTGTCGGGGCTGCGCCCCGAGGCCACGTAGTCGGGGAAGTTGAGCACGGCCGCGGGCAGGTCGGTGAGGATGTTGGGCGCCTCCGGATCCACGAACGTCCCCTCCCAGTCCACCCCGCCGTCGAACAGCTCGGGGTACGACTCCACCGCCCGGCGCACCTGGTAGCCGCCGTTGGAAGTCCCCACCGCGTAGGTGCGGTGCGGCTCGCGGCCGTACTGCGCCTGCACGCCGCGCCGGGCCAGGCGCGAAGCCTCGGCCATGTACAGCGCCCAGCGGGTGAATTGCTGCCCGGGGTCGTTGTCGTAGAAATGGACGAAGACCGGCGTGCTGGGGTTGAGGCGACAGCCCAGCGGATCATCGGTGGTGGTGAGGAAGAAGTTGAGCAGGCCCTTGTTCTGCGAGGCGTAGGCGTACCCCTTCTGCACCACGTAGTCGCTCCAGGCGAAGTCGCCGTTGAACTCGCTGCGCGTGCCCGAGGCGCCGG
>Ga0335085_10009405_pt1:2500-14752 | contig 14752 bp, 12 predicted proteins | sample Lox_Sample_45_FD_206712 | JGI IMG/M metagenome (GOLD analysis project Ga0335085, IMG submission 206712) | Soil microbial communities from Loxahatchee National Wildlife Refuge, Florida, United States - Lox_Sample_4.5 | ecosystem: Environmental > Terrestrial > Soil > Wetlands | place... | reverse complement strand
CTGCTTCAGGTAGAGATCGGGGTTCCGACCGGAGTGGGTCGCGGAGAAGATCATCGCCAACCCGAGGCAGGCGAGGACGAGGGTGGTTCCGAGGAGGACCCAGTCCACGTTGTAGAGCAGGCGGCGATCGATCCCCACCGGCACCGCTAGTCCTCCGCCTCAGTGTCGGCGACGCCCGCCGTGCCGGGCGCCGTCGGTTGGTCCACTCCGAAGTAGTGGGCCAGGATCTGGCGGGCCACCGGGGCCGCGGACTCGCCGCCGCTGCGGCCGTGCTCGACGATCACCGCGAGGACGATCCGCGGGTCGTCGGCCGGCGCGAAGGCCAGGAACCAGCCGTGGGGGAGGAACTCGGTCGCGTTCGGCGACTTCTCGAGGCGAGCCTTGGCAACCACCTGCGCCGAGCCCGTCTTGCCGCAGACGTCGACGGTGGAGAGACGGGCCCGCCAGCCGGTGCCTTCGGCCACCACCGCCCGCATCCCCTCCTTGACGGCGGCGATCGTCTCCGGGTGGATCCCGAGGGGGAGGGAGTCCTCCGCGCCTCGCACCAGGTGGGGGCGGACGAGGCGGCCTCCGTTCGCGACGACCGCGGCCACCCGGGCCATCTGCAGCGGGGTGGCGCTCACCTGCCCCTGCCCGATGGCGACCGAGACCGTCTCCCCCGCGTACCAGGGCGTCTTGAAGACCCGCATCTTCCACTCCGGGCTCGGCATGAGACCGGTCACCTCGTGGGGGAGGTCGACGCCGGTCGGGGCGCCGAGGCCCATGAGCTTCGCCCACTTCGCGAGCCGCGCGATCTCGAGGCGGATCCCGACCTGGTAGAAGTACACGTTGCAGGAGTTCGCGATCGCCCGCCGCAGGTCCATGACGCCGTGGCCGTGCGGGTTGCTGCAGTGGAAGACGGTGTTGTAGACCGCGAGGTAGCCGGGACAGTAGAAGGTGGTCGAGGGCGTGATGACGCCCTCCTCGAGGGCCGCGGTGGAGGCGATGATCTTGAACGTGCTGCCCGGAGAGTACGTGCCCTGAATGACCCGGTTCATGAGGGGGGTCTCGGGGTCCGTGGCCAGGCTCGCCCAGGCGGCGGCGTCGATGCCGGTCGTGAACTCGTTCGGATCGTAGGCCGGCGTCGAGGTCATGGCCAGGATCTCGCCCGTGCGCGGGTCGAGCGCCACTCCCGAGCCGGCGCGGCCCGCGAAGGCCTTCTCCATGGCCGCCTGGAGCGAGGCGTCGATGCTGAGGGTGAGGCTCGGCCCGTCCTCCGGGGCCTGCCGGTCGGCCTCCTGCACCTCCAGACCGTGGCTGTTGACGATCACCCGGCGGTAGCCGTCGTGGCCCATCAGGTCCTTGTTGTAGCGGGACTCGAGCCCCGCCTGGCCCACCAGCGATCCCGGGGCGAGGCCCCGGAACTCGTCGAGCTGCAGCTGGCGCTCCGTGATCTCGCCCACTCGGCCGAGCGCGTGGGCCGCCGCGGAGGCGAGCGGGTAGGAGCGCAGCGGCACCACCTCGATGCTCACCTCGGGCAGCTCCCGTCGGCGCGCCTCGAGGGCCGCCACGTCCGCGAGCGAAGCGTCGGTCTTCACCACCACCGGCCGGTAGGGCTGTCGTCGGGCGAGCCGCTCGCGGATCGTGGCCTCGCCCATCCCCAGCGCGGTGGAGAGCCGGGCCACCACCCGGTCGAGGTCGTCGCTGTGCTCGGGGTTGAGCACCACGTTGAACGAAGGGCGGTTGCCGACCAGCAGGTGCCCGTCCCGGTCGAGGAGGGCGCCGCGGGGCGCGGCCAGGGTCACGAGGCGCGACCGGTTGTTCTCGGCCAGCTCCCGGAAGTGCCGGGCGCGGATCACCTGCAGGGTCCAGAACTGGACGACGAGGGAGGCCACGAGCACGACCGCGACCGCCTGCAGGACGGCGAGCCGGGACTGGACGATCCGCAGGTCCTCGTAGATCCTCACCGTCCGCCTCCGGCGTTCACGGCAGGGCCCTCTCCCGCCGACGGTCCACGACCGCGAACAGCAGCCCGCCGACGAGGGCGTTCAGGGTCGCACGGGAGGCGAAGGCGAGGGGCGGGAGGACGGTCACCTCGAGGGAGAAGACCGAGGCCAGCCACTGCACGAGCAGGGCGTCGGCGGTGGTCGCGAGCAGGATCACGAGAGCGCGGGCGGCGGCGCTCGCGATCATGAAGCGCCCCCCGGCCAGCCCCGCCGCGAACCCGACGAGCAGCTTCGAGAGGGCGGAGAGCCCGAGCACCCGGCCGCCGAAGAGGGTGTCCTGGACCCACCCGGCGGCGCCGCCGGCGAGCATTCCGTGCATCTCTCCCCCCACCAGCGAGCAGTAGATCGCCACGAGCAGGAAGGGGTCGAGGTAGCGGCCAGGGGCGGGCACGAGATAGCCGAGCGCCGTCTCCACGAGGACCGCCCCTGCGATGGCGAGGCCCGTCCAGACCGCACGGCTCACTCGACCGACCTCGGCGTGTCGAGGGGCAGGCGCGCAAGCCGCACCACCAGCACCTCCTCCAGCCGGTCGAACCGGGCCGACGGCTCCACCCGGATGTCGCGGACGAGGCCGGAGCCCTTTCCGACGAACCGCACCCGCCCCACCACGAGGCCCTTGGGGTAGATGCGATCGAGCCCGGAAGTGACCACGACGTCTCCCACCGCAACGTCCGAGTGCTCCGGCACGTACTTCAGGACCAGGTCCTCCGCCCCCGAAGTCCCGCTCGCCACCTGGCCGGAGACGACCCCGGGGACTCGGGTGCGCTCCACGAGGACGCCCGCCCCCCCGTCACGGTCGAGGAGGACCTGGACACGCGCCGCGTGGGGCCCGATCGCGAACACTCGCCCCACGACACCGGTCGGGCTCATCACCGGGGCGTCGAGCATGACCCCGTCCGCCTCCCCCTTGTCGATGGTGAGGCTGCGGAACCAGGGCACCCCATCCCGCCCCACCACCAGGGCGGCCACCGTCTCCATGGGGACCGCGTGACGCAGCGACAGGAGCTCCCGCAGCCGATCCGCCTCCTCCGCGCGGGCCGTCCGCCCCTGGAGGTCGGTCTCGAGCTGCCGCACCCGCGCCTCGAGCCGCCGGTTCTCTTCGTAGGTCTCCCGGTGAAACGCCCAGCCCCGCCACAGCTCGCTCGCCCCGGCCACGACCCACCCCATGGCCCGCTGGAGCGGAGCGAACGCCTCGAGGACGCCGCGCTGCAGGAGGGAGAGCCCGCCTCCCCCGTCGACCTGGTGGCTGATCGCGGCGAGGTGCGCGAGGACGAGACCCACCAGGAGAAACCGGCTCCGCCGAGCTGGGATGGCGTGGGCCATCTTTCGGGGGCCCCTACTCGAGGCTGATCTTGCGGAGGAGGTCGAAGTCGGACAGCATCTTGCCCGTCCCCAGCACCACCGAGCTCAGGGGGTCCTCTGCGACCGACACCGGGAGCCCCGTCTCCTCGCGGAGCAGGCGGTCCAGGTTCCTGAGGAGGGATCCCCCGCCGGTGAGGACGATGCCTCGGTCCACGATGTCCGCCGACAGCTCGGGCGGCGTGCGCTCGAGGGCGACGCGAATGGCGTTGACGATGATGGCGACCGGCTCCTGGAGCGCCTCCCGGATCTCGGCGTCGGTGACGGTGAGCGTCTTGGGGATGCCCTCGATGAGGTCGCGGCCCTTGATCTCCATGGTGACGGGCTCGTCGAGGGGGAAGGCGCTCCCGATCTCGAACTTGACCTGCTCCGCGGTGCGCTCACCGATCAGGAGGTTGTACTTCTTCTTGGTGTACTGGATGATCGCCTCGTCCATCTCGTTGCCCGCCACCCGCACCGACTTCGAGTAGACGATCCCGGCCAGCGAGATCACGGCGATGTCGGTCGTGCCGCCCCCGATGTCCACCACCATGTTGCCCGAGGGCTCGGTGATCGGGAGTCCGGCCCCGATCGCGGCCGCCATCGCCTGGTCCACAAGGTAGACCTCCGAAGCCTTGGCCTTGAGCGCGGAGTCCTTGACCGCCCGCTTCTCGACCTGGGTCACCTCGGACGGGATCCCGATCACGATGCGGGGCCGCACGAGCGTCGAGCGGTTGTGGGCGCGCTGGATGAAGTGGGAGAGCATCTTCTCCGTGATCTCGAAGTCGGCGATGACCCCGTCCTTCATCGGACGGATGGCCACGATGTTCCCCGGGGTGCGGCCGAGCATCTCCTTGGCGTCGCGGCCCACCGCCTCGACCTTGCCGGTCACGCGGTTGACGGCCACGATCGACGGCTCGGAGACCACGATGCCCTTGCCCTTGGCGTAGACGAGCGTGTTCGCGGTGCCGAGGTCGATGGCGAGGTCGCTCGAGAGGAAGCTGAGGTTCACGACGGAGCGGAAGTTCATGAGGCGGCGGTCCTTCTCCAGTATGAGAGTTTGGAGGCCGCGGCTAGACCGCGACCTCGATGCCGTTCTTCTCCCGCTCCTTCACGCGGTACATGGCCTGGTCGGCCTTCTGGATGAGCCCCTCCGGCGAGAGGGCGTGGTCGGGGTAGGTGGAGATCCCGAAGGAGGCCGAGATTCGGGCCGCGATACCCTGGGGCTCGAGGAAGCGGTGCTCCTCGATCGCTCGGCGCAGGCGCTCGGCGATCACCAGGGCCCCCGAGGCGGGGGTCTCCGGGAGCACCACCACGAACTCGTCCCCCCCGTACCGGGCCAGGATGTCCGACTCGCGGACGCCCTCGGCGAGGATCTTCCCCACCTCGGTGAGGGTCCCCGACCCCGCGAGGTGCCCGTACTGGTCGTTGATCCCCTTGAAGCCGTCGAGGTCGAGGAAGATCACGCTGAGCGGGATACCGTGGCGCTTGCAGCGCTTGATCTCCCGCCCCAGGTAGAGGTTCAGGTACCGGGAGTTGAAGAGCCGGGTGAGGTCGTCGGTGATGGTGAGCTGCTCGGTGCGCTGGAAGAGGATCGCGTTCTCGATCGCGATCGCGCAGGGCTCGACGAGGGTGAGCACGAGCTGGAGATCGGCCCGGTTGAAGGGGCCGCCCCGCTTGTTGATGATCTCCAGCACCCCGATCGTGCGCCCCCGCGAGACGAGCGGCGCGCACAGGATCGAGCGCGTCTCGAACTGCGTCCGGGTATCGACGCGGGGCGAGAAACGGGGGTCGCGCTGGGCGTCGTTGACGATCGCGGGCTTGCCGCACTGGGCCACCCAGCCCGCCACCCCCTCCCCGATCTTCAGGCGGAAGGCCGCGACGTCCCGGGCCCGTGCGCCGAGCGCGGCCTCGAACACCAGCTCCTGCTTCTCCTCGTCCACCATCATGAGCGACCAGGCCTCGGACGGGATGAGCTGCCGGATCCGCTCCACGACGAGCTCGATCACCTTCCGGGGCTCGAGGATCGAGTTGGCGGTCTTCACGACGTCGGTCAGGATGGCGAGCCGGCGGGCCGTGGTGCGGGAGGCGCCGCCCGCGGGTTGTCCCCGGCTGGCCGAGCGTCGCGCCCCCTCCAGATGCGCCCGCACGGCCTCCGGCGGCGGGCCCGACGCTCCCCACGCTTCGACCACGAAGTCGAGGCCGAGGAGGGCAATGTGGCCGAGGGCGCGGGGATCCGGCGAGAACGCGAGGCCGCCCAGCGGCCGCCCGGGGAGGGCGCGGCGGACGCCCCTTATCGCGCCCTTCGTCGTGCGGCCGTCGACCGGAATGAGGGCGCCCGCGTAGCGCCCGGGATCCAGGTGCGCGGCCTCGCCGCCCACGGGAGCGGGGAAGAACTCGTACTCGAGCCCGTCCTCGTCCCGGAGCCGGCGCCGGAGCGAGGCCCGGCCCGGCTGGCGCGCGCCCGGAGCCGGCGGCCCGAGGAAGACGGCCAGGCGTGCCACCCCGTCGACCTCAGTTCGCGACCGAGACCCGGCGGCGCTGTTCGACCGAGCCGCCCCCGACGCCGGTCGCCTTCAGGACCACCGTCGCCCCCGCCGTGCCTTCGAAGGCCACGAACTCGTTGAACGACCCGTCCGCCTGCACCTCGAGACGTTGCCCGTCGAGGGAGAGGCTGGCCCCAGGCTCGGTCCGCCCGCGCACGTGGAGGACGTTTCCCTTGAGCTCGGCGGCGTCGAAGAGGAGGGAGGGCGCGGCGGCGGCGACCGGCGGGGCCTTGGCCAGGGAAAAGCGCCAGAGGTCCGAGAAGGCCCCCTCGGCGCCCTCACCCCCGATCGCCGCCACCTTCCAATAGTAGGAGCCCGCCTCGAGCGCGCGGAGCTCCATCTGCGTCGACCGGCCGACCCGCCGGTCGTAGAGGGGCCTGGAGAACGAGGGGCCGAAATCCACCATCACCCGGTAGCCGCTCGCTCCGGAGACCCCGTTCCACATGAGGAGGGTCAGGCCGTCGGCGAGGTTGCGGTAGACGATCTCGGTCTGGTTCGGGGGAGCGGTCAGCAGGGGGACGGTGGGCAGGGAGACAGTCGGACCCGCGGCGCCGGCGGCGTCGACGTTCACCCCTTGGTTGGCCTTGACCGCGATCCTCTGGCCGCCCCTGGTCTCCGCCTGGCCCTGGCCGCGGAAGATGCGCAGGCCCGTCGCGCCGCCCTCCGCCACCCGGATGTTGCCCGTCGTGTCACGCTCGGCGGTGGCCCGCACGGTCGGAGTCGAGAGCGTGGTGCTCCCAGGCACGCCTCTCGCCGCGGTCTGGAAGTTGGCCTCCCCGGACTGGATGGCGAGGGCCGTCCGCTGCTCGCGGGAGACCGGGTTCTGGGAGCTCTCCACGATCGTGATCAGGCTGTCCGGCCGGACGCTGACGTGCATCCCGTCGGCGAGAAGGATCTCAGCCGCCCCGCCGGAGCCGGTGCGCACGAGGTCGCTCGGGCGAAGCACGAGAGCTCGGGTCGCCGGGACCCACTCGAGAGTCCCCGCCCGCTTCACCTGCACGCTGCCCTCGATCGAGAGGAACCGCGCGCCGGTCTCCACGGTAGCCGGGGGCGGAGGCGGCGCGGCCTTCGGGCCGAACAGGACGAATGCGAGCACGGCGAGGAGCACGACCGCGACGCCCGCGAGGGCGAGGGTCCTGTAGCTCACCGTGAACCACTCGATGCGATCGCCGCCCTGTTGCGGCGGCTGCTTCTCGTCGGACGTCATCGACGGCAAGAATCCCCTGAGCCCGCGCAACTTAGCCGGACCACGGAGTATAGAACATCTCCGCCCACGGCCCAAGGCGACGAGAGGTGGCGGCTTGCGGCCCGGGGGGAGGGGGCATAAAATCGCGGCTTTGCGAAGGTCCTCGAGGAGACAGCATGGCTCTCGCCTTGATGCGCCGCCACCGGCGCTGGCTCTACATCTTCCTGTGGCTGGTGATCGCCGCCTTCATCATCCTGTACATCCCCGCGTTCCAGGACCGGGGCCAGGGGACGCCGGGGGAGACGGTGGTGAGCGTCGGGGGGTTGCCCGTCTCCGTCGGTGAGTTCCAGCAGAGCTACAACCGGCTGCGCCAGCGCTACTCCCAGATCTACCAGGGACGGCTCGACGAGAACATGCTCCGCCAGATGGGGCTCGAGGAGCAGGTCCTGGAGGGACTCGTCACTGACCGGCTGGTCGAGCTCGAGGCCAAGCGGCTCGGAGTCAGCGTCTCCGACGAGGCGGTGGCGCGAGCGATCGCCACCTCTCCCGATTTTCAGGACGGCGGCCGGTTCATCGGGACGGACGAGATCCGGCGGCGCCTGGACCTGAAGGGCCAGACCGAGGAGGACTTCGAGCATTCGCTGCGCCACGACCTCCAGCGGCGGAGCCTGGAGAGCCTGATCGGCACCGCGGTGACCGTGAGCGACGCCGAGGTGGAGCGGGAGTTCCGCCGTCGCTCCGAGCAGGTGAAGCTCGAGTACGTCCTCGCCGACGCGGCCCGCTTCAAGGCCGCCGTCCAGCCCACCGAGGACGAGATCAAGGCCCGGTTCGAGGCGAAGAAGGACGCCTATCGCATCCCCGAGAAGCGGGTCGTCTCCTACGTCCTCCTCGACCGGGCCGCGCTCCAGCCGCAGGTCGCGGTCGCCGACCGCGACGTTGAGCTCTACTACCAGGATCACCGCGAGGAGTTCCGCCAGGAGGAGGAGGCGTGCGCGAGCCACATCCTGGTCAAGGTGAAGACGGCTGAAGCGCCGCAGGGACACCCCGAAGAGGAGGCGAAGACGATCGCCCAGGGGCTCCTCGACCAGGTAAAGGCGGGGGCCGACTTCGCCGCGCTCGCGAAGGCCAAGTCGGAGGACGTGGGCTCCGCCTCGAATGGGGGCAACCTCGGCTGCTTCCCCCCGGGCCAGCAGACCCCTCAGCTCGACGACGCGGTCTTCTCGATGCAGCCCGGCCAGGTGTCGGACCTCGTCAAGACCTCCTTCGGCTACCACGTGATCCGCCTCGCCTCGAAGCGGGAAGCGACGATCCTGCCGCTCGCCCAGGTCAAGGAGCGCATCCGCGCGACCGTCACCGACCGCAAGGTACGGGACCTCGCCGAGCAGAAGTGGCAGGCTCTGGCCGAAGCCCTCGGCAAGGGCCGCTCGCTCGAGGAGGCGGCGAAGGCCCAGGGGCTCGCGGTGCAGAAGAGCGCTCCCTTCGCCCGCGGGGAGACCCCGCCGGTCCTCGCCTCGCCCACCCTCGTGGCGCGCGTCTTCGACCTGAAGGCCGGCCGGACCGAGAAGGAGGGCTTCGCGCTGCCCCAGGGCGCGGCCTTCGTCTCCCTGCTCGAGATCCAGCCCGCCCGGGCGCCGGAGCTCAAGGACGTGCACGACAAGGTGCGGGCCGATCTGGTGGACGAGAAGGCCCTCGAGCAGGCCCGCGCCGCGGCGGAAGCGGTGAAGGCGAAGGCGCAGACGATCGGCCTCGAGAAGGCGGCGGCCGCGGCCTCTCTCGTCCGCAAGGAAACCCCGGCCCTCACCGGCCGCGGCCAGGCCCTCGGGGACCTCGGCACCGGCGGGGCCCTCGAGGAGGCGGCCTTCTCGCTCCCGGAGAAGACCCTCTCCGAGCCGGTGCGCACGCCGGCGGGGTGGGCGGTGCTGCGAGTGCTCGAGAAGAAGCCCTTCGACGCGGCGGAGTTCGCGAAGCAGAAGGCCCAGGTCGCCGCCGCCCTGCAGGAGCAGAAGCAGAGGGAGCTCTTCCAGGCCTTCGTGGTCGAGGCCCGCGAGCGCTACGAGGTCACCCGCAACGCGCGGGCCTACCGCCGCGCGCTCGGACAGGAGCAGTAGGCGGCCGCGAGACGAGGGGAGCCCCAATGCACGTGGAAGTCCGGCAGACGAAGGACGTCGTGATCCTCGACCTGAAGGGCCGGCTCACCGCGGGGCTCGGCGACCAGATCCTGCGGGACGCGGTCGACGAGCTGCTCGCCGAGGGGCGGCGGCAGATCCTCCTCAACCTCTCCGAGGTGTCGTTCCTCGACAGCGCGGGGGTGGGCGAGCTCGTGGCCGGCCTCAGGACCGCCCGACGGTTCGGGGCCGAGCTCAAGCTCCTGAACCTGGGCGACCGCGTCTACAGCACGCTCGACATGGCGCGCCTCTTGCCGACCTTCGAGACCTACCGGGACGAGGCGGAGGCGATCCGGTCCTTCGGCTCCGCCTGAGCGCCGGTCACTCTCCCTCTTCGGCCGGCGCCACCCCGAGGGGGTCGAGGCTCGTGACCCGGAGCTCAGCCGCGCACTCCGGGCAGTGGACCGTCTCCCCCACGTCGAGGTCGTAGCCCTCCAGCTCGAGGTCCATCTCGCAATCGGGGCAGCGACTCATGGCACTCACCTCCTGCGCGTCGCCCATGCCCGCCATCTTAAGCCATCGCGAGCGGCGCCCGTGCCGGGCGGTTTGGCGCTAGACTCCAGGGTCCCATGGACTACCGCGAGGCCGGAGTCGACATCACCGCCGCCGACGCGGCCAAGGCCCGCATCCGGGGCCTCGCCAAGGCCACCTTCAACGCCTCCGTCCTGACCGAGATCGGCTCCTTCGGCGGGATGTTCCGGCCCGACCTCTCCCGCTACCGCGAGCCGGTGCTGGTGGCCTCGACCGACGGCGTCGGCACCAAGATCAAGGTGGCGATCCTGGCCGGGATCCACGACACCGTGGGCTACGACCTCGTCGCCCACTGCGTGAACGACATCCTCGTCCAGGGGGCGACCCCGCTCTTCTTCCTCGACTACGTCGCCCTCGGGAGGATGGACCCGGCTCGGGTCGAGAGCATCGTCTCCGGATTCTCCCGCGCGTGCTCCGAGTTCGCCTGCCCCCTCATCGGGGGCGAGACGGCGGAGATGCCGGGCACCTACGCCGAGGACGACTACGACCTCGCCGGATTCATCGTGGGGGTCGTCGAGAAGGAAAGGGCGCTGCCGCGGGGCGTGCGCGAGGGCGACGTCCTCCTCGGCCTGCCCTCGGCCGGGCTCCACACGAACGGCTACTCCCTCGCCCGCAAGGTGCTCTTCGAGAGCCTCGGCCTCGGGGTCGACACCCACCTTCCGGAGCTCGGGACGACAGTGGGCGCGGCGCTCCTCGCCCCTCACCGCAGCTACCTGGCCGCCCTGGAGCCGCTCCTCGAGCGGGACAAGCTCCGGGCCCTCGCCCACGTCACGGGAGGAGGCTTCGCCGGCAACATCCCGCGGGTCCTCCCCGAGGGGCTCGGGGCCCTCCTGCGGCGGGGCTCGTGGGAGGTGCCGCCGCTCTTCCGACTGATCCAGAGGGAAGGAATGGTCCCCGACGAGGAGATGGAGCGCACCTTCAACCTGGGGATCGGAATGGTGGTGGCGGTCTCGCCGGGCGACCTCCACGAGGTCGAGCACTCGCTCGAGCGGCGCGGCGAGACGAGCTTCCTGATCGGATCGGTCGTGGCCGGCTCCGGCGTCCGCTGGGAGTGAGGGAGACGTGAAGAAGGTCGGCGTCCTCGTGAGCGGGCGCGGATCGAACCTCCAGGCCCTCATCGACGCGGCGCGGCGGGGCGATCTCGGCGGTGGGATCGCGGTCGTGGTCTCGAACGTCGAGGCCGCGCCCGGGCTCGAGCGGGCCCGCGAGGCGGGCATCCCGGCCGTCTTCTGCGACCACCGGGGCCGGAAGCGTGAGGACTTCGACTCCGAGGTCGTCGGGATCCTGCGCGCGCACGCGGTCGACCTCGTGTGCCTGGCCGGATTCATGCGCCTCTTGTCCCCCGTCTTCATCCGCGCCTTCCCGGGGCGGATCCTGAACATCCACCCCGCGCTGCTCCCCGCGTTCCCCGGGCTGGACGCGCAGAGGCAGGCGCTCGAGCACGGCGCCCAGGTGAGCGGCGCGACGGTGCACGTCGTGGACGAGGGGCTGGACTCGGGCCCGATCGTGCTCCAGGAGCCGGTGCCGGTGCTGCCCCGCGACACGGTCGAGGCCCTCTCGGCCCGGATCCTGGAGACCGAGCACCGGATCTACCCCCGGGCCGTGCGGCTGATGCTCACCGGCCGCTACCGGGTCGAGGGTCGGCGCGTGATCGTGGAGGAAGGGTGAACCCGCAGGAAGCCTTCGCCTACCTGACCAAGGGCGCCGTCGACGTCGTGACCGCCGAGGCTCTCAAGGCGAAGCTCGCCCTCGCGCGCCCGCTGACCGTCAAGGTCGGCTTCGACCCGACGGCCCCCGACATCCACCTCGGCCACACGGTGCTGATGCGGAAGATGAAGCACTTCCAGGACCTCGGGCACCGCGTCATCTTCCTCATCGGCGACTTCACCGGCATGATCGGGGACCCGACCGGGAAGTCGAAGACCCGGCCGCCGCTCACCCGCGAGGAGATCGAGACGAACGCCGAGACCTACAAGAAGCAGGCCTTCAAGATCCTCGACCCCGTCAAGACCGAGATCCGCTTCAATCGCGAGTGGCTCGGGGCATTGGGCTCGGACGGCTTCGTGAAGCTCGCCGCGACCTACAACGTGGCCCGCATGCTGGAGCGGCGCGAGTTCCGCCAGCGCTTCGAGGCCGGGCTGCCGATCTCGCTCCACGAGTTCCTCTACTCGCTCGCGCAAGCCTACGACTCGGTGGCGGTGAAGGCGGACGTGGAGCTGGGCGGGACCGACCAGCTCTTCAACCTGAACGTCGGGCGCGACATCATGCCGGCCTACGGTCTGGAGCCACAGGTCGTCCTGACCACGCCGCTCCTCGAGGGCACGGACGGCGTCGAGAAGATGTCGAAGAGCCTCGGCAACTACATCGGGGTGACCGAGGCGCCGGAGGCGATGTACGCCAAGCTCATGAGCATCTCGGACGAGCTCATGTGGCGCTACTACACGCTGCTCACCGACCTCTCGCCGGACCAGATCGACGAAGAGCGCGCCGCGGACCGCCCC
>Ga0335085_10009403_pt1 | contig 14753 bp, 14 predicted proteins | sample Lox_Sample_45_FD_206712 | JGI IMG/M metagenome (GOLD analysis project Ga0335085, IMG submission 206712) | Soil microbial communities from Loxahatchee National Wildlife Refuge, Florida, United States - Lox_Sample_4.5 | ecosystem: Environmental > Terrestrial > Soil > Wetlands | place: USA... | reverse complement strand
TGCTCCAGCTCGACGGGACCGCCGGGCTTGCCGGCTGGCAGTGGTTGTTTCTCGTGGAAGGACTTCCGGCGATTGCGCTCGGCATCGCCACACTGTTCTATCTGCCGGATGCGCCCGCGCGCGCCTCGTGGCTCGCTCGCGACGCCGTCGCGTGGCTCGAGGCGACGCTCGAGCGGGAGCGATCGGCGAGCGATACCCGGCTGCACACGCTGTCGGCCGCGCTGACGCACGGACGGGTGTGGCGGCTGTGCGCGCTGTACTTCTCGACGATCGTCAGCTTTTACGGCGTTGCGTTCTGGCTGCCGCAGATCGTCAAGAGTTTCTCGGGGCTCGGCCCCGTGGGCGTGTCGCTGCTTTCCGCGCTGCCCTACGTCGCGGCGTCGTGCGGCATGATTCTCCTCGCCCGGCACTCGGACCAGACGGGCGAGCGCCGCCGGCATGTGGCGCTCAGCGCCGCGATCGGCGCGGCCGGACTCTTCCTGGGAGCCGGGGTTCAGGGGCACGCGGTCGTGGCGTTCGCGGCTCTGTGCATTGCGGCCACCGGAATCTGGAGCACGCTCGGACCGTTCTGGAGCCTGCCGACCACATTTCTCGCCGGGACCGCCGCGGCCGGCGGAATCGCGCTCATCAACTCGGTGGGCAACGTGGGAGGATTCGTGGGCCCGACCGTGATGGGCTTCTTCAAAGAGCGGACCCACGGTTTCAGCGCGGGGCTCGTGTTTCTCGCGACCACGCTCGTGATCGCGATGGCACTCGCGCTTTCCCTTCCGGAGGAGCGCGCACCGATCACGGCGTCGCCGGCTCGAGCCGCTGGATGAGCGATCGGTTTCTCGAGGCGGCGATCGAGGAAGCGCGGCGCGGGCTCGCGGAAGGTGGCATTCCGATCGGCTCGGTGCTGGTCCATGGCGGCGAGATCATTGGTCGAGGCCACAACCGGCGGGTTCAGCAGGGCAGCGCCATCCTGCACGGCGAAATGGACGCGCTCGAGCGCGCCGGACGCCGCAGCGCCGACGTGTATCGCGCGTCGGCGCTCTACACCACACTGTCTCCCTGCGCGATGTGCTCCGGTGCGATCCTGTTATACGGCATTCCCCGGGTTGTGATCGGTGAGAACCGCACGTTCCGGGGTGAAGAGGAATTGCTGCGCTCCCGGGGCGTCACCCTCGAAGTGCTCCAGCACGAAGCATGCATCGCCCTCATGAGTGAATTCATCCAGTCACATCCGGAGCTGTGGCAAGAAGACATCGGACGCTAGCGTCGCACAACCTTCTGCTTCCCCGACACGGCCCGGGCGGGCCGCTGGGAGATGAGAGGAATGCAGAAGGTTGCGGAGTCCTGCTCAGGAGCAAACCAGCTGGCCGTGCGGCAGCGTGATGGTGCAATTCCGCGTCGAGTCGTTTTTCGTGATCACCACGATGGCGGTACTGGTACCGTTGTAGGTCACCACTTCGCGCCGCGTCGACGTGACCGGCGTGCCCGTCGTATACGTGACGGTTACCTGCGCCGAACGCACCACGGACCCGGCCGTGGGGAACGAGATCGAATCACCGTGCACTGGAACGATCACACCCGTGATCGTGTCGCCGATGGTGCGGACGGCGGTGAACGCCCCGGTCGAGTTGGTGCCCTTGATGGTCTCGAGGCCACGCGAGGTCCCATTGACCGTACGCGCCGCGCTTCCTGGGGCGAGCCCCGTCACGGTTCGATCACTTGCGTGCTGGACGACACTGGTATCGTTGTCGTGCCGTACCTGGGTCCCGCCTACCGTAACCTGAAGATTGATGCTGTTGGTGGTCAGGCTGTCGAAGGCGGATTGCACCGTGCCACCGGCGTTCTTGTACTGCGCGGAGCGCACGATCGACAACCCATCATGTTGCACCGTGTCGCACACGACGCGCCCGAGCCCCGAGTTGAACGTGCAGCTGCCCGGGAGCGCGCTGCCAGCGAAAATGCCGCCGAACAGTCCGCGCCCGAACCCGGGGCCCAGACCGTCGCCCCCGCCGAACGCGCCGCCGAGGCCACCGCACATCATGCCGCCCCCGTCGAGACCGAATCCGCGGTCCGGATTGCCCGGACCGTCGTCGTCGGGGCCGAGTCCGCCGCCGGGCCCACCCCGCCCGCCGGGAGGGGGCGGCGCCCAGCCGTCCGAGTCCGCTGCCGAACCACCCGTGAACGTGCTCGGGACGAATTCGAATCCGATCGGGAGTGATGCGAAGGCGCTCGAGAGCGAACTCGACGTGGACGTTGGAGACGTGCCGGTGGTGCTGCACGCGACAATGGCGACGAGCGTGGCCAAAATGAACATCGGGACAAGACGCTGCATGGCTGCTGACCTCCAGGGAGAATTACTACTCGCTTCAGGGACAAAGACACGCGCTCTTCCTGTCCCCCTACTGCGCCCCACCGGGCAGCCATGGCGCCAGGCGTTCCCGCAGGATGCGGAGCGCCTTTCCCATGTGCGCCTCGACTGTCTTGATCGACACGCCGAGCACCGCCGCAATCTCTGCATAGGAGAGTCCCTGGACTCGGCTCAGCTCGAACGCTTCGCGCGCCCGGTCCGGCAGCGAGCGGACCGCGTCCCGGATCGCGCGCTCGAGCTCCGCTTCACGCAACGCACGATCCGCTCCGGGCACGGAGTGGCCGCGCATATATTCGGGGTCGGCGCGCCTCGAGACCCGATCGTGGCGCAGCTGATTCAGCGCCCGGTTGCGGGCGGCGCGCACCAGATAGGCGCGCAGCGATGTGTCCAGAACAATGGCGTCGCGCCGGCGCCACAATTCGAGCATGACCTCCTGCGCGACGTCTTCCGCCGTGCTGCGCGTTCCGAGCAGCTGCTCCGCCACTACGACGAGGAGCGCATAGTAGCTGCGAAAAATGGACTCAAACGCACCAGGTCTCTCGGCGCGCAGATTCTCGAACATCGCGCGATCATCCATGAGTGCGCTGGTCACTTGCCGTTGGGGAGCCGGGAACGTACTGAGCGCGATGGCGCGCGCGTAAGGGTAGTTGGCACGCGAGGGGTCTGATAGGGGAATGACTACGACCCCCCCCGTTCCCCCTAGTGCGGACCATGAGGGCATGGACGCTCCCTGGGAGTTGCTCGCGCGACTCCTGACGGGCGAGGTCACTCCCGAGGAGCGCGCGCACGCCGAGCACTGGCTCGACGCCGGCCCACACCGGCGCGAGCTGTACCGAGAGCTCGGACACGCGATCGAGCGTATGACCTTCACCGCGCCGCGGGATCTGGACGTGGAGGCGGCGTTACGGACCACCCTCGAGCGCCGCGATCGTGCGCGTCGTTCAGTCGTGCCTCGAGTCGCGTTGCCACTCGCGGCGCTCCTCGTGCTCGCGATCGGGGCCGCAGGTGTCATGTGGTGGGACGCGAGGGAACGGGCGGCAGGAGAAGCCGCGTGGAAAGTGGCCCGCCACACCTCGGTGGGCACGCGCGATTCCCTGACGCTCGAAGACGGGACGACCGTGCTGCTCGGACCGATGAGCCGCCTCGCCGTCGCGCCCCACTACGGCAAGACCGAGCGCCTCGTGGCGTTCAGCGGTGAGGCACTGTTTCACGTCAAGAGCGACCCTTCACGGCCGTTCCGGGTACATGCCGGGGCTGCCGTGATCTCGGACCTGGGTACCGAATTCCTGATCCGGAGCGATTCTGGACAACCCCTGCAGGTCGTAGTTACATCAGATAGTGTCCGGCTCGGGCTGGCGAGCGCGCCCGAGCAGGGGGTCACGGTGGTGGCCGGCCAGCGGGGCTTGTTGCATCAGGACGGACGCCTCGTGACGGAACGCGATACCGCGCTCGCGAATGAACTGGCATGGACGCAGGGCAGACTGGTGTTCGACAACGCGCCACTTGCCCTGGTCCGCGTCGAGTTGCGGCGCTGGTATGGCATCGAGCTCGAGGTCGCCGATTCGTCGTTGCTGCGCCGGCATCTCACGGCATCGTTTGCGGGAGAGCCGCCGCAGCAGGTGCTGAGCGTCATCGCACTCGCATTGGGAGCCGCCATCGAACGCCGCGGAGGAGATACCGCCGTGGTGCATCTGAACGCGAGGGACATTCCACAACGGTGACTGCCGCCCGACTTCCCGGGGCGGCATCCTCGTGGTGTTGGCTGCTGCTAGGCGCGGCGCTCGTGGCGGAGCCCGCGGTGGCATTTGCTACGCCCTCCTGCGCGTCCGCTCCGCGCGGTTACGCCGCCTCCTCGAGTGATCCTGCGCTCGTCGTGTGGTCCCCGCCGCTCGACCGGCTGGTGTCGTTCCACGCCTACGAGATTTCGCTGCGCGAAGCGCTGGATCGGCTGGCCGCGGCGGGTCGGATGCGATTGTCCTATTCGGCCGACCTCCTGCCTCTCGACCGGGCCGTCTGCGCGTCGTTTGATTCCACCCCCATTGGCATGATCCTGAGCTCGGTGCTCCAAGGCACCGCGGTTCACCCTCTGGTGGCCGCGGCCGATCATGTCGTGCTTGCCCCCGCGTCGGTCGCGCCGGTCGTCAATCAAGAGCCCATCACGCTCGACCGCGTCGTGGTCACGGGCAATCCCGCGGGCGCGTCCGAACGGCCGATCCCCGTCGCGCTCAATGTGGTCCACAGCTCCGATCTGCCGCCCGAGTCGGGCGTCACCATGGCTGAGGCGCTCGATGCCGGCGTCCCTGGCATCTGGTTATGGCAGCAATCTCCGGCGAGCGTCCTGGCGGGCTACGGCAGCATTCGCGGGGCGAGCTCGTTCGGCCTGAGCTATCCCATGGTGTACATCGACGGCATCGAGGTGGCGAACCCGCTGCTCGTCACCCGCCTGATCCCCGATGCGGTGGAGCGCGTAGAGGTCATTCGCGGTCCGCAGGGAGCCGTTCTCTACGGCGCCGACGCGATCTCGGGAGTGACCAACATCGTCACCCGCGTGGAGAACGCAGACGGCGGATCCCCTCGCGCCGCGTGGCAGGGATTCGTGGGGCTCGCGAACTCCGCATTTTCGCAGAGCCCGGTGTTCGGACAAGAGCACCTCTTCAAGCTGCGCGCCGGATCGAACACGGAATCCGCGGGGCTGAACGTCATGCTCGGTGAAGACGGCGCCTATCTCCCCGGCGCTTACTCCCATCGTCTGGGGGTCCAGGGCAGCGCGCGCGAGGTCGGGTCGCATACGATCGTCACCGGCACGCTGCGCTTCTTTGCCGAAGAGGCCGCGCAACCCACCAGTCCTTTGCTCTCCGCGTCCTCTCAGGCCCTGGACGGAGAGGCGGGGGGTGGCGGCGGTACGGTGTCGCTCGGGGGATCGCCCGATGCGCAGTCAGTGGTTCAGTACACCCTGGGCACGAACATCAAGTTCCTTCCCGATGGTCACTGGACTCACAGCCTCACCGCGGGAATCGACGGCTACACCCTAAACGGCGTCACCGTCAACGGCACGCCGCTGCCCACGCCGGCGGACTCGGCGCTGCTCGCCGCCCGCGGATCCGCCACGCGCGGCTCGATCCGCTGGAGCAGCGTGCGGCGCGTCGACTTCGGCTCGGGCCTCTCCGCGGATCTCACCTTCGCGGCCGATCAATCGGTACTCCGGCAGGTGACCACCGATCCGACCACCGGGGTCAACGAGGATCGCTATACTCCGGCGGTTGCCATCACGGACTGGCGCAGCATCACGGGAGCGAGTGCGCTCGTGAGCACCACGGTCCTGCGGCATCTCTTTCTGAGCGGCGGGTTGCGCGCGGAGTACGCCACCGAGGCCGGAAGCGCCACGGTCCCGACGGCCGGAGCCGCGTGGGTCATCGATCAGGGACCGGTCACGGTCAAGATCCGCGCCGCCTACGGTGAAGGAGTGCGCTGGTCCGGAAGCAATCCTCGCGAGACGCTGTGGGCAGGATTCCACGTTCCCGCCACCGAAGAGGGGCTGGGACCGGAGCGACAGGCGGGAACCGAGGCGGGGTTCGACGTGATGGCGGGCCGGGGGTTCACGCTGCAGGTGACCCGCTTCGATCAGACCGCGTCCGGCCTGATTCAGCCGGTGGCCATTCCACTCGATTCCACGCGCACGACCACGAGCGACGGCCGGACCGAGAGCGTCCTCGACCCGCACATCTCCTACGAGCTGCAGAACGTGGGTGTCATCGCAAACCGCGGATGGGAATTTCAGGGAACCACCCATCTCGGCGCGCTGGTCCTGATGGCCTCGTTCTCAACCGTGGACAGTCGCGTGCGCCAGGTGGCGAGCGGTTACACCGGTGATCTGCTCCCCGGAGATCGCATGCTCGGAGTACCCGCCCAGATGCTCAGCGCCACGGCCGGTTGGAACCGGAGCCGCTGGTCGGCGTCGTTTACGGCGTATCGCGCGTTCGACTGGATCAACTACGATCGCGTGGCACTGGCGCAGGCGCGAATCAACAGCACCGCGTCGGCCTACACTCAGACCCAGCAGTTTACGGGCGTGAACTTGCGGAACTATTGGATCACCTACCCCGGAGTCACGCATCTCCGCGCCACCGCGAGCTGGATGATTACGCATGGCGTGGCGCTGCATCTCACCGCCGACAACCTGTTGAACCAGCAAACCGGCGAGCCGGATAACAGTACGATTTTGCCAGGAAGAACGATTACGGTGGGGCTGAGGTCGGACTTCTAAAGGGACGCAAGACGTCAGTGGATCCCGCCCATCAATCTCCGAACCGGACGGATGAGAAGAACCAGAACCGCCGCTGAAGCAAGAAATACCACAGCCATGATTCCGAAGATTTGTGCCAGCGGCACCGTATTGAAGAATCCGGCGGTCCAGCCCGCGAGCTTGTCCCCGAGTCCATTCGCCAGATACCACACGCCAAGCATCAGGCTTGCCACCTTGAGGGGCGCCAGCTTCGTGAACACCGACAACCCCACGGGCGAGAGGCTCAATTCGCCGAGCTCCTGCACGAAGTAGCACGCCACCAGCCAAAGGGGACTCACCCGGACGCCGCCCTGCGCCGCGACACCGGCGGGGATGAGAATCACGAACGACAGTCCGAGAAAGAAGAGCCCCCAGGCGAACTTGGCCGGACTCGACGGCTCGCGGTTGCCGAGCCGAATCCAAACCCACGCGAACACGGGCGCGAGCAGAATCACGAACAACGCCTGGACCGCGACATACCAGCTCGACGGGAACTCATGGCCCATAATTGAATGACGGGTGTCCTGGTCGCCGAACAGGTTCAGCGTCGATCCGGCCTGGTCGTACCCCGCCCAGAACAGGGCCGCGAAGATGAAGAACACGACCATTGCGGTGATCCGCTTCCACTCGTCCGCGGTAAATCCCAGCGTGCTCGGACCTCGGGCCGTTTCCGGTTGTGCGCCCGCGCCGACAACATGGGGCTGTTTCGAGAGGCGCTCGATCGCGGACGCCAGACGGCGACGGCCAATGACGTATTGGACGAGTCCCAGCGCCATGCCCACCCCGGCGCACGCGAAGCCGGCATGCCAGTTGACCTTCTGCGCGAGCGCGCCGGCAACGATCGGGCCGAGGAAGGCGCCGAGGTTGATACCCATGTAGTAGATCGAAAATCCGGCGTCGCGACGCGCGTCCCCGCGGTCATACAGTCCGCCGACCAGCGTGCCCGCATTCGGCTTCAAGAGACCGGTGCCGATCACGATCATGCCGAGTCCCACGGGAAAGACGTGCATCGACTTGAACGCGAGTGTGAAGTGCCCGAGCGCGATGATGATGCCGCCGATCAGCACACTGCGATACTGACCCAGCCACCGATCCGCGATGAGGCCGCCGAAGATGGCCGCCGCCCAGGCGCTGCTCGTGTACGTGCCGTACCAGGACCCGGCACGCTTCGCGTCGAAGCCGAGGCCGCCCTGCTCGAGCGGCGCCACCATGTACAGAATGAGAAACGCGCGCATGCCATAGTAGCTGAACCGCTCCCACATCTCCGTGAAGAACAGCGTGGAAAGCCCCACGGGGTGGCCGAACCAGCTCCGCGGTTCGGTGGTGGGTTCAGTCGAATAAATCATTCTGATCCACCGATTCCGGCTCGCGCGGGAGCCGCAGCAGCTCGCCGAGACGTAGTTCCCAGCGCTCGACGTCGAACTGATGCTCGTTCAGAAGGGCGCGGCGCAACACGGGCGAGAGGCCGTGAAAGGCTGCGAGCATCTCGATGGTCGACTCTCGCAGGGCCTGGGCGCGAAACGGGTCCTCGTTCGCCCCCATGTCTTCGAGAATCGCCTGCTCGGAGCGCGACGCGACGATCGGCTCGGCGCGTCCTTCCACGAACACGTTGGTGCGCCGTCTCGGCCCGCGGTCGTCCTCGATGGGCATCAGGCCGATGATCGCATCCGACCGCCAGAACTTGCCGTAGCCCAGCGACACCATCCTGGCGCGGTCCCCATTCATCCGGGTCAATGTCCTCCCTTCCGCACCCTCAGTCCTTCTTCATGCGCTGCTTCAGCTCGCGGAGCTGTTCTTCCGCTCGTCGCTCGCGCGCCGCGCTGTCCTGCTCCTGTTCGACACCGGGACGTTCGCCCCCGCCACGCTGGAGATCACGCCAGGCGCGCTCCGCACTCCGTTCCGCCTCGGTTCGCGGCCGGTCACGTTCGGCCTGGACCACCTGATCGCGCATATCCTGCACCTCGCGTTCGACGAGCGCGACTTCGGCGCGTTGTGCTTCGAGCTTGCGTTCGAGCACCACGATGCGCTCGCGGTGCCTCGCGGCAAAGCGCTCGGCCACGACCACGGTTTCCCCATCCTGGATCTCGCCGGCCAGCCGACCGCGACGCTCGGCATCGGCCAGGTGGCGGCGTTCGGCCCCGAGGTCCGCCTCTACATGGGTGAGTGCGCTGCGCATCTCCTCGAGGGACGCCTTGGCTTCGATCAAGGCCTCGCGCATCTGCCGTACGAGGTCGCGCAGATCACGGTCCGCCGGCGGCGTGGCGGCGTCGAGAGCCGAACGGAGCGCGCTGCGCAGGCGATCGAACACGCCGCGCTAACTCTTGCGGATCGTCTTCGCGAAAAACGCCGAGTACACCTGCTCGACCGCGCGCGATTTGCACTTGGGGCACGCGGGGCGGCGTCGGCCGCGCGCGGCAATCTCTTCGGCGTGGCTGAAGCGTTGGCGGCATTTCGTGCAGCGGTATTCGTAGATCGGCATAGGAAGCCCAACGTATTCCCCGGTGAAACGACGGTCAAGTTGACGAAGTCGAGGCCGATTCCAGATTGTCGGGATGCGCCCGCGGTCGCTCCCCTTCCTGCTCGTGGTCGCCGCCTGCAACGGTGGGCTCGAGCCCACGAACGCGCTCACGACCTGCCCCGGCGGCCTCGTGGGAATCTGCGGAACCGTCACATTTCGCGGCCGGGTGCCGGACAGTACGGCGGGAGTGTACATCGTCGCCTACTCCACGTTCCCGCAGGCGGCCGACGATTTGCTCAACTTCAAGCCGTTCCCGCCCCCGTCACTGCCATTGCCCGGCGACACCACCACGTTCTACTCGGTGGCGCTCCCCAACGGGCGATACGAATGGATCGTGGCCGCCTGGGTCAAGCAGGGCGCGCTCTCCCCCGCGAGCGCGGACTCACTGATCTATGAGGCGGGGTTCTACCGTGACGGTGGCGACACGACGTCCCACGGCACTGGCATTGTCGTGGTGAACGGCACGGGAACGGATTCGATCAACATCATCGTCGATTTCGACACCATGCATCCGATCTCGTACTACTTCCCCACCCCGTGATACGCCGCGCGGCAGTACCCGTTCTCCTGGTGGCGATCGCCTTTCCGGCCATGGGCCGCTGCCAAACGGCGACGCTGTACGGCACGGTCCGTGATTCAGCGACTGGGGCACCGCTCGAGGCGGTGCGCATCACGCTGCCGGGCGTCCGTACGGTCGCCATGACGAACGCGGCCGGCCGCTACCGCTTCGAGGGCGTGCCCGCGGGCCAGGTGCTCGTGTCGGTGCAGCGCTTCGGATACACGCCCCGCGCGGACAGCGTGCAGGTCCCCGTTCGGGACTCACTGCGCGTCGACTTCGTGCTGGCAGCGAATGCCTACTATCTCGCGCCCGTGATCGTCACCGCCGGCAAGCGATCCCAACTCGTGGATCGCGTGGTGGCAAGCGTCGTGGTCATTCCCGACTCGGAGATTGCGCGGCGCGCGGTCACTACTATTGATGAAGCCGTGGACAAAGCGCCCGGCGTGCAGTTTCTGGGCGGCCAGATCAACATCCGCGGCTCGAGCGGATTCGAGCAGGGACTCGGGTCGCGCGTCCTGCTCCTCGTCGATGGAGTACCGGCAAATCAGGGCGACCGCGGCGGGATCGACTGGGACCTGATTCCGGTCGATCAGGTGCAGCGAGTGGAGATCGTAAAGGGCGCCGGCTCTTCGCTGTATGGATCCGCGGCGCTGGGCGGCATCGTGAATCTCATCACGCCCGACATCCCCGACGGCGCCCATGGCCGCATCCGGGCGGTCGGAGGCACGTTCGCTCCGCCGCCGCATTCGATCTGGGAGTTCCGGGATGCGCGCGGGGCACTGGAACGGCTCGATGTGTCCGGGAGCTACGGCGGAGACGCGCTGCGCGCGGCGATCGCGGCCGGCGGATGGCATTCGGATGGCTACCGCCAGCAGGACTCGAGCGACACATGGGAGCTCTCGGGCAGAGGCGATTGGTATCCGTCGCAGAGTAATCGACTGCATTTCCTGGCGTCGTGGGTCAGCCACCAGTACGAAGATCCACTGCGCTGGTGCGAATTCGGCCGTTGTCCCGGGGACAGCGGGCTCGCCTATCAGCCGTTCTTGATCGACACCGCTGTTGCCGGCGCCTTTACGCGATCAGACAAGGGCCTGTTCGCGGCGACATTCGAGCATCGCCCGTCGGAAACCGCATCGTCATGGCTGGCACGCGGCTCCTGGCTGCGCACGGATTTTACCGACATCCGCCGGCCCACAGGTGAATACGGCGTGAGTAATCGAGAGGGGCTCGAGCTGCGCGGCGAGCTGGAGTCGGCGTCCAATCCCGGTCGGGTCGTGACCGTGGGCACAGAGCTCACGCGTTCCGACGTGACGAGCGACGCATTTGGCATTCACGCGGAAGGCGCGTATGCCGCCTATGCCGAAGGCGAGCAACCGCTGGGCGCCGCACCGGTGCGCGTCACCGCCGGCGCGCGTGTCGATCTCCTCAACGTGGACGGCGGGGACATCAGCGCGGTCGTGAGCCCACGAATTGGGGCGGTCGTTCCGAAGGGCCGTCTCGTCTGGCGGGCGTCGGCCGGTCGCGGATTCCGAGCCCCGTCCCTCGCCGAACGCTTCGTCCAGACGTCGCTGGCGGGGATTACCGTGATTCCCAATCCCGATCTGGTGCCCGAGTCTGCCTGGTCATTCGAGCTGGGAAATTTCGCGCAGGTTGCGTCACGTCTCACGACCGACGTGGCCCTGTTCTGGACCGAGGCATCGAATCTCATCGAGCCCAGTGTCGCGAACGGCGCGGAGATCCAGTTTCGTAACGTCACGCGCGCTCGGCTTGCCGGTGTGGACGCGGCACTGGCGTTCTTTCCATTCACCCAACGCCTGGGATTGAAACTCGCCTACACGCTGCTCTATGCCGAACAGCTGGCGCATGATACGGTCCCCGAGCAGCCGCTCGCCTTCCGTCCGAGGCACTTGGTCACCGCGGCCGCGGATTACCGCCTGGGTCGGTTTACCGCTGGCGGCGACTTCCGATTCATGAGTCGGTACGAGCGAGTCGAGCTGTACCCGCCCTCCGATCCCATCCTGGCCCCTAAGGTCTTGGACCTCCGGGCGCGCTACGATACGGGCATGCTGAGCGTGCTCCTACGTGCGCAGAATGTCCTTAATTACATCTATAACTTGGTGCCACAACAACTTGCGCCTGTGCGAGCCGTTTCCGTCACTGCCACAGTGTCGTATTAGATTGGGTCCCCAATGTGCAGGCATTCCCTGGTGCTGATTGCAACGATTTCAGGCGCAACGGTAGCAGCAGCGCATTCCCAGGGGACCGTGCTTGAGGGGACTTGGGAGTTGAACGCGTCTGTTTGGTGCGGATTTCAACCGGCCGCTCAAATCTGAGGTCCGCACCGCGGCCTGGCGCACCGGCGATCGCCTGATGATCGGGACGGGGTTCGTACCCGAGGCGGACTCGGCCGAGCTTCGTGCGGTGACGCTTGGCGCGCCGTATCCGACGACGGTGACCGAGGTCGTAATGGGACAATGAAGGTGTCATGGGTGAGCGCGCTGCTGATGGGCGGAATCGCGGTCGGCGCGTGCAGTGCTGACCGGAACCATTCGCCTACGTGCGGGCTGGCCCTGCTCGTCGGCCCGAGCATGATCCAGCAGCGCCTCGGGATCGCCACCGCCGTGGTCACCGAGTCGCCACGCGGCCTGCCCGCGACATTGCCCGCGCGAGTGATCTTCGTCGGGGAGGGGGCCAAGCCTCCGGAAGGAGAGGTTCTCGTGGCGTACAATCACGAGCAGCTCGTCGTCGGCTACCAGGGTAGCGGGTTCCCGCCCGCCCCCGGAGGCTATGGCTTGCTCGTGGTCGATGACTCGACGCAGCGCGCCGAGGGGGTCCTGATCTACGAATCGGATGCGCCCCGCAACTTCCCCCAACTCGGCACGATTACGGGCGGCGACCGGACAGTGCCCCTGTTCGGCGTGCGGGTGGACTGGCCGGGGGTGAACAACCCGCGCTGTCCGCTGCTCGGCGCGGCGCTTGAGGGCGAAGCGGCGGCGAAATGAGTCTCCCACACGTCGTTGCCGTCACCGCAACACGTCGCACGGATGAGGGTCGCGAGCGCATCGCGCTCAATGCGGCCTACGCCCGCGCTCTCGGCTCCGCGGGTCTGGCACCGCTGATCGTTCCATCGACGCTCGACCCGAAATATGCGGCCGAGGTGCTGGCGCGGGTCGACGGACTGCTGCTCACGGGGGGGGAGGACGTGGATCCAACGAGTTATCACGCTGCGCCGCATCCCAAGCTCGAGGAGACCGATCCAGCGCGGGACGCGGTCGAGCTCGCTCTGATCGCCGCATCCCGGACACGCTCCATTCCAGTGCTCGGCATCTGCCGCGGCATCCAGATTCTGAACGTGGCGTACGGCGGCACGCTGTATCAGGACCTTCCGAGCGAGCGGCCAACGGGGATCGACCACGCCGACGAAACCCAGCGCCATGGGATTCGCATCGCGCCGGATTCCCTGGCGCATCAGATCGTGCGCAGGACTGAGCTTTCGGTGAACAGCCGGCATCATCAGGCGGTTCGCGATCTTGCGCCGGGGCTCAAGGCGACCGCGTGGGCCGACGACGGCCTGGTGGAAGCCGTCGAGCCTGCCGCCGATAGCGACGGCGCGTGGGTGCTCGCGGTGCAGTGGCATCCCGAGGACGATACCGAGCAGTCGTTGTTCCGGGGATTCGCGCGGGCGCTGAACAATCGTGGCGCGGGGGTGTCCTGATGTTCTCGTTCCCTTCCCCCGAATGGGTGCGCGCTTACGGCGATGCCATCAACGGCAATGCTTCATACCGTGACGCCTCTGCGGCATGGACGCACGGAGCCGTGGCGTTGATCGTCAACGCGCAGCCCGACATCGGGCTGCCTCAGGCCGTTGGGGTGTGGCTGGATCTCGATCGCGGCACGTGCCGCGAAGCGAAAATGGTCACCCCCGTCGAGGCATCGAAGGCGCCGTTCGTGCTGACCGCGGACTATGGTCGCTGGAAGCAGGTGCTGCGGAAGGAGCTCGGGCCGATCGCCGGCATCATGCAGCGCAAGATCGCGCTGCAGGGCTCACTGCCGATCGTGGTAAAGTTCATCAAGTCCGCCGAGGCGCTCGTCGAAACCGCGACGACGGTCCCGACGAAATTTCTCGATGAGAAAGACGGTCGTCCGGTGAAGAGTTAAAGCGTCCGCAGAATCTTTTCGGGCGTCACGGTGTCGGGGAAGATGAATCGATCGCTCATCCGGTTGAACGCGACCCGGAGCGCAGTGAAGCGATCGGCCGCAGCGCGGAAGATCGCGGCCATTCCGAGATGCTGCGCCAGGGGATGACGTGCCGCGAGATCGTACCCGTGCCGTCCCAGCTCATCGTAATACGGAAGATCCGGTCCGCCGGCGGCATTGCGTCGCGCCGCCACGTAGTCGGGAAACAGCCCGGCCAGCCAGAGGCTGTAATTACCGAGGTGCGTCTGCAGCAGGAATCCCCGCTCGCCGTTCTCTTCCAGTCCGGACAGATCCGCGAGGATGTCCACGAGATATCGGTACGACACGTCGTCGCTCTTGCGGACGCGCGCGTGCCGCCCGTGGTCACTGAACTCGAGGAACAGGGTTCCGAGATAATCGGCCAGCTCGCGGTCGTCGACGTGGGCGGCGAGCAGCGTGTGACGCACGACGACATACGTGAACAGCACCGCGGACGGCACGATGAGCGAGCGAACCGCGAGCAGCGCCGGGAGGAGCTGCGGATCGTCGAGCAATGCGTCCGGACCCGCTTCGAGCAGCAGCCGTTCGTAACGCGCCCGCCGCGCCGCGTCGCCCCGGGCCAAGGCCACGACCATGACGCGCAGATCGTTCGCGCGCAACTGCGTCCGCAGGTTTGCCAGGATCATGCGTAGCCCTCCAAGGGAACATACCCCGAAGAACGGCACCGAGTTGCTCGCCCGGCTTACGGCACTCGCCCAGGAACTGGCCGGCGCGTTCCGTCCGCGCACCGCGATCGAGTTGGTCGCTCGCGCGCTCACCGAGCTACTCTCGCCGGATCATCTCGTCATCGTTCTCCTCG
>Ga0335085_10009402_pt1 | contig 14753 bp, 18 predicted proteins | sample Lox_Sample_45_FD_206712 | JGI IMG/M metagenome (GOLD analysis project Ga0335085, IMG submission 206712) | Soil microbial communities from Loxahatchee National Wildlife Refuge, Florida, United States - Lox_Sample_4.5 | ecosystem: Environmental > Terrestrial > Soil > Wetlands | place: USA... | reverse complement strand
GGAACGGCATGATCTGCTGCACGCTTATTATCGCCGCCTTATCGATCCCGATCCGGCAATCCACCTGCCGGCGGCGCGCATTTGGAGCACTTATGAAGGCGCATGCTCCACGTTATTGCCGAGCGCAGAAACCATCGCCTATTTCGCAAGTGACATGGTAGCGCTCGGGCTTGCGCGTCTCGAAGCCCATTATTTCATACACGACATCTTTCTGCCCGAGAACTGGTTGCTCGACAATATCGGCCGGCTACACGGAATTCCGGCGATCATTGTGCAAGGACGTTACGATGCGGTATGTCCGATTCTCAACGCCGACGATCTGCATCGCGCTTGGCCACGAGCCGCGTATGTAATCGTGCCCGATGCCGGTCATTCGGCATGGGAACCTGGTATTCGCGCCGAGCTGGTCAAGGCCACCGAAAAATTCAAGGATTGCGCAGGCTAACTGTGGTCGACTGTCAATTCTTACCGTCCGATTTGTCGGCGGCGGTTGACTTGCCTACGATCGCATCGCCGCCATTGCGCAGACTTTCGAGCGCTGCTTTCTGCATCTCCAGGGTTTTGATGGTCATCTGCACAAAACCGGTATTCATGGTCAACCAGGTTTCAACCGTCCTGAGCTCGCCGATTTTCTTTTCAATTTCCCCGATATCGACCGTTGGCGTGACCATTCCAGGCAACGGAAAGGACAGCGGACTCCATGCTTTTTGCATGAATTCGAAGAAATCTTTAGGAAATTCTTGCTCCGACATGACGATCCCGTTGGCGCAACTTTACCATGAGCCGCTATCGACCCGAATTACGTTATGAGCGGGCGAGTTGTTGTCGGCTATGATCTTGATATTGACGCAATACTTGATGCAGCCGGTCGCGCTCGGTAAGCACTTTCAACGCATAGCCGTTTTCGGTCTCCGGAGAGGAGGCGCCCACGTACATATGCAGCGCGTCGTTGATGTTGCCGGTGCGCACCAGATATTCCTTCAGTATTTGACTGCCGACCGCAATATTGGCCTCTGGAGTGAACACCGTATTTTCTCCCCCCAGGGGGTCGAACTTTTCGCCGTGAAAGCGCGGGATGACCTGCATCAATCCTTTGGCCCCCATACCACTCTCGGCAATCGGATTGAAGCTGGATTCGACCGAAATCACCGCTAGAATCAACAACGGATCCAGATTGAGCGTATGGCCCGCGAGATAAGCTCTGGCCACGATATCGGTCGTCATGTCACGCGACACATGGTAGCGGTGGGCCAGATATTCTCCGATGGCGCGATACTTGTCCGCCTCCGGTCCGCGCAACGGCGCCGTTTCGGACTGAGAAGCCACAGCCTGTTGCGATAAGCTCAATGCGCCAATCCCAGCGTTGATGGCGGCCATGAAGCGGGTGCCGTACTGGTTATACAAAATGAGCCCAAAGGACGTCAGGAAAGCCAGCAGCGTAAAGCCGGCAACGGTATTGCGCACCCATCGGCCACGGGGCATACCGTTCAAAAATCGTGCGGGGTGTGATTTTGCCATCGAGCAAAACCTCCTTTCGTAAAACGCCGGCAACTTTCGGCCGGCGACAAGCTACCTTGCTTGGGTAACGTGTCTCCCTTGAAAACCAGTTAAACCACTATAAGTTGTGGTCGCCCAAAAAAATTCGGGCAATTCTAGTGATTCGTTCACGTCTACGCAACATCTTTTTTGGCATTTTTGTTACAACCCAAGAATGGATGGTGCAACGCAAAAAAACGCGGCATTATATGGATTTTCAGAGAGTTGTCAAACTGAAGAGCACTCAAATGAAACATCTTGCTGCGTGGCAGAATCGACCGCGCAGAAACCTCGAGGTTCCGCTTCGGATCCAAACGGTTACAATAAATTACAAATAATCAATATGTTATTGAATTATGCGTGAATCGGGGTCGCAAAACGGGCACAGCTGAAGACGGTTCTCGCGGTGCGGGGTAGGTAGGGTAAGGGGAACGCTAGCTTTCGGCGCGCCAGCGCTCCCAGGCAAAACGCTGGTCTTGGCGGATGCGCTCGTCTTCCCGCATGGCGCGGATCAGTGCTGTGATTTCGGATTCGTAACCATCGCGACGTCGCTTGAATTGCCAATGGTGGTCGGCCGAAAACACCGGAGATTTTTGTATTTCCTTGAATTTCATGCTGCGCTTTTCTCCAACTAGATCCAGATTCGGTCTACCGTCAGGCAGCCGACGGCAAGATAGCGTATAAACCGTTGCCCAGCGCCTGTTCGAAATCCAGCGCTGACATCGGTTTGCCGAAATGATATCCCTGGACCTCGTCGCAGCCTAATATTTCGAGAAATGCGCTTTGTTCGGCGGTTTCCACGCCCTCGGCAATGACGGTCATTTTCAGGCTGTGGCCAAGCGAAACTATCGCCGCCGCAATTGCCGCGTCATCTGGGTCGCTGGTAATATCGCGCACGAACGACTGATCAATTTTGAGGGAATGCACCTGGAACCGCTTCAGGTAGCTAAGGCTCGAGTACCCGGTGCCAAAATCGTCGATCGACAACCTGATCCCCATCCCGTGTAATTCTCCCAGCGTCGTAATCGCTTCCTCCGTATTGTGCATAATCATGCTTTCCGTAATTTCCAATTCAAGAAAATGCGGCGGCAGGTTGGTCGCGGCAAGAATTTCCGCTATTTGAGCCGACAACGCCTTGTGTCTGAATTGCCGCGCCGACAGATTGACCGCGATTCGCGGCAGCGGAATGCCCATGTTCTGCCATGTCTTGCTTTGTAAACAGGCAGCGCGTAATACCCATTCGCCAATCGGCACGATCAAACCGGTTTCTTCGGCCAACGGGATGAAACTGGCGGGAGAAACCTGCCCTAATTCGGGATGGCGCCAACGCAGCAACGCCTCGGCACCGACGACTTGCTTGCTGCGTAGATCAATCTGGGGTTGGTAGAGCAAAGATAGCTCCTCACGCTCGATCGCACCGCGCAACGCCTGCTCGAGCCGCAAACGTTCGTTGAGCGAAGCATTCATTTCCTGAACATAAAACTGGCTCGTGCCATGGCCCAATTGTTTGGCTCGATACAGTGCGGTATCGGCGTTTCTGAGCAGGACGGCATCCGTCGCGCCGTCCTTAGGATAAAGACTGCAGCCGATGCTGCAGGACACCACGATCTGATGGTCGCCGATGGTAGCCGGGCGAACCACGCTAGCCACGATGCGCTGCATGGTCTGCAGCACGGTTTCCTCGCTTGCCTGGTCCGACAGGATCAATGCGAATTCGTCGCTGCTGAGCCGCGCGATGGTATCGCCTTCGCGCAGACAGGATTTGAGGCGATCGGCCGTTACCCTCAATAGCTCGTCGCCCGCCTTATGTCCGAGGCTATCGTTGATATTTTTGAAGCCATCGATGTCCACGAACAAGACGGCTACGAGACGCTTATAGCGCTGCGCGTAGGCGAGGGCCTGCTGCAATCGATCCTGCAACAGATTGCGGTTGGGTAATCCGGTCAATGCATCGTAATAGGCAAGGTAGTTGAGCTTTTCTTCCTTTTCGAGATAGTCCAGCGCAAATGAAACATCATTGGCAAGTTCGCTCAACAATTCCAATTCTTGCTCGGTGAATACCTGCGGTTCTCCTGCGTGCAACACCAGCACCCCCAGCGACCGGTCGCCAACCGTCAATGGAAAGATAGCCTTCGAACGGCATCCGCAGGCCAGCAACTTTTCCCTCCATGGAAGCCACGCCTCGTTGGCCACGTCATTGCAGATAACCGGCCGCTGACGCCGCAATGCCAGTCCAACCGGACCCTGTCCTTCTGGCGAATCCTCGCGCGCCGAAAATTCCATTGGTTCCAACAGCAAGTCAGCCGCCGCGCCAGCCGATGCTACCGGTTGCACTTCCCGCGTATCGGGATTTAACCAGCCGATCCACGCCATCATGAACCCGCCGTGCTCAACAGCGATACGGCAGGCTTCCTTGAACAGTTCCTGCCGATCGCGGATGCGCACTATTGTCGAATTGATGCCGCTCAAAACCGATTTGATGCGCGACAAACGCGCAATTTTTTCCTCCTGTTGAATGCGTTCAGTCACATCACGGTCAGCGCCTCGATAACCGATCGTCTTTCCCTGTTCATCGAGCAGCGTTAAAGCATTACATTCGAGCCAGCGATAACCACCATCCTTGTGGCGCCAACGCAGCGTCCAAGTTTTCCAACCCTGCTGCTGCGGCATACCGAGCTCGACCGTACTCGCTGCCTCCAATGCGCGCCTATCGTCATCATGCATCAAACGGCGGCAATCGATGCCCAGTAGCTCTTCTGGTTGATAACCGAGCATCTGGGACACGGCGGCATTGCTAAAAATAAGCCGCCACTGCGCGTCGAGCTCCCATATCCACTCCATCGTCGTTTCGACGATGGTGCGAAATCTTTCTTCGCTGGCACGCAACGCCTGCTGCATGGCGCGATGCGCGGCGCGTTTTTTGCTCTCTTCGAGCGCGCGGTGGATCGCAGGACCAAGCCGTTTGAGATTGCCCTTCAATACATAATCAACCGCGCCGCGCCGCAGCGATTCCACTGCGGTCTCCTCGCCGATCGTGCCGGACACAAAAATAAAGGGGATCTCCGGAAATTTTTCGCGCGCAATCTTGAGTGCCGACAATCCATCAAACGTCGGCATTGAAAAATCCGATATGATCAAGTCCGGCCGAAAGGTTTCGAGCGCCCGCTCATAATCGGTGCGGGTATCGACCCGTAAAACCTCGTGCGCGATTTCAGTTTTTCTGATCTCGCGTATCGCGAGTTCGGCGTCGGTAAGCGCGTCTTCAACCAACAATATTCGAACGGCTTCCATGTTCAAATCGTCTTGTTCAAAATCGCCCAGTACATGCCAGCCTCCGATACCACCTTGATGAACTCGCTGAAGTCGACCGGTTTGACGAGATAACTGTTGACGCCCAGGCGGTAGCTTTCGACGATGTCACGTTCTTCCGCGGAAGACGTGAGCATCACCACCGGAATGCTTTGAGTGGCGGAATCCGACTTGAGCCGCTTCAATACCTCGATACCGTCGACCTTGGGCAGCTTGAGGTCGAGCAGAATCAGGCGCGGATGACCATCGGCACGGCCGGCATAGCTGCCGGTACGGAAAATAAACTCCAGAGCCGCAGCGCCGTCTTTGACCCAGACCAGATTATTGGCGAGATTGTTTTTTCTGAGTGCGCGTTGAGTGAGTTCAGCGTCGGCCGAATTATCTTCGACCAGCAGGATTTCAATCTCATGCAATTCATGCATGGCGATTTCCCGGAGTCATGCCGCGCGCAACGGGAGATGGCAACCATCGCGGCCGGCAATTATCATCTCCGCGCTAACCCTGATCAGCGTTTGCTGCGGTCGCATCATAAGCAACGGTTTCATCTAGATTCCCCGACCGGCATCCCTCCGCGCAGCCAGCAATCCCTTGTTATTGGTTTTTATGGCTTTTCAGTCAACACTTTTTCTCCACGATCGTCAAGTTTCCAGCGCGAAATTTATTAATATCGACTGTTGAAATCTACCGATTCGTGAAGATTTCGGATTAAGTGTGAAATATTCCACATCACAGAGGAACGGGCTCCATTTTCTCTTAAATGGAACGATCGATTCAAACTCGGGGAAACAAGCAGGGTGCCGGATATCCGACTCGAACGGATGACCTACCGCTTACAAGGCGGTTGCTCTACCACTGAGCTAATCCGGCCGCCGGGAGCTGACAGGATGCGGGATTATATATCCGCGTTAATTAAGGTCCCAAGACCTTTTATTTGATGATTTGCAGTCGGGCGCGCGGGAGGCTCGTTACCGGGGTCGACTCCGCTGCCGATTGAACTGCGTCGGATGACGGCATCACATCGGTAGAAGAAAAAAACAGGCCGCGCCCGTTTTCGCGCGCGAAAATGCCAGCCACCGCGACAATCGGGATTGAACATTCATGCGACGCACCGCCAAAACGCGCCGCAAACTGTATGGCGTCATCGGTAATCGTCAAACGATGCGTCGCATCTCCGCTGATATTCAGCACGATCGCGCCTTCCTTTACGTATTCGGCCGGAACGCGGGTCTGCATGTCGACCTTTACCGACAGATAAGGCGTCAGTCCGCTATCGCCACACCATTCGTAAATGGCGCGGATCAGGTACGGTTTGGTCGAGCGTTCCTTGGCCATGATTTATTTTCGCATCACTTTTTCGGAAGCGGTCAGCGAATCAATAAACGCCGGGCGGCTGAACAGCCGTTCAGCATATTTCATCAACGGTGCCGCCTGCTTCGGCAGCTGGATATCGTAATAATCGAGTCGCCACAATAACGGCGCAATCGCGACATCCAGCATTGAAAACTCGTCATTCAACATATATTTTTGCTTGGTAAATACGGCCGCGATTTGGGTTAAATTGTCACGAATCGCCAATCGCGCTTTGTCGGCCCCCCGCTGATTGCCTTTTTCCAAGGCCTCAACGTGATTGAATAACTCTTCCTCGAAGCGGAATAAAAACAAACGCGCGCGCGCGCGCATTACCGGGTCCGCCGGCATTAACTGCGGATGAGGGAATCTGTCGTCAACGTATTCGTTGATAATGTTTGCTTCGTACAATATCAAGTCGCGCTCGACCAAAACCGGCACCTCATTGTAGGGATTCATGACCGCAAGGTCTTCCGGTTTATTGTGTAAATCGACATCGATAATCTGAAAATCCATGCCCTTTTCGTAGAGCACATTGCGACAGCGCTGACTGAAAGGGTCGGTAGTGCCCGAATAAAGTGTCATCATTGGGAGAATTCCTGCTGCAAGGGGCGGAATGCAGGTCGGCACAAGCACCAACCGCAGCCCAGTTGCCTTAAATGAAAAGGCGTCATTCTACCCAATCCCGCAATAAAACTTAAGCATATGTCAAGAAAACTTATATAATTCATATAAATATGTCGATATTCGAAAAGCTGCACAATGTCGTTTCGGACGTCGTTCTGTATGATTTCCAATACCCGCCAGCAAGCGCAGGGGGCTCGCGCCGGTATCAATGATGGTCGGCAGCACTCTTTCGCCGATACCCGGATTGGGCAATAATCGATGATGCGTTTGGATTGATTTGGGCCCGGAAAGTTATTCCCATATTTCAGTTCGTTATCCGCTTTATCTTTGGTTGCGATAAGCCATGTATAGATTTTGGTTGATTTTTGCCCAGACAGTGACGGTATGTCTTGGCGCATTGTTTGCGATATCGACACTGCGCCCGGATTTACTGCCTGACAGATTGCATCGCGCGGAACAGTTTTCCTCCGCGCAGCATTTGTTGCCGGTTGCGGCGATGACCCCCGATACTGAGGGCCGCCTGACATCGTTCCGAGTGGCAGTGGGGAAAGCCACCCCCGCGGTGGTCAGTGTCTTCACCAGCAAGGAAATCAAACAGCAATGGCACCCGTTCGTTGATGACCCGATGTTCCGTCTTTTCTTCGGCAATCAATTCGGGACTCAAACCCAGCGCGTCACGGGACTGGGCTCGGGGGTCATTGTCAGCGACAAAGGCTATATTCTGACCAATCAACACGTCGTCGAGGCGGCGGATGAAATCGAAATTTCCCTCGCGGACGGACGGCACGCCAGAGCACACATCGTCGGCTCGGATCCCGATACTGACTTGGCGGTACTCAAGGTGGATCTCAGCAATCTGCCCACCATCACTTTTGCGCGATCCGAAGAGGCGCACGTCGGCGACGTTGTATTGGCAATCGGAAATCCGTTTGGTGTGGGCCAAACCGTAACCTCCGGTATTGTCAGCGCGCTGGGCCGCAACCATCTCGGAATCAGCACCTTTGAAAACTTCATTCAAACCGATGCCGCGATCAATCCCGGCAACTCGGGGGGAGCGCTGGTGGACAGTGCCGGCGATTTGCTCGGAATCAACTCCGCAATTTACACCCGTAGCGGCGGCTCCCAAGGCATCGGGTTTGCAATCCCCTCCAGCGTGGCCTCAAAAGTAATGAAGGAAATCATCGAGCACGGCGTGGTCACGCGCGGGTGGGTCGGCATCGGCATCGAGGATCTGACACCGGAACTCGCCGAATCGCTTAAATTGCCGAAAATAACCGGCGCGCTGATCACCGAAGTGGTCAATGGTGGCCCCGCCGACCGTGGCAACGTCAAACCCGGCGACATACTGGTCGCGGTCGACAATGAGTTGGTGACCGATTATTCGACCACGCTGAGTCGAATTTCGACGCTGACACCTGGCGCTACGACGACGCTGAAGGTGGTTCGTAACGGCAAGGAATTGAGCCTCAAAATCGTCGTCGCCAAACGGCCACGCCAGCAATTCGGCAATGAACAGGCCGGCTAATCGATTTTGGCGCCACTGATTTGTGATTGCTGCCGTTTGCCGGCGACACCGGCAATCAAAATGCCGATTTCGTACAGCAACCACAACGGAACAGCCAGCATCAATTGTGAAATCACGTCGGGCGGCGTCAGCACCGCACCGATTATGAAAGCGCCGACGATCACGTAAGGACGTATCTCGCGCAACTTTTCGACGCTGACGGTGCCCATATGCACCAGCAGAACAATCACCACCGGCACCTCAAATGTGAGGCCGAATGCAACAAACATCGTCAGCGCAAAGCCTAGGTATTTGTCGATATCGGTCATCCAGGCCACGCCTGCGGGCGCGACCGATGCCATGAATCGGAACACCAGCGGAAACACCAAAAAATAAACAAAAGCCATGCCGGCAAAAAATAAAAACGAACTTGCGATTATCAGTGGTGCTATCAAACGTTTTTCATGTGCGTACAGCCCGGGGGCGACAAACGCCCAAGTTTGATAAAGCACGTATGGCAGCGCTATCAGCAGCGCCGCCAGCAACGCGACCTTGAGCGGCACCAGAAACACGCCAACCACATCGGTGGCTATCATGTGACCACCTTGGGGGAGGACCGCCAGCAACGGCTGCGCAAGCAGCGTGTAAAGCTCTTTTGCCCACGGTAACAGGCATAGGAAAACGGCAAGAACCGCGAGCAATGAACGTAATAACCGCTTGCGCAATTCGATCAGGTGAGAAACAAGCGTGTCTTGCTGCATGCCCGGCGATATCAGGTCTGTTTGCCTGCTGGTTTTACAGGAGATTCCGTGGAAGCGGATCGCGATGGCCCGGCCGGCGTGGCGGCGATATCTTCAAGTTGCTTGCGTACTACCTCAGTTTCCTGCGCGGCAGCCTGTTCGACAGAGCGCGTAGCGGCTTTAAAATCGTCGCGTGCGCGTTTTATTTCATCAATCTCGATTTCACGCGCGATATCGGTTTTTATTTCTATCATGTAGCGCCGCATGCGCTCAAACAAACGGCCAAGCGTACGCGCAACCGTCGGTAACCGCTCGGGGCCAACGACAATCAGGGTCACTACTGCGATGACAACGAGTTCCGAAAAACTGATGTCAAACATGTGACAAGATGCGCCGGAAGATCAGGAGAAACGGCGGACAAAAATCCCCGTCCACCGTTTGCTGCGCGCGGAGCGCGTCATGCTTTGTGGTCTTCCTTCTTGACCTCGCCCTCGATAGTACGGCCGGTCGATGCCGCGCCGGTGTTATTTTGTGATCCGTCGCCTTCGCTGCGCATGCCTTCCTTAAAGCCGCGCACCGCGCCGCCGAGATCGGAACCGATATTGCGCAGTTTCTTGGTGCCAAAGATCAGCACAATTACCAGCAGCACGATCAACCAGTGCCAGATACTAAGAGATCCCATATTCGCTCCTTAAACGCTCGCCTGCGTCTTATTTGCGCGCGGCCTTTTCCTCAAGACCGGAAACACCTTCACGTCGCCGCAGCTCCGCCAGGACATCGTCCGCGGTCACGCCGTGCCACGCCAACAATATCAAACAATGAAACCACAGATCGGCGGTTTCGCGCACCAAATGCAGTTTATCACCGTCCTTCGCCGCCGCCAGTGTTTCGGCGGATTCCTCGGCGACTTTTTCCAATATTGCTTCATATCCTTTGCTGAACAAACTGGCGACGTACGACGTCGCGGGATCGGCGGCTTTACGCACGGCGATGGTTTTCGACAGTCGCTGAAGTATCGTTACGTCATTCATTTGCGATAAATTTGCCGTGGATCTTTCAATACAGGATCCATGGCAACCCATTCTCCGTTCTTCAACTGCTGAAAAAAACAACTGTGGCGCCCGGTATGGCAGGCGATGCCGCCCGTCTGTTCGACTTCGAGCAAAACTGCGTCATTGTCGCAATCAAGACGAATGCTTTTTATTTTTTGCACGTGCCCGGATTCTTCGCCCTTGCGCCAGATTTTTCGGCGCGAGCGCGACCAATAGTGCGCCTCCCCGGTTTCGGCAGTGCGGGCCAAGGCGTCGCGATTCATCCACGCGAGTGTCAGAACCCGGCCGCCGTCGGCATCTTGTGCAATGGCAGCCACCAGCCCGTCGCGCGGCCAGTTCACTTTATTCAACCAGTCATCCATGCCCGCAATTCTACGCCTGTCCGATTCGTGACCTATGGTCTGACTTCGATGCCCTGCTGCACCATAAGCTGCTTGGCTTGCTGCACGCTATATTCACCATAGTGGAAAATGCTGGCCGCCAATACCGCATCCGCATGTCCGAGCAAAATACCATCGACCAGATGCTGCAAATTGCCGACCCCGCCGCTGGCGATGACTGGAATGCCCAGCGCGTCGCACATAGTACGCGTCAACTCAATGTCAAATCCCTGCCGCGTGCCATCTCGATCCATGCTGGTCAGCAGGATTTCCCCGGCTCCGGCATCCTGCATGCGGCGCCCCCATTCAATGACATCGAGTCCGGTCGCAACCCGCCCGCCATGCGTGTAGACCTCCCAGCACAAGCGGCCCGGCCCGGCGACGCGTTTGGCATCGATGGCAACCACGATGCACTGCGTCCCGAAACGGCCCGCCGCTTCGGCAATGAGCTGCGGATTCTGCACTGCCGCAGTATTGATGCTGACTTTATCCGCGCCCGCATTGAGCAGCCGCCGCACATCGTTTACCGAGCGCACGCCGCCGCCGACCGTTAATGGGATAAATACCTGTGCGGCAGCGGCCTCTACCGCTGGCAAAATCAAGTCGCGCCCGTCGCTGCTCGCCGTGATGTCGAGAAATGCCAACTCATCCGCCCCTTGCTCATCGTAGCGGCGTGCAACTTCAACCGGATCGCCGGCATCACGCAGGCCGGCGAAGTTGATGCCCTTGACGACGCGTCCGGCGGTCACATCGAGGCACGGGATGATGCGTTTGGCGAGACCCATGAGGAGCGGAGAGCAGTGAGGGGTGAAGATGGGCGCGCGGGGATGCACGCTTCACTCGTTACCCTTCACTCCTTACGCTTTTTTTCGAGAGTTTGTCGGCCAGTTTCTGCGCTGCGGCAAAATCGACGGTGCCCTGATAAATGGCGCGGCCAGTGATGGCACCGATAATGCCTTCGGACGCAACCTTGCATAAGGCTTTGACATCGTCGAGATCGGTCAATCCGCCACTCGCGATAATGGGCGCCGCCACGTGGTGCGCAAGCTCGACCGTGGCTTCGATATTGACGCCCGTCAGCATGCCGTCACGTCCGATGTCGGTATAAATAATCGCTTCGACCCCGTAGTCCTCGAATTTTTTGGCGAGATCGATCACATCGTGACCAGTCATTTTTGACCAGCCGTCGACAGCGACTTTGCCGTCCTTGGCATCGAGCGCCACCAGCACATGGCCGGTAAATGCCGTGCATGCATCGTGTAAAAATCCGGGGGTCTTGACCGCGGCGGTGCCGATGATCACGTAGTTGATGCCATTGTCGAGATAGCGTTCGATCGTATCGAGATCGCGGATGCCGCCACCCAACTGGATCGGCATGCGCCCATCAACCGCGGCCACGATCGCCTTGATCGCGGCCTCATTCTTCGGGCGGCCGGCGGCGGCGCCGTTGAGGTCCACTACGTGCAGCCGCCGCGCTCCGGAGTTGGCCCAGTGGGCGGCCATCGCACCGGGATCCTCGGAAAAAACGGTGGCGTTTTTCATTGCGCCCTGCTTGAGGCGCACGCATTTTCCGTCTTTGAGATCAATAGCAGGAATAATCAACATACTGCGTGCCGGCAAATCACGGACATTGGGCTGAATTCACGGCGTGACGCGCGTGGAAGTGCAAATGCGCTAGGAAATGGATAACCGGAAACGGAGAAATTGGGCTGGCAGAAACCATCATACTACATGTCACGCCAAAGGCTCAACCGCGGCTGCAGCGCCCCGCAATGCCGGTTGCCAGCGCGCAAAATTGGCGAGAAGTTGCAGGCCCGCGGTATCGCTTTTCTCGGGGTGGAATTGCACCGCAAATACATTATCGGCGGCGACCGCGCAGGTAAACCGCTGCGGATAATCGCTGCCGCCCGCAATCAGCGCAGTATCGGCCGGATCGACATAATAACTGTGCACGAAATAAAAACGGCTGCCGTCCGCGATGCCGCTCCACAGCGGATGGGCGCCGGTCTGCCATACTTGGTTCCAGCCCATGTGCGGCACTTTTAGCCGCATGCCGTCCGCGCCGACCATCGCATCGGCAAAACGCCGCACCCGACCGCGCAGCAAACCCAGGCCGTTGACTTCGCCTTCCTCGCTGCTCTCGAACAGCATTTGCAGTCCAATGCAAATGCCGAGAAATGGTTTGTGCCGCGCCGCTTCCAGCACCGCCGGCCGCAGGCCGCGCGCATCCATTTCGCGCATGCAGTCAGGCATTGCGCCCTGCCCGGGGAATACGACACGCGCGGCGCCGCGCACCGCGTCAACATCATCGGTAATAACGACCTTCAACTGCGGTGCGGCGTGCTCAAGCGCTTTCGCCACCGAACGCAGATTGCCCATGCCGTAATCAACGACCGCGATATCCATTCGTTCAACCGCTAAGGTGATGGATTACAGACTTCCTTTGGTCGAAGGCAATTGGCCGGCAATGCGTGGATCGAGTTCGACCGCCATGCGCAGCGCGCGGCCGAACGCCTTGAACACGGTTTCCGCCTGATGGTGCGCATTGTCGCCGCGCAGATTGTCGATATGCAGCGTAACCTGTGCATGATTGACGAAACCCTGAAAAAACTCACGCACCAGATCGACGTCGAATTCGCCGATGCGGGCGCGCGTGAAATCGATATTAAGTTCGAGCCCCGGCCGTCCCGACAGATCGACGACCACGCGCGACAACGCCTCATCGAGCGGCACGTAGGCGTGCCCGTAGCGGCGCACGCCTTTTTTGTCGCCGAGCGCCTTGGCCAGCGCCTGTCCGAACGTGATGCCGATATCCTCCACCGTGTGGTGCGCGTCGATGTGCAGATCGCCCTTGGCGGAGATATTGAGATCGAAAGCGCCGTGCCGCGCAACCTGATCGAGCATGTGATCGAGAAACGGGATGCCGGTCGCCAGCTTCGCTTCGCCTCCACCGTCAAGATTGAGCGCGGCGCGAATCTGCGTTTCCTGGGTGTCGCGTTTGATGTCGGCGCTACGCATGGGTGGCGGATCGATCGAGATCAGGGTTTTTCAATTGCCATCAGCGCTTCAAGAAAACGGGCGTTCTCGTCCGGCGTCCCAACGGTGACGCGCAGGCATCCCGCGAGCAACGGGTGTGTACCGTCGAGATTCTTGATCAGCACCCCGCGCGTTTTGAGTTGACTGAATGTCCGGCCAGCGTCGGCCACCCTGAATAAAATAAAATTGGCATCGCTGTCATAAGCTTGTACCGTCGCCATCCGCCGCAACTGGCCCAGCAACCGCGTGCGCTCTTCCTTGATCGCGGCCGCTTGTTTGTCAAACAGCGCACGATCGCGCAGTGCCGTTGTGGCGACCAATTGCGTCAGGACCCCCACATTATACGGCAAGCGTAACTTGTCGATATGGTGCAGCCACTCGGGGCGGCCGGCCAGCAAGCCCAAACGAATGCCGGCCAGCCCGAGCTTGGAAAGCGTGCGCATCACCAGCAGGTTGGGAAAATCGGCAAGCCGCGGCATGAAGGTCCTGCCCGCAAACGGGTGGTACGCTTCGTCGATGACGACCAAGCCAGGTGCGGCATCGATCATGCGCTCCAGCGTTCGCGTATCGAACAAGTTGCCGGTTGGATTATTGGGATAGGCGATGAACATCAGCGCCGGCTGGTATTCTTCGATCGCCGCCAGCATGCGCGACGTGTCCAGCGCAAATTGCTCGGTCAACGGCACGCCGATATAACGCAATCTCGCAAACGTCGCAATCAGCTCAAACATCGCGAACGATGGCTCACAACCCAGCATCACCGCACCGGGTTTGGCCACCGCCAGCATCAGCGTTTGGATCAGATCATCCGAACCGTTGCCGAGCATCAACTCCATGCCGGCCGGGACTTGCATCGTTTCGTGCAAGCGCGTCTTGAGTTCGCGTGCGGCAGGGTCGGGGTAGCGATTAAGCGCCGCGTTCTCGACGCATACGGCGATCTCGCCGCGCAAATCGGCCGGCAACCCGTAGGGGTTTTCCATCGCATCAAGCTTGATCAGCCCCGTGGCATCGGGCACCTGGTAGGCGCTCAACGCCAAAATTTCGTCGCGGATGATGTCTTCAGCTTTTTTTGCCATGGCAACGGCAGCGCGAAAAATCCGGGGTCGGTGTCCTGACCTGTGGCGGCAACCAATTACTTGATCCGATATTCGGCGGCCTTCGCATGCGCCGGCAGGCCTTCGCCACGCGCGAGCTCGGCAGCAATACTGCCCAACCGATTCGC
>Ga0335085_10009401_pt1 | contig 14755 bp, 14 predicted proteins | sample Lox_Sample_45_FD_206712 | JGI IMG/M metagenome (GOLD analysis project Ga0335085, IMG submission 206712) | Soil microbial communities from Loxahatchee National Wildlife Refuge, Florida, United States - Lox_Sample_4.5 | ecosystem: Environmental > Terrestrial > Soil > Wetlands | place: USA... | reverse complement strand
TCGCCGCGATCCTGATCGCCGTGGCGGTCGTGCACGACACCGCAACCTGGGAGCGCCACCACACCACGCGCTTCCCGTGGGGGGTCGACCTGATCCCGGGCACGCAGCCCGCCTCGAACCACTGGGACCCGGGCCAGTGGGAGCGCGAGGCCCGGGACACCGCCGTCAGCCTGCAGCACTGGACGATCGCGATCGCGCTCGCAGCGGCCGGCGTGATGGCCTTCCTGCAGCTGCGGGCCCGCCGGGCGGCGCGCCGTGCAAGCGCCGCCGGCACGCCGCTCTAGGGCGTCCACGCGCCCGACAGAACGCCGCCCGGCGCCTAGACGACGCCGGCGCGGGGCAGCCGCCCGAGCCCGGGCGATGCGGCGTGCAAACCGGATCGCATTTAGCTGCAAATCGGCCTCGGCTGCGTTAGGGTCTCGCCAAAGGCAGGGGGTGACCGAGTGGCTGAAGTCGTCTTCGACGGGATCACAAAGGTGTACGCCGACGGCACGAAGGCGGTCGACGGCCTCGATCTCGACGTCCGTGACGGCGAGTTCATGGTGCTCGTCGGGCCGTCCGGGTGCGGGAAGACGACCGCGCTCCGGATGGTGGCCGGCCTCGAGGACATCTCCGGCGGCGTGCTGAAGATCGGGGAGCGGGTGGTCAACCACGTGCCGTCGCGCGACCGCGACATCGCGATGGTCTTCCAGAGCTACGCGCTCTACCCGCATCTCTCGGTCTACGACAACATCGCCTTCGGGCTCAAGGTCAAGAAGGTGCCGAAAGCGGAGATCGACCGCCGCGTCCAGAGCGCCGCCAAGGTGCTCGGCCTCGAGGCGTTCCTGAAGCGGAAGCCGAAGGCGCTCTCGGGCGGGCAGCGGCAGCGCGTGGCCATGGGGCGTGCGATCGTCCGGGAGCCGGCCGCGTTCCTGATGGACGAGCCGCTGTCGAACCTCGACGCGAAGCTGCGCGTGCAGATGCGAGCCGAGATCGCCGGCCTGCAGCACGATCTCGGCGTCACCACGATCTACGTCACCCACGACCAGGTCGAGGCGATGACGATGGGCCAGCGGGTTGCAGTGATGCGCAAGGGCGAGCTGCAGCAGGTCGCCGACCCCCAGACGCTCTACGACCGGCCCGTCAACCTCTTCGTCGGCGGCTTCATCGGCAGCCCGGCGATGAACATGGTCGAGGCGACGCTCGAGCAGCGGAACGGCGGCTACGCGGCCAGGATCGGCGAGCAGACCCTCGAGGTCGACGACGAGGCTCTCGCCTCGCGGCCGGCCCTCCCGTCCTACGTCGGCAAGACCGTGGTGCTCGGGATCCGCCCGGAGGAGCTCGAGGACGCGGCGCTCAACCCCGGCTTCCCCCCGGACCGTCGGCTACGCGGCACCACGCAGCTGACGGAAGCGCTCGGCTCCGAGATCATGGTGCACTTCACGATCGAGGCGAAGCAGGCAATGACCGAGGACGTCCGGGAGCTGGCAGCCGACATCGGCGACGACCGGATGGCCGACGAGGGCCTGGAGGGAGCCTCGACGGACTCGATGACGTTCGTCGGCCGTTTCTCACCGCGCTCGCGCGTCCGGACAGGCGAGGCGCTCGAAGCGGTCGTCGACACACGCTCGCTCCACTTCTTCGACCCTGAGACCGGTCTCGGCATCTACGACGGGCCGGCCACGAAAGGAGCTGCATGACCCGCTCTCGCATTTCCGCTCTTCTCGTCGTCTCGATGGCGGCACTCCTGGTCGCCGGTCTCGCGGCGGCAGGACCCGGCCGCAGCCCCGCGGCCTCCGGAAAGAACACGACCGTCTCGGGAACGATCACCTTCGACGGCATCTGGACTTCGTCGACGGGTCAGCCGCAGTTCCAGGATGTGATCAACGCCTTCGAGAAGCTCTACCCGAAGGTTCACGTCAACTACAAGCCGGTCGGGAACAACCTGCCGACGGTGCTCGCGACCGCGGTCGCCGGCGGGCACCCGCCGGACATGGCGGACATCGCGCAGCCCGGCACGATCCAGCAGTTCGTCAACCAGGGCAAGCTCAAGCCGATCACGTACGCGAAGGGCGTGCTGGCGAAGAACTTCTCCCCGGGTTGGAGGGCACTCGGCACGTTCAACGGCAAGCTCTACGCGGTCGTCTTCAAGGCGGCCAACAAGTCGGTCGTCTGGTACAACGTGCCGGTCTTCAAGACGGCCGGCGTCAAGCCGCCGAAGACGTTCGCGCAGCTCCTCTCGATCGCGAAGACGATCCAGGCGTCGGGGACGCCGGCCTACTCGATCGGCGGCTCGGAGGGCTGGACCCTCACCGACATGTTCGAGAACATCTACCTGCGGACGTACGGCCCGGTGAAGTACGGGCTCCTGAGCAGGCACAAGATCAAGTGGACCGACACGTCGGTGACCACCGCGCTCAAGACGATGGCGAAGATCCTCGGCGACACGTCGAACGTCGCCGGCGGCACCTCGGGCGCGCTGCAGTACTCGTTCAACCAGTCCGTCATCAACGCGTTCTCGACGCCGCCACAGGCCGCGATGGTGTTCGAGGCCGACTTCGTCGGGAGCGTGATCACGCAGAACACGAAGGCGAAGGCGATCAGCGGGTTCAACACGTTCACGTGGCCGACGATCAACCCCAAGTACTCGACCGGGGTCGAGATCGCCGGCGACCTGCTCGTCACCTTCCGCGACACGCCGGCGATCGAGGCGTTCGTGAAGTACCTGGCGACACCGCAGGCCGCCGCCATCTGGGCGAAGCAGGGCGGGTTCGGCACCGGCAACCACAACATGTCGGCGAGCGTCTACCCCGATCCGATCACCCGCGCGACCGAGGCACCGCTCCTGCACGCGACGTCGGTGGTCTTCGACATGTCCGACAACCAGCCGCCGGCGTTCGGCTCGACCGCGGGCCAGGGCGAGTGGGGGCTCTTCCAGAAGTTCCTGGAGAACCCGAAGAACATCGCGACCATCCAGAAGCAACTCGAATCGGCCGCAAAGTCGGCGTACAAGTAGGCGCATGAGTGCGGGCGGGATCACGGCAGAGCCGCCGGTGGCGGCGGCTCCGCCCGCTTCCGGGGGCGAGGGGAAGCTCGGCCGCTACCTGATGGTGCTCGTCTTCCTCGGGCCTGCACTCTTCATGCTGACGGTGTGGATGGTCTACCCGGCCGTCTACACGATCGTGCGCAGCTTCTTCGGGCCGACCGGCTTCTTCGGTCACTGGGCCGGCGTCTCCAACTACGAGCAGCTCTGGAAGGACCACAACCTGCGCACGGCGGTCAAGAACAACATCCTCTGGGTCGCCATCGTGCCGGCGTTCGTGGTCGCGGTCGGCCTGATCTTCGCCGTCTTGACCGAGCGGGTGCGCTGGTCGGTCGCGTTCAAGACCGTCGTCTTCGTGCCGATGGCGATCTCGGCGTTCGCGACCGGCGTCACCTGGCGCATCCTCTACGACCAGAGCCCGAGCACGGGCGCGATCAACGCACTCGGGCGGGTGGTGTCCGACGCGGTGTCTCCGCCCGGCGTGCTCCCGAGCGCACTGCCCTCGACGCCGACGCTGCAGCAGCAGAGCAACGGCGCCCTCCTCTTGCGGACGCCGCTCCACCCCGGCGACGTGGCGCGGCTCGGGCTGACCGCGATCGCGCCGACCGACCTCCCGAAGAGCGCTGTCCAGGCGGTCGATCCCGCGGCGAAGCAGGGAGACATCGTCGGCGTCGTCTGGCGCGACTTCAAGCCCGGCGGCGGCAAGCCCGGCGTCGTGGAGAAGGGAGAGCTCGGCCTGCCGGGCGTGACGGTCGAGCTCCGCTCGAGCGGCGGGAAGGTCGTCCAGTCGGCAACCTCGCAGGCGAACGGGACGTTCGACTTCACGAACGTGCCTGCGGGCACGTACCAGACGGCCGTCGGCGCGAAGACCTTCGCCAAGTCGTTCGGCGGGTACGCCTGGCTCGGCCCGACGCTGATCACCGCGTCGCTGATGATCGCCTACATCTGGATCTGGGCGGGCTTCGCCATGGTCGTGATCGCCGCCGGCCTGGCGTCGATGCCGCGGGACGTGCTCGAGGCGGCACGTACCGACGGGGCGTCGGAGCTGCAGATCTTCCGGCGGGTCACCATGCCGCTGCTCGCGCCGATCCTCAGCGTCGTCTTCGTCACGATGATCATCAATGTCCTCAAGGTGTTCGACATCGTCTACGCGCTCGCCCCCGAGTCGACCCAGCAGAACGCGAACGTGATCGCGCTCGCGATGTTCAACACGGCGTTCGCGGGAGGCGGCAACTTCGGCGTCGGCTCCGCGATCGCGGTGTTCCTCTTCCTTCTCGTCATCCCCGTGCTCGCGCTCAACGTCCGCCGCTTCAAGAGGGACGTCTGATGGCCGCCGCCGCCACCGCCGCCGAGATCCCCGCCGCCCACGACACGGTCTCGGCGAAGATCCTGCGCGGGGTCGCGAAGGCGCCGCTCAACATCATCCTCATCACCGTCGGGCTGCTCTGGCTCGTGCCGACGCTCGGCCTCTTCATCACCTCGATCCTGCCGCAGTCGGCGCTCGCATCCCACGGCTGGTGGCAGATCTTCTCGCACCCGAGCCTCGCCACGTTCTCGAACTACCGCAACCTGTTCCACAACGCCGGCCTCGTGACCGCGCTGAAGACGACGGCGTACATCGCGGTGAGCAACACCCTGCTCGTCGTCATTCTCGGCGCCATGGCCGGCTACGCGTTCGCCTGGCTCGAGTTCCCCGGGCGCGACTGGCTCTTCATCGGCGTGATCGCGCTGCTCGTGATCCCGCTCCAGATGGCGTTGATCCCGATGTTCAGGCTCTACGACACCTTCGGCCTCTTCGACACGTGGTACGGCATCTCGCTCTTCCACGTCGCCTTCGGCCTGCCGTTCGCGATCTTCCTGCTGCGCAACTTCTTCGTCGGGCTGCCGAAAGACATCCTCGAGTCGGCGCGGATCGACGGCGCGAACGAGATCGTGATCTTCCTGCGGCTGATCCTGCCGCTCGGCCTGCCGGCGATCGCGTCGCTCGCGATCTTCCAGTTCCTCTGGACGTGGAACGACCTGCTCGTCGCGCTCACGTTCGGGCAGAACACGACCCCGATCACGGTCTGGATCTCCGGCCAGCTCCGGGAGTTCGGTTCGAGCATCGACATCATCGCGCCGGCCTCGTTCATCTCGCTCATCGTCCCGCTCCTGGTGTTCTTCGCCTTCCAGCGCTACTTCGTCCAGGGTCTGCTGGCGGGCTCGGTGAAGTGACGTCCGTCGCCGTGGTGGGCTCCGGGCTCGCGGGCTTCACCGCGTACCAGACCCTGCGCCGCGGCCTCGAGCCGGAGCAGATTGTCGTCCTCGGCACGAACGCCGACCCGGTCGCCGCGTGGCGCCGGCGGGCGGCCGCGATCCGTCAGCGGGAGATGCGCTCCGAGAGCGACGGGCACTGCCTGCCGACATCGTTCCCCGGCCTCGCGCTGCAGAGCGTGTGGCGGCGGCGCTCGCCCGCGCCCCTGCTCGAGACCGTGACGGACCGCTACCACCCGACCGTCGCCGAGTTCCTCGAGCACGTCGAGAGGCGCCGCGAGCGGAGCCGCTGGGACGAGAGCTTCCGCCTCGCCCACGTCGAGCAGGTGCGTGCGGTCGACGGCGGATTCGAGCTCGACGGGCACGGAACTTTCCGCCACGTCCTGATCGCGCCGGGCCATCCCGGGCTCAACATGCCCGGGGAGCTCCGCGACGACCCGCGCGCCGTCCACGCCTACGAGCCGCACGACTACGCGTCGACCGTGACCGTCGTCGGCGCGGGCCTCGCGGCCGCCACCGAGTGGCTCAACGCGCTCGACGCCGGCGCGGAGGTCGTCTCCGTCCGCCGACGCGAGCCGGTGCGCCGGCCTCTGAACGTCCCGCGCGAGTACCTCTCGCGCCGCGGTCTCGACACCTTCCACGGCCTTGGTGGGCAGGAGCGGATCGCCCGATTGCGCTCACTGCTCGTTCCCTCCTATCCTCCGGGTCGCGCGTGGGACGAGCCGCTCGGGCGCGCCGCGGCCGAGGGCCGCTTCCGTGTCGGCGAATCCGTCAACGGCAGCGAGCAGGTGATCTGCGCGACAGGCTTCCGGCACGGATTCCAGCACGACCCCCTGCTTGCGCGGCTCGTCGCCGACCAGGGGCTCGCCACGGCGGAGGGCTGGATCGTGCTCGCGCCCGACTCGACCGTGCCCGCGCTCACCGACGAGGCGCGGACGCTCGCGCTCGCCGGCGCGCCCGGCCAGTGGGCTTTCCCGGCGGCGGACACGATCACCGGCGCGAAGTACGCCGCGCACCGCTTCCTCGCGAGGATCAGGTCGTGTCGTACACGCTGACGGGGCGCCTCCATTCGCGCCTGACCGCGCTTCTGCCGGTGCTGCTCGCGGCACTGGCATTGTCGGGCACGCTGCACCGCTGGTGGCCGGTCGAGCTCGTCGCGTTGATGGCCGCCGTCGGGGTGGCGCTCGACCTCCAGGTGTGGCACCGGCTCCTGCCGTACCAGCCGGCATGGACGATGGTGCCGCTCGGCGCGGTCGAGCTCGCGCTCCTGATGGCAATCGTCGTGGGCTTCGGTCTCCAGGTGCCGCTCGGACCTGCGCTCGCGCTGTACGGAGCCGGCTGGGGCGTCGCAGTCGTGCTCGCGCTCGCGGGCTTCCCGCTGCTCCGGCTCACGTATGCCGAAGACGGCGGAGAGCTCGGTCGGCTCGGGCCGGTCGCGGCGATCGCGATCGGGCTCGCACTGCTCGGCTCGGCCGCGACCTACTACGCGCGCAAGCCACCGGTCGTCCACCTCGCCGCAGGCGTTCACCGGGGGCCGCTCGTGATCACCCGCCGGGAGGTGCTGCAGGGCGAGCCCGGCGCCGTCGTCCGCGGCGGCATCGTCGTACGCCACGACAACGTCGAGATCAGGGACGTCACGGTCGTCGGCGGCTCCAACGGGATCACCGTCGACGGCGTCCACGGCACCGTCCTCGACGGCGTCTCGATCTCCGGCGCGAAGCTCGACGGGATCCACGTGCGCACCGCCGGGATCGTGATCCGGAACTGCACCATCGACATGCTGGGGAACCCGCTCGGTCAGGGGATCGACATCTCGTTCAACATGGGCATGGGGATGAGCATGGTCGACGGCTGCACGATCGTCGGCGGGATGCAGGGGATCACCACGCACTCGTCCATGACCGAGATCGTCCACAACCGGGTCAGCCGCACGAGCGCGCAGGCGATCTCGGTGGCCGAGATGTCGATGGGAACGGCCATGGACAACCAGATCCAGGACGCCGTCGGCGTCGGGCTCAGCTGCGACGACCAGTCGATGTGCATGTTCGAGCACAACACCGTCGTCGACACCCGCGACGCGTCCGGAGGAGGAGACCGCTCGGCGCGCGGCTTCGGTCTGCTCGCGAGCTTCGGGTCCGAGGCCGACGTGTGGGACAACGAGCTCTCTGCGAACCCCGTTCCGATAGGGACGGTCACGAACTCGCTCATCCGCAGGACGCGCACGACCGGCTGGTAGCAGCCGACCCCTCCATCTGCGCGGCTCACGGCTGGTGCCTGGAAGGGACCAGGCACCGTGACGGAGATCTCGCGGCTTCGCAACGGCGCCCGGCATGCGCATACCGTTAACCTAGTTATCTAAATCTGATAACCTGGTTGACGAGTTGGCGAGGACAGCAGCGGAGAGCATGAACGTGATGGCAGTTGCGGACCGCCTCCGCCCCATCGTCCTCCGCCTCGGCCGCGAGCTGCGCCGCGAACGCATCGCCGGGGTCTCGCCGCAGCAGGTCGGGCTCCTCGTGTCGATCAAGTACGAGCCGGGCGTCACCGTCGGAGAGCTCGCCTCGGGAGAGCGCGTCTCGGCGGCTGCGATGTCGAAGCGGATCTCGCGGCTCGAGCGCGGCGGACTCGTGGCGCGCACGCCGAGCGAGGCCGACCGGCGCCGGGTGGGTCTGACCCTCACCGACGAGGGCCAGCGCACCCTGCGGCGCGTCCGCTCACGCCGCACCGCGTGGCTGGCCTCCCGCCTCGACGAGCTCACACCCTCCGACCTCGCCGCCGTCGCCGCGGCGCTCGAGCCGCTCGCCCGGCTCCTGCACGACGAGGAGCGCCCGTGACCGCCGCGCTCGGCCGCTTCAACTCGCGCACCTTCGCGAGCCTCCGCTACCACAACTACCGGCTCTTCTTCGGCGGCCAGGCAGTCTCCCAGACGGGCTCGTGGATGCAGCGAATCGCCCTCGGCTGGTTCGTCTACCAGCTCACGCACTCGCCGTTCGCGGTCGGGGTGATGGCGTTCGCGCAGTTCGTGCCGTTCATGGTCTTCGGCCTCTTCGTCGGAGTGCTCGCCGACCGCCTCGACGCCCGCCGCACGGTGATCGCGACCCAGGCGGCGCAGCTCGTGACCGCCACGGTGCTCGCCTGGCTCGCGCTCGGCGACATCGCACACCCGTGGATGCTCTACCTGATCGCCTTCGTGAACGGAACCGTGCTCGTCCTCGACGTTCCGTCGCGCCAGCAGCTCACCTACCGGATGGTCGGACGCGAGGTCCTGCCGAACGCGATCGCGCTCAACTCGAGCCTCTTCAACGCCTCCCGTATCTTCGGGCCCGCCGTGGCAGGCATCGTCTACGGCTTCACCGGCGCCGGCGTCTGTTTCCTGATCAACGCGGTCAGCTTCCTCGCCGTCCTGCTCAGCCTCTTCGCGATGCGGGTGCGGGACTTCTTCCCGCTCGAGCGATTTGCGCGCCCCTCGATCCTCGCGGGCACACGTGAGGGGCTTGCCTACGTCCGCACCCAACGGCGGATGCTCGTCCTGCTCTCCCTGACGCTCGTGCTCAGCACGTTCAGCTTCAACTTCAACGTGACGCTGCCCGTGCTCGCGGCGAAGACGCTGCACACGGACGCCCAGGTCTACGGGGTGCTGTCGGCGCTCTTCGGCGGCGGCGCGCTCGTCGGCTCGCTCGCCGCGGCGTCGCTCGGCCGCGCGTCGGCGAAGGTGATGCTGCTCGGCGGCCTCGTCTTCACGGGCTCGGAGCTCCTGCTCGCACCGCTCTCCACCCCCTACGCAGCCGGGATCCTGCTCTTCCTCGTCGGCGTCGGCTTCACCGCCTGGTCGGCGAACTCGAACGCGATGATGCAGCTGCAGGCGCCCGACCATCTGCGCGGGCGGATCATCGGACTCTACTTCTACGCCTTCAACGGCACCGGGGCGCTCGCCGGGCTCTTCGCCGGCTGGCTCTGCGCCACCGGAGGCACGGAGCTGGCTTTCGCGGTCGGCGGCGCGGCCGGCCTCCTCGGCACCGCCCTCGCCGGAATCCAGCTGTTCGGCGGCCGCCCGCCGCGGCTGGAGCTCCGCTCGTCCTTGCGGCGAGCCGCGCTCTCCGCACGAGGCTAGCGCGGATCCGCGGGCCAGGGCCGCGCCCGTGCCGCGTTACGGCGTCAGGCCGCTCGCGACGCGGATCGTCACGATCGCGCCGCGGTCGAGCGTCGCCGGCGGCTCCGGCAGCTGCCCGAAGACGCGGCCGCGTCTCCCTTCGCCGGGGCGCTCGATCGCGCGGACGTTGAACCCCTCCATCGTCAACCGCCTCACGGCCGCGGGCTCCCTCATGCCGACGACCCGCGGGACCGTCAGCTTCGCCGGGGGCGAGGAGCGGTTCAGGCTCAGATACCAGACCAAGGCGACGACCCCGAGCGCAAGCCCCATGACGGCGAGCACAACCCACGTGCGATCCCCGGACCGGCGGCGTCGGTACGGCTGCCGGGCGGGACGAATCGCCGATCCCAGGCGCCGGGGCTCCGGCCAGCCGTCGGCCTCGCGTGAGCTGTCGTCCTCCGCGTAGTGCGGCGCCGGCGTCGACATCGTCAAGAGTCTTCCCGATCCATCGGCTGGCAAATCGAGTCGTTCCACGGAGCTGCCCCCGGAGCCGAGCGCCGACTCGGCCGCCGCGATCCTTGCCGAGCCGCGATCATGACGGCGATGCCGGCGTTCCGGACACCCGACGAGGCGTTCGCCGCGCTCCCCGATTATCCGTTCTCGCCGCACTGGCTCGACTACGACGGACTGCGCATGCACCACCTTGATGAGGGGGCCGGGAAACCCGTGCTCCTGCTCCACGGCGAGCCCACGTGGTCGTTTCTGTGGCGCCGCCTCGTACCGCGGCTCGCGGCGGCCGGACGCCGGGCGCTTGCACCGGATCTGATCGGCTTCGGCCGCTCGGACAAGCCCGAGGCCGTCTCCTGGCACAGCTACGAAACGCACGTCGAGGCCGTCACGCGGCTCGTGCTCGAGCTCGACCTGCGCGACGCGACCTTCGTCGTCCACGACTGGGGCGGGCCGATCGGGCTGCGTGTGGCGGTCGAGAACGAGGAACGGGTGGAGCGGCTCGTGATCCTCGACACCGGGGTCGCGGCCGGCCAGGCACCGAGCGAGGCCTGGCTTCGCTTCCGCGACGCCGTCCGCCACGTCGGCGGCGCGCTGGACATCGGCCGCCTCGTTGCCGCGGGCACTGCCCGCGGCCTGGACGACGACGTGCGGGCCGCGTACGACGCGCCGTTCCCGACGCCGGGGTCGAAGACGGGGCCGCTCGCCTTTCCCGAGCTCGTCCCGACCGAGCCCGAGCACCCGAGCGCCGCCCCGATGAACCGTGTCCGGGACGCGCTCCGGGCCTGGGAGAAGCCGGCGCTCGTCGTCTGGGGGGCCGACGATGCCGTGCTGCCGCCGAGTGTCGCCGAGCGCTTCGTCGACCTGATCCCCGGCGCGACCGGGCCCGAGCTGATCGCGAACGCCTCGCATTTCCTGCAGGAGGACGCACCCGACGAGCTCGCCGCGGCGATCCTGCGCTTCCTCGGGTGAAGACGGCCTGCGGGGCCGCTAGGGTCGGGCGCTCCCGGGTGCGCGAGCCGGATGGAAGATCACCCAGGCGATCAGCGCCAGTCCGCCCGCGGCCTGCGCCGCCGCGAGCCCGATGTTGCGAAGCCCGAGCAGCTGGTAGACGCCGTAGGTCGACGCGACGAGGCCGGCCGCGAATACGAGCCAGAGCGCGAGATGCTTCTCGGGCGCCGTGCGCATCCGCCCGAAGGCTAGCGGGAACGGCCGCGGGCCCGCCGGTACTGCACTCCTTCTCGCTCTTTCCGACGCAGACGGAGAGCGCCTCGGGCACTGCCGTTCTCAGCCCGGATCTCGGTGAGATCCAGGCTCAGGAAACGAGCCAGGTCTCGCCGGAATGCAGGAGCTCGGCGAGGTCGCCCTTGCCGCGCTTGGCCTCGGCGGCCTGCAGCTGCCCGGCCATCAGCTCGTCGTAGACCGGGCGCTCGACATCGCGGAAGACGCCGACGGGCGTGCCGCCGTGGGTCGCCTGGGTGACGCGGCTGAGCGCGAACGCCAGCGACGGCTCCTCGTGGCTCTCGTCGTGGACGAGGACGCCCTCCTCGTCAGGGGCACAGGCCTCGATCTGGCCGTCCGGAAGCTGGCGCAGCGCCTTCTCGCCGACGGCGCCCCAGGTGATCGGCTTGCCGTGGCGAAGGACGATCCGGTTGACGCCTTCCTTGTCGTCGCGGACGAACTCCCACGCGTCGTCGTTGAAGATCGGGCAGTTCTGGAAGATCTCGACGAACGCGCTGCCGCGGTGCGCGGCGGCGGCCCGCAGGACCTCGCTCGTGCCCGCCTTGTCGGTGTCGATCGCGCGCCCGACGAAGGTCGCCTCGGCCCCGATCGCGAGCGAGAGCGGGTTGAACGGCCAGTCGAGGGAGCCCATCGGCGTCGATTTCGTCACCTTCCCGAGCTCGCTCGTCGGGGAGTACTGGCCCTTGGTCAGCCCGTAGATCCGGTTGTTGAAGAGCAGGATCGTCACGTTCACGTTGCGCCGCAGTGCGTGGATCAGGTGGTTGCCGCCGATCGAGAGGGCGTCGCCGTCGCCGGTCACGACCCAGACCGAGAGGTCGGGGCGGGTCACCGCCAGGCCGGTCGCGATCGCCGGTGCACGGCCGTGGATCGAATGCATGCCGTACGTGTTCATGTAGTACGGGAAGCGGGCGGCGCAGCCGATCCCGCTGATGAAGACCGTGCGCTCGCGCTCGATCCCGAGCTCGGGCATGAACGACTGCATGGCGGCGAGGATCGCGTAGTCGCCGCAGCCCGGGCACCAGCGCACCTCCTGGTCGGTGCGGAAGTCTTTCGCTGCCAGCTTCACGCTGCCGTTGCCGTTGCCGTCACTCATGGTGAACCAGCGCTCCGATCGCCTCTGCCACCTCTGCGGCGCGGAGCGGCACGCCGCGCACGCGGTTGTAGCCGACCGCGTCGACGAGGAACTCCGCGCGGACGAGCTGCAGCAGCTGGCCGAGATTCATCTCCGGGACGAGCACCTTCTCGTAGCCGCGGAGCACCTCGCCGGTGTTGGCGGGGAACGGGTTGAGGTGGCGCAGGTGGGCGTGCGCGACCGCGCCGCCGGCTGCGCGGATGCGGCGGACGGCAGCCGCGATCGGGCCGTACGTGCCGCCCCAGCCGAGGACGAGCACGTCTGCATCGCCGTCCGGGTCGTCCACCTCGAGCCGGGGGACGTCGGCGGCGATGCCCGCCACCTTCCGCGCGCGCAGCCGCGTCATCAGGTCGTGGTTCGCCGGGTCGTAGGCGACGTTGCCCGTGCGGTCGGCCTTCTCGAGGCCGCCGACCCGGTGCTCGAGGCCCGGCGTCCCCGGCACGGCCCAGGGCCGCGCGAGCGTCTTCTCGTCGCGCAGGTAGGGAAGGAACTCGTCACCCGCATTCGGCTCGGTGGCGAAGCTCGTCGAGATGTCTGGCAGCGAGTCGACCTCCGGCAGCAGCCAGGGCTCCGAGCCGTTCGCGAGGTACGCGTCCGAGAGCAGGTAGACCGGGGTCCGGTACTTGAGCGCGATTCGCGCCGCCTCGATCGCCGCGTCGAAGCAATCGGAGGGCGAGCGCGCCGCAACGACCGGCACGGGCGACTCGCCGTTGCGGCCGTACAGCACCAGCAGCAGATCGCCCTGCTCCGGCTTGGTGGGCATCCCGGTCGAGGGTCCGGCGCGCTGTACGTCGACGATCACGAGCGGCAGCTCGAGCATGATCGCGAGCCCCACGGTCTCGGCCTTGAGGACGACTCCCGGACCGGCGGAGGTCGTGACGCCGAGCGCGCCGCCGAAGGAGGCGCCGACGGCGGCCCCGGCTGCGGCGATCTCGTCCTCGGCCTGGAAGGTGCGCACGCCGAAGTTCTTGTGGCCGGCGAGCTCCTCGAGGATCGAGCTTGCGGGCGTGATCGGGTACGCGCCGAGGAAAAGGGGCAGTCCTGACAGCTTCGAGGCGGCGATCAGGCCGTACGAGAGCGCCTGGTTGCCGGTGATGTTGCGGTAGGTGCCCGGCTGCATCTTCGCCGGCTTGATCTCGTAGGTGACCGCGAAGCTCTCGGTCGTCTCGCCGAAGGCGTAGCCGGCCTGCAGCGCCTTCACGTTCGCCTCGGCGATCTCGGGCCGCCTCGAGCCGAACTTCGCCTGCAGGAACTCGATCGTCGGCTCGATCGGACGCCCGTAGAGCCACGACATCAGCCCGAGCGCGAACATGTTCTTCGAGCGCTCGGCTTCCCGCGGCGTGACGCCCTCGACGTCCTTGAGCGCACCGACGGTCAGCGTCGTCAGCGGCACCTTGTGCAGCTGGTACTCGTCGAGCGAGCCGTCCTCGAGCGGGTTCTCCGCGTAACCGGCCTTCGTCAGATTCCGGTCCTTGAAGGCGTCGGCGTCGACGATCAGCGTCCCGCCCTTCGGCAGGTCGCCGATGTTCGTCTTCAGCGCCGCGGGGTTCATGGCGACGAGCACGTTCGGCGCGTCGCCGGGAGTGAGGATGTCGTGGTCGGCGAAGTGGAGCTGGAAGCCGGAGACGCCCGGCAGCGAGCCGGCGGGCGCCCGGATCTCGGCGGGGAAGTCAGGCAGGGTCGAGATGTCGTTCCCGAGCAGCGCCGCCTCCGAGGTGAACTGCGAGCCCGTGAGCTGCATGCCGTCGCCCGAGTCGCCCGCGAAGCGGACGATCACCTGGGAGAGCTGTTCGACCGGCTTTGAGCTCACCTACGACTCCTGCCGCGAGGTATAGCGCACGCTGCGGAGGCTCGGGTAGGGAATTTCCCCGGAGCTCCTCAGGCCGCCGGCTGCGGCGCCTCGGCGAGCAGCGAGTCGAGGTCGAGCGGCGCCGTGAACATCGTCAGCTCTCCCGCCGGCGTGCGAGGCCACTGCTCGCGAGGGCGGTCCCAGTACAACTCGACCCCGTTTCGGTCGGGGTCGTTCAGGTACAAGGCCTCGCTGACACCGTGGTCGGAGGCGCCGGAGAGAGGAATCCCGGCGTCGAGAAGCCGCCGCAGGGCATCGGCGAGGGCCGCCCGGGTCGGGTAGCGGATCGCGAGGTGATACAGCCCGGTCGTGCCCGGCGGAGGCGGCGGAGCCGCGCGCGACTCCCACGTGTTCAGACCGATGTGATGGTGATAGCCGCCGGCCGAGACGAACGCGGCCTGCTCTCCCATCCGCGTCGTCAGCTCGAACCCGAGAACGCCGCAGTAGAACTCGAGCGCCCGCTCGATGTCGGCGACCTTCAGGTGTACATGGCCGATGTCGACGCCGGGATCGATCGACTGGGCGAACCGCTGTCCCTCGACTCCCGGCTCGACGTCCATCACCGTGAGCTTAAGAGCTCGTTTCGGAATGACGCTTCGTCGGCCGGGTGCGATGGGCGGGGCGTGGCAAGGACGCAGGGAGCGTTCATAGCAGCGCTAT
>Ga0335085_10009400_pt1 | contig 14755 bp, 11 predicted proteins | sample Lox_Sample_45_FD_206712 | JGI IMG/M metagenome (GOLD analysis project Ga0335085, IMG submission 206712) | Soil microbial communities from Loxahatchee National Wildlife Refuge, Florida, United States - Lox_Sample_4.5 | ecosystem: Environmental > Terrestrial > Soil > Wetlands | place: USA... | reverse complement strand
CACAACAACTTCCATCGAAATACTTACCGTAAGTTTTTCTTCGCAAATCTTCTCCAATAAAGTCTCCGCGATGAAACAGGAGCACCAGCCTCCGAACGTAGCGCAGGCGTCCTCGCCTGAGTTCCGGCACCGTCCCGGTGCCAGGACCACTTCGACGTTCGATGTTCCCCTTCCCCTCACCCCCGTTCCAATTTTGGAGACTTTTGGAGACTTTTGGAGGGTTTTGGAGCCCATTTTTTTAAACGCTTATGAGTAAACGAAAAATCATTCAACCTCCCGCCAACCACCCCAAACCCCCCGCCACACTCCTCAAGGAACTTCCACCCGGGCAACGCGCCAAAATCATGGAAATCCTCGACACCCACACCTACAAAGACGCCGAACCCCTGGTCCAAAACCTCGTCGGCTTCCACTGCACCACCGACGTCCTCTGCCGCTTCCGCAAATGGCAGGAAACACTCCAGGAAATGGACCTCGCCCATGATCGCCTCCGCCAGATCGCCGAATTCCAAAAAGGTCCGCTGCGCAACCTCCCTCCCGACGAACTCCGCGACCTCGGTGCCGCCCTCTATACTCTGACCTGCCTCGCCCGTGACGACTCCAAAGGTTTCACGCGCGCCAGCCAGGTCGCAATGCAAAACGAACGCGAGCGCATCCGCGCCAAGCGCCTCGCACTCGACGAATTAAAATTTGAAGATATACACCGCCGCAAATTCCAGGCCGTCCTTGATTTAATCGGAAAGCGATTTGAGAAAAACCCTCAAGCAATGAATCTATTCGAGCAAGCCAGAGCCCTCCTCGCACTTCCTGAAAATAGGTAGGGCGGCGCTGCCGCGCCGCCCATATTTCCATCCGTTGGCAACTCAGTCGCCAATGAAAAATGCCTACGCCATCGTCACCAACTCCTGCTTCCGCGGCGTCTTCGGCTGCACATCCGGCACCGAAGGCCCGCTCGCCTGCTTGAAATGCACCTTCGACCGCAACAGCAAAGTCCCGAGACAAAGATCCGCCAACGGACAAACCACATTGAAATTCTTCCCCATGTACCGGTGATGCAACAGATGATGCCCATTCAACCGGAAGAAAATTCCCGAGCGCTCCACCGAACGTTTCCGCGGCAGGTGCATGCACCAATGCATGTACTCGTAAGCGCCGTAATACGCGCTGCACGCAATAAACGCCCCCGTCGCAAAACCCCAACTCTTCACAAAAATCGATCCCGCCACAAAAGGAATCATCCCCACCGCAATCAGCGCCGGCCCGTTCCACCACGCCATCGGAATCGTGTATTTATCCTCCTCATGAATGAGATGATACGTCTCGTCCGCCTTGAAAATATGATGATGAATCAGCGCATGACGCTCGAATGGATACCGGAAAAATTTCACCGGCTTGTGCATGATATACCGGTGAAGCGTCCATTCAAAGAACGATGCGAAAACCGTGGCGATGAGAAAACTGACCGCCGCCCAGAAAAAAAAGGTCGATATCAAGGTTTAATGGGGTGGTTGGTTTTTATTTTACCGGAGTCTGTAGGTAATCCGGGCTTTCGACAAGTCGTAAGGAGACATTTCCAGGCGCACGCGGTCGCCCACGGTCAGGCGCACAAAATGGCGCCGCATTTTGCCGGAAATGTGCGCGAGTACCTCATGCTGGTTGTCCAGCATCACGCGAAACATCGTGCCCGGCAAAACCGTTTGAATCGTTCCTTCCAGCTCAATGGGTTGTTCGCTGCTCATATTTTATGACTGCAAATCTGGAATGGGACCCGGCCATCGGGCGCCCAAAAAACTCTATCGAGGATTCACCTGCCTGGGATTTGGCAATTAAACCAGAATGTGCGAGAACATGGACTTATTGCACCTCCCGCGCAAGCCCTTATTGCGCGCGTCCGAATTTTTTCTCCAGCTCCCGAAAATTCATTTCAATCAACGTCGGCCGCCCGTGCGGACACGTATACGGCATTGCGCAGCGCCGCAAATCGTTCACCAGATTTTCCAATTCCGGTCCCGCAAGCGGATCATTCGCCTTCACTGCGTGCCGGCAAACCGTTTTTGCAATCACATGTTCGCCGAGCCGCAGCGAATTCACCTCCTGTCCCGCCGCCTTCAATTCGTCCACCAGTTCCAGCACAAACTTCCGCGCGTCGGACACCTTCACGAACGGCGGCAGCGCATCCAGCAAAAATGTGCGCTCGCCAAATTCACTCAACCCTACTCCAAGACGCGTCAACGTCGCCAATTGTTCCCGAATGAAATTTGCATCGCGCGCGGACAACTCCACCGTCTCCGGCAGCAACAACTTTTGCGAATCCGCCTGCTGCTTTTGCTCCAGCCGTTCGAGCATCTGCTCGAAAAGAATCCGCTCATGCGCCGCGTGCTGGTCCAGCAACACCAGCCCGCGATCCGACTCCAGCACCACATACAATCTCCCAATCACGCCCACGAGCCGCAGGGGAACATGGAGCAGGGGAACGGGGCCGGAAGGCGTCGGAGCCAAACCCGAAGACCGAAATCCGAAATCCGAAGCAGGTTTATCCGCCCCGAATCCCATTTTCAGCGGGCGTTGCTCGGCCGCAAGCTGGGTTGTTTCGGATGCTGGCTTTCCCCCGAACGAAAACTCCGGCAATGTCTGCGCGGAGAAATTCTCGCCGGCGTCACTTGGACTTTGGTCTTGGGTCTTGGGTCTTGGGTCTTGGGTCTTGGGTCTTGGGTCATTGGCCTCCGGTTCCCCCTTCGGATTTCGGATTTCGGATTTCGGATTTAACCCCCCGCCCCCCGCCTCCGCATGAAATTTCAACAACTCCTCCCTTACCGCCTGTGCCATCAACTGCCTTACTTCGCGCTCGCGATGAAACTTCACCTCCCGCTTCGCCGGATGAATATTCACATCCACCGCCGCCGGATCCATTTCCACGAACAAACAGCAGACCGGATATCGTCCCTTCATCAGCGCCGTGTGATAACCTTCGAGCAGCGCAAAATTGAGCCCGCGATTTTCCACCGGCCGCCGATTCACGAACAGATGCTGGTCCTCCCGCGTGCTCCGCGAAACACCTGGCGCGCCGATGAAACCCCAGATGCGGAGGTTCGCGGGTCGAGGGTCGGGTGTCGGGGATGCGGTTTCAAAACTTTCCGTTTCGTCCCGCTCCGCGTCAGTTGTGAGCGCGCCGGAAAAATTCACCGCCAGCAGTTTTTGTTCATCGCCGTAAAGCGCTCGCAACCGCTCGCGCAACGCTGGAAGTTTTTCGGAAATTTCCCCGCCCGATTTCATCGCCGGCAACTGCCACACCACGCGACCATCCTTCTGAAACGTGAACGCCACCTCGGGATATGCCATCGCCGCCAGCGTCAGGTAATGCTGAATGTGCGCCGCCTCCGTTTCCTCCGTCCGGAGAAATTTCCGCCGCGCCGGCAGGTTGAAAAATATCTGCCGCACCTCGATCGTCGTCCCCGGCGCGCTGCCCGCCGCTTTCACCTCCAGAATCTTGCCGCCGTTGATGATCACCTGCGTTCCCTCCGGCGAATCACCGTCCCGCTCGCGCGTCGTCAAAGTAAACCGGCTTACACTCGCAATGCTCGGCAATGCCTCGCCGCGAAAACCCATCGTCGCAATCGCCGCGAGATCCTCGGCCCGTTGAATCTTGCTCGTCGCGTGGCGTTCGAGCGCCAGCAGCGCATCATCGCGGCTCATGCCAAGGCCGTCGTCTGTCACGCGCACGAGACTGCGCCCGCCCGCCTGGATTTCCACCGTCACGCGCGTGGCCAGCGCGTCCAGCGAATTTTCCACCAATTCCTTCACCACGCTGGCAGGGCGTTCCACCACTTCACCCGCGGCGATTTGATTCGCCACGTGATCAGGAAGCAGCCGGATGCGGTTCATTAGAGGTGAAAAGTGACAAGTGAGGAGTGACAAGTCAAAGCCAGTCCTGTGGAATATCGCCGCTCATTTCGGCACCGGCAGCGTAAACGCAAAAACCGCCCCGTGACCGGGTTCGTTGCGCGCCCAAATCCGTCCATGATGATCCTCAACAATTTTTTTGCAGATCGAAAGTCCGAGCCCCGTGCCGTGCTCCTTGCCAAATGTCGCAAACGCCTCAAAAAGGCTGCCCGCAATTTCCGGCGCGATGCCCTTGCCCGTGTCTTCAATCTCCGTAATCAATTCGCCGTTATCCCTGCGGAACCGCACAAAAATCTTTCCGCCGCCCGACATCGCATCGCCGGCATTCTGAATCAAATTATGAAAAACCCGGCGCAGGCGCCTGGGATCAATCGGCAATGGAATGGTCGGCGCGGCCTGCGCCTCGATATTTACATGCCGCAACTCCATGTCCGGGCGGATTTCATCGAGCACGGATTGCACGAACCTGCCGTAATCCGTGTTGCCGACAAACGTGTGCGGCTGCGAGCCGTTCGTGAAATCCAGAATGTCGCTGACCAGGTCGCTGATGCGCTCGACCTGCTTGCGAATCCGCATCTGCGCATTCTCGCGCGCCTCCGGTTTCGACTGCCTCGCGATCAATTCGGCGCTCATGCTGATGATGCTCAGCGGGTTTTTCAGATCGTGAATGATGGAGCGCGCAAAGCGCCCGATGACCGCGAGACGCTCGGCCTGGATGGTCTCATCGATGTAACGACGATTGAATTCGCGCAGGCGCTGGCTGATGTCGCGAAGCAATTCGAGCGAAAGCGCCGGCGAATTTTCCAGCAACTTCAACAGCTCGTTTCTGGGCAGAAAATAAACCTGCGTTTTTGCGGTTGCGACGGCGGTCGCGGAGCGCGGCTTTGTTTCCACCACGGCCATCTCGCCGAACATCCCACCCGGGCCCAGTTTCGCGAAAATGCGAGCCGCGTTTTGGTTCAATGCCACCAGGATTTCGACCGCGCCTTCCTTCACCACATAAACGCCGTCGCCGCTGTCGCCCTCCTTGAAGATTTGTTGTCCCGGCGCAAAACTCCGTTCCACCGCAATTTTGCGCAACGCCTCCTGATCAGCAGGACTCAGATTCCGAAATGGCTTGCTCGCTTCGAGGGCGCCCATGCCATCACTTTAAAGAGCCGCGCAGGATGTTACAAGCGGCCAATCACTCTAATCGTCATCCACCACCTTCACGGCCCAATAAGGATAGGGGACTTGTGTGCCCTTCACGGAGCGCCAAAGGATCTCGTTGAGCACGTCCTCCGGGCATTGGTCGGGCAGCGCCAGCGGCAATCGCTCCGAAACGTAAGCATCCTTGCGCAACTGCGCGTCGGAGACTTTTTTCGCGGGCGGATTCATCAAATCAAGCGGAACCTTGTTGCTCACCGAATCAAACGGAGTGAAATCGGGCGCATCCGCGAAGCAATCAAACATCGGCGTCGCCGTGGCATCCAGTTGATTCATGGGTGGCAGTCCCAGGATCAATTCCATCGTGCGCAGCAAACCGGTCTGATTGTACTGTGTGCTTACAACTGCGTGGCGTTTGGTGTAGGGACTGATGACATAAGCTGTCGTCCGATAACCACTCACGTGGTCCCAGCCGTTCTGCGGATCGTCTTCAACCACAAAAATGCACGTGTCCTTCCAAAACGCGCCATGGCTGACCGCGTCCACTATTTTGCCCAGCGCAAGGTCATTGTCGGCCACCTGCGCCTCGGGTTTCGGCGAGCCGGCCTTCGTCCCGCTGGTGTGATCATTCGGCAGCCACATAATCGTAAAATCCGGATAAGTTCCTTTCTGCTCATACAACTTGAGGTCCTCAATAAATTTCGCGGCTCGCACCTGGTCCGGCACATCCAGGCTCCAGCTTGGGAAATCTTTGCGCATATACGGCCGCAACGATTCCACGTCCGGCTCGCAGATATAAGTGATCGCGTTCGAGCCGTTCAGGAAATCGTGATACGCATCGAGGAACCCGAACTTTTTCTTGTGCGCAGTGTCGGTCCAATGGCTGTGGCCGGTGGTGAACTCGCCGTAATCACGAAATGTTTTGCCGTGTTGCAGCGCGTCGTCCCAGATAAATCCCGCGGGCGAATAGGCCAGCGCATCGGCGCAATCCTCCTCGCCCCCGCTCGGGTAACTCCGCGGCCAGCCCGCGAAGGAACGCTCCACGTAATCCGTGGCCAGTCCCGTATCGGTCCAATTATGACCGTCCGCGCTCAGAATGCTCGAGCAATACGTGTTGTCGAGCAGTGTGAATTCACGCACCAGCTTGTGTTCGTTGGGCGTGACGCGCTCGCCAAAGACGCACAACTCGGGATCCCCGTTGGCATTCGTAATGTCTCCCAAAACCTGGTCGTAGGAGCGGTTCTCCTTGATGATGTAAATCACGTGCCTGAAGACGCTGGGTTCACCGACACGCTCGGGCACGGGACGCGCCGCCATCCCGGCACGCGCCGGCAGCTTCGCCTGGGCGAGCAGGGGATAACGCAAATTCCTCAGCGCAATTTTATTCAGCGCCGCCAAATCCTTCATCGATGGCACTGGCACAAGCGAGAGCGAGCCGGCGTATTCTTTCGTGTTGAAGCCTTTTGTATTCCCAAGTCCCGCGCGCGGCTTTTCCTTCGTCACGGCAATGCTTTTGATATTGGCAACGTAAAGCGCATTGCGTCGCGAATCGTGAACAATCGCGCCCGGAAACCAGCCCACCGGAATCAAACCGAGCAATTTCGATGCGCCCGGCTTGAACTGAAAAACCGCCACGGCGTTTTGCGTGCCGTTGCAGACATAAAGTGTTCTGCCATGCCGGTCAAACGCCAGCGCATTCGGCTGCGCGCCAAACAAATCACCCGGATCCTGCCGCGCGCAAATCGTTTCGATGACCTTGTCGCTCTGCGTGTCGATCACGCTCAACGTATCGCTGCCCGCGTTGGCAACGACGAGATCATGCCCATCCGGCGAGAGCGCGAGCGCGCAAGCGTGCACGCCGGTGAGAATCTCCGGCGGCGCTGCATTCGTGTCCGCGCCGAGATCGATTGCCGAAACCGAACCTTCATCGGCGATGTAACGTTTATCCACCCGCACGACCGTGCCGCGTCCGGCCGGCCCGGTCAGGCTGTGGTCGTCCGGCCGGCGGCCGCCCCAATTGCTCACGTAAAGCTTGTCCCCGACGAGTTCCACATCGAACGGGGCCACGCCCACGTTCCACATGCGGAGCACCCGGCCGCTGGCGGCGTCAATTTCCGCGGCGCGATTGGAGAGATTTAACGCCACATAAATCTTTTTGCCATCCCGCGAAACCGCAATGCCTGCGGGGATTTCATTCGGGCGACGCGGCGCGTTTGCCGGCGGAAGCGGAATGGAAAAAAGCGGCGCGATGATCGAATTTTTTCCGACGCCAAAAACTTTGATGTCCCCGTTCACGTTCGCCATGTAAATCCGCGAGCCGTCCGGAGAAAAAGCCAGGCCGGTGAAACTGAGTTGCGCCTTGTTATCGGGTTCAAGAATCGGCGCGTCGAGCGGCGCCTGCGCGGGAGCCTGGTCCGAGGGCAGCGCGACGCGCTGCGAGATTTTTCCCGTCGCCGGATCGACCGCCACCAATTCGTGCGTAAGACCGGCAGTCACCAGCAGCTTTCCATCCGGACTGAGCGCCAGCGCCTGCGGTCTCATATCGGGCAGATCGATCAAAGTGCCGGTTGGGGTGACCAGCTGGTTCATCGGCGTCATCAGCCAGCCATCCACGTGACCCACGGATGCGGTCGTGGAATCGAAATCATCAGCGACCACCAGCCGCGGCAGGCAGAGTGCGACCGCGATCAAAAACTTCAGGCGTTTCATGGGACAAGAATGCTCCCGCCGGCGGCCTTTCAGCAATTCCAAATCTCACAGATTCTGAAACTTGTTTGTGACAATGGAATGGATTAGAAATGGGAGGATGCTTTCATTCAAACGCACGAATTTCGCCGCCGCCGTTGTCGCGTTGTCCCTGGCGCTTTTTGCCGGCTGCAAATCTTCTCAAACCAAAACCCCACCCGCGCCACCAAAACCTTCTCCGCCGGTGGAAACCGTCCAGCCACAGCCTGTGCCGTGGATGCCCGCCAGGTCGCCGTCCGATTCCGGCGACAGCATGGCGTCGAATATTTTGGCGTGGGACGCTCTTGCAAAAGTGTATGTGGCCCGGGCCGGAGAGTCGAAAGCGCCGTTTACCTTTAACCTCACGAACGTCTCTTCCTCGCCGGTGGTCATTTATGACACCAGCACGACTTGCGATTGCACCGTGGCCGAACTGCCTCACAAACCCTGGACCATTCCGAGCGGCGGCACGGGAGCGATCGACGCAACCATTGATTTGGGAGGCAAGACCGGCACCGTGACGAATTCAATCGTCGTGTTCACCTCGCGCGGCAATCGGCGGCTCTGGGTCCGGGCGGATATTGCGAACTGACGCCGCGCCAGGGCATTTTCAAAACGCGCTATTCGTACCGGAGTGAGTCAATGGGATCGAGATTGGCCGCCTTGAAAGCCGGATAGGTGCCGAACACAACCCCGACCACCGAACAAATCACCAGGCCCAGCACGACCCAATCGAAGGGAATGACGGGCGGCAGTTTCAAAAAAAGTGCGAGCAGGTTTCCCCCGGCGATGCCGCAGCCGACCCCAATCACGCCGCCGACCTCGCACAACACGATGGCTTCCATGATGAATTGAGCCATGATGTTCCGTTTCTTCGCGCCGACCGCGCGCCGGATGCCGATTTCACGCGTCCTTTCTGTCACGGAAACAAGCATGATATTCATGATGCCGATGCCCGCCGCGATGAGCGCGATGGAACTCACCAACGCCACGCCAATGCGCACGGCGCGCGTGAAATCGTTGAACTGCGCAATCAAGGAATCGTTGGAAAAAATATCGAAATCATCCTCGTCGCCGGGCCGGACTTTGCGGATCACGCGTAGTGCGCCGCGAACCTCCTCCTCCGTGGCGTTATAACTGCCGGAATCCCGCGCCTGGACGAGCACGTTTAAACTGCGTGAATAGCGCCCGTAGCGGTTCAGGCCGGTGGTGATGGGGACAATCACGAAGTTGTCCTGGTTGCCGCCGAGCGTGCCGCCGCTGCTTTCAAGCACTCCCACGATGCGGTAATCAATGCCGTCGATTTTCAACGCTTCGCCAATCGCCGAACTGTGTGGGAACAATGTTTCGGCGATTTTGTTGCCCAGCACACAGACGTCGCGCGTGCCATCCACGTCGACATCAAACAAGGGACGCCCGTCCTGTATGGTCCAGTTGCGCGCCGGAAAACTGCCGGGAGTCTCGCCGTAAACGTTGACGTTCGGCGCGCTCTTGCCGTAGCGCGTCTGCAATTCTCCGGCCCAAAACGTGGTTTCCATGCCGATGCTCGCGGGCAGTTGCGTTTTGTCCTGCAGCCGTTTGACCTGGGTCATGGTGATATTTTTGCGGCGCCGAAATTTTTCGAAACCGCCATCCGGGCTGTCGAACAAGATGACGGGCGCCTTCCGAACCATGAAAGTCTGGCTGCCCATCCGGCTGAGCTGTGTTTCCACGTTGTGCTCAAGCACGCGCATGGCTGTCATCACCACGATGATCGAAAACACGCCGATGAGCACGCCGAGCAGGGTAAGCGCCGACCGCAGTTTGTGTGCCGCAATCGCGCTCATTCCCATGCGGAAGCTTTCGGTCAGCTCGGCAAAAAGCAAATTTGGCCTATGTGTTTTCACTCATTCCTCAACGCATCCACCGGATTCATCCGCGCCGCGCGCCAGGCCGGGAAAAAACCCGCAAGCACACCCGTCACCAGCGCAACGAACAACGCGATGCCCACCACTTTCAAGGACAGCACCGAGGGCATCACCTTCTGCATGAGCAACGTCATCGGCCACGCGATGGCCAGCGCGATGCCTCCGCCGATGAGGCAAATGCTCGCGGCCTCAATCAGGAATTGCAGAAGAATCGTCCGCCGCTTCGCGCCGATCGCCTTGCGAATGCCGATTTCCCGCGTCCGTTCCGCCACGGAGACAAACATGATGTTCATGATCCCTATGCCGCCCACGAACAGCGAAAGGCCGGTGACGAAGAGCCCGATCGCCGCAATCGTGCCCGCGAGGGCGTGGAACATGGTAAGTATTTGGTCTTGTTGATTGATGGCAAAATTGTCCGGTTCATTGGGCGCGAGACGTCGAAGCCGGCGCAGCACCAGGCGCAATTCATCCTTGGCTTCGTCCATCTGGTCTATGTCTTTTACTTTCACCTGGATTTCCAGGTCCGGGCTGTCGTCAAAATGCGAGATGTATTGCGCCAGCGGAATCATTACCTGATTATCGATGTTGTTGTCGATGAAACCGCCTTGCTTATTGAGCACGCCAATGACTTCAAAGGGGATGTTGCCGATGGTGATTTTGTTTCCCAGCGGAGATTCGTGCACGAAAAGATTCGTGGCCACCGTTGAGCCGATGACGCAGACCGGGCGGCCAAAATCGCACTCGGCAGCGGAAAGAAAACGTCCCTCGTTGATGGTGAATCCCATCGTATACATGAGATTTTCTGTGGTCCCCTCGATGGCCACGCCGCCTGAACTGTGCTTTTTATATTTCACCGGTTCATCGGTGGCGGCAACCGAAGTCACCGCGCTGGAAAGCGTGAGTTGCTCCGCCAGGTCATCGGCGTCCCCGGGCAGGAGCGCGGGGCGCTTCCGTGAGTCCATCCATTCCTGGTAGGACTGCATGAACCATGACCCGCGATCCACGTAAAGGACATCTCCGCCAATGAACGAAATGCTTTTCGTAAACGCGCGGTTCAGTCCCTCCACGGCTGTGCCCATGAGCGTCACAGTCACAATGCCAATGACGATGCCGAGTGTCGTGAGGACCGAGCGCAATTTATTCGCGCGAATGGCGCCCCAGGAAATCGCCAACCCCTCGCGCAACTCGGTGAAAAAATTCATCCCTTACCCTCCGCGGGCTCATCACTCGCAATCAGCCCATCGCGAATGCGGATGACGCGGCGGGCGTGCTTGGCGATGTCTTCCTCGTGAGTGACGAGAATGATGGTATTGCCCCGCCTCCAGAGCTGCTCGAACAGCAGCATCATTTCCTCGCCGGTTCTCGAATCGAGATTTCCAGTCGGTTCATCCGCGAGCAAAATGGACGGGCGGTTGACGAGCGCGCGCGCCACGGCTACGCGCTGGCGCTGCCCGCCGGAAAGTTCGTTGGGCCGATGATGGATGCGGTCGCCGAGACCGACCGCCGCGAGAGCCTCGAGTGCAATTCGCCGCCGTTCCTCGGCGGAGATGCCGGAGTAAACCAGCGGCAATTCGACATTGCGCAGGGCATCGGAACGCGGGAGCAGGTTGAAGGTTTGAAAAACAAACCCGATTTCCTTGTTTCGCACTTCCGCGAGGCGGTTGTCGTCCATCTCGCTCACCTGAATCCCGTTGAGCTCGTATTGCCCCGCCGTCGGCGAATCCAGACAGCCGATCAGGTTCATGAGCGTGGATTTGCCGGAACCGGACGGCCCCATGATGGCCACATACTCGCCGCGCTGGATTTGCAGCGAGACATCGCGCAACGCATGGACCATTTCCGCGCCCATCTGGTAACGGCGTGAAATATTTTGAAGTCGAATGAGGCTCATGTGCTTGTAGCGGCGGTCTGCGACCGCCGGATTTTTCCGTTCCCGCTACATCCCCTTCTTCTCCCCTTCGGTCATTCCCTTGCCCTTCACGATTTTCTTGCCGTCCTCCAAATCGTGGCTGATGGCGTGATAACCGCCGGACACAACCTCCTGTCCTTCCTGCAATCCATCGGTGATCTCCCAGTAATTGTCATCACTGATCCCGATTTTTACCGGAACCATCTTCACATGATCGCCTTCCGTCACAAAAACCACATCGATTTGCTTCGGCGCTTCTTTGGCCTTTTTGTCGGCCTTCACGGTGTTCGTTGTCGAAAGAGAATTTGTGGCCGGAGCGTTGGTCGCAGATGCGACCGGGTCTTTGCCGGTTTTTTTGTCGATCGGCAGCCGGGCCGTCACGCTGGCGATGGGCACGGCGAGAACGTTCGTCCGCGAACGTGTTTCAATTTCCGCCGTCACGGACATGCCGGGGCGAAACAGCTCCTTTTCCTTGATGCGAATATGGACTTCAAATTTCGTCGCGTCGCCGCCGCTGGAACCGCTGCCGCCGAGCGAACTGGCACTCGCCTGGCCGAAACCTTTCGCCGAGTCGGCAACTTCGCTGACAACGCCGTTGAATTTTTGATCCTTGAACGCGTCCACTTCCAGCCGGGCATTCTGGCCGGGTTGCATGAGCACCACGTCCATTTCACCCACGTCCACGATGGCTTCCATCTCATTCAGGTTGGCGACCGTCATGATTTCCGTGCCCATATTGAACGAGGTGCCCAGCACGCGCTCGCCGAGCTGCGATTTTAATTGAACCACAGTGCCGTCGATGGGCGAAAGAATGGTGGTTTTTTTCAAATCATCGTTGGCGTTATCCAGGCCGAACTTGGCCTGCTCCTCCTGATGCATCGCCGTTTCCAATTGCAATTTTGCCACCTCGTAAGTCGTCTTGATATCGAGAAACACCGAGTCGGACACGAGCTTTTGCTGGAAAAGTTCGAGGTTGCGTTTGTATTCGGCTTCAGCCTTGTCGAGCTGCGCCTGCGCGAGATTTTTATTCGCAATGGCGGATTTATAACTGGCTTCCGCCGAATTGCGAGTGGCCTGGTAATTATCCGGCTTGATTTGCACCAGGAGGTCGCCCTTTTTCACCTGGTCGCCTTCCTTCACCGGCAACGCCACAATTTCACCGGCGACTTCAGGACTGATGTCGACCTGCGTCGCCGGCCTGATTTTGCCATTCGCAACGACGACTTCCGTGATATTCCGTCGCGCGACTTTTTCGGTTTGAACGCTGATGGGCGGAGTTCTGCTCTTGGCCACAACGGTCAGCCCTATGAGGGCAACTACCGCCAGCCCAATGACCAGGAAAACAATCCACTTGCGGCTCTTTTTCGTTTTTCGAGGAGAAACAGCCGCGATGATCGGCGGCGGCGGCGTCTGGGGCTTGGCCACGGCTGGCGGCGCGGAAGTGGTCTTCATTTCCATAATAAAAGTGCGTTACGCATCACGAAATGGACAGTCGCCGTGGGGATGCGTCACGGAAACTGTGCCTCTTTTGGTCACGTGTCGAGCATGTCGCAAAGCATCGATGCTGTCCAGCCGCGACTGGTGGCCGTCCCGCCGTGGCGGGATCGCCTCTGCGTTCAGCGGGCCGCACGGAATTTTCACACATCCTGGCAAGAATTGTTGCGCCGCTGAACGCGGCGCGGACAGCGCAGCGCAGCGCGCTATACCTACCGATCGCATCACTGACCCAACCCTTGCCCGGCCTGAAGCTGTTTCGCTTCGGCTTGTTCCTGCTGCGCCTCCTGCGAGTTGCCCTGGCGCGCCAGTGCCACCGAAAGGTTCATATGCAGAATAACGCTGTTTGGATCCAGCCGCAGCGCCTCGCGATAGGACGCCACAGCCTCGTCCAACTGACCTTTGGCCACCTGCGCATTGCCGAGGCTCGCCAGCGCCTCGACGGAATTCGGGTCGCCATCCAGCGCCTCGCGATATTCGCTAATGGCCCCATCCGAATTTCCCTTGGCCGCCAGCATCCGCCCCAACGCGACGTGCGCAGGAGCGTAATCCGGCTCCGCATCGAGCGTGCGGCGATATTGCTCCATCGCTTCGTCCATTTTTCCCTGCTGGAGAAGTACAGTGGCGAGATTGAAATGGCCGAGCGCCAGCGTGGGGATGGATTCGAGCGCCGTCTTGTATTCGCGAATCGCGTCATCGAGATTGTTTTTGCGCACGAAGACGTTTGCGATCTGATAATGCGCCATCGCGAAGCCCGGGCAAAGATCGAGCGTTTTGTAAAAATATTGAATTGCCTGGTCGAGGTTCCCCTGGATTGCCGCTTCCAATCCCAAATCGTAATACGCAATGTGATCGTTGGGCCGTATTTCGAGGGCCTTGCGATACTGTTCATCCGCCTCCGCGAAATGTTTCGATTCGGTCAGATAAATCCCAAGATTGTCGTGGGCCATCCACGCCGCGGGATTTTTTGCGAGCGTATCGCGCCAGAGAGTTTCGAGATTTCGATAAACGCCCGTCTGCCGGCAGGTCAGCACGGCAAATACGGCCAGCAATGCGCCCATGAGAGCAACTTTCACCGCCGGTTTTGAAGCGGGAACTCGCGCCGGCAACAACGTGATTCCCGCTGCCGCCCACGCCAACGGGCCAATCAAAGCGACATATTGAAAATGGTCGGCAACGAAAGAATAGCGGAACGGAAAAATGTCAATGAATCCAAGCGCGGGAAACAGCATCGCGACAAAGTAGCCGGCGGCGACCAGTGTCGGCCGCGCCCACTTCCACGCGTTGCGTCTCAGCCAGAGCAATCCAACTCCCGCCATGGCGGCCACCAAAGGCAGGTACGCCAACGGCTGTGAGGCCTGGACGTTCCAGCGCGGATAAACAAACGTCAGTGGATATGGCCAGCACAATTTCCCGAGATAAAACCACAGCGCGCGGCCGGCGATGATGCATTTCTGCCCCAAAGAAAGTTTCCATTCGTCCAGGTTAGCGGCATCGAGAACGAATTTGTGCTCAATGGAAACCGTGAGCAAGCCGATCGCGAGGCCCAGCGCAAGAAAGGGCACGATCAATAGAGCATCTTTGAAATGGATGCGACCGCGCTTCCACCAAACCAGGATCAGGATCACGCCAGGCAGGCCGGCGATTGCGGTCTTGCTCCAAAGCGCGCACAGGT
>Ga0335085_10009399_pt1 | contig 14756 bp, 12 predicted proteins | sample Lox_Sample_45_FD_206712 | JGI IMG/M metagenome (GOLD analysis project Ga0335085, IMG submission 206712) | Soil microbial communities from Loxahatchee National Wildlife Refuge, Florida, United States - Lox_Sample_4.5 | ecosystem: Environmental > Terrestrial > Soil > Wetlands | place: USA... | reverse complement strand
CGATCAGTCGGGTGCGGGCGCGCCCTATAAGCCGCTGCCACCGGGCCGACTCTATCTGACCGAGGCCGAGTGGCGCACACGGCTCGAGGATTCGCCGCTGGCGCGGCTTACGCCGTTCGCCGCGCCTGAAGGCGCCCCCGACGTAATCGAAATCGGCACCCGTGCTGGACACAATTTTGCTGCCGATCGCAACACACCGGGTGCCAACGTGTTTGAGGCCGTCTCCAGGCACGTCAACGCGCTGCAAACCGCCGGCAAGCGCGCGCTCATTGCATTGTGGAGCGAAGGCTCGCGCGAGCGCATGGCGCATGTGCTTGCCGAGCACGGTTTGGTGAATCTTACGCCGGTCGCATCATGGCAGCAGGCGCTCTCCTTGCCGCGCCACGAGATCGCGCTTGCCGTGCTCGGCATCGAGGCCGGCTTCGAGACTGACGATGCCGCGGTCATCAGCGAGGAAGACATTCTCGGCGAGCGGCTGGTGCGCTCACGCCGCCAATCGAAGCGGCCGGAAAATTTCATCGCCGAGGTGACGAGCCTTGCCGCCGGCGATCTTGTCGTCCACGTCGATCACGGCATCGGCCGCTTCATTGGGCTACGCGCCATCGAGGCGGCGGGCGCGCCACACGATTGTCTCGAAATCCATTATGCCGGCGGCGACAAGCTGTTCCTGCCGGTGGAGAACATCGAACTCCTGTCACGCTACGGCTCCGAGGGCGCCGGCGTCGAACTCGACCGGCTCGGCAGCGGCGCCTGGCAGGCGCGCAAGTCGCGCATGAAGAACCGCATCCGCGAGATCGCGAGCGAGTTGATCAAGATCGCCGCCGAACGGCAACTGCGCGAGGCGCCGCAGCTTGCCGTCGGCGCCGGCCTTTACGACGAGTTCTGTGCCGGCTTTCCCTATGAGGAAACCGACGACCAGCTCGCAGCGATCGATGCCGTGCTCAAGGATTTGCGATCGGGCCGGCCGATGGACCGGCTCGTTTGCGGCGACGTCGGCTTCGGCAAAACCGAGGTGGCGCTGCGTGCCGCCTTCATCAGCGCCATGAACGGCAAACAGGTCGCGGTTGTGGTGCCGACCACGCTGCTCGCCCGCCAGCACACCAAGACCTTCACCGAGCGGCTGCGCGATTATCCGGTGCACATCGCGCAGGCCTCACGGCTCGTCTCGGCGAAGGAGTTGGCGCAGGTCAAGAAGGGGCTTGCCGAAGGCACCATCGACATCGTTGTCGGCACCCATGCGCTCCTCGGTAAGGCGATCAAGTTCAAGGACCTCGGCCTGATCGTCGTCGACGAGGAGCAGCATTTCGGCGTCGCGCACAAGGAAAAGCTCAAACAGTTGCGCGCCGAAGTCCACGTGCTGACGCTGACCGCGACGCCGATCCCGCGCACGTTGCAGCTCGCGTTCTCCGGCGTCCGGGAAATGTCGATCATCGCCACGCCGCCGATCGATCGTCTCGCGGTGCGCACCTTCGTATCGCCGTTCGATCCGGTGGTGGTGCGCGAGGCGCTCTTGCGCGAGCGCTACCGCGGCGGCCAGGCGTTCTATGTCTGCCCGCGCATCGAAGACCTCGGCGAGACCAAGGACTTTCTCGTCCGGTACGTGCCGGAAGTCCGTGTCGCGGTCGCCCACGGGCAGATGCCGCCGACCGTGCTTGAAGACATCATGTCCGCGTTTTACGACGGCAAGTTCGATGTTCTGCTATCGACGTCAATCGTCGAATCCGGCCTCGATATCCCGACTGCCAACACGCTGATCGTGCATCGCGCCGACATGTTCGGCCTGTCGCAGATTTATCAGCTGCGCGGCCGCGTCGGCCGCTCCAAGCTGCGCGCCTATGCGCTTTTGACCTTGCCAAGCAAGCGCAAGATCACGCCGCAAGCCGAGCGCCGGCTCAAGGTGCTGCAATCGCTCGACACGCTGGGCGCAGGCTTCCAGCTTGCCTCCCATGATCTCGATATTCGCGGCGCCGGCAACCTTCTCGGCGAGGAGCAATCCGGCCACATCAAGGAAGTCGGCTACGAGCTTTACCAGCAGATGCTGGAAGAGGCGGTGATCTCAATGAAGGCCGGCATCAGCGCGCCGGTCGCCGACCGCTGGTCGCCGCAAATCACCATTGGCACGCCGGTGCTGATCCCGGAGGATTACGTCACCGACCTGCCGGTGCGGCTTGCGCTCTATCGCCGCCTCGCCGAGATCGAGACGGACCGCGATATCGAAGCGTTCGGCGCCGAGCTCGTCGACCGCTTCGGCCCGCTGCCGCAGGAGGTCGAGTATCTCCTGCAAATCGTCGCCATCAAGTCGCTGTGCCGCCGCGCCAATGTCGAGCGCATCGAAGCCGGCCCCAAGGGGGCCGTGCTCGCCTTCCGCGACAACACTTTCAGCAATCCCGAAGGCCTCATCGCCCATATCGGCAAGCAAGGCGCCGGCGCCCGCGTGCGGCCGGATATGAAAGTCGTCTTCTTTGACGAATGGGAGACGCCGCAAGAGCGTCTCAAAGGCGCGACGGATATTCTGCGGGCGTTGGTATCAATTGCCGAACGGGCGAAGGCGGCGTAGGCGGCCTGATCGGCGGGAGCGGACGCAGATCAGACATCAGGGGCCAAGGGGCGCAAGAGCCTCGCGCAACGGTGCGCTCGAAATCATCATCAGGCCGCGGAACGGTTGACTGAGTTCGAGGATCAGAAAAATCGCGCACGATGCGGAAAAGCCGAACAGCGCCAAAAAGGCGAAGAGCGTTGCGTTCAATTCGGCAAAAAGGCTGAAGCTTGCGAATATGATGATCAGCCAGAATGCCAGTATGGCGATGAAAGGGGCCGGGATGGTGTTGTCTTTTTCCGCAAATAGCAGAAAACGGGTTTGAGCGAGATCCGTGCTGGCCTGGACGGCTCGCGCCTGGAGCGAGCGCTGCAGTTCGTTTTGCGGGGACAGAGCCTGAATTGCCAGAAACGCTTTTTCTCCCGCGTCGGAAGCTACGAATGGCGCCGCCGCCTTGTCTTGCGTCTCGTCCCAGAGCCGGTCAGCAAAAGGCGCAACCGTGCTGCGGATCTGGACGCGGATGGGCTGCGCCGCAGGGCCGTATTGCGCCAACAGGTTGTCGAGCAGGATCAGATCCGCCGTTATCTGCCTGACCTGGCCGCTTTGGGTATCGAACGAGCCTTTGGCCGCGGCGATCAGGAGCCCAAGCACGAGAGCAGCGATCGTTGCGATCAGTCCGACGCCCAAGCGGACGACATCCTGCGAGTCCTTGCTGAGGTGATGATGCGGCAACGCGCGGCGCAGAAATGTGCCAAGCAAAATGCCGCCGAGTACCAGCACGAATATGATGACGGACAACGCCAAAGGGCTCATCGCCGATCCTCGAAATGCGAACGTGAGATCCGGAATTTGCGCGAGCGATTATTTGGCCGGGCAGCGCTGATAGGGCTTCAGATCGTCGAACGACGCGCCGACTGAAACCCGGCCGTTGCTGTCAAGGCGGATAATGCGATTGGTGGCGCTGGTTTTGTTTTGCTGGTCGGTGCAGGCGGCATGCACGGAATAGTTCGTGCCGGCCGCTGCCGCTGTTTCGACGATCCAATCGACTTTGCAGCTTCCGGCGTTGTCGTTGAAGCTGGTTTCCGCGATGACGATGTTGTTATTGCTTTTGGCGTCGCACGTTTGCCCTCCGGGCGCCCAAGTCCCCAGAAGCGCAGGGGCAAAGGCCGTTCGCCTGATTTCGTCCGCATAGGCCGCGGTCGTCGCTAAGATTGCAGAGACGACCAGACAATCCGTCATCCGCAGCATTTTTGTCTCCCCGATCGAGGCATTGCATCAACCATTCCGGACCCGCCGTCGCTCGATGAACAACCGAACCAGATTGCGCTCGCCGAGCACCTCGCCGAGCGAGCGAAAGGCAAAGTAAGGGATCAAGATCAAAAGGCCAACGACGCTCGTGGCGACCAGTTGATCAAGCGTGCCGCCGCCGAAATCGGCGATGGAATCCGCGATTGTCCGGTGATGGAGAACGCCGACGATGATCTCTTCGAGCGCGTTGAGGACCAATAGCAGCACCAGAAAAGTGAGTGATTTGTAAAGCGTCGGCCAGATCAGCGGCAGGGCGTTGACGCGATCACCCAAATGAAACGCTCGTCCGACCAGCACGAATTTGGCGCAGATCAGGGCTTTGACCGCCGCGAAGCCGAACGGCGCGAAGGAGATATCGTGAGCCTTCAGAATCGCTGCTTTCAGATAGGCAAGAGCCGCAAAGCAGATGAACAGATATGCGGCGATGATGGCGAACTCCGTCAGTTCGCCGGTAATACGCTGCGTGACCGACGCTTTGGACGAATACCCGCTACTCATCACTTTCTCCAGAGCGCAGTCATTCCGTGGCGAAGCTTCAAGGAGTCAAATCTGCGCGCCGACCAAAGCCAAAGCGAAAATAATCCCAGAGCCTGAAAGAGTGTCCCGAATTAGACCGGTGCTGTCCAGGGATGAGTTTCAAGCAATCATGCTGCGGTACTTTCGCGAAAATCGCCAACAGTTCGCAGATTGGTTGCGCTGCAAAACCCAATGCCGCTGCCCCAACGGCCTGATAAGGCCTCGTTAAGCTTGGCGCGTTGCGAGGACCGTGCCTCGCTTTGAGGAGCAAAGTGGCGAGGCGCCGTTGAACTGCGAGCTCGATTGCTAACCTGTCATCGCGCCGGCCACTTCAGGCCGGAATCCGTTCACTCGTGAGGAGGAGCTAAAAGCAGAGATCGCTGACGAAATGGCCGCGCTTGTCCTTGATCTCGAGCGGACATTCGAGGCGCCGAAGCTCGGCCTTGGCATCCTCGTTCCCGAGCGCGATGGCTTTTTGGTAATAGGCTTTAGCGGCGGCTTTGTCCTGCGGACCGCCGCGGCCGCTTTGTTCGAACGCGCCCATGCGTTCCAGCGCGCCGGGATGGCCTTGCGCGGCGGCTTTTTCAAACCACGCGCGGGCGGCAACGTCATCCTTCGGACCGCCAGTGCCGTCGGCCAGCATCAGGCCGAGCTGGTATTGCGCTTCCGCCGAATTGGCTTGCGCACCCTTCTCGAGCAGCGCACGCGCTCGCACCGGATCGGACGGCGCCCCGCCGTTTTGGCCGAGCGCCGCGAGATTGACCACGCCGCGCGGATTGCCGGCGTCGGCGGCGCGCTCGAATAACCGACGCGCTTCGTCTTGGTCCTTGGCGACGCCCTCGCCGGTCGCGAGCGCGATGCCGAGCTCGACCATGGCTGAGGTGCTGCCTTTGTCGGCGGCCTTGCGGTAGGCCGCCAGGGCGTCCGGAATTTGCCGATTGGCCGCGTAGGCGCGGCCGAGCTCATAAAGCGCGCGGCGTGATTTGGGCGAGGCGATCTTGCAGTATTTAATCGCCATGGCCACGTCGGACGGGGCGACATCGGGCGTGCCCTTGACGTCCGGCGGCTTGTCCGGGTCGGTCGGGTCGGCGGCGAGCCGGTCGCAAAGCACCTGGTCGGCGGTCTGGGCGGACGCCGAGGAACCGGCAAAGCCCACCGTCAGTGCCAATAGCGCGAAGCCAAGATTGCAGAACACCGAAGTTGCACTCGCGCGTTTGATCATGGCTCCACAGCGGCTATCGGTGCGGCATTTTGTGGGGTCGAGCCAACCTAAAGCCGTACGTCCGCGCCGGCAAGCGCGGGCGGGAACGCCGCCGAATGCCGGGAACGTCACAGGCGTACCCCCCAAATGTCGGGAGGCGTTGCCTAAATGGCACAGAACTCGTGCGGAAATCTGTTAAATTGCCAGCGTGACTCAATGTGATGGGGCGCCCATGAAAACGCTGATTTTAACGACCGCGGCTCTTGCCACGCTGGTAACGCTTGGCGCGGCCAACGCGGCCGATATGGCGGCCCCGCCGCCGGTCTATAAGGCACCCGCACCTCCTCCGGCCTATAATTGGACCGGCTGCTATATCGGCGGCGGCGGCGGCTACGGTATGTGGAGCCAGGACAGCTTCCTCACGGCGCCGGGCGGGACTACCGTCACCGGTAACACCACGAACGGCGGCCGCGGTTGGTTCGGAATGGCGCAAGGCGGTTTCGATTATCAGTTCGGCTTGCCTATCTTCGGTATGTCTCAAATCGTCGTTGGTGCTTTTGGCGACTACAATTTTGACGATCTTACCGGAACCCTAAACACAGGCGGAATTTTCGGTAACGAGAAAGAGTCGGGTGCGTGGGCCGTTGGCGGCCGTGCTGGCATCCTGATCACCCCGAAATTTCTGTCCTACTTCGACGGCGGATATACCCAGGCGCGTTTTGATCAGGTCAATTTCGTGAGCGATGTGGCGCCGGTTGGCGCCGCTACGGGAACGAGTATCGCCGCAACCACATATAACGGCTGGTTCCTTGGTAGCGGCTTCGAATACTCGTTCGACTTTCTGCCGCTTCCCGGGCTGTTCCTGAAAACCGAATATCGTTACTCGAGCTTCGACTGGACGAATGTTCCGCTCGCGGGTCCAGGCGCGGCGGGATTCAACATCGACTCCAGGAAGTACACGCAAACGATCTCAACCGAGCTGATCTGGCGGTTCAACTGGTTTGGCCACTGATCCGCGTTAACAACACAGAAACCTGAAGGCCCGGGACGACGGTCTCGGGCCTTTTCGTTTTCGGCAAGCCCCATTGATCCATATCTTTTTTGCATGCCGCTCATTCCGCGGCATCCGTGGCGTCCGCTGTTCGAACCGTTATTGCTGGCGCAGGGGCGGCCATGGAGAACACGAAAAACAATGACTGAAATTGCATCGCTTTGGATACTCTTCGGCGTAATCGTCATGTTCATAGGCTGCGGCTGCATTCTCACCAATCGTCCACCCACACCAAAATAGGGCTACTGCCCGATTGTCGATGGCGGCGTCAGTAATGAGCGCCCTGCGACATCAATGAGGAGTGCTGCGACATCGCGGCATGGAGCCTTCTTCGCAAGGTGCGATTTAATTCAGTCAAGGGCGGCCATGGAGGTCGACATGGCTGTAGATGTCGTGCTTTGGGTCATTCTCGCTGCCGTCGTGGCATGGATATCGTTCGGCTGCGTGGCGACGGCGCCCAGGAACCAGCATCTGAATTAGGCGCGTTACTGCCCGCGCCGCGCGGCGCTGGCGAAGCGTTTGGCTTCTTCGGCCGCGCGGAACAGCGCCTTTGCCTTGTTGATGCACTCCTGCTGCTCGAATTCAGGATCGCTGTCGGCAACGATGCCGGCGCCGGCCTGAACGTACATGGTGCCGTCCTTGATGAGGGCTGTGCGCAGCACGATGCAGGTGTCCATTTCGGCGCCTGCTGAAAAATAGCCGACGCAGCCGGCGTAGAGCGAGCGTTTCTCCTTCTCCAACTCGTCGATGATCTGCATGGCGCGCACCTTCGGTGCGCCCGAGACCGTGCCTGCCGGAAAGCCGGCGGCCAGCGCGTCGAGCGGGTCGCGATCCTTGCGCAGCTTGCCTTCAACGTTGGAGACGATGTGCATGACCTGGCTGTAGCGCTCGATGAAGAACTGATCGGTGACCTTGATCGAGCCGATCTCGGCGACGCGGCCGACGTCATTGCGGCCGAGATCGAGCAGCATGAGATGCTCGGCACGCTCCTTGGGATCAGCAAGGAGCTCGGTTTCGAGCGCCTTGTCTTCGTGTGGGGTTGCGCCGCGCCGTCGTGTGCCCGCGATCGGGCGGATGGTCACGGTGCCGCCCGCAGCCTTGACCAGGATTTCGGGGCTGGAACCGGCGATGGCAAAGTCGCCGAAATCGAGAAAAAACAGATAGGGCGACGGATTAACCCGCCGCAGCGCGCGATAGAGCGCAAAGGGCGGCAGCGCGAACGGCGTCTCGAAACGTTGTGACAGCACCACCTGGAAAATGTCGCCGGCGGCGATGTAATCCTTGGCACGCAGCACCATGCGTTTGAACTCTGCGGGCGTAGTGTTCGATCGCGGTGCGGCGTCCAGCGGGCCGGTATCGCCGCCGGTGGCGGATTTATCGAGCGGGCGGTCCAGGGCATCGACCACTGCCGACAGTCGCTCCGCGGCGCGCGCCAGCGCGGCTTTCGCCGCAACGCCTTTTTGCGGCCGGACCGGCGTGACGACGGTGATGCTGTCCTCGACGGCATCGAAGGCGATCACCAGAGTCGGACGCACCAGCATGGCGTCGGGAATGCCGATGGGGTCTCGGCCGGGCGCCGGCAGGGAATCCTCCATCTGCCGCACCATGTCGTAACCGAGATAGCCGAACACGCCGGCGGCCATCGGCGGCAGCGCGTCGGGCAGCGCGAGGCGGCTATCGCCGATCAAGGAGCGCAGCGCTGCCAGCGGCGGCTCCTTCACGGGTACAAAGGCCTCGGGATTGGCCTGTGGCGCGCGATTGATTTCGGCCCGTTCGCCGACGACGCGAAAGATCAAGTCCGGCTCAAGCCCGATGATCGAATAGCGGCCCCGTACCGCGCCGCCTTCGACCGACTCCAAAAGAAAGCTCGTGGCGGCAACGTTTACGGGCCGAGCGCCCGCAACCTTCAGAAAAGCCGAGACCGGGGTTTCCAGATCGGCGACCAGGGTCGTCCATACGACCTGCGGCTCGCCGGCGTCATAACGCGCGGCGAAGGTTTCCGCCGACGGCTCGATCTGCATTCAATTGGTGTCCGGCGTGCCGTTGCCGAGGGCCTGTGCCATAGCGGCGGTGTTGACGGTCGTGCCCAGATCATCTTCGAGCCAAGCCACATATTGGCCCATGATGTCATCGCTCAATTGACGCTGCACGGTCTGGGCCAGAGTCTTTATGTCCGGCGCATTAGGGTCGAGTGCTGGGGTCTTGTCGTCGGTCACGCGAAATACAATCCATTGCGAGGGCTGGTCGCCCTCTGCGCTTCCATAGGCGTCCTTGGCGGTGTGGAAGATAGTGTCGATCATCCGGCCGGATATGCCCTTCGTCGGCTTGCCGCGCTTGAGCCCGCTCGCTGCCTCGACCTTTAAGGCGTTGGATGCCGCGAGAGCGTCGAGCGCAGTGCCGTTTTTGAGCTTATCGAGAAGGTCTGCGGCCTTGTCTTTGAGCCGCGTCGCCACCTCGTCGTCGTGCCAGCGGGCTTCGACCTGACTTTTGACCTCGTCGAGCGTGCGGTCGCGCGCCGGCGTGATGCCGGAAACCTCGTACCAGACATAGCCGCCGTCGGCCTCGATCGGATCGTTGTCGACGCCGACGTCGGTGGCATAGGCGGCGCTGACCAAGTCGCCGCCGCGCGGCAGGTTGGCAATGAGGTTGCCGGCAGGATCGCGGCCGGAGCGGTCCACTGCGTCATAGGTGACGACGGGCAGCTTCAATTTTTGGGCCGCCTCTTCGAGCGTGCTGCCGCCGGCGCGTTCGTCTTCGACCTTGTCATGGATGTCCTGCACTTGGCTCTTGGCGCGATCGAGCGCGATCTCGTTGCGGATCTGCGGCGCCACGTCGGCGAGCGTCTTGTCCACTTCCGGCTCGATCGCCAGGACCGTGACGATGACTGGACCGAAGCGGCCATCGATCGGCGCGCTGACTTCGCCTTCCTTGAGAGAGAAGGCGGCGTCCGCCACCTTGGGATCGATGATCTGCGATTTCGGCACCGTGCCGAGATCGATATCCTGTGCCTTGAGGCCGCGCTCGGCGGCGAGCGCGACAAAGCTCAGCCCACCTTTGATACGCTCGCTCGCGGCCTGCGCCTCGGTCATGTTCGGAAACACGATCTGTTCGACATGCCGGCGCTCCGGCGTGATGTACTTGCCGTGGTTCTGCTCGAACGCCTTCTTCACGTCGTCGTCGGAGACTTCGATGGTCTTGGCGAGGTCGGCCGGCGTCAGCGAGACAACCACGATCTTGCGATATTCCGGCGCACGGAACAGGATTTTGCGGTCATTGAAATATTTGCTGATCTGCTCAGCGGTCGGTTGAGGAATATCGCCGGCCTGCGCAGGACCCAGTGCCATATAGGCGATGCTGCGCTCCTCGTTTTGATACTGATTGATGGCATCAAGCCATGCCTTCGGCGCGGTGATGCCGCCGGAGATGGAATCGATGAGCTGTCGGCGCAGCAGAACTCCGCGCTGCCTAGCGACGTAACGCTGTTCGGTATAGCCGGCATTGCGGATCAGGTCCTGGAAGCGCGCCGGATCGAATTTTCCGTTGGTCTGGAACGCCGGGTCGCTGGTGATCAGCCGCGCGATCTCGGCGTCTGAGATGCCGAGCCGCATCTGCTGGACGCGCTGGTCGAGGCCGGCCTGTGCGACCATTTCCTGCAACACCACGCGGTCGACGCCCATCGCATTGGCCTGCTCCGGCGTGATCGGGTGGCCGAGCTGCTGCCCAAGTGCCTGCAGGCGATCGTTATACGTCTGCCGGAAAGTATCGATCGCGATCTCTGTGCTGCCGATCTTGGCCAGGCTCGAGTTGCTGAAGCCGCGAAAAATATCGTTGATCCCCCAGATCGCGAAGCTTGCCGCGAGCACGGTCATGACCACGCCCATGACGATGCGGCCGAGCCAATTGGAGGAGGCTTTGCGGATACCTCGAAGCATGTGTTGATCGCTCTGGAATGGGACTGCGCAGGCCATGGCCTGAAGGCGGCGCATCATAGGGAGCGTCGCGTTCACCCGCAACCGACGGGATTTGCTGTTAAAGCGCCTCTTTCCCGGCCGCAACCGGTCTGCTAACGGCTTTGAAGTCGCACGATTTTTCAGGCTGAACGATGGCACGCCGGCCGCTTGTCGCAGGTAATTGGAAGATGCACGGCCTCAAGGCCGCGGCGAGCGAGTTGCAGAAAATCAGCGTCGGCGCGCGCGGTCTGCACAATGTGGATCTGATGGTCTGCCCGCCGGCAACGCTCGTGGCCGGATTCGCCGCGCTGACGCAAGGCTCGCCCGTCGCAATCGGCGGCCAGGACTGCCATGCGCTGGAGTCCGGCGCCTACACCGGCGACATCGCCGCCGAAATGCTCAAGGATGCCGGGGCCAGGGCCGTCATTGTTGGCCATTCCGAACGTCGCCACTATCACGGCGAAACCGATGCGGCGGTGCGGGCTAAGGCGCTGGCGGCGCAGCGCGCGGGCCTGACCGCGATCGTGTGCGTCGGCGAGACCCGCGCCGAGCGCGACGCTGGAAAGGCGCGTGACGTGGTCGGCGCGCAGCTTGACGGCTCGCTGCCGGACGGGGATGCGGATTTCGTTGTTGCCTATGAGCCGGTTTGGGCCATCGGCACCGGACTGACACCAACGAGCGACGATGTAGCTGACATGCACGGTTTCATCCGCGCGCGTCTTATCGTGCGTTACGGCGCGGGAGGGCAGGCCGCGCTTATTCTCTACGGCGGATCCGTGAAACCGGCGAATGCCAAGGAACTCTTGTCGGTTGCCAATGTTGACGGCGCGCTCGTCGGCGGCGCGAGCCTTAAGGCCGACGAGTTTCTGGCGATCGCGTCGGTTTATCGCTAACCTCCGGGCCGCCGCAGCCGAAGAGCAGCGGCTTCGGCAGCAGCCGTCGAGGGCCTGCGCGAATGCGGACGCGGCAAAATCGCTGATCAAATTTCTTACGGCGCCATCCGCCGCGGCCGTGCTCAAGGCGAAAGGGATGGAGCCGGGCTGAAGACATGCCAAATCGGGGCGGCTGAGGAACGGCATCGACGTCCACGCATGGCAGGCCGCACGGAAATCTCTCCCGCGGGGCCTAATTTGCGATTATTCTGATTTGCAGAAAGCACGGCCCGACGCCAACGAGCATCGGGACAAAAGGAGGATCGCCATGGCGGACGATAAGATTCCGATCAAGCGCCGCAATTTCTTGTTGGGTGCAGGCACGGCGGTTGCCGCCGGCCTTGCACCGGTCGCAGAAGCGCAAACGCCCGCTGGGGCCGCGCCTGCGGACGAGCCGTTGCTCACCCTGACGCCGACCGAGCACGCTTTTATCATCGCGGCGGCCGACACCCTCATTCCTGCTGACGAGCTTTCGCCCTCCGGCGGCCAGTGCGGCGTCGCGACATTCATCGATCGTCAGCTTGCCGGCGCTTATGGCAACGGCGCGCGGCTCTATCGCGACGGCCCCTTCGCCAAGGCAAAGCCGGAGCTCGGCTATCAGTTACCGCTCAATCCGCGCGAATTCTTCCGCGCCGGCATCGCTGCCGCCAACGAGTGGTCGCGCAAGACCCACGGCAAGGATTTCGATCGTCTCGCGGAAGCTGACCGCGTGACTGCGCTCAAGGCTATGGAAGACGGCAAGGCGGAGTTTTCCGGCGTGTCGAGCCGCATGTTCTTCAATGCGTTGCTCGCGATCACTATGGAGGGCTTCTTCGCCGATCCGATCTACGGTGGCAATCGCGACATGGCGTCGTGGAAAATGGTCGGCTATCCGGGCCTGCCGGCAACCTATCGTGAGGACATCAAGACGTATTTCGGCAAAAAATACGACAAGCCGCCGCGCTCGATTGCGGACTTTTCGTGAGGGGAGGCCGATCATGATCACACTTAAGGAAACAGACGCGGTCGTCGTGGGCGTCGGCTGGACCGGCTCGATCATGGCTCGCGAATTGACCAAGGCGGGCCTCAACGTCGTTGGACTTGAACGCGGCGCCAAACGCATGCCGCGTGAGAATTTCACTCTTCCATCGGTACGAGACGATCTGAAATACGCGGTGCGTCAGGAACTGTTTCAGGACGCACAACTTGAGACCGTTTCGCTGCGTCATTCGCCATCGGAGACGGCGCTGCCGATCCGCCGACTCGGCTCATTCCTGCCCGGCACTGATCTTGGCGGCGCCGGCGCGCACTGGAACGGCATGACCTGGCGCTGGCTGCCGACGGACCACAAGCTGCGGTCCCATCTCACCGAGCGCTACGGTAAGAACGCCATTCCGGCAGAGATGACGATCGAGGATTTGCCCGTCTCCTATGACGAGCTTGAACCCTACTACGACAAGTTCGAGAAGCTGTGCGGCGTGTCCGGCAAGGCCGGCAATTTGCGCGGCAAGATCATCGACGGCGGCAATGTGTTCGAAGGAGCGCGGCAGAACGAATATCCCAATCCGCCGCTGGTCAAGAGTATGGCCGGTACCATCATGGATGAAGCCTCGCGCAGCCTCGGCTATCACCCGTTCCAGGCGCCGTCGAGCAATGCCAGCCAGACCTACACGAACTTCGAAGGCCTGACGCTCGGCGCCTGCGAATATTGCGGCCATTGCGAGCGCTTCGGTTGCGAGGCGAATGCCAAGGCGTCGCCCAACGTGTGCGTGCTGCCGAAGCTTCTGGAGGATTCGAAGTTCGAGCTGCGCACCTACGCGCAGGTGAAGGAGCTTGTCTATGACAAGCAGGCGCGCAAGGTGAAGGCGGTGCGCTACATCGATACGCGCACCGGCGAGGAATACGAGCAGCCCGCCGGCATCGTCGTCCTCGGTGCCTACGTCTTCAACAACGTGCTGCTCATGCTTACTGCGGGCATCGGCGAGCCTTACGACTACAAGACCGGCAAGGGCGCCCTCGGCAAGAACTACTGCTACCAGGTGAGCGGCAACAGCGTGACAGTGTTCTTCGAGGACAAGGAGATCAACCCGTTCATGGCGTCAGGCGCCCACGGCGTGCTGATCGACGACTTCAACGGCGACAATTTCGATCACGGCGGCTTGGGCTTCTTCGGCGGCGCCTGGATTCAGGCGGGGCCGAGCAATGGGCGCCCGATCCTGACTCGCCCGGTGCCGCCCGGCACGCCGCGCTGGGGCCACGAGTGGAAGAAGGCGACGGCGAAATGGTACAACCACGCCTTCGGCATCGGCGCGTCCGGCTGCAACTATGCGCACCGCGAAAATTTTCTGGATCTCGATCCGACCTACCGCGACGCGCTCGGTCGGCCGCTCATCCGAATGTCCTATAATTTCCGCGACAACGACTACAAGCTGGCGCAATATGTCGGCGGCGTGCTGGGGCGTCTCGCTAAAGCGATGAATCCGACAGTGATGAGCACGCCGACCGTCAAGAAGGGCGATTACAACGTCGTGCCGTATCAATCGACGCACAATACAGGTGGCACGATAACCGGCGCCGATCCGAAGGCGAGCGTGGTCAACCGGTATCTTCAGGCGTGGGAGGCTGACAACTTGTTCGTTATGGGCGCCTCGGTGTTTCCGCAGAACGCCTCGTACAATCCGACCGGGCTCGTGGGTGCGCTCGCTTATTGGTCGGCGAACGCCATCACGACGCAATATCTCAAGACGCCGGGGCCGCTCGTTCACGCCTGAGGCGGGCCCGGATAGATCAGCGTCGCCGTTGTCAGCGCGGCCACGCATGCTGTGGCGGTGCTACAGCGTCGCTCTGCGCAATTGTCGGCCTCGACTGCGAGGCGCCATCGGACATAGCCGTCCAATAGACAATAACGCCTGCCGCCAGAAACGCGCATACTACCGCCGCCGCAAACCATAGACCGGTCGCATCCGCGGCGTTCTGGCTTTCGAGTTCCGGAACCGCACCGCCGAAGTCGCGATCGGTTTTCTTTGTGTCGGTCATCATCGCTCCCTCCCATATCGGAGCTTTGACAACACAACTCCGATCAGCCCTGCCGCGTCGAAAAGGCTGGCATGCAAAATGCCGCAGTTTGCGTCGCACAACGCCGCCCGCCTTGTCGGCGGGGGCTTTCCGGGATGCGCTGCTTGGGTTTATTCTCATTTTAAACGAGTGACGTCCGCCACGCGCGCAGCGCGTGGCAGGGGAGGGCTCCCATGAGCGATGAAACGATTCCGCGGCGCAAATTCCT
>Ga0335085_10009397_pt1 | contig 14757 bp, 7 predicted proteins | sample Lox_Sample_45_FD_206712 | JGI IMG/M metagenome (GOLD analysis project Ga0335085, IMG submission 206712) | Soil microbial communities from Loxahatchee National Wildlife Refuge, Florida, United States - Lox_Sample_4.5 | ecosystem: Environmental > Terrestrial > Soil > Wetlands | place: USA: Florida... | reverse complement strand
ACCGTCACCGGCACCGATATCAGGATGAGCATCCAATCGCTGCTCGAAAGGAAGTGGAGCGAGCCCGTAAATCCGCTCGACACCAACACCACCATCGATCTCGCCACCGCCTTTCCGAGCGGCGCCCATATTGCCGAAGTCGAGATCGACGAAGAGACCGGCGAGCTGTCGATCGTCAATTACATTGCCGCCGACGATTGCGGCAGGATCTACAATCACACGCTGGTCGAAGGTCAGTTGCACGGCGGACTGATGCAGGGCATCGGCCAGGTGATCGGCGAACATATCAATTACGAGCGCGAGACCGGTCAGCTCCTGTCCGGAAGCTTCATGGATTATTTCATGCCGCGCGCGGAAAACCTCGCGCCCACCACGCTGATCGATTGCGGCGTACCCTCGCCCGCCAATGCGCTCGGCGCCAAGGGCGCGGGCGAGGCGGGCGCCACCGGATCGGTGCCGGCGCTCGCCAACGCGGTGCTGGATGCTTTGAAGCCGCTCGGCGTCCGGCATGTCGAAATGCCCTACACGCCGGACCGCCTGTGGCGCGTCATTCACGACGCGCAGCAGCAGCCGGCGAAGCCCGCTTGATCGACGCCGCACTTCGTCTCTTTAATCGAATACGCATCTTTAATCGAATACGCACGTCAACGAGGAAACCCCATGCCCGCCACCTATCCCGAAGAAGCCAAGAACTTCCGCCTCATCGGCCACGATGCGTCGGCGGCGTGGGGCGGCGGCTCGCTGGTGCAGATCCACAAGGGTCACGCCTATGTGGGCGCGGTCGGCGGCTCGAGCTACAACGGCCCGGAAGGCTTCACCGTGCATGACGTGCGCGATCCGAAAAAGCCGCACAAGGTCGGCGAATTCCGCGCCCCGCCCGGCATCCATTGCCACAAGCTGCGCATTGTCGGCGACGACCTGCTCTACGTGAATTCGGAGCGGCTTGCCGGCGACAAGGGCAAGAACGCGCGCGCCGGCTTTTTCATCTTCGACGTCTCGACCCCGGCGACCCCGAAGCCGATCGGCTTCTACGACATGCCCGGCTCCGGCCCGCACCGCTTCGGCGTCGATCTCAAGCGCGGTCTCGCCTTCATGCCGAACGATGCGCCGGGCTGGTCCAAGCGCGTGATCTGGACCCTCGACATCCACGATCCGCTCAAGCCGGAGGTGGTCAGCATCTGGGGCCTGCCGTGGATGAAGACCGACAGCGACGAGGTCGGCAACGATCCGCACCCGGCCGAGGAAGCCGTCACGCTGCACGGCCCGCCGATGATCCGCGGCAACCGCATGTATTGCGCATGGTGGGGCGGCGGCATCTCGATCATCGACTGCACCGACCTGCGCGACATGAAGCTCGTCGGCCACACCAAATGGGCGCCGCCGTTCCCGGGCTCGAACCACACCTGCTGGCCGATCGGCGACCGCCCCTACCTCGTCGTCACCGACGAGGCGCGCGCCAAGGAGAAATTCTGGGACGCCCAATTCATGTGGATCATCGACGCGCGCGAGGAATCAAACCCGGTGCCGGTCGCGACCTTCATGCCCGAACGCGAGAAATATTTCGACCGCCCCGGCCGCTTCGGTGCGCACAACATCGTCGAGGACCTGCCGGCCGACGGACCGTGGAAGGACATCGTGTTTCTCACTTATTTCAATGCCGGCCTGCGCGCCGTCAATGTCAGCGACCCGCTGCATCCGAAAGAGGTCGGCTGCTACGTGCCGGAAACGCCCGAAGGCACGCCGGGCATCCAGTCAAACGACATCGGCGCCGACGAGCACGGCCGGCTCTATCTGATCGACCGCTGGGGCCAGGGCATGCATATTTTGGAATATACGGGGTGAAATTTCCTCCCCCGCAAGCGGGGGGTTTTACGAATCCGCCAACCCCACGCATTTCTGCGGCGGCACGGCGATGGTCACGGCCTGCCCGATCTGAAAATCATCCGCACGCAGGCGGGCGCGCAATTCGCCGTCGCCGAGATCGACGATGTAATCGACGACTTCGCCGAGAAAGACGCGATTGGCGATCTTGCCCTTGAGCACGTTCATCCCGTCGGGCGGCGCGCCGGCGGAGAGCGTGATGTCTTCTGGGCGCGCCGTCAGCAGCGCCTTGGCGCCCGCCGCGATCGGCACGGCGAAGTGGCAGCGCATGGCGCCGTGGGCGGTTTCAACCACCGTCACGCCGCCCTCCGTCGCGCGCGCGATGCCCGGCAAGAAATTCGCCGAGCCGACGAAATCGGCGACGAAGCGGCTTTGCGGCTCACGGTAAATCTCCTGCGGCGTGCCGCGCTGGATGACGCGGCCGGAATCGAACACCGCGATCTCGTCGGACAGCGCCAGCGCCTCCGACTGGTCGTGCGTCACATAAACCGTGGTGATGTTGAGCGTGCGCTGCAGGCGCTTCAATTCGAGCCGCATCTGCTCGCGCAGCTTGGCATCGAGATTCGACAGTGGCTCGTCGAGCAGCAAAATGGCGGGCTCATGGACCAGCCCGCGCGCGAAGGCAAGGCGCTGCTGCTGGCCGCCGGAGAGCTGCGTCGCCGCGCGGCCGGCATAGCCGCCGAGCTGCACCATGTCGAGCATGCGCGACACCCGCTCCTTGATCTCGGCTGCGGAATATTTGCGCGCACGCGACACCCGCAGCGGGAAGGCGACGTTCTCGAACACCGTCATGTGCGGCCAGATCGCGTAGGACTGGAACACCATGCCGATGCCGCGGTCGCTCGCCGGCACGAAGATGCGCTTTTCGGAATCGAACACCGTGCGGTTGCCGATGACGATGCGGCCCGCCTGCGGCCGCTCGAGGCCGGCGAGGCAGCGCAATGTCGTGGTCTTGCCGCAGCCCGAGGGGCCGAGCAGCGTGATCAGCTTGCCCGACTCCACGCCGAGGCTGATGCCGTCGACGGCGCGCACCTCGGCGCCGGAGGCGATGTAGGATTTGTGCAAGTTCTCGATGGCGAACATCAGGTCTCTCTTCTTCCTCCCCCGCTCGCGGGGGAGGACGCGAGCGAAGCGACGCGGGAGGGGGTCAGTGTTCGACGCCGGTGCGAGCGTCGAAGCCGCGAGCCCCCACCCTACCTTCCCCGCAAGCGGGGGAGGGCTTTTACGTTGTCACAGTCCCCGACTGCGCACGCCGGCCCACGCGGGTTTCGAGCCAGCGCAGGCCGGCGACGATGACGAGGAGCGGCAGGATCTGGATGACGCCCAAAGCCGCCACCGCGCCGTAACTGCCGCCCTCCTCCCACATGGTGAGGCTGATGGTGCCGAGCACGTTGGTGCCCGGCCCGACCAGGAACACCGACGCGCCGAGTTCGCGCACCGAAAGCACGAACACGTAAATCCAGGCCGCCAGCAGGAACGGCAGGATCAGCGGCAGCAGCACGCGGCGAAAGATTTCGCCGATGCGGGCGCCGGAGACCTCGGCGGCTTCCTCGAGCTCGCGATGGATCTGCGTGATGCCGCTCGACGCAAAGCGCATGCCGTAAGGCAGATAAAGCGTCACATAGGCGATCAGCAGGATCCAGATCGTGTCGTAGACCCCGATCGGAATGACCAGATAGGTGAACAGGATGCTGGCGCCGACGATCACGCCCGGGATCGCTATCGGCGCGGTGGCGAGCGCATCGAGCAGCCAGGCAAAGCGCGACGCCGAGCGCCGCGCCAACCACGCCATCACCAGGGTCAGCGTGACCACCACGCTCGCCGCCATGGCGGAGACTACGACGCTGGTGCGCACCGCGTCGATGAAGATCGGATAACTCAGGATGAAGCGATAGTTCTCGAGCGTCACCGGCGCGGCCGAGCCCATGAACGGCTGCGACAGGTTGCGGAAGAACGATTGCCACGCCAGCGTGAACAGCGGCAGGCCGAGCGCGAGGAGAAAGATCAGCGCGATGCCGAGCGACACCGGCCAGCGCCAGCGGCCGAGCTCGATGCGGGTCGGCATATAGCCCTTGCCGGTGATGGTGGCGAAAGCCTCGGCGTGGCGCGTGGCGCGGCGGTAGAAATAGACCGCGACGATGCAGACCACGAGCAGCGTCAGGCTGAGCGCGCTGGCGACGCCGAATTCCGGCGGCGTGCCCGTGGTGGCGCTCTGAATCTCCGTGGTGAAGACGTCGATGCGCGCCGGCCGGCCGATCAGCCGCGGCACCTCGTAGGACGACAGCCCCATGATGAAGAGAAGGAGCAGCGCCGAGAGGATCGCGGGGCGCAAGAGCGGCAGCGTGATCTTCGGCAGCACCTGCCAGTAGCGCCCGCCGGAAACGAGGCCGGCTTCCTCCATCCGCACATCGAGCGTGCGCAAAGCCGGCCCGAGCGCCAGATAGGCGAGCGGGAAATAATGACTCGACAGCGCCCAGATCATGCCGGCCATGGTGTAGATGTTGACCGGCGCATTGGCGAGCCCGAACGTCGATTTCAGCGCCGCGTTGACCCAGCCGATGTTCGGGCTGAGCACGAAAATCCACGCCATCGCCATCAGCAGGCCCGGAATGGCGAACGATAGCAGCGCGAGATTGTGAAACAGCATGCCGCCCGGCGCGTCGGTGCGCTCGACCGCCCAGGCGACGAAGCCGCCGATGACGAAGGTTAAGATCGCGGTGCCGGAGGCGTAGATCACCGAATTGGCGAACAGCCGCAGGATGCGCGCATTGCCGTAAGCTTCGAGGAAATTATCGAGCGTCCAGGCGCCGAAGCCCATGCCGGTGTCTTCGGTGAACGCGGTGAGCAGCAGCGCCGCGACCGGCACCAGCACCAGCCACGCGCCGATGGCGACGCAGACGATCAACGCGACGTTGGGCCGGCGCCAGCGTGACTCGGGCGCGTCAGAGAGAAGGTCCAGCGAATGATCGGCAACGCTCACGCATCCCGCTCCAAGAAGAAGTTATCGCTCTTCCCGCTCGCTGCTCCCTCTCCCCGCGTGCGGGGAGAGGGTTGAGGTGAGGGGGCTTCGCCGCTGGGTGCAGACTTGCAGGACGATCTGCAACGCCGTCGCATCATCCGCAATGCTCAGACTCGCGGAGAGGCCCCCTCACCCTCGCTTCCACCTACGCGCTCCGCGCTTCGGTGGACTCCTACCCACCGTAGCTCGTGGAGCGAGCGAAGGCGGGTCGCTCGACCTCTCCCCGCGCAGCGGGGTGAGGTTCACCGCCCCCTGAATAGCTGATTGAACAGCTTCTGCCACTTGCCTTCTTCCTCGGGCGTGAGCAGCGCGGTGACGACTTTCTTCTTGTTCATGGCGGCGACAATGCCGGGCGGATTGGATTCGACGTCGGCGCGGGTCGGGATGCGGCCGAACTTGGCGAGGAAAGTCTCGCAGTCGCGACTCAGCATGAAGTTCGCCGCCAACAGCGCCGTATTGGGATGCGGCGCCTTGGCGCTGACGCCGACCGCGCCGAAGAACAAAGCGACCGGATCGAGCGCAAAGGTATCGATCGGGCCGCCGGCGAGCTTCACGTTCATGGTGAGATTCACATATTGGTTCAGGCCCAGCCAATATTCTCCAGAGCCCACCGAGCGCGCGGCGGCGAGATGGCCGTCGGTGATGACGGGCTGGAGCGCGGCGACGATGTCCTTGATGATCTTGGTGGCTTTCGCCTCGCCGTAATAGTCGAACATCGCCTTGAGCCACTCGTTATCGGTGCCGTCGATGGCGACGTGGCCGGCCCATTCCTTGTGCTGCGCGAACTCCTCATAGGTCTTCGGCAGATCTGACGCCTTGACGTGCTCGGTGTTGTAGTTGGGCGCGTTGTAATTGGCGTAGACGCCGTACCAGAGCCGGTTCGGATCACGCGCCTCCGGCGCGATGTTGTTGGCTTCCGGCGGATCGAATTGCACCAGTTGCTGCGGCGGCATTTTGTTGATGGTCGCGGTCTGCGCGATGTCCCAGGCCTTCTGGTTGCCGCGGAACTCGAGCGTCATGCGCGACATCAGCGCGGCGTCGGCGCCGCGCACGTAGTTGACCTTGATGCCGGTCGCGTCGGTGAAGATTTTCCACAGCGGCAGGCCCTCGCCCTCGTTGGTCGAGGAATAGATCGTCATCTCGCCGCCCTCGGCCTTGGCGGCGGCGAGGAGCTTCGGATCGAGCCAGGGATGGTCCTGCGCGCAGGCGTATGAAACACTCGCCGCGGCCAGCGACCCGGCGAGGCTGATCGTCTTGAGGGAATGGGACAAGCGGTGGCGCAACGTGACCTCCCCGTTCAGCGTGGTTTCTTGCGGCGATTACAACATTCCTGGCGCTGACGGTCGAGCCTTTCCTGGCGGTTCTTTGGTGTTGAGCGTGCGGGTGCGGCAAAAGGCCGTGCGCTGATGCGGCAGGGACGGGGAGCTGCGGTGCGATGACCTCCTACGTCATGGCGATCGACCAGGGCACCACCTCGACGCGAGCCATGCTGTTCCGGGCCGACACGTCGGTCGCGGCCATCGCCCAGCGCGAATTTCCGCAGCACTTCCCGGCCGACGGCGAGGTCGAGCACGAGCCCGAAGACCTTTGGACGACCACGCTCGAGACCTGCCGGGAGGCCATGCGCGGCGCCGGCGCGGCCGCCAGCGACATCGCCGCCATCGGCATCACCAATCAGCGCGAAACCTCGCTGCTGTGGCATCGCGCGAGCGGCCGCCCGGTTCATCGCGCGATCGTCTGGCAGGACCGGCGCACCGCGGACCACTGCACGCGGCTCAAGGCGGCCGGCCACGAAGACACGCTGGCGGCCAAGACCGGCCTCCTGCTCGATCCTTATTTCTCAGGCACCAAGCTGGCGTGGCTGTTGCAGCACGCGCCGAACGCCGCAGACCTCGCCGCACGCGGCGAGCTCGCCTTCGGCACGGTCGACACTTATCTGCTCTGGCGTCTGACCGGCGGCCGGGTTCACGCCACCGACTCTACGAACGCGTCGCGCACGCTCCTTTACAATATCCATGACGGCCGCTGGGACGACGCGCTGCTGGCGCTGTTCGGCATTCCGAAATCGGTGCTGCCGGAGGTGCGCGATTCATCCGGCGTGTTCGGCTTGACCGACCCGGCGCTGTTCGGCGGCGCCATCCCGATCTGCGGCATCGCCGGCGACCAGCAGGCAGCGCTCATCGGCCAGGCCTGCTTTGCGCCGGGCATGCTCAAGGCGACCTACGGCACCGGCTGTTTTGCGCTGCTCAATACCGGGTTGACCGCCGTGCCGTCGCAGCACCGGCTGCTGACGACCATTGCCTATCAGCTTGCGGGCGTGCGCACTTATGCGCTCGAAGGATCGATCTTCGTCGCCGGCGCGGCGGTGCAATGGCTGCGCGACGGCCTGCACGTCATAGAGAACGCGGCCGAGACCGGCGCGCTTGCCGAAGCGGCCGACCCCACGCAGGACGTCATTCTGGTGCCGGCCTTCGTCGGCCTCGGCGCGCCCTATTGGCGGCCCGACGCGCGGGGTGCCCTGTTCGGCCTGACGCGCGCGAGCGGACCCCGCGAGCTGGCGCGGGCAGCGCTCGAAAGCGTGTGCTTTCAAACCGTCGATTTGCTCGACGCCATGACGGCCGATTGGCGCGAGGCCGCGAGTGCGCTTTCGGTCTTGCGCGTCGACGGCGGCATGGCGAACTCGGACTGGACCATGCAGCGCCTCGCCGATCTGCTCGGGCACGTTGTCGATCGGCCGCGGATCAAGGAGACCACCGCGCTCGGCGCGGCGTATCTTGCTGGCTTGCATGCAGGCTTCTTCCCGGAGCCGGATCGGTTTGCCGATCGTTGGCAGTTGGAGCGGCGCTTCGAGCCGCAAATGGATGCAGGCACGCGCGAGCATAAGCGCGCGGCGTGGCGAGCGGCCGTCCGGAGGTTGCTGTCGTAGGCGACGCAGCCGCTATCTTTGCGGCGCGAAGCCGAAAGTGCGCTCGAAGCGCTTGGCGTAGTCCGGCCAGACTTGCGGGTTGATGATGCGCGGCACCGGCTTGCCGTCGAGCGCGGCGAGCACCTGCTCGGCGGCGAATTGGCCCATCCGGATGCGCGCCTCGCGCGTCACGCCGGCGGTGTGCGCCGATACCATGACGTTGTCGTAGCGCAGCAGCGGGTGGTCGGCGGGCGGCGGCTCCTTTTCCCACACGTCAAGCCCGGCGCCGGCGATCTTGTTGTCGCGCAGCGCCCGTTCGAGCGCCTCCTCGTCGTGGATGAAGCCGCGCGCCGTGGTGATGAAATAGGCGCTGGGCTTCATCAGCGCGAACTCGCGCGCGCCCATCATCTTGCGCGTCTCGTTGGTGAGCGGGCAGTTGATCGAGACGAAATCCGCCTGCCGCAGCAGGTCGTCGAGCTCGACCTTGGCGGCGCCGCGCGCGCGCATCTCCTCGGCGCTGAGGTAGGGGTCGTAGGCCAGCACCTTCATGCGGAACAGGCCGCCGCACAATTCGGCGATGCGGCGCCCGACATTGCCGAGGCCGATAATGCCGACGGTCTTGCCCAGCGCCTCGTGCCCGGTATAGGCGCCGCGATTGGTCAGCGTGCCGGCGCGCAGCGCACGATCGCACTGGGCGACGCGCTTGGTCAGCATCAGCATCATGCCGAGGACGTGCTCGGCAACCGACTCCGCATTGCCGCCCGACTGATTGACCACCAGCACGCCGCGCGCCGTGCAGGCCTCCACATCGACCGTGTCGTAGCCGGCGCCGTTGGTCGAAACCAGCAGCAGGTTCGGCGTCTTTTTCAAGAACTCGGCGCTGGTGTGGAAATGCCGCGCCAGCTCCTGGCGGGTCGAGCTGGTCTGGTAGGCGTGCGCCGCGGAGAGAATGGGCGTCGCCACGTCGTCGGGGCTTGCATGTTCGAGCTTATCGAGCCGCACGTCGTCGCGCTTGCCGAGAATATCGACAAAGCCCACCGGCAGATGCGGCGAGACCAGAAAGACACGCTTGCTGTTGACCACGCTGTTCATCGATTTCCATCCCCCTTCGGCCGAAACTCGCGCCAGCTTATGCCGAAGGCTGCCGGCATCAATACGCCGACCGGCCGCGTTAGCTGTGCAGAATTTCTCCTGCTCAAAGGTACAGGAACACCATAGGCGAACCGCCGCCGCAAGCTAGAATTCCGCCTGAGGGGCTACGTCTGCGGGCGCACCGAGAGCGGCACGAGCGCGCCCGTCGACCGGAGTGGAAAATGGCGAGTTACTTCTGGACCGGGAACGACACGTTCGATCCTTTTGATTTCTCCGACGCAGGAAACTGGACTCCCTCCGACGGGCCGCCGCAAGCGGGCGACGACACCACTATCACCGACGACGCAACGCTCAATCAGCCGGTCGAAATCACGCAGACCAGTGAGGTCGACAATCTCTCGATCGACGATGGTGCGCTTGACGACGACGGCCTTCTTCTGACCGTCGACAACGCGTTGATCGTCGGCGTGACGGCGACGACCAACGGCACATCGAATTCCCTCCTGAGCGTCGAGGGCATCGGCGGCGAAATCGATGCCGGCTCGCTCGACATCGGTCAGGGCAGCGGTTCGAATGGATCGGTCACGGTCAATGGGCCCGGCGCACTCGCGGCGACGAACTCGATCATCATCGGCGACCAAGGCACCGGGTATCTCTATTTGTTCTCGGGCGGCACGGTCACGGCAGGCACGCTGCTCGACGTCGGCGTCGACGGATTTGGCGACCTCCAGATCGAGGCAAGCGTGGTCAATGTCGGAACAGGCGCCTCCGGCGACGACGCGGATTTCGTGATCGGCGCCGGCGACAATGCCGGCGGCTCCGGTGTTACCAGCATCGACGGGTTCGGCGCGCAGCTGAACGTATCGCGCGCCATCACCGTCGGCGGCTTTCTCAGCAATGGCGGCAATCAGCTCCTCATTACCGGCGGCGCCGTCGTCAACGCGAACCTGTCCGGCGATGCGGAAGCCGAAAACGTGACCGCCCTCGCGGTCGCCACCGAATCGTCCGACATTCAGACCTATGGCCAGGACACCATCGACATCGACGGCCCTGGCTCCGCACTCCACGCCGACGGCACGATCGTCGTCGGCGTCAACGGGATGGCGGAGATCGACGTCGCCGACGGCGCGCAGCTCACGGGGCAGAGCTACCCGACGGGAGTCTCGGCATTAGGCCAGGGTTCTAACGCAACCGGAATTCTCGATGTTGAATCCGGCTCGATCTATATCGACGACGATCTCAAAGTCGGCGATGGCGGCACCGGAAAGCTCTATGTCGTCGGCAACAGTTTCGTCGGCATCACATCCGATCTGGCGATTGCCGAGCAACTGGGCAGTTCCGGCACCGTCCAGGTCGGCGATTCTACCCAGTCTCCGGATACGTCGTCCCTGTTCACCGGCTCGATCAATGTCGGCGGCGATTTCGGCGGAGCGGGCGGAGCGGGCGTGCTGTCGGTCGAGGACGATGCCACGGTCGGCATCGGCGCCTATCTCAATGTCTGGGGCAGCGACCAGGGGACCGGCGTCGTCGACCTTTCGAATCTGACCGGCGGATTGGTCGAGGTCGGGTTCTTGCCGACCGGCGAGACGGCCTCGCAGTTCCAGGGCGATCTCGTTCTCGATCCGAGCGGAACGCTTCAGCTCGAAAACGGCATCATCCAGAACGGCAAACTTTATTTCAACGGCGGGACGTTCAACGTCACCTCCACCCAGATCGACGACAAGCACAACGTTCTCGAGGACGTCGGCATCTATGGCCAGGACCTGTCGGTGACCGACGCGGTCCTCACCCTCGCCGACGGCACCACCGGCTACGTTCTCGGTCCCGGCGATGTTCCCGACAATGTGCTGATCGATGCGACCGGCAGTCTGATCGATCTGCGCGAAGATTTGGGCCCATATTATCTCAGCCAGATCGTCAATCTGACCGACACGGCACTGACAGTCGATGCGACGGCGCCCGCCCCCAATTTCGTGATCGGCGCCGGCGGCGTGATCAACGGCACCGGTGCGATTTTCTCCGACTACCGGACCCCTGAGGACGGCTTCTTCAGCGCCGACGTCAATCTGGATAATCAGGGCCTGATCGATGCCGAGGCCAATGACGGTTCGCTCAATCCCGATGCGCCGGGCCGGCTCAGCGTCCTGACCAACACCATCACCAACGATCCGTCCGGAACGTTCGAGGCTGATGCGGGCGCGACGCTCAATATCGGCAACAGCGACCAGCCGCTCAACGCCAATCACGTCTTCACCAATCTGGTCGGCAACGGCGACGGCACCACGTCGCTCGTCGACGGTCTTTATTTCGCCAATGGCGGAACGATCGGCATCAACGGCCATGACACGTCGGGCTTCACGCTCAACCCGATCTCGACGCTCAGCGCCGTTCTCTATCTGGTCGGCCAGGATGGCGTGAACGGCGATCTGCTGGTCAACGGCACGCCGGTCGAGGACACGCTGACGACCGTTGCGCCGTCAGCCGATGCCGGCGAAGGCGATCTCGCGCTGTTTGACGGGGACTTTTCGTTCAACAATATCGTCACCGTCGAAGGCCTCGCGGCGGACGCGCCGTCGAGTTGGACGATCAACGCTTTCGCCGTTGGCGGCGTGGACTCGGGCAGTGCGAACCAAATCGGCACGTTCGGCGTCGGCACCGGCGGACTTCTCTATCTTGGCCAGGGCACGTTCAGCGGTCCGGGCCTCGTGATCGACGGGGCAACCGGCGGCGGGACCGCGGCGGGCATCGAGGGCGCCGGCGTGATCGACGCACTGGTGACGATGGACGGCACCACCACAACCCAAGAATCCGGCGGCGGAAACATTCTCGAATTCGAGGATGCCGTCATCGGGTCGGGCAGTTACGTCATTTCCGGCTCAACGGCATTGTGGTTCAACCAGACGCTCGGCAATCCCGGCGATCCGGCGAGCGAGAATACGATCACCTTCGACGACAATCCGAACGGCGCATCGCTGTGGATCGGTGCGACCGACGTCACCGACGGCTTCCGCGCCACCATCGACGATTTCGGCCCGAACGACGACATCGATCTTCTCAATGTCACCGGCGCCTCGGCGGTGCTGGATTCGATCGACCACCAGATCGACGTTCTCGACGGCGCCGGACACGTCATCGCCACGCTGCAAGTGGACGACACGATCCCCGACGGCACGACATTTCAGACCTCGACATTCGCGGGCGGCGCCACCGGGACAACGATACGCTGGGCTGCTCCGGCCTGTTATTGCCGCGGCACGCTGATCGCGACCGATCGCGGCGAGGTACCGGTCGAGGAACTTGCGATCGGTGACCGCGTCGCCACCCGCAGCGGGACGCTGCGGCCGATCAAATGGATCGGCAAGCGCAGCTACGGCGGCCGTTTCGTCATCGGCCGCGACGACATCCTTCCGGTCTGCATCAAGGCCGGCGCGCTCGACGATCATGTGCCGCGACGCGATCTATGGATCTCGCCGAACCACGCCATGTATCTCGACGGCGCGCTGATCGAAGCGCGCGATCTGATCAACGGCCTGTCGATCGTGCAGGCCAAAGACGCCGAGCTGGTCGAATATTTTCACGTCGAACTCGAGAGCCACGACGTGCTGCTCGCGGAGGGGGCGTGGTCGGAGACTTTCGTCGACGACGACAGCCGCGGCATGTTCCATAACGCCCATGAGTTTGCCGCGCTCTATCCGGACGCTGTCTCCGGAACCGCACAGTTCTGCGCTCCCCGCTGCCTCGAGGGCTATCGCGTCGAAACCGCGCGGCGGCGCATCGAACGGCGCGCCGGGTTGCACGGAGCGGCCGACCGGCCGGCTGGCGCGTTGCGCGGCCGGGTCGAAACCATCGCTGCGCACTGCATCGCCGGATGGGCGCTGAATGTCGAGCATCCCGAGGCGCCGGTCTGTTTGGATATTTTTTCGGCAGGCCGCCTGATCGGCCAGGTTCTGGCAAAACATCGCCGGGACGATCTCAAATGCGCCGGACATGGCGGCGGCGGGCACGGCTTTGCCTTTACGCCGCCCGCGGGGCTCGCCTTCGCGCCGCATGCGATCGAGGTTCGCCGGTCGCTCGACGGCGCCGCGCTCGAATCCTCGGCGAGGGCCCGCGAGGCCGTTGCCGCCGGGATGTGAGCATATTCCGCTCATTCCCGCGCAAGCGGGAATCGAGCGGATCGGAGTGCCGCCTCGATTCGACCGGAACATGCCGACCGTGCGATGCTGCAGGCGCCGGCGCGCGGACCATTCTCACGGCAGCCATTCTCAGAACCCGGCATCGCCGGTATAACCAGCGCGGCACTTTCCATGAAGCCGGACGTAATCCGGCGACAAGCTCTGACGCGGCGGCAAGGAGAGACGTGTGAACAAGTTCGGCATCGGGCAGCCCGTGCCCCGGATCGAGGATCCCCGCTTCATTACCGGCCGCGGCCGCTACGTGGACGATATCGAATTGCCGCACATGTGCTACGGCGTCGTGGTGATGTCGCCGCACGCGCACGCGCGCATCAAGAGCGTGGACACGGCGAAGGCCAAGGCCGCCGAGGGCGTGCTCGCAGTGCTCACCGGCGCCGATGTCGCAGCCGACAAGCTCGGGCCCCTGGCGCCGCCGATGCCCGAGGACATGGGCGGCCCGAAGGGCTTCCGCTCGCTGCGCGCGATCCTCGAAGGCCAGAAGGTGCGCGCGGTCGGCGACCGCGTCGCCTTCGTGATCGCCGAGACGCTGCTGCAGGCGCGAAACGCCGCCGAGCTGGTCGAGATCGATTACGAGCCGCTGCCGGCGGTGATTGGTGCCGAAGACGCCATCAAGCCCGGCGCGCCGGCGGTGTGGGACGAAGCGCCGAACAACGTCGCCTTCACGCTGATGATGGGCAACAAGGACGCCACCGACGCCGCGTTTGCCGCCGCGAAACACGTCGTCACGCTCAAGCTCAACAACAGCCGCATCACCGCCAATTCGATCGAGCCGCGCGCCGCGATCGGGCAATATCATCCCGACGGCGACAATTACGTGCTCTATTCGACCTCGCAGAACCCGCACGGCACGCGCTCCTCGGTCGCCGGCCAAGTGCTGCGCATTCCCGAGACCAAGCTGCGCGTCATCTCGCCCGACGTCGGCGGCGGCTTCGGCATGAAGCACGGCGGCTATCCGGAAGATGCGCTGGTGGTGTGGGCGTCGCGCCGCGTCGGCGGCCGGCCGGTCAAATGGGTTTCGACGCGCTCCGAGGCGCTCCTTGGCGATTCGCAAGGCCGCGACCAGATCGTCACCGGCGAATTGGCGCTCGACGCGCAGGGCAAGATTCTCGGGCTGCGCGTCAACGCGCTGCACGCCATGGGCTCCCACGTATTCGGCGCATCGATGGTGGTGCCGCTGTTCGCCATGCGGCTCGCGCCCGGCGTCTATCAGGTCCCGGCGGTGCTGGCGATTGCCAAAGCCGTATTCACCAACACCATTCCGCTCGCGCCCTATCGCGGCGCCGGCCGGCCCGAGGCCACCTATCTGATCGAGCAATTGCTCGACCGCGCCGCGCGCGTCATCGGCATCGATCCGGTCGAAATCAGGCGGCGCAATTTCATCCCGGCCTCGGCGATGCCGCACAAGATCCAGACCGGCATCACCTATGACAGCGGCGACTTCGTCCATGTGATGGACGAGTGCCTCAAGCTCGCCGACTGGTCGGGCTTCGGCAAGCGCGCGGCGGAATCCAAGAAACACGGCAAGCTACGCGGCCGCGGCCTCGGCTATTTTCTCGAAGAGGCCGCGGTGTTCAACGACCGCATGGTGCTGCGCTTCGATCCGAGCGGCATGCTCACCATCCTGGCCGGCACCCATTCGCACGGCCAGGGCCACAACACCGTCTATG
>Ga0335085_10009395_pt1 | contig 14762 bp, 14 predicted proteins | sample Lox_Sample_45_FD_206712 | JGI IMG/M metagenome (GOLD analysis project Ga0335085, IMG submission 206712) | Soil microbial communities from Loxahatchee National Wildlife Refuge, Florida, United States - Lox_Sample_4.5 | ecosystem: Environmental > Terrestrial > Soil > Wetlands | place: USA... | reverse complement strand
GCCTTCGTCGCGTACATCAAATTCCTGTCCACCGGCGTGCCGCCCGATCAGCGCATTCCGGGACTCGGCGCCGGCAACATTCCCGAGCTTCATCGCGCTGCAGATCCCCTGCGCGGCCGTGTGGTCCATGAGGCGAAATGCGAAGGATGCCACAACACCGACGGATCGGGCATCCGCCGCAGTCTGCCGACGACTGATCTCGGCTACGTGGTGCCGCCGCTATGGGGTTCGGACTCGTTCAACAATGGCGCCGGCATGAACCGTCTCATCACCGCAGCGAACTTTGTTCATTCCAACATGCCGGAGGGCGCTGATTATTTGAATCCGATACTCCCAATAGTCGATGCGTGGGACGTTGCGGCTTTCGTGGTCTCGCAGCCGCGGCCGCTCAAACCCGGACTCGAAAAGGATTTTCCCGATCTCGCGCTGAAACCGGTCGATACGCCGTATGGCCCGTATCTCGACCGCTTCAGCGCGCAACAACACAAATACGGACCGTTTGGGCCAATCCGCGCGGCGCTCGCACGCTTGAAAAGTGAGGCTAAACCCGCCACGGAGCCGCGCCACTAGCTACCGGCGCGTATCTCCTCGATCTTGTCCCAGATCAGCGCCGCGATATCGGGGCCGCCGAGATTCTTCACTGCGCGAATGCCGGTGGGGGAGGTGACGTTGATCTCGGTGAGGAAACCGTCGATCACATCGATGCCGACGAACAAAAGGCCGCGCTCGCGCAGCGCTGGTCCTAGTCGCGCACAGATTTCACGCTCGCGGGCGCTGAGGCCGGTCGCTTTTGGTATGCCGCCGCGCACCATGTTGGAGCGCAGATCGTCCGGCGCGGGCACGCGGTTGACCGCGCCGGCAAATTCGCCGTCGACCAGAATGATGCGCTTGTCGCCATCCTTCACCGCGGGCAGGAATTTTTGCACCACCCATGGCTCGCGAAACATCGTCGCGAACAGGTCGTAGAGCGAGCCGAAGTTGAGATCCTCACGCTCCAAACGGAAGACGGCCTCGCCGCCCTTGCCGTAGAGCGGCTTCATGACGATGTCGCCCTGTTCGGCGCGAAACGCCTTGATCGCTTCCAGGTCGCGCGTGATGACCGTCGGCGGCATCAGGTCGGGGAATTCGGTGACGAAAATCTTCTCCGGCGCATTACGCACATGGGCCGGATCGTTGACCACCAGCGTTCGCGGGTGAATGCGCTCGAGCATGTGCGTCGTGGAAATGTAAGCGAGGTCGAACGGCGGATCCTGGCGCAGCAGCACCACGTCCAGCGAAGCAAGATCGACGTGCCGCGGCTCGCCGAGCGTGAAATGATCGCCCACGCTATCGCGCACTTCCAGCGGCCGCACCGAGGCGGAAACTTTGCCATCGCGCAACGCGAGCCGGTCGGGTGTGTAGTAGGAGAGCTTATGGCCGCGCTGCTGTGCTTCCAGAAGCAGCGCGAACGTCGAATCGCCACGGACGTTGATCCGCTCGATCGGGTCCATCTGTACGGCGACATTCAAGGGCATGTGAGCAATCGGGACTGAGGGCAGGGGCGCCAACGTCTACGCAATTTCTGCGTCCGCCGCTATGGCGATGGACGCCGGGGCGGAAATTCAGCGGCTTGCATCGAAGGCGTTGGCAATGTGCTGCGGCATGCTGCCGGGAGCTACCAGAATGACGTCGAAACGGATGTCGCGCTGTGCGTCATCCGGGTGATGCGCGAGCCAGAGTTCGGCGGCGGCAATGATGCGCCGTTTCGTTCTTTCGGTTACGGCTTCCGCCGCGTCATCGGCGCGCTCGCGCGCTTTGACTTCGACAAAGATCAAGGTCCGGCGGCGACGGGCGACGATGTCAATTTCGCCGAGCGGAGTTTTCCAGCGCCGGGCCACGATCCTGTAGCCCTTGGCGATCAGCAATATGGCGCCGCGGCTTTCGGCGGACAGCCCAAGCCGGAACGCCGCCACACGGGCAGGGCGCGGGGGTTCCGCAATACGCCCCGATGGCTTAACGCGCCGGGCGATGATCCTGCTCCTTTGCGAGCGCGAGCGCCCGCTGATAAAGGTCGCGGCGGGACAGTCCAGTCGCCAGCGCGACTTCGCCTACGGCATCCTTGAGCGAAACCCGGGCGAGCGCCTGACGCAGCAGCGTCTCGGCATCGTCAACGCTCGGCTGCTCTTGCGCGGCTGGCGGCGCGATAACGAGAACGATTTCACCACGCGGTTCGCCCGTCTCCGCGAAAGTCTGCGCCAGTGCGGCGAGGTCACCGTGCCGCACTTCCTCGTGCAGCTTGGTGAGCTCGCGGCACACGGCGGCTTCGCGCGGCCCAAGCCCAGCCGCGAGGTCGACGAGTGTCGCCGCGATCCGCGGCCCGGTTTCAAAAAACACCAGCGTTGCCGGGATGCGGGCAAGCTCGGCGATGCGCGCTCTTCGTGCGGCTTGTTTGGGCGGCAGGAAGCCCGCGAAGAAGAACTCATCGGTCGGCAAACCGGCGACCGCCAATGCGGCCAGCGGCGCCGATGCGCCGGGCAATGCAGTAACCGAATATCCGGCTTCCTGGACAGCACGAACCAGCTTGAACCCGGGATCGGACACCAGCGGCGTGCCGGCGTCAGACACCAACGCAATGGCGGCTCCCTCGGCCAGCCGGCGCAGCAATTTGGGACGTGCCGCCATTGCATTGTGGTCGTGGTAGGGCGTGAGCGGCGTACCGATGGCGTAACGGTCGAGCAGCTTGCGGGTCACACGGGTGTCCTCACAGGCGATCAGATCGGCGCCTGCCAGTGTGGCGAGCGCGCGCAAGGTGATATCGCCAAGGTTGCCGATCGGCGTCGCCACAATGTGCAAACCGGCCGCGACCTTGGCGACATTGAAGGCATGGCCGCCGAGGGTGTATTGGCGTAGGCGATCCTCGTCGGCGGGCGGGTTGCTCATGGTCGCAGCCTAGCGCCACCCTCCGGGGCCGTCATGCCGTGCCAAATTCCTTATCTTTTTCATTTAGTTAACCATTCGCCGCCAGAATGACAGATTGGGGCTACCTTAATACCCGGCGCTTTCGCTGCTGGGAGGGGAGAACCGGAGTGTCCGCCGAGTTGCCGGTTAGGGGGTCGGCCGCCATGGCAACACGGCGCCGCGCGCTTGGTGCTTTGCTGATTATAGCCGGTGCTCCGTTGGCCGGCTGCTCGAATAGTTCCAACTACTTTTCTTCGCTGCCATCATTGTCTTCGACGCCGGGTGGAGCACCGGTCCCGGCAGCGACGGTTGGTACCGGCCAGGTCAAGGTCGCTGTCATTCTGCCGCTGTCGGCGCCCGGCAATGCCGGCCTCGCCGGCCAGGCCATGCGCAATGCGGCTGAGATGGCGTTCGCCGAATTCAACGCGACGAATATCCAATTGCTCATGAAAGACGACGCCGGCACGCCTGAGGGTGCGCGGGCGGCTGCCGAGCAGGCGCTCAACGAAGGAGCCGAGATCATTGTCGGGCCGCTGTTTGCCCAGTCGGTCGGCGTCGTCGGCCAGATCGCGCGCCCGCGCAACATTCCAGTGATCGCCTTTTCGACCGATACCAACGTCGCCACCAGTGGCGTTTATCTGTTGAGCTTCCTGCCTGAATCGGATGTGCAGCGCATCGTGCAATATGCGACTTCGGTCGGTAAGCGATCGTTTGCAGCGCTGATCCCCGACAATCCCTATGGGACGGTGGTTGAAGGTGCGTTCAAGCAGGATGTGACGCGCCGCGGCGCCCGCATCATCGCGCTGGAACGCTATTCGCACGACAAGGCCGCGATGACGGCTCCGATCAAGGCCATTGCCCACGCGGCGGTTCGCGCCGACGCCATCTTCATTCCCGACGGCGGCGACGCTGCACCTGAGGTCGCGCAGGCACTGGTCGGCGACGGCGTCAACACCAAAAAGGCCCAACTGCTCGGCAGCGGATTGTGGGAAGACGATCAGCGCATCTCCTCGACCGCGGCGCTCGACGGCGCCTGGTACGTCGCACCGGATCCCGCCGGATACCGCAATTTCGCCGCGCGCTATCGCGCCCGCTTCAAACAGGAACCGCAACGCACCGCGACGCTCGCCTACGATGCCGTTGCACTCATTGCCGCCCTGGTAAAGACGCAAGGCGCGCAACGCTTCTCGCCCCAGGTCTTGACCAATCCGTCCGGTTTCTCGGGCATCAATGGGCTATTCAGATTCCACGCCAACGGGACCAACGAGCGCGGGCTTGCGGTGCTGCGCGTCACGCCATCGGGAGGCCAGATCATCTCTCCGGCGCCCAAAAGCTTCACCGGCTCGGGGGCCTGAACCGCGTTCACGCCGCCAGATCGGCGACCACGGCATCGAGCACCGGGAAGCCCGGCATACTGACGCGAAGGCGGCCTTCGGCTGTCGTTTCGATGAGACCGTGTTCGCGAAGCGCCGCGATCCGCGCCGGATCGAGCGAGCGGTTCATCAGCGTTGCATAGCGCGCCGGGTCGATGCCTTCCGCCAGTCGCAGCCCCATCAGCAAAAACTCGTCGGCCATTTCTTCGCGCGTCAGCACATCGTCGGTGATGAGTCCGTGCCCGTTGCTCTCAACGCGCTGGAGCCATGCTTCGGGGCGTTTTTCTGTTGCAGTCGCATGCCGGGAACCGTCGATGTCCAGACGGCCGTGGGCGCCCGGTCCGATGCCGGCGTATTCCTGGGCGCGCCAGTAGACCAGATTGTGCCGGCACTCGCTGCCGGGACGCGCGTGATTGGAGACTTCATAGGCCGGCAAACCATGTGCCGCGCAAACGTCCTGCGTCGTGTCATAGAGCGCCCGCGCCGCCTCATCGTCCGGGATAGTGAGCTTGCCCGCCGCATGCAGCGCGGCGAACGGTGTTTCCTGTTCGATGGTCAGTTGATAGAGCGAAAGGTGCTCCGCGGCTTCGTCCAATGCGCGCTTCAGCTCTTGCGCCCATTGCTGCGGCGTCTGCTGCGGCCGCGCGTAGATGAGATCGAACGAGTAGCGCTCGAAAACGCTGCGCGCGATCGCTACGGCATCGAGCGCCTCGCGCGCCGAATGCAGCCTCCCAAGCGCTCCGAGCGCGCGATCGTCAAGCGCCTGCACGCCGAGCGACACGCGATTGACGCCGGCGGTCCGGTAGCCGCGAAAGCGTGCGGCTTCGACGCTGGTGGGATTGGCTTCGAGCGTGATCTCCGCATCGGCGGCGACGTGCCAATGCCGCGCTACGGAATCGAGCACTGCCGCGATCGTTGCCGGCTGCATCAGCGACGGGGTGCCGCCGCCAAAGAAGATCGTGGATACGGTGCGACCGGGTACGCGGGCGGCAGTCGCTGCAATTTCGGCGGCGAATGCGCGCGCGAAGCGGGCCTCGTCGATGGCGGCGTGGCGGACGTGGCTGTTGAAATCGCAATACGGGCACTTGGACAGACAGAACGGCCAATGGATGTAGACGCCGAAGGCCGCCGGTTCATCGTTCAAGGCACGCCTCCGCGAGTTTCAGAAAGGCCCGGGCGCGATGCGATAACCCTTTGCCGCGTGGTGGCAGGCCGTGTTTCTCCTCGCCGCTCATCTCGCCGAATGTACGCGCGTGACCGTCCGGCAGGAACATTGGATCGTAACCAAAGCCTTGGTCGCCGCGGGGTGGCCAGACCAGCGCGCCGTCGACGCGGCCCTCGAATTCTTCCACATGGCCGTCCGGCCAGGCGACACAAAGTGCGGAGATGAAATGCGCCTTGCGACGATCGGGCGCCGTCGCGCCGAGCGCGCGCAACTTTTCTTCGATCGTCTCCATGGCTCGGCTGAAATTTCGGTCCGGCCCCGCCCAGCGGGCGGAATAAACGCCAGGCTCACCGCCAAGCACATCGACCGCGAGACCGGAATCGTCGGCGAAGGCCGGCAGGCCCGACGCTTGCGCGGCGGCTTCCGCCTTGATCCGCGCATTCGCGGAAAATGTCGTTCCGGTTTCGTCGGGTTCGTGAAGGGCCATCTGTGCTGCTGATATGGCTTCGATCTGGTAGGGCGCCAGCAGTTCGCGCATTTCTTTGAGTTTACCTAGATTATGCGTCGCGATCACGAGGCGGTCTGTGATGCGGCGATGACCCTCACTCACATCACCGCCATTTTTTGCAGGTCAATCAGCTTGGTGACGCCTTTGCGCGCGAGCGCGAGCAGGGTGGTGAGCTGTTCCTCCGAGAAAGGCACCTTCTCGGCGGTGGCCTGCACTTCGACGATATTGCCCGAGCCGGTGAGAACGAAGTTGGCATCGGTCTCCGCCTTGGAATCCTCGGCGTAATCGAGATCGAGCACCGCGACACCGCCGCACACGCCGCAAGAAATCGCCGCGATATGATCGCGCAAAACGTCCTGACTGATCATTTCGCGCGTTTTCATCCAAGCGAGAGCGTCATAGAGCGCAATCCAGGCGCCGGTAATCGAAGCGGTACGCGTGCCGCCGTCGGCCTGGATGACGTCGCAGTCGATGGTTATCTGGCGCTCGCCAAGCGCTTTCAGATCGACGACCGTGCGCAAGCTTCTGCCGATCAGGCGCTGAATTTCGACAGTGCGGCCATTTTGTTTGCCGGCTGAGGCCTCTCGGCGCGTCCGCTCCAGCGTGGCCCGCGGCAGCATGCCATATTCGGCGGTGATCCAGCCGCGGGCCTGACCCTTGAGCCACGGCGGGAGACGATCCTCCAGCGTTGCCGTGACGAGCACATGCGTATCGCCGAATCTCACAAAACACGAGCCCTCGGCGAACTTCACGACGCCTCGCTCAAGCGATACGGGTCGTAATTCGTCGGGCTGTCGGCGACTCGGCCGCATGTTAGACCCTCCCTACCAGGCGGCGGCCACGCCGCGCCGAAACTATTCGCCAGTGCCAATTGGCCCAGTGTTTTAGGGGCGGGAGCCAGGGCCGACAAGGGCAGGGCGGCAGGGCGCGCGGACTGACTCAGAATCCGATGGCGGCCAGGCCGACCACGACGATCAGCACTACCCACCCGAAATGCCGTCCGCGCGTCGCCCAGGCGTTGCCGATGGCGCCGGAGCCAAACGTGACGATGCTCGTTGCGATGATCCAATTGCGCGCAGCATCGGAACCGAGCTTGGGCGCGGCAATGAGGAGGATCGCAAGACTGACGCACGCGATCGTGCCCCATAGCCAGACCAGCCGGATCAACCGGCGGACCCATTCCGGCTCGATCCGGGCGCGGGCAAAAACTTTGGTCTCGCCCAGCACGCCGTGCAGGATGGCTGCGGCCACGGCCAGTATTCCAGCGAGCTGAACGGCGAGGTCACGCATTGCCCAACTCCATACAGTGATGTATGGTTACATATCATCCCGATCTTGGCTCGTCAATACAGTGGTGTATGGAAATGGCCGACAACCGCCTCCGGCCGGCAGCATGGGTCGACGCCGGGCTCAAGGCGCTGGCAAAATCCGGATTTTCCGCACTCAAGGCCGACACGCTCGCCAACCGGCTGGGCATCTCGCGCGGCAGCTTCTATTGGCACTTCGCCGATGTGCCGGCATTCCACGCCGCGATCCTGCGGCGCTGGCGCGAGATCGCGCTGGAGAACATCATTGACGAAATCGAGGCGGCCGCTGACGATCGCCTCGAAGCGCTGGCCTCGCGCGCCTTTTCACGCGACACCGGCATTGAACGCGCGGTGCGGGCCTGGGCCACGGCCGACGGGCGGGCGAGAGCTGCGGTCGAAGCGGTCGACGCTGAGCGGATCCGGTATCTGCGGAAACTGCTGATTGATGCGGGCGTTCCACCAAACGTGGCGGGGACGCGCGCCTGCCTCATCAACTGGTGCTATCTCGGCTTCGCGTTGTCGTCGAACAAACTGGATCAGCACGTATTGAGGCAGGTGATTGGCGACCTCTCGCAATTAGCTCGCGCGAAACCTCTACGAGACGGTGAACAGGTGCGCGAGCCGGAAACGGCCGCGCGAACCAGGCGCCGCAAGACGCGGCGCGCTTGACGATAGGCGGCAGTGCGTCATTAGCACCCAATCTGGCTGGTTTTACGGGATCACTTGAAAATGCGCCGCGATATCCATTTTTGCCCCAAAAACGGGGCATTGTCCGGCGCGGCTACGAGTACAAGCTGCGATCGATTTGCCCCGATCCTCGTCCTGCAGATAAGCTTGCCTTGAAACAACCGTCACGAGCCGACAAATCTTGTAAAGAAGTCTTGTAAACAAATATCCAAAGTGAATTCGGCGCCGGCTTCTGGAGCTAACCTTGGCCAGCCACGACCTGCCTCTTGCAACGAGCCAGTTGAGCCTTGCCCAGCTCAACGAGCGCTCGCGCGAGATCTTCCGCCAGATCGTGGAAAGCTACCTCGCGACCGGCGAACCGGTCGGCTCGCGCAATCTGTCGCGCATTCTGCCGATGACGTTGTCGCCGGCGTCGGTGCGCAATGTGATGTCCGACCTTGAACAACTTGGTTTGGTCTACGCCCCGCACACCTCTGCCGGACGGCTGCCGACCGAAATAGGTCTTCGCTTTTTTGTCGATGCGTTAATGCAGATCGGCGATCTTACCGAAGACGATCGCAGGGCCATCGAGGCACAGGTTGCGGGCGCCGGTCAGCAGAAGTCGCTCGAAGGCGTGCTGACCGAAGCCTCGGGTCTGCTCTCGGGCTTAAGCCGCGCCGCCGGCGTCGTGCTTACCGCGAAGTCCAACCAGCGACTCAAACACATCGAGTTCGTGCGGCTCGAACCCGAGCGCGCGCTCGTGGTCCTGGTTGCGGAAGACGGTCAGGTCGAGAATCGCGTCCTTGATATTCCGGTTGGCCTGCCGACCTCGGCGCTGATTGAGGCGGCCAATTTCCTCAATGCCCGCATTCGCGGGCGCACGCTTGCCGAGGTTCGGACCGAGATCGAGCAGCGGCTGCGGGAAGGTCAGGCCGAACTCGATGAGCTGACGAAAAAGATCGTCGCCGCCGGCCTTGCCAGCTGGTCGGGCGGCGAACGCGACGAGCGCAAGCTGATCGTGCGCGGCCAGGCGCACCTGCTCGAGGACCTCAAGGTGCTCGCGGATCTGGAGCGTGTCCGCTTGTTGTTCGACGATCTCGAGACCCGGCGTGAAGTGGTCGATCTGCTCGGCCGCGCTGAACAGGCCGAGGGCGTCCGGATTTTTATCGGCTCGGAGAACAAGCTGTTCTCGCTTTCAGGGTCTTCAACAATCGTCGCGCCATACCATGACGCGTCAGGCGAGATTGTGGGAGTACTGGGCGTGATTGGGCCGACCAGGCTGAACTACGCGCGGATCATCCCGATGGTGGACTACACCGCCAAGGTGGTGAGCAAGCTGCTCGGGGGCTGAAGCTGGTTAATGCGGGTCGCGTTCCCGTTCGGCCGCCGCGCTTGATTTTTGCGGTTCGAACCCTGATATGCCGGACAGCAACGGATGGGTATTGATATGACGGAACAGACCGCGCGCGCCGAGGACGCAGCGGATTCGCCCCAGGAAGCCGCGTCTTCGGCCCAGTCGGCCGCGGCTCCAGAGGGCGATGCAGCCGCGCTTGCCGCCGACTTCAAGGACAGGCTCCTGCGGACGCTTGCCGAAATGGAAAATCTGCGCAAGCGGACCGCGCGCGAAGTCAATGACGCCCGCGTCTATGGCGTGACGTCGTTTGCGCGCGACATGCTGGTCGTCGCCGATAATATGCGTCGCGCGCTTGATGCGGTGTCTCCTGCGATGCGGGCCAGCGCCGAAGCCGGCGTGAAATCGCTGATCGAGGGTGTCGAACTGACCGAGCGGGAGCTTCTCAAAGGGCTGGAGAAGAGCGGCGTGCGCCAGTTTACCCCGCGCGGCGAGAAATTCGATCCGAACGTCCATCAGGCGATGTTCGAAGTGCCGAATCCATCGGTTCCGGCCGGCAGCATCGTCGAGGTCGTACAGCCCGGCTACATGATCGGGGAGCGCGTGCTGCGACCGGCCATGGTCGGTGTATCGAAGGGCGGTCCGCGGGCAGCACCGGTGCAGCGGTCCGCCAACGACAACGCGACGGGCAATTCCTAAAGAAGTTTTCGCTACGACGTGGCTTGAAGGTTCACTTCAGCTCGACGCTATCGCGAACCGTTCGCAGCCGCGACAAAACGCTCGTCCACGTGTCGGCGGGACCGACACCAATCATCTGCATGAACCCGCCGCTGCCGAACCGCAGCCACTGCACCACCATGACATCGGCGCCGCTGCGCGCGTCCTTGGCCTCCGCCATGGTCTGATAGCCCGACTGACCGCCGATACGCAGCGGCTCGGACATCGTCACATGAACGTCTCTGATCCCGCCGATTTCGTTGAAAGACAGCCGGGCAAAATTCGCATGGTCACTTGGTTCTGTCGGACCGCCCGGCAGCGCCGCAATGAGCAAACGCGCGTCGGGAGCTCCAATCAGGAGCGCTCCCTTGGCATCATCCTCGGGATTTTCATTGTGCGAGTCGCTCAAGACGAGCATCCGGCCGCGAAGGACACCGTCGATGTGGAAGCCGGCGAGGTCGGCCACTGCAAACGGCAGGAGGCTTAGCTCCTCAGCCTCCGGTACCTTGGGACGCACCGATAACGTCGCGAGCGCCGCGCGCACAATACGATCCGAATAGAGCGTCTCCTGCTCCGGGACCTGGACTGTGACCAACGCGGTAAGATCGTCGGCCGCAGCGACCAGCAACCACTTGCGGTAACGGGTCTTGTCGGCCACCTGCCGGCCACTGATGAGAAAACCCTTGCCGGTTTCGAGCTTGATCGGCTCGCGTTTCTCCAGGCTAACGCCCTGCTTTTTCAGGACGTTGCTGTCCATGGTTTTCTCGAACTGGGAATAGGCCGCGGCCGGCAACACGGTGATGAGGATGGCCGCGTCCTTTCCCGGATCAGCAAAACCGTCGAACGCATTGCTTGGGATCATGCCGGGTGGCGGGACCAGTCCGACGCGGGAGCCGGGCGGGAAAACTGCGTCGGCCGCCGTAGCCGCGGTCGCCAGGATTGTGCAGAAGATCGTCGAGGAAACGATAAGCGCTGTTACTGTGGCGATACCGGAAGCTCGGATAGCGCGGAAAGTGCAATAGCTGAGCATGCCGAGCCTCTAGTGACGGTGAAAACTGGAGCCCTCGGGCGCGCTGCGCGTCACCCGGCGCAAAGTGAGATTGATCCGTCCGCCCTCCGGGAGCAAGCGCGATGTTCCCGGGTAAATGCGGTCGACGCCGTGGAGCGCAAGGCGCGACGCGCCGCCGAGAACGAGCGCATCGCCCGAGCTGAGGCGAAAGGCGTGCGTCGGCTCTGCACGTTTTTGACCGCCGATTCGAAACAGGCAGGAATCGCCGAGGGAGATCGAGATTACCGGTGCGGCAAAGTCCGCCTCGTCCCGATCCTGGTGCAAACCCATTTTTGCAGTGGGACCGTAGAAGTTGATGAGGCAGGCGTCGGGCGGCTCCGGGTATCCGCCAAGCTCATTCCACGACCTGAGTAGCGTTGCGGGCATCGACGGCCAAGGGCATCCGGTCTCAGGATGCGTCGCTTGATATCGGTATCCGGCCTTATCGGACACCCATCCAAGCGCTCCGCAGTTCGACATACGCACCGAGAACGGCCGGCCGGATTTCGGCATCCGCGGCGTGAAGAGCGGCGCCGAAACCAAGACGTTGCGTATCGCGGCGAGCAGCTCCATCTGGGCCTCGCGGTCGAGATATTCGGGATGGATTCGTAATCCGGAAACGTCCGTCGACGGGTTCATCCGCTCTCTCGTCCGGTCGTTGGCAAATCGTTCTGTAACCGTGCGCTCGCTTGAACGTCGAAGCTGTCTTGCGGCCTGATCATGCTCTCCTATATGACCCAAGGATGTCGCCTGGAAATGGGCCGGGCGACTAAAAGGGGGTCGGACGAAGGGTGCCTTTGGGGCCTGCCCGACCTGCCGCGAAAGAGAGGGTTAACACCATGGCCAAGGTTATTGGCATTGATTTAGGAACCACGAATTCCTGCGTCGCGGTGATGGAAGGCAAGACGCCTAAGGTCATCGAGAATGCAGAGGGAATGCGTACCACGCCGTCCATCGTCGCTTTTACGGACGAAGGCGAACGGCTGGTAGGCCAGCCGGCCAAGCGCCAGGCGGTCACCAATCCCGAGCGAACGATTTTTGCGGTCAAGCGGCTTATCGGCCGGCGCTATGACGATCCGATGGTGGAGAAGGACAAGAAGCTTGTCCCCTACAAGATCATCCGCGCCTCCAACGGCGACGCCTGGGTCGAGGCCGAAGGCAAGAGCTATTCGCCGTCGCAGATTTCCGCCTTCATTCTGCAGAAGATGAAGGAGACGGCAGAAGCTTATCTCGGCAGCAAGGTCGAGCAGGCCGTCATCACCGTTCCCGCTTACTTCAACGACGCGCAGCGTCAGGCCACCAAGGACGCCGGCAAGATCGCCGGTCTGGAAGTGCTGCGCATCATCAACGAGCCGACGGCGGCGGCGCTCGCCTACGGACTCGACAAGAACAAGACCGGCACGATCGCGGTCTACGACCTCGGCGGCGGCACGTTCGATATTTCGATTCTCGAAATCGGCGACGGCGTGTTCGAGGTGAAGTCCACCAACGGCGACACCTTCCTCGGTGGCGAGGACTTCGACATGCGGCTCGTCAATTATCTGGCCGACGAGTTCCAGAAAGAGCAGGGCATTGATCTGCGCCGCGACAAGCTCGCGCTGCAGCGGCTCAAGGAATCGGCCGAGAAAGCCAAGATCGAGCTGTCGTCGACGACACAGACCGAGATCAATCTGCCGTTCATCACGGCGGACGCGTCTGGTCCGAAGCATCTGACCATGAAGCTCACCCGCGCCAAGTTCGAGGCGCTGGTCGATGACCTCGTGCAGAAGACCATTGAACCGTGCCGGCAGGCGATCAAGGACGCCGGTTTGTCCGCGGCCGAGATCAACGAGGTGGTTCTGGTCGGCGGCATGACCCGCATGCCGAAGGTGCAGGAAGTCGTCAAGCAGTTGTTCGGCAAGGAGCCGCACAAGGGCGTCAATCCCGACGAAGTCGTCGCGGTTGGTGCTGCGATCCAGGCCGGCGTGCTGCAGGGCGACGTCAAGGACGTGTTGTTGCTCGACGTGACGCCGCTGTCGCTCGGCATCGAGACGCTGGGCGGTGTGTTCACGCGATTGATCGATCGCAACACCACGATCCCGACCAAGAAGAGCCAGGTGTTCTCCACGGCCGAAGATAGCCAGACCGCGGTGACGATCCGGGTGTTCCAGGGCGAACGCGAAATGGCGTCGGACAACAAAATGCTCGGCCAGTTCGACCTGGTCGGCATCCCGCCGGCGCCGCGCGGCGTGCCGCAAGTCGAGGTCACGTTCGACATCGACGCCAACGGCATCGTCAACGTGTCGGCGAAAGACAAGGGTACCGGCAAGGAGCAGCAGATCCGCATCCAGGCTTCTGGCGGTCTCAGCGAGGCTGACATCCAGAAGATGGTCAAGGACGCCGAAGCTCACGCCGAAGAGGACAAGAAGCGAAAGGCGCAAGTCGAAGCCAAGAACCATGCCGAGGCTCTGGTCCACTCAACCGAGAAGACACTCGCCGAGCATGGTTCGAAGGTCGGCGAAGCTGACCGGCGTGCGATCGAGAACGCCATGGCCGACCTCAAGGAAGCCCTGAAAGGCACTGACGCCGACGCGATCACCGCCAAGGCCAGCGCGCTGTCGCAGGCTTCGATGAAGCTCGGTGAGGCAATGTACAAGCAGTCGGCTGAGCAACCGGCCGGCGGGTCCGAAGCCGAAGCAAAGCAGGATGACGTCGTCGACGCCGAGTTTACGGAAGTTGACGACGACAAGAAGAACAAGAAGTCGGCTTGATCCGGCGGGGCGTTTGATGCCGGCGATCGCTAACGACAGGCTGCAAAAGTCTCCACCCCCGGGGTTGACCCGGGGGTGCATCTTTTTTGAGAACGTCAGGACGGGCTTTTGCTCGTCGAAGGGCTCATGCCCGTAGGGGGATCGTGCGCAGCTGTGATGCTGCGCGGGTAAGGCAGGGTAAGAGCGGGAATGGTCAAGCGCTGCTATTACGAAACGCTGTCGATCGAACGCACGGCAAGTGATGGTGACATCAAAGCCGCCTTTCGCAAGCAGGCCATGCAGTGGCATCCGGATCGCAATCCGGGTGATGACACTGCCGAGCACCGCTTCAAGGAGCTCAACGAGGCCTATGAGATCCTCAAGGACCCCGACAAAAGGGCCGCCTATGACCGCTTCGGCCACGCTGCGTTCGAGCAGGGCGGCGTAGGCACCGCGCACGGTTTCGGCGCGGATTTCGCCACCACGTTCTCGGATATTTTCGACGATCTCTTCGGCATGAACGGGCGCCGCGGCCGGGGCTCCGGGCGCGAGCGCGGTGCTGACCTGCGCTACAACATGGAAATCTCGTTGCAGGAAGCCTATTCCGGCAAGACAGCCTCGGTCCGTATCCCCACCTCGGTCACCTGCGAAGCTTGCTCAGGCACCGGCGCGAAGCCCGGCACCAAGCCGAAGGCCTGTTCGATGTGCGGCGGGCAAGGCAAGGTCCGTCACGCCCAGGGCTTCTTCACGCTTGAACGCACCTGCCCGAGTTGCCACGGCCGCGGTCAGGTGATCGAGAGTCCGTGCGCGTCGTGCAGCGGCTCAGGCCGCGTGACGCGCGAGCGGACGTTGTCGGTGAACATTCCGGCCGGCGTCGAGGATGGCACCCGCATCCGGCTTGCGGGCGAAGGCGAAGCGGGCGTGCGCGGCGGGCCGGCGGGCGATCTCTACATCTTTCTGT
>Ga0335085_10009394_pt1 | contig 14763 bp, 6 predicted proteins | sample Lox_Sample_45_FD_206712 | JGI IMG/M metagenome (GOLD analysis project Ga0335085, IMG submission 206712) | Soil microbial communities from Loxahatchee National Wildlife Refuge, Florida, United States - Lox_Sample_4.5 | ecosystem: Environmental > Terrestrial > Soil > Wetlands | place: USA: Florida... | reverse complement strand
TTTCCTGTGTTCCCGCGCCGGGGATGTGCAGCGCCTCCACCTCGGATCCCCCTCGAATTTTCCGTCCAGCACTCCTGTCTTCACGTTGTTTACGATCGACGGAGCAAAGAAGACCGCTGTGATCTTCCAGGCCTCCGATTCGGACGCGGTGACTGCTTTGATGTTCCGGTACGGCGCCCGCACCGGGACGCCGGTACAGCATAAGATCTCCCTTCAGGGAGTATTACAGACCTCCAACACCGGAACGCCCGATGGAACCGTCCTGGCGGCCGGAGCATTTACACCTCCCGCCGACACCTCGTGGAACGGTTTAGTCCAGGCCATACCTGTTACCAATAATGGGGCGGGAGGGTCGATCTCGTCTTATACGTTAACCAGGGGAAGCTACTACAGCATAGTGATTGAGCCCTGCCCGGACTCCACGGCGCCATGCTCCGGCGCTGCCACTCCGGACGGATCCAACAATAGTAGCTTCACCACGGTTCTTACTAACATCATGGCCAGGGTCGCGCCCCCTTACGCCGCAACTTACGCTTCTGCCGCCTGGTCGAAAATAAACGACGCCCCGATATGGGGGTATCGCACGGCCACGCTCACGCGGGGCTACCCGGTGCAGGCCATGACGCTGACCTCCATTTCCTCCGGCGCCGAAAGCGCGGTTAGCTTTACCTTGCCGTCCACTCTGTGCGCCACCGCCAAAATCGTGGGAGTTCGCGCGACGATTGAGACGCCGAACCTTTCGAAAACCGTGAATCTACATTTGTACTCCGGAACCGCCATTTTGCAATCGGCCCCTCTGGACAGCGACGTAAATAAGTTCAACGCCTCGGTATGGTCCTGGGGCGACTTTTACTTTACCGACGCTTCCCTGACGCCAATCACCTGTGGGTCCGCATACCGCATCGGCTTCGCCCCTCAGAATTCGGGCGACGTATTTGCATTGGCAACCATGGACGTCCCGACAGCCGGAGATCGCACAGCATTTCCCGGTGGAACCCTGTTTGCCTTCTCCAGCCGGACAAGCTGCGGTTCTCCCTGTGATGCCACGAGCACGGCTTGGGCAGCCGATACCATTACGTCGCGGCCGCTCATGGAGTTGATTCTGGATGACCTCACGCCCCCTGCCGGAGGCACCGGCGGCGGGCAGAAGGCATTCACTTTTCTGGGAGCGCTCCGGTGAGATTCATTCTCCTTCTGGCCGCGGCATGCGCGGCCTATGCCGCCAGTGCGCCCTCCGTCACCGGGATCGCGGCCACATTCCACGATGGACAAACCTTCCTCACGTGGACCGACGCGGCCACGGGCAGCGCCGGAGCCAATTACCGTTACGAGGTATACCGGAGCACTTCCCCGATTGTGGACGCGACCTCGCTGGCCGCCGCTACATTCCTGCAGGAGGCCTTCAACAACTCCGGCCAACTCGTGGCCGCGGGTGGCACATGGAACCAGACTACCCGCCAAAACGGGGCGCTGCCGATGTCCATTATCCAGCAGGGATCGTGCGGCGGCCCCACGTACACCGCCTGCGGCACGCAGCTTCCAGCCTTCACCGGCCTGGCCGTCCACACGGTCACTGCGAATGCATCAGCTTACTATGCCGTCATTACGCATGATCGCACGGGTGCACTTAGCGACTCGCCCGTGACACCTGGGAGCAATGCTACCACTTCGCCCGTGAGTGAGAGCGTCGGCATTGTGCTGCCAATGAAAATCTACGACTCACACGACACCGTGAACCGTAATGCAGGCACAAGCTCGGTGACGATTTCCGGCACGACGAATCTGCCGCTGTGGTTCTCGTTTTCAGGCGACGGGGCCTGTACGGATTACAAGTCCGGCTCGCTGGCTTTCGGGGATCTCTGGCAGTATTACGGCGATTCCACCATGGGTTACCAGGAAGGCGTGCCGGAGGCGTTCTCGGTTTCGGAGGATCACACCGGCAGTCAATTCGGTGTCCGTTCTTTGTACCTTTCTCACTGTTCCCTTGTCTGGACCAACTCCGGTTTAGGTTCGTTTGATCCGATTTATTCAGGTTACCTGTGGCCTGATTCCAATACCTATCAAACGTATGTCGAAAAGGCAATCATGTCCTACGCCCAGTGGGCCATCGCCAATTACGGCGCGAACCCGAATCGGATCTACCAGTCAGGTCAAAGTGCGGGAGGCTACGCGGGCGATGTGGCGATTCTGCATCCAGAAGTCTTTGCTGCGGTCTTTGATAGTGCTGCTGAGTGGGAACGGCAGGTAATTCCCAGCATGATCACCGGGTCAATCATCACGGCAACCTCAAGCATGTTGATGGCGGGCACAAGCCAGAAGTTCCTCGACAGGATGAATATGCCCGCTTACATCAGTTCCCATTGCGGCTCCCTGCCTTTCATCGCTTTTTCGGTGGGCCGCAACGACACCAGCCAGGGCAATATATGGATCGGCATGTTAGACATGGTGGCGGCACTGAAAGCCTGCCATGCCGGGTTCGCCTTCGCGTGGAATAACGGAACGCACAGCGACGGCCCTGCGGCTATGGCGTTTCTACGGACTACGTACCAAACGGCCATCGCGAAGAACGTCAGCTACCCGGCCTTTGCGAACGACTCGGCAGACAATAACATGGGGAACGGGAGCAGCACGAATGGCGACTGCAATACCGGCTCTCCCGGCTCAACGTGCTTCGTCAATGGCGGGTTTTCCTGGACCACGCCAACCGAAACGTCCACCACATGGTCGGCCGCCATCAGCAATACCGGCGCCACGTTGACCGTGGACATCACCCCGCGCAACAGTCAGGCGTTCCACCTGACACCCGGCCAGTTGGTAAATTGGACAGCTTCTACCGGGCAAAAAGGAACCGTTGCGGCGGATGTCTGGGGCTTGGCGACAGCTCCCGGAGTAACCGTGAATGCCGGAGCCGCGACCACCGTCGCCTTTCAGCCGGTCACGGGCGGAGTTGTCCTCTCCGGCCTTGTGTCTGCTTCCGGAATTGCCGTAATCCACTAAGGAAAAAACCAATGCGATACGTAACTTTGCTTGTCCTGTGGGCCATCCCTTGTCTGGCCGTCACCAATTCCATAACTCTCACCAATAATACCGGCGCCGCGGTGACCAATTACCCGCTGCAGTTCGCGCGGCCGTTCGTGCGGGGAGAGATTGCCAACTATCCCCAGTTGGGCCTCTGTACCGATTCGACGTGCACGAGTGTCTCGACGTGGCTCACCACCCAGGCGGACGTAAAAGTCCATTGGGATGACGGCTCGGTAAAACACGCGATCCTGAGTGTGGTCATCGCCAGCGTGCCGGTGGGCCCGACTTACTACACTTTCCGCAATCAGACCGGCTGCAACTGCGGGACCGGGCTCACGCGGGCCCAGATGCTCGATCCGGCCTATAACTTCGATGCCCAGGAACAATTCACGGCCAACGCCACCACGAAAACTGCCTCGGCCAGGCAGATCCTGACGGATTGGGACGGAGTGAGCGCTTCGCCCGTGATGTACTGGGTAGCCGGCTCGGTGGCCACCACCGTCGTGCTGGCCGACTTCACCACGGCGCACGCCTACGATCTCGGCTGGCAGGCGACTGGCGGGCTGACACTCAACGCTGCGCTCACGGCAACCGCCAGTACCATTTCGGTATACGATGCTTCCACCCTGGTCACCCCCACAATGGTGCGGCTGTGGGTCCCTCTCACTCAGTCCGGGTACCAGGTTGGCTCGGGCGAAGACGTATATGTCTGCTCCAAGACAGGCAACATACTCAATCTCGGCGCACCCGGCTGCGCTACAGTCCCCTCGGTGGCAGGGAGAGCGCAAAATAATACCACGGCACAGGGGCGCAGCGTCGGCGATGCCATCGCGCTGAATAACTCCTGGCGGGATCCCACCAGCGATATCTACAAATCGATTAAGCCCATCTTTGTGGCGACCTTCTGGCCCGCCACTGGCCAGGTGTATGTGCGCATGGCCGCCGAGGTCGCGGATACCCAGCGCCTCCAGGATCAGGTATACGACCTGGTTCTGACGACCGGCAGCGCTTCGCCTGCCACCGTCTTGAGCCAGTCGCAGATCACCCAGCGCGCGGGCACTCAGTGGACCCGCAGTTACTGGATCGGCGGCACGCCCGCGACCGTGAACATCACCCACAACATCGCCTACCTCAGCAGCACCCGGCTCATGTGGAATTGGGACCCGACCGCGGTTCCCTCCCAGGCGAATATCGACACAGACTACAACGTCATGCAGTCACACGGGACGGCCATCGGGCAACTTGGTCCCTACACCTATTACACGATGGCCGCGACGGGCGGGCGCGTCGAACTGGGCCCGGAACACCGCTGGTTCGTGGAGTGGGTCTTCACCGGCAACGATGAGGCTCGCCAGTTGTGTTTCAATGCTGCCGATATGGTGGGGTCCTGGGTGGCCGATATTCGCGAAGGCGATGCCACCAAGAAGTACGATCGCGGCACACTGGCAGTTTCTGCATTCGGCAAGCCCGCCGTACCGACGCAACGAAAATCCATTTCGCTGACGGCCGGATACGACTATTACACGACTGCCAGCGATGCGGTTCTGCCCATTGGCCCCTTCACCCTCGGCCCCTTCCAGAGTTTTGGTGATGGCGAGCATATCTATAACGCCACCCTCCCCATGTACATCCTGACCGGAGACTGGTATTACCTCCAGGTGGGCATCGAGTGGATGAGCTTTCAAGAACTGCGGGCAGGTGCGAATACCGGGTACGGCCGCGGACCTACGGGTACCGAAGGATCAGTCGCCAGCGGCAACATCCGCGCCCAGGCATGGGTGCTTCGTGGACGGGCGCAGGTGGCCATCTTTGCGCCTGATGGAACACCCGAAAAGACCATCACCGACCTTTGGGTCAGCGATCATCTCGCTTCCATGGAAGGCATCCTGGGATTTCCCAACTCCTATCCGTCGAACCCCAACTACACCACCATGTACAACTGGGGAACGAACTTCCCGGCTGCTTCGATGGCGTATTATCGGGTGGGCGGCGTGCGCAGTCCCATGGGGGTGATCCGGTTCGATCCCACATTTGCGCAGCCCAATTACGGGATCGACAATACTTACACGGGAGCGGCGGGGTCGCTCTACGAGTTCGCGTACCTCTCGGCGGTTCTCGCCTACATCAAGAATGCCGGCCTTTATGCCGCCCCGGCCAACAACCTGCTTTCTCAGATGGCCATCTTCTATACGGGTGCGTACAGCAACCCGGCGTATAACCAATACCTGCTGCAGGCTGGGAGAATGCCGGCCACGTACAAAAACGGCACTTTCATCAACAACTGGGCCGACATGAAGAGCGGCTATTTGGCCACCCAGGCCCAAGCTATCGCCGATCAAACAAACATCTGGCAGACGATGACGGGCTTCCCCAAGTCGAGCGCCGAAGGCTACGACGCGCTCTCGTTCTCCGCCATGGCCGGAATCGCGGATCAAACCGGTGGCGCCGCGGCGTGGGCCTGGGCGGCCGCTCAGGAAGTGGGCTTCACCCTGATGACGAACGACCCCCGCTGGAAACTGCTGCCGTTCAGCTCCGGAACTTCGTCAAGCTCGCCAAGCACCTCGATGTTCACCGGCCAAACCAGAGTCGCCGGAGCGGCGATCTATTAGCGAAAGCGGTTCCTGAAAATGTGCGCTGCCGCGCATTGCAAAATCAGCACGGCCCGGTGAACCGCGGATTCGCCGGGACCGTGCTGGCAGACACCGCGGCCGAACAGGGACAATGAAAGCCAATGCGATACGCAATCTGGATTGTTCTGCTGGCCGTCCCCTGTTTCGCCGTCACCGATTCCATTACCCTCACCAATACCACCGGCTCCACGGTGACCAATTACCCGCTGCAATTCGCGCGGCCGTTCGTTCGTGGAGAGATTGCCGGCTATCCCCAGTTGGGCCTGTGTACCAATTCGACGTGCACCAGCGTTTCCACCTGGTTCCCCACGCAGGCGGACGTAAAAGTCCATTGGGATGACGGCTCGGTTAAGCACGCCATCATCAGCGTGGTGATTCCGTCAGTCAAAACCGGCTCCTCGCATTACCTGTTTCGCAATCAGACCGCGTGCAACTGCGGAACGGGAGAAACCCGGCAGCAGATGCTGGCCGAAGCCTACAACTTCGATGCCCGCATGGAATTCACCCAAAACGGCACCACCAAAACCGCTTCTGCGCGGTCGATCCTCAATGACGTGGCGCAGACCACCCTGGCCGCCGATGCCGATGCCGATGCCACATCTATCGCCGTCGCCGTCGCCCAGGGTTTTCCTGCCACGCCCTTTGTGATCACGGTCGGCTCGGAGACCATGAACGTCACCTCCAAAGGGTCCGGCGGCCGCTGGACCGTCGTCCGCGGCTACAGCGGCACTGCTCCCGCCAGGCATTCCGCGGGCGAGCCTGTGTCCGACCAGCGCCTGCAGTACTGGGTTGCCGGCACCGTGGCCACCACCGTTGAAATCGGCGACCTCTCCCCGAATCATCTGTACGACCTTGGTTGGCAGCCGGCGCACGTCATGACCCTCGCGGCCCCTCTCCGGGGCGTCGCAACCTCCATCAGCGTGTCCGATGCGAGCGGCGTCAAAGCTCCTTTTTATGCGCGCATTTTCCGGTCCCTTACGTCCCCGGAGTTGTCCAACGGAACGGTCTCCGAAGACGTCTATATCTGCTCGGTGAATACCGGCGTTACCCCCCACCAGTTGATCGTCGGCCCGGTCGGCTGCGGCAACTCTCCCGCCGCGGCCGGCAGACACCTCCGCGGAACCAAGCCTTTTCCATTTGCCGCGGGAGACCAGATTCATCCCGATATCTACTGGCAGGAACCCACACGAGACATTTATAAGTCCATCAAGCCGCTCTTCTACGCCACCTTCTGGCCGGCGCTCCACAAAGTCTCGGTCCGTGTCGTCGCCGAAATAGCCGACACCGAAAGATTGCAGGATCAGGTCTACGACCTGGTGGCCAAGGTTGGCGCTACCGCCCCCGTCACGTTCTACTCCGGCCACCATGTACAACGGCATGCCACCCGCTTCACCCGAACCGCCTGGGTGGGCAAGGCGCCTTCCTCGATAGAGATCACCCATAACGTGGCATACCTGTCCAGCACTTCCCTCATGTGGAATTGGGACCCCTCCAGGAAACCCGACGCCAGATTTATGGACTCCCTCTACGCAGCGTACAACTCGAGCGCCCACGCCTCCTGCGGCGACGGCGGCACGCTGCAACGCGGCATGGGAACCGGAGGAGGCCGCCCCGAGATCGCCCCGGAGAATCTCTGGTTCGTCGAATGGTTGTACACCGGATACGAGCGTATGCGCACCGTCGCCTTCGAGAATGCGGACCTGGCGTCCTGCGGCTGGACGGTCCACTATCGCGAGGGCAATCCGGCCAAACACCTGGATCGCGAGCGCACCTCCTCGGGATTCGGTAAACCGATGTCTACCACCGACCGCAAATCCATCAGCCTGTATGGATATAACTTCCCGCCCGCGGTTGCGTCGGATCGCGTCCTGCCGGTCGGCCCATTTACCAACGGCGGATGGACTTTCGACGGAGAGCACTTAGTAAACCTGCACCTTCCGCTATACATTGTGACGGGCGATCATTTCTATCTCGAAGAAGGGCTCTTCTACGAATCCGCCGCCTGTAATTATCTGAATGGCTCCGCAGTCCCGCCCGCCACTTACGGCCGCGGACCGACTGGTTCCGAATGTTGGCCGGTGGGGAGCCTGCGCGGGCAGGCCTGGAACCTCCGCTATAAGAGCGAACTGGCGACTTATCTCCCGGATAGCATGGTTTTGGAGAAACGCTTATCCAAACAATACGTCGCCGACGCTCTCGCGCCCCTGGAAGCTACTCTAGGGTTACCTAACTCCAACCCCGGCGATGCGGTTTGGACCACCATGTACAACTACGGCCTCCACTACACCACCAAGCAGGCCGGCTATCGCATCAACGGCTCGCCGAGCCCCATGGGCTTGCTGCGGGCCGACCAGGGAGCCGCTTTTGCCGAACAGAATTACGGCATCGATACCACCTATGCCTCGGGCGCCACATCGCTTTTCGAAATGGACTATTTCACCTTGACCCTGGGTCTGACCCGGGATTTCGGCATTTACGCCAACTCGATCAATAAGATTCTTGGATTCGAAGCCGGCTTCTATAACAAGGCCGTCACCGATCCGAATTTCAATCCCTTTCTTCTGGCCGCCGGGCGCGTGCCGACGGTATACAAGTCTAACGGAAAGGCTATTAATAACTGGGCCGATCTGAAAAAAGGATATTGGGCCGATCTCAATACCGCCAAGGCGAAATGCGGGAATTGCACTTTTCCGATATGGCAGGGATTGACCGCATTCCCTCTCAGTTCTGCGCAAGGGTACGATGTGCTTTCCGCGGCGGCCATCGCGCAACTCGCCGATCAACCGGATGGCGCCAAAGCCTGGGAGTTCATGGCCCGCCAGATGGCCAGGAACAGCCAGTTGAACGACAGTCCGCAATGGGACCTGCTTCCTCGCTCCGGCCCCAAACTCGCTGCCGGTCCCCCGGCGCCCGAAATCAAGTAGTGCCGTTTTCGATGACGCCGGCAAGGGCATCGCCCAGTATCCGATTCCCGTCCCAGGTGAACCGCTTCCGCGTCGCCGCGCGAATCTCCTCGCCGGAAAGTGGGCCGGGCTCCAGAGCCTTCAGGTACTCCCGAGGGCAGCGGCAGGAAGTCACGCCGGGCGGCACACCGGAACCAAACGTGAGTGCCACTGCCTGCGACACGAAGACCGGCTTGCCCATCGCCAGCCCTTCGAGAACCTTGTTTTGGATGCCGCGGGCGATGCGCAGCGGCGCCACCACCGCATCGGCAGCTTTGAGGTAAGGCCGCACATCCGGGACCGCGCCAGTCACGCGCACGCCGGGAGTCTCCGCCAACCGCAGCACGTCTCGCGAGGGGTTCCGGCCCAACACGATAAACTCCACCGCCGGGTCCGCCCGGCGTAACTCCGGCAATATCCCGGAGACAAAACTGCGGGCTGCTTCTATATTGGGGTGATAATCCATCGTACCGGTGAAAACCAGGTTGCGCTTACCGAACACTGGCGCGGCGGCGACCTTATCCGGATCGAAGTACTCGAAATCCACGCCGTTTTCCAGCACCGCCGTCCGCGGGGATGCCGGACTGAAGTTTCGAAATAGTTGCTCCTCGCTCGCGGTAGTGAAAAACGATAAAGCCGCCTTCCCGGCAAAACGGATTTCCGCTTTCCTCAGCCGGCGCGCTTCCATCGCGTACAGGAAACCCGGGCGGCGTTCCACGGCATAACTGAACCATTTCTCCGAATCGACATCGATCATGTCCAGAAGGCCGGGAACCCCTTCGGGAATGTAAGGGAACATGACGGCGGAGTACGCCAAGGCCGCGCGAATCGGCCGGGCGGCCTGCAATTCCTGAACGTGCCGCAGCAACTGCCTGCTCCAGTAGAACGACGTGTTCAGGGACGCGCCCCCTAAAAAGCGAATCCCTGCTTTCAGCAGAGCCGCGCTGCCGGAATGCAGCTCGACATGCACCGATTCGCAGAACCGGGAGAGTTCGCGGGCGGCCTCCACATCCTCCCGGTCCCGTCCAAAACAGGCCAGGTGGATGCGGAACCGTCCGGACAGATATTTCAACTGATGAAACGCGCGGATTTTTTCCCCTTTATTCGGGGGGTTCGGAACGCAATGCGAGAGGTACAGAATTTCCGGCGGTGGCACGTTTTGCATTCCGGCAAAACATCAGTATAACCAACGCGGAAATCAGTTCATGGTGAAATCGGCTAACGCATCGCGGAGGGCAAAATATCCCCCGGTGAAGGGCACGCAGGCGCCGATCGTAAAAGAGGACGTGCTGGTCCAGTTTGGCACGGCCTTGGTATAAGGCGCCGCCGGCCGGACCACGACATCGTTCATGTACAGGACAGTATTGGTCCCGTCCCACGTCAACCGGAATTTGGCGACAACGCCTTTGCCGAAGACCGCGTCCTCCTGACCGGCCGGAACCCAATAGGTATACAGTGTGGCGCCCCCCACGGAATACGAAAACTCCAGGCGCCCGATGGTGGTGTACACCAAGAAGCTGAACAGCCGCTGGCTATTGTCGTACACGTCGAATACGTAGTCGTAGTTGGGTGCGGGCAAGGCCAGCCGTTGGGCTAAGCTGTAGCTCGACCGTAGATAGAAAGTCATGTCACCGTGGCTCGGGTTGAACAGGTTTCCGATTTGGGCACCGGAAAAGCTCAGAAACGCGGTGTTGGTATTGGTTTGGCCTCCCGGTCCAAAGATCATGCCGTCGCCGTTGAGCACCGGTGTGAAGGCGAACGTGCCGGAGCCACGGACTTTCAACAAGCCGGTGAAACCGGCCGGTCCCGTGGTCGGAGTCGCAACCGCGCCGTTCCCCGTTCCGGGTATCTCCGTGCTGTTTCCCCTCAACGAGAAGATGGCGGTTGAGGAACTGATCGTTTCGGTTGCCGTTGCCGTGCTTGTGTTCAGGCTGGCCGTGAGGACCGCGCTCTGGCTCGACGTAACACTGCCCGCTGTGGCCGTGAAACTTGCACTCTTCGCATTGGCGGGCACGTTCACCGAAGCCGGGACACTGAGAATCGCGTTATTCGAAGAAAGCGATACTGCGGTCGAGGTGGTGGGGGCGGTGGTCAGGTTGACCGTGCAAGTGGCGGTTCCACCGGAAGTAATCGATGCCGGCGCACAGGTCATCGAGACAAGCTCGGGAAGTGAAGCCACCGGATCGACCGTGAGTGTATTGGTGACCGAGGATCCGTTTAAGGATGCGGTCAGCGTGGCTGTCTGAGGGGTGGTTACGGAGCCTGCCGTGGCGGCAAAAGTTCCCGAAACCGCGCCGGCGGGAATCGTGATGCTCGCCGGAACTGTGGCCGCGGCATTGTTGGAACTCAGCGCGACCACCTGGCTGGTGGCGGCGGCCGTGGTCAAGGTAACCACGCAACTGCTCGCCGCGCCGCTCGTCAGCGTGGAGGGAGTGCACTGCAGGGAACTGGGGACTGCCGCGCCGGAGAGTGCCGGTTTGATGCCCGCCTGCAAAGCCCACCCCGGGTTGATTCCCTGCCCCGCGTAAGCTCCACGGAAAGCAACACTGCCGGTAGCCGCCGTTTTCGAAGTGCCGTTGAAATCGATGCCCCAGTCCGTGTCGAAGGCAAACTTCGAAAGGTCGATCGCCGCCCCCTGGCATTTTCCGGTAAGCGGATAGAAGTTCATCGCGCCGGGCGTGAACGATGGCGTGGCCACGTACAGGACGGCGTTTGCCAGCGTATCCACCATGTTGTTGGACTGGTGGGCGATCGGCCCTGCAATCGGAGTGGCCGCAAACACCAGGTTGCCGGTAACGCTGTCGTCAACACTCGCCGCATTGCCGAAGCTGATGCCTACCTGGGAGGAGTAGATCGTATTGTTATAAACGTAGGCCGTCTGAAGTGGCAGATCCTGGCTCTGCAGACGCAAAGCCGTATATTGACCATCCACGAAAACATTGTCGTGAATGGTCACGCGGCCGGATGCCTGGAACAGAGCTTCCCGGGGATTATGAATGAACAGATTCCCGTATACCTCGTACCAGTCCGTGGATCCTGCCCCGGTCGAAGGAAATCCGCCTACCAGCAGGTTGGGACGATTTCCGTCCGGGCTGGCCTGATCGTTTTTGATGAAGACGTTGTTTCTGATGATCGTGACGCTCTGCCCCGTAGGCATTCCCGGAACGCTGACCCGGGCAACCTGGTATTTGATCTCGGCGTCATAACCGATCGTGTTCTGGATCAGATTGTCTTCGATGATCCCGCCAATGAAAGGATCCGTTCCGTCCGACTCGCCCAGATAAAGTCCGGTGCCCGCGCCGGTGATGGTATTCCTTCGAATAATCCAGCCCCAAGTCGGGGTTTTGGTGGAGATCGCATTTGTCTGCTGGGAACCGGTTTGTCCCACGAAAGTGTTCCCTTCCAGAAGAATGTCATGGACCAGATTTCCGGTACCGCCTTTGGCACTTATCCCGAACACGCCCGCAATGCCCAGACTGTCGATCTGGAGGTTCTTGATCGCGACGAAGCTGGAATTCAGGATCTCGATAGCGTTGCAGCAGGTGCCTCCCTGAATGATCGCAGGCGCGCCGGTGGCCGGACCCGTGATGGTAATCCAGGCGGAGGCGGTGCCCGCAAGCCCGCTCACGTTGAAATGCAAATACGTGCCGGAGGCAAGGTTCAAGGTGTCGCCGGCCTTGAGCCCCGTTAATAAAGATGTGTAGTTGGACGGCGTTCCGTTGTAAGTCGTTGCCGATGCAATGGACACAAAAAGAACACCGGAAAATACACATGCAAGGAAACGTTTCCGAAAAAGCACTGAGGAACCCCCCATGGCCTGGTACGGCTAGACCTAGAAGCGTATCAGGACACACCCCAATTAGAAAGGTTTCAAAACGTCTAATTACGGTCCCCTAACCAAAGTTAACTCACACAAAGGGAAGGGACTGGAGGCATTTGGAAGAGTTAGATCCGGCCGCGCAGCTTGTACCAGGCGAGTGCCAGCCATTCATGCAGCACGTTGTTATTGACGCTCACGGGAGTGCCCGAGGGCAGCAGGTTGTTGAGATCCAGATGGAGCGTGGACGTGTAGGCCGCGCAAGGAGCAGGGATCACCGTAAATCCCTGTTTTCGAAAGACCGCGTCCGACCGAAGCATGTGATACGCCTCGGTGACCAGAACGATTTTATGAATCCCGCGGGCGCGCAGCAGTTCCGCGGTGAAGGCTCCGTTTTCGTACGTCGAGAGGGAACGCTCTTCAGTCACGATGGCCGGCGCCGGGACTCCCTCGGCTTCCAGTTCCGTTCGCATCAGCCTGGATAGAATCAGGTCGCCTGGAATCGGGCCCCCGGATGCGATCACCGGCATGGATCGCAACTGGCGATAGACCCAGGCGGCATGATGGCATCGCTGATACGTATCCCAACCTATATAAGGCTCGGGAATGGAGGGATTCGCCGGGACCGCCGAACTGCTCAGGACCACGATAGCCCCGGCGTCGGGGGGCGGGGCTGCCCCCATCGCGTAAAACCATTCCAGGGTTCCCGAGAAGAGCCACGCGAACGGCGGCCAAGCCCAGAGGAAAATCAAAATCAGCCCGAGCCAGGCGACCTTCCGGCGCCGGAGCAGCAAACCCAGAGCGGCAATAAGAATAAAGACCAGTAGGGCGGGCTGCAGATAGTGCATCGCGAATGGTGGCGCTAACTAATTCCCTTTCAGAATAATACAAGGCCGACATGGAAGAAGCGCCGTCTGTTATCTTGGAACCTCAACCAAGCCATGCAGGCTGCCGCTCGCGCCGTGAAGACACGCCTTTCCATCCTGATCCCGGTCTATAACGAAGAAGAGTTTGTTGCCGCGGCGATTCAGCGCCTTTTGGAAACAGACCTGGGGCCCGGCGTAGAAACAGAACTGGTGGCGGTGGACGACGGATCTACCGACGGCTCGGCCGAGGCGCTGGATCAACTACAGGCCGAACTCGGCGGCAAGCTCAAGGTCATCCGCCACCGGCGCAATCGAGGCAAGGGCGCGGCCATCCGCACGGCACTGCAAAACGCCACCGGCGAATTCGCCGTGATTCAGGACAGCGACCTGGAATACAATCCGCAAGACCTGGCTCACCTCTTGCGTCCGCTGCTGGAAGGCCGCGCCGATGCGGTCTATGGTTCCCGTTTCCTGATCTCGGGAGAACGGCGGGTCATGTACTTCTGGCATTCCCTGGCCAATCACCTGCTGACCACCGCGTGCAACATGGTGGCCGACCTGAATCTGACCGACGTGGAAACCGGCTACAAAGCCTTCCGCCTCTCGCTTGTGAGATCCATTCCGCTGCGTAGCGACGGCTTTGGCATGGAACCGGAGTTGACCGTCAAACTGGCCCAGCGCCGGATCGCCTTGTACGAAGTACCCATCAGCTACCACGGCCGCACCTATGCCGAGGGCAAGAAGATCGGCTTCAAAGATGCCGTCGCGGCCCTGTTTACGATTCTCTACTATGGCCTGCGACGCGACATTTACCAGGATCGCGGCGCACGCATTCTGGACTCGCTGGCGCAAACGCCGCGATTCAATCGCTGGCTGGCAGACACCATTCAGCCGTATGTAGGCACTCGCGTGCTGGAGATCGGCGCCGGCATCGGCAACCTTTCCCAGTTTCTGGCCGCTCGCCGCAAGTCTTACACTGCCAGCGATATCGACGAGGAACACCTGGCGCGGCTGAGGGTGCGGTTTACGCACCGGCCCAACCTCTCCCTGGTTCGCTGCGATCTCTCCGCCCCCGCGGATTTCGCGCCGATCGAGGGCAGCGCCGATACCGTCATTTGCCTGAACGTGCTGGAGCACATTGAAGACGACGCAGTGGGCCTGCGTAACATCGCGCGGGCGCTATTACCCGGCGGAATGGCGATTGTGCTGGTGCCGCAGGACCAGTCGATTTACGGCGCCCTGGATGAGGTGCTGGGCCATTTTCGCCGGTATTCCGAAGCGGAGCTCCGCAAGAAGATGGAAGCCGCCGGATTCCAGGTGGACCGGGTACTGCACTTCAACCGCGTCACGCGCCCGGGCTGGTGGTTCAACGGCCAGGTGCTGCGGCGCCGCCACTTCAGCCGCTTTCAACTCTGGTGGTTCGACCGCCTGGTCTGGCTCTGGCGCAGAATCGACCGGCTCTTACCCTGGCCCGCGGTTTCCCTCAT
>Ga0335085_10009393_pt1 | contig 14764 bp, 8 predicted proteins | sample Lox_Sample_45_FD_206712 | JGI IMG/M metagenome (GOLD analysis project Ga0335085, IMG submission 206712) | Soil microbial communities from Loxahatchee National Wildlife Refuge, Florida, United States - Lox_Sample_4.5 | ecosystem: Environmental > Terrestrial > Soil > Wetlands | place: USA: Florida... | reverse complement strand
GGACCGTGGCCGCACCACCCGTCCCTCAGGAGATGTGATGTCCTTCGCAGCACTCGGGCTCCCGGAGCCCATCCTTCGCAGCGTGCGCGCCGTCGGCTACCAGACCCCCACGCCGATCCAGAGCCGCGCCATCCCCATGATCCTGCCTGGCCGCGACCTCGTTGCGGCCGCGCAGACGGGAAGCGGCAAGACCGCCGCGTTCCTGCTCCCGATCCTCACCCGGCTCCTCGATGGCCCGCGGCGCCTTCGCGCGCTCGTGCTCGTCCCCACCCGCGAACTGGCCGCGCAGGTCGAGGAGTCCGCACGCAATTACTCGCGTCACACCAACGTGCGCGTCGGCGCCGTCTACGGCGGGGTCCCGATCCCGCCGCAGGAGCGCATGCTCCGTCACCAGGGCGTCGAGCTGCTGGTCGCGACCCCAGGCCGACTGCTCGACCTGCAGGGACGCCAGAGCGTCGCGCTCGAAGAGGTCGAGGTGCTCGTGCTCGACGAAGCCGATCGCATGGTCGACATGGGCTTCGCGCCCGACCTGCGCCGGATCCTCGCGCTGCTGCCGGAGCGCCGCCAGACGCTGCTCTTCTCGGCGACGATGCCGGGCGAGCTGAACCGCGTCGCCTCCGAGGCATTGCGCTCGCCGCAACGGCTCGAGCTGGCGCCGCCCACCCGGCCCGCGGCGAGCATCACGCAGGCGTTCTATCCCGTCCCGCGGCATCTCAAGACCGATCTGCTCGACGAGATGCTTCGCCGGATCGAACGGGACGGCGTGATCGTGTTCACGCGCACGAAGCACGGCGCGGACCGGCTCGCGCGTCAGCTCGAGCGCCGCGGCCACGACGTCGTCGTCCTGCACGGCGACCGCAGCCAGGGCCAGCGCGAGCGCGCGCTTCGCGACTTCAAGAAGGGCCGCGTCGACGTGCTCGTGGCGACCGACATCGCCTCGCGCGGCATCGACGTCGACGACGTCTCGCACGTCGTCAACTACGACGTCCCGCGAGCACCCGAGGACTACGTCCACCGCATCGGCCGCACGGGCCGGATGGACGCGACGGGTGACGCGCTCACGCTGGTGAGCCCGGAGGAGCGCAAGGAAGCCGAGGCGATCGAGCGTTTCATGGGCCTGCGCGTCGCGCGCCAGCAGGTGCCGGACTTCGACTACCACCGCACCGCGGCCCCTGCGGCCGACCGTGAGACCCGCGAGCGCAGGCCGCGCGAAGGCGGACGCGGGGCGGCCCCGACCACGGGCCGCGTCACCGTGAGGCGCTGGGGCGCAGACGCGCCTTCCGCGCACTCGTCCGGCGGTACGCAGAGCCACGGGCCTTCGGCGCCACACGCTTCGGGTGAGGGAGCGGGGGGCCGGCGCCGGCGCGGCTCCTCCGACGCCCCGCGCAGCCGGCGCCGGATGTAGCCCGCCCCGGATCCGAGCGCACGGCCGACGTCAGGCTGCGGCTCCAGGCGCAAACGGTAAGGCCCGCGGCATCCGTTGCCGCGGGCCTTCCGCCGTTCGATCGGGGGGAATGGACCCCCGACCTACGCCGTGACGATCACCAGGTGCTTGACGGTGCGGAAGCTCACCGGGTCGAGGATGTGCAGTTCCATGTGGCCGTTCTCGAGCCGCATCTCGTAGCTCGTCGGCGGCTGGGCGCTCAGCACCCGCGCCTTGGCCGCGTTCGTCTCGACGACCGAGGCCAGATCGGTATCGAGGGGCGTCATGGCGTGCTCGTCCACACGGCCGGTCGGCAGGATGGTCTTGCCGATCCCGAGCAGGCCGCCCTTCGCAGCGACCACACCCGCCGATTCGAGCTCCTGCTTCGTGCCGACGACGTAGTAGACGGTCGCGACCTCGCGGCGGCGATCCTCGAGCGCCGTGTCGCGCGCGTGGAGCGTGTCCTGATCCGAGGCCACCTGCGTCTGCAGGCCGCCCACCTGCGTCTGCAGCGATTCAACCTGCTGCGATAGCTGGGCGAGCTGGTCCTGCTTCGTGTTCAGGTCCTGCTTGAGGTGAGTGACCATCTTCTGAAGGCCCGCCACCTTATTGCCCTGCTGGCGCAGGCGCTGCTCGAGGTCGAAGATGCGCTGCTTGCTGCGGGCGATGCCCGCGCGCAGCACCGCGATCCGATCGAGCATCTCGGTGCGGTTCGGGCCGCCGATCTGATTCTCGGCGTGCAGGCTCGAGTTGGGGGAGAGCAGGGGCTCGTTGGGGGTGATGGCGCTGAGGCTGTCCTGGATCTCCGCGATGGCATCCAGGGTCCTCTCGTAGCTGGCCCGCGACGAGTCCGCTGACGAGCGCGCGCCCGCCAGGTCGACCGTCGTCCGCTGGTACCTGTTGTAGAGCGCTGCGCAGGCCACCGCGAGCACGACGAGAACGGCGACGGAGATGAACTGAAGCGGCTTGCTCATGGTGCCGACTCCTTCCTGCTGTGAGGGTGGAAGCGACTGTGGTGGGGACGGACCACTGCCAAGAGCTACCCATATCGGTGGTCGAAATGCGTCAGAAGAATGCGCTCGCGCCCCAGAGTTGACGAAGCTCTGCACGCTGGACACCGTGGCTAAACCAATGCGCTCCGCACGACATCGAAACGTGGCGAACCTTTCATGGATTGGTGGAGCGGCCGTGTCGTGGCATGCTGGGGATGGAACCGAGCATCCGACGACCCGAGGAAAGGACTCCGCTGATGAAACACGCCGCCTGTTTCGTTTCCGCCGTCGCGCTGACCTTCCTGCTCGCGGGCTGCGGCTCGCAGTCCGACGAACCGCAGGCCGAGCCGTCCGCGATCGCGTCGTATCCCGAGACCGCCACCGCCGACACGACGGGCCCGCTCCCGCACTCCCGGTATGACGACGGTCCGCGCGCCGCGGACGGGCCCATCGACGCCGCGCTCGCCTCCCAGGGCGAGAAGATCTTCACGACCCGCGGCTGCACGACCTGCCACGGCTGGGGCAAGCGGATCAGCGGCCCCGACCTCCAGGGCGTGGTCAAGGATCGCACCGCCCGGTGGATGGAGATGCAGATCATGCATCCCGACACCATGACGCACTCCGACTCGATCTCGCACGCGCTGCTCGCCGAGTACAAGATCCAGATGACGAACCTGCACCTCCAGCCCAGCGAGGCGAAGAGCGTCGTCGAGTACTTCAAACGCCGCGAGCGCACGGGCAAGTGAGCCGTCGTCGCGGTCCGGCCACGCGTGGCCGGGCGAGGGCCAGCGGTTGTCCCGTGCGGTACGGTGGCGCGCACTCGGGCTCGCCGCGAGGAGCGCAGAACCCGCGCGCGAGCGTCGGTTGACTCCGGCGTGACGGCGAATCGCAGCTGGCACGCGCCCTGCTCTGATCCACTGCGTTGCCCGCGAGCCGTCGGGAGATTCCCGCCGCCGCGGCACGAGAGGAGGCAGCCATGAAGCGCACGATGCTGATGTCGGCGATGCTGCTGGCGCTCGCGGTCACGCTGTCCGCATCCGCGCAGGCCGGTACGTACTTCGGGTTCTCGATCGGGGTGGGCGGTGCACCGCCCCCGCCGCGCGTCGTCTTCCGCGCCCAGCCGCGCATGGTCGTGGTGCCGCAATCGAGCGTCACCGTGATCGAGGAGGACCCGGGTTACGACATGTTCCAGTACGGCGGTTTCTTCTACGTCAGCAACGGCGGGTTCTGGTACCGCGCACACAGCTACAACGGACCGTTCCGCGTGATCGACGTCCGCCGCGTGCCGCGGCCGGTGTTCATGGTGCCGCAGGCCCGCTGGCACCACCCGTGGCGCGGCATGGCGCCCGCGCGCGCCAGAAGGTACTGAGGCACCGGCCCCCTCACCGGGTGCACGCCGAAGTTCCGCGTCCCGCCGGCCCCACGCCCGCGGGACGTCTCATTTGGCGGCCCCGTGCACGTGCGCCCGACGCGCTGGAACGCGCCGCATGCCGCGCTCGTCGGCGATCGGCCGCGCGCGGCGAAGCTTGTGGTGCACGCGTGGCCCCATGGGCGATGCTACGGCGTCCCTCCGCCGCACACTCGAACCCGAGGAAGTCCGCGCCATGAAGCGCCTGCTCGCCGCCGCATTCTCGCTGGTCGCCCTGACCGGCTCGGCCTCGATGCCCGCCGTCGATCCCAACACCTACCTCGACCAGTTCATCGATCGCAGCGTCGATCCGCGCCAGGACTTCTTCCACTGGTCGGTGGGAAAGTGGCTCAAGAACAACCCGATCCCCGCGAACGAGCGCTCGTGGGGGATCGGGCACGTCGTGCAGGAGGAGACCTACCGGCGGCTCGTCGCGATCAGCGAGCAGGCGTCGGCCGCAAGGGCGGCGCGGGGCTCGAACGAGCAGAAGATCGGCGACTTCTGGTTCGCCGCGATGGACAGCGCGACGAACGCGAAGCAGGGCGTGACGCCGCTCGCCGACGAGTTCGCGCGCATTGGCGCGATCCGGGACCGCGCGGGACTGCTCACCGAGGTCGCGCGCTTGAACCACATGGGCGTCGGCGTGCTCTGTGGGGTCGACATCGGCCAGGACGAGATGAACAGCGACCGCTACGTCGTCCACCTCGACCAGGGCGGACTCGGGCTTCCCAACCGCGACTACTACCTCGACGTCGACGAGCGCTCGCGCACGCTGCGCCGCGAGTACGTCGCGCACGTCGCGAAGATGCTCCAGCTGCTGGGCGACGACGCGGCCCGAGCGCGCTCCGAAGCCGCGACCGTCCTGGCGCTCGAGACCGACCTGGCGCGCGCCTCGCGCAAGCTCGAGGACCTGCGTGATCCGCACGCCAACTACCACCCGATGTCGCTCGCCGGCGTCACCGCGAAGCTCACGCCCTCGATCCACTGGAAGGAAGTGCTCGCCGACGGCGGGATCCGCGGCATCGACAGCGTCGTCGTGGGCCAGCCCGAGTTCTTCCGGCAGGCCGAGAAGTCGCTGGTCGCCCGCCCGCTCGCGGACTGGACCACCTACCTGCGCTGGCATCTCCTCAGCGCGTTCGCCTCCGAAGCGGGGGGCAGGTTCGAGACCGAGGACTTCCACTTCTCCGGCACGATCATGAATGGGACGCCCGAGGAGCGCCCGCGTTGGAAGCGCATGCTCGACGAAGAGGAAGGCTACCTGGGCGACGCGCTCGGCCAGCTCTACGTGCAGCGCTACTTCTCGCCCCGGACGCGCGAGCGCTACGTGCGCCTCACCAACGACATCTTCGCTGCGTTCCACGATCGCGTTCAAAGGCTCGACTGGATGAGCGCGGGCACGAAGCGGCGCGCCCTGCAGAAGCTCGCGGCCGTCAGGCGCAAGGTCGGCTACCCCGACCACTGGCGCGATTACTCCGCGTACGCCGTGGATCGCACGTCGTTCCTCGGCAATTGCGTGCGCGGCAGCGAATGGCTGACCGATTTCTACATCGCGAAGCTCCACAAGCCGGTCGACCGCACCGAGTGGGACATGACGCCGCAGACCTACAACGCGTACTACAACCCCTCGAACAACGAGATCGTGCTGCCGGCGGCGGCGTTCATCCTGCCCGGCATCCCGGACTCGCTCGTCGACGACGCGCTGGTCTACTCCTACGCGGGTGGCTCGACGATCGGCCACGAGCTGACGCACGGCTTCGACGACGAGGGCCGGCAGTACGACTCGAACGGCAACCTCGCGGAGTGGTGGACACCATCGGACGAGCGCGAGTTCAAACGTCGCGCCGATCGCATCGTGCGCCAGTTCGACGGCTACGTCGCGACCGGCAGCCTGCACGTGAACGGCAAGGCGACCCAGGGCGAGAACATCGCCGACCTGGGCGGCATCCAGCTCGGCTGGGACGCGTTCACGAAGACGGACGAGTACAAGCGCGGCGTGAAAATCGGGGGCCTGACGCCGCAGCAGCGCTACTTCGTGGGCTGGTCGCTGAGCTGGATGACGCAGCTGCGCCCCGAGAACATCGCATTGCGCGTCAAGACGGACGTCCACGCGCCGAGCTTCCTGCGCGTGACCGGCCCCGTCTCGAACCTGCCCGAGTTCTACGCCGCCTTCGGCGTTCGACCCGGCGACGCGATGTACCGCGCCGATTCGGTGCGCGTGAAGATCTGGTAGGAGGGGCCCGGGCGGCTCAGGCTCGAGGCAGCGCGAACGGCGAGAGGTCGGTGACGCTCGCCCGGCCGGTCGCGAGGTCGGCGAGGCACTCGCCGATCGCGCTCGCGAACTTGAAGCCGTGTCCCGAGCAGCAGCTCGCGACGAGCACCGCGGCATGAGACGGCAGGCGCCCGATGCGGAAGTGCGCGTCGGGCGTCGTCGTGTAGAGGCACACCGCCCCGCGGGCGCAGCGGCCGGCCGCATCGGGCAGGCAGCGCTCGAGGATGGGCCGCAGCGCCGCCTCGTCACCGGGGCGCGCCTCGCGCACGAGCGTGTCGGGGTCGGCCGGCTCGCCCTCGAGGTGGATGGCAAGCTTGACCAGCCCTTCGCGGCGCGGGAAACCGTAGAAGAAGCGGCCCGGCTCGTGCTCGCGGATGAAGATTGGAAAGTGCGCGGCATCGAAACCTCCGGCGTTCGCCGCCGGCTCGAACCACAGCAGGGGCTGGCGCGTGACCGCGAGCGCGGGCGCGAGTCCGGGAAGCAGCCGCCCGAGCCATGCGCCCGAGGCGAGCACGAGCTGGGCCGCGCGATACTCCCCGCGGGCCGTCCGCACGCGCACGCCCTCGCCGTCGGGCGCCCACTCGAGCACGGGCTCGTTGGGATGGAGCTCGGCGCCCGCGGCCCGCGCCGCGGCGAGGTGAGCGGCGACGCAGGCCTCGGGCTTCAGGATCCCGGCGAGCGGCTCCCAGACTGCGACGTCGATCGGGCCGGGCCGGTGGGCCGGGAAGCGTCGCGCGAGGCTCGAGGCGTCGAGCACCTCGTGCTCGAGCGCGTGCTCCCTCGCGCTCGCGAGCGCGCCGCGGACGAGCACGCCGTCCGGCGCGCCGATCATGAGCCCGCCCGTCGGCTCGAGCAGCGTCTCGCCCGCGTCACGCCCGAGGGCGAGCCACAGCTCCCACGCGCGTCGGACGAGCGGGACGTAGCGCGGGTCTTCGAAGTAGGCGACGCGGATGATGCGGGTCTCGCCGTGCGAGGAGCCCCGATCGTGCGGCGGCGCGAATCGATCGAAGCCGGCGACCGCGAGTCCCCGGCGGGCGAGGTGGCACGCGGCGGCGCCGCCCATGGCGCCCAGACCGGCGACGATGACGTCGCAGGAGCCGCTCATCGGAAGTACCCGGCGAGCGGGGACCCAACCAGCGGAAGCACGTGGCACCGGGCCATGCCTGCACGATAGCCGATCGGGCGCGCTGGGCGGCGCGGACGCGAATCGGTACCATCAGGCGATGCCGTCCCACCGACACTCCGGAGTGCCCCCCATGGCGACCCATCGTCACCTGCTCATCCTCGCGCTCGTCCTGGTCCCGTTCGCGGCCTTCCAAGCCCCGGCCGCGCACGCCGCCACGACGTGGGGCGACTACGCCCGGAACCCGCAGCACACGGCGATCTCGACCGTGGCCTCGCAGTCGCTCGCGCAGATCGTCTGGCAGACCCCGGTCGATCTGGACCCGCAATACGTGGGCGACGACCTGCTGATCCACTACGGCTCGCCGCTCGTCGGGCCGTCGAACACCATCCTCGTGCCCGTCAAAGTCGGGGCGGCGGACACGTTCCGCATCGAGGCACACAACGGCGGGACCGGCGCACTGCTGTGGCAGTTCACCTCCGACTACACGCTGCCGGCGCACGACTGGACGCCGAGCTACGGTCCGACGCTCACGCCGCAGGGCACGCTCTACATGGCGGGAGCCGGCGGAACGGTGTTCGTCACGAGCCAGGTCGACCAGACGGGCCCGCACACCCCTGCGCGCCTCGCTTTCTACGGTCTTTCGAACTGGAACGCCTCGCCCGTCAATTACAACAGCGACATCCAGATCTGCACTCCGCTCACCTCCGACGCAGCGGGCAACGTGTACTTCATGTTCCGCGCGGGCGGAGCCAATCCGCTCGGGATCACCGGCGGCATTGCGCGCATCGGGGCCGACGGCAGCGGCGCCTGGGTCACGTCGGACGCCGCGAGCGGCAATACCTCGACGACGCCGCTCATGAACTGCGCGCCGGCGCTCAGCAACGACGGTTCGACGGTCTACGTCGTCGTACGCCAGACCAGCACGTCGAAGGGCTACCTCGTGGCGCTCTCCTCGACGACGCTCGCCACCCAGCACGTCGTGACGCTGATCGACCCCAAGAGCGGCCTTGCCGCGTCGTGCAACAACGACGGCACCGCCTCTCCGATGGTCGCGCCCGACGGTCACGTCTACTTCGGCGTGCTGGAGAACCCGTTCGGGGACAACGCCGACCGCGGCTGGCTGCTGCATTTCGACGCTTCGCTCTCGCCGGCGGGCGTACCGGGCGAGTTCGGATGGGACGACACGCCCTCGCTGGTCCCGGCGAGCGCGGTGCCGGGCTACCACGGGTCATCGAGCTACCTGCTCATGACGAAGTACAATTTCTACGCCGACACGGGCGGCGACGGGGTCAACCGCATCGCCGTGCTCGATCCGTTCGCCACCCCGCAGATGGACAACTACACGAGCGCCGCCGTCATGCAGGAAGTGCTGACGATCGCCGGCGTGACGCCGGACTCGGAGTTCCTGGGCTCGTTTCCGAACGCGGTGCGCGAGTGGTGCATCAACAGCGCGGTGGTCGACACCTTCACCCGCAGCGTGCTCGCGGGGAGCGAAGATGGCCGTCTCTACCGCTGGGACCTCACCAGCAACACGTTCACGGAGTCGATCACGTTGACCCAGGGAATCGGCGAAGCCTATACGCCGACGCTCATCGCGCAGGACGGCCGGGTCTACGCGATCAACGACGCCACGCTGTTCGCGGTCGGGCTGCCCTTCACGGGGGTGTCCGCCCCTGGCCCGAGCGCCGCGATCGAGTTCGCCTTCGCCCCTGCGCAGCCCAATCCCGCGAGCGGGTCGAGCCGCTTCCGCTTCACGCTGCCGGCGGCGGGGCGCGTCCAGCTCGACGTCTTCGATCCGGGCGGCCGTCGCATCGCGACGCTCCTCGATGGCGAACTGCCCGCGGGCGAACGCCACGCGACGTGGGGGGGACGTGACGACCAGGGCCGGCCCGCCGCCGCGGGTCTTTACTTCGCGCGCCTCACCTGGGGCGGACGCACCCTCACGCGACGGCTCGTGCGCGTGCCCTGATCGATCAACGGACCGGGCCGTGATCGCGTGGCTTCTCGCGAGGGGCACGCGCTGCTCGGGGCGCGGCTGCCCTGGCTCATCGAGAGCCCGCGCGCCGCGCCGGGCCGGCGCATGGAAGCCGGCCCTGCTGCCGGCCGCGACTCCGGCGGAGGGCGACGGGATCGACGTCGACGGATTGCTGGCCGGCCCGGCCCGGCGCTAGGCTCGCGCGCCATGAGCGTGGAACGGACTCCCCGCGGCGGTCCATGGACCTGGATCCCGACCCTCTACGTCGCGGAGGGGCTGCCGTACATGCTCGTGACCACGGTCTCGGTCACGATGTACAAGCGCTTCGGCCTGCCGAACGCGACCGTCGCGTTCGCGACCAGCCTGCTCTACCTCGCCTGGGTGGTGAAGCCGCTGTGGTCACCCGTCGTCGACCTGGCCGGCACGCGCCGCGGCTGGATCTGGGGCGCGCAGCTCGTGCTCGGCGCCGGCGTCGCGGGCGCGGCGCTCGCGATCCCGACGTCGCATATGCTGACCTGGACGCTGGCCTGCCTGTGGCTGCTCGCGTTCGCATCCGCGACCCACGACATCGCCGCCGATGGCTTCTACCTGCTGGGAGCGAGCGAGGCACAGCAGTCCGCATTCGTGGGCGTGCGCAGCACGTTCTACCGCGTTGCCATGATCCTTGCGCAGGGGCCGCTCGTCATCCTCGCGGGATTGCTCGAGACGCGCAGCGGCAGCGCGCGCAGCGCGTGGTCGGTCTCGCTCGGCGCGCTGGCGCTGGTGCTCATCGCGCTCTCGCTGTGGCACCGCGCCGTGCTGCCGCGGCCGGCCGCCGATCGCGCCGGCGAGATCCGGCGCGTCCCCGAGTTCCTGCGTGCGTTCCTCGCCACGTTCGTGGCGTTCTTCCGCAAGCCACGGATCGGCGTGCTCCTGACGTTCCTGCTCGTCTACCGCCTCGGCGAGGCGCAGCTCGTCAAGATGGTGGCGCCCTTCCTGCTCGATCCGCGCGCGAAGGGCGGGCTGGCGCTCACCACGACGCAGCTCGGATTCGTCTACGGCACCATGGGCGTGTTCGCGCTCGTCGTGGGTGGGGTGCTCGGCGGCGTCGTCGTCGCGCGCCATGGGCTCAAGGCGTGGCTCTGGCCGATGCTGTTCGCGATCCACCTGCCGGACGCGGCGTTCATCTACCTCGCGTACGCGCGGCCCGCGAGCCTTGCGGTGATCCAGGCGTGCGTCGCGGTCGAACAATTCGGCTACGGCTTCGGGTTCACCGCCTACGTCATGTACATGATCCACATCGCGCGCGGCGAGCACCCGACGGCGCACTACGCCGTCTGCACCGGCTTCATGGCCCTGGGCATGATGGTGCCGGGACTCTGGAGCGGCTGGCTGCAGGAACGAGTCGGCTATCCGCACTTCTTCGTCTGGGTGCTGGTCGCCACCGTTCCGAGCTTCCTGATCGCGCTGGCGCTGCCGCTCGAGGCCGGATTCGGCCGAGCGCCACGCTCGAACCGAACCTAACGCAGCGCCACGACCTTGCGGGTGAGCGTCGTCCCGCCGGTGCGCAGGCGCACGAGGTAGACGCCGCTCGAGACTGCGTCACCGCGCTCGTTGCGCAGATCCCAGGCGGCGACCGCTCGTCCCGGCATCGCAGGGCCGTGCGCGAGCGTGCGCACGCGCCGGCCGGCGAGATCGAAGATCGCGAGGTCGAGCGCCGCGCCTCGCACCGCTTCGGGCAGCCCGTAGTCCAGCGACAGCGGGCCGCGCGCGGGATTGGGCCACGGCGCGGCCAGTTCGACGACGTGGGGAAGCACCTGCGCCACCGGACCGACGCTGGTCACGACGGGCGTGTCGGTGCAGCCCGTGCGCTGCGCGTCGTGCATGAACTGCGGCCACGGCGGCGGGCCGCCCGGCGAGAACGAGAAGTCGTAGTCCCAGACGTGGATCGTGCCGCCGTAGTCGACCTCGACGATTTCCGTCTTGCCGTCGCCGTCGCAGTCGCACACCGCGGGCGAGCCCGACGCCTCGGCGCTCAGCTGAATGGGGAAACCCGGCAGCATCTGGCCGGTCGCGCCGCTCAACGCCGCGAGGCTGCCGTTCTCGTCGCCCACGACGACGTCCGGTTTTCCATCACCGTCGAGGTCCGCGACGGCCGGGCTCGATTCCGTCGCCTCGCTCGTGAGCGCGGAGAAGCGCGAGTTGGTCCACGGCGCGAGCTGGACGCCGTTGCGGTCGACCACGTAGAGCCGGCCGTTGGTCGACGCGAACACGATGTCGTCGTAGCCGTCCCCGTTCATGTCCGCGATCGCGGGCGATGAGGAGTGGTTCGTTCCCACGGTCGGCAGGTACTGCGGGAAACCGCTGCGCGCCGTGCCGTTCGCGAGAATGGCGCGGATCGAGTTGTCCTGGCAGGGCACCACGATCGAGAACGGGCCGGTCGGTCCGTCAAGCCGTCCGACTGCGCACGAACCGATCACGGGCTGGCCGAGGCTGACCGGGAAGCCGGGCACGTTCGCGCCATCGGGCCGCCACGCGTAGAGGTTGCCGTCGGCGCTGCCGTAGACGACGTCCTTCTTGCCCGTGCCTTCCAGGTCGGCGAGTGCCGGCGTCCCGACGTTGAACGTTCCGCCGACCGTGTGGAAAACGCCGTTCGTCGAAGGGTTCGAGTCGCCGTCGATCCACTCGGCACCGTTGGCCCGGAAGGCGTAGACCGCGTGCGTCAGCCCCGCGAACACCATTTCCTTGCTGCCGTCCCCGTTGAGATCGCCCACCGCGACCGCCGACCACATCGGATCGCCCAGCGCGACGGGAAAGCCGGGAAGCATGCTGCCGTGACGGTCGAGCGCGACGAGCTGCTGGCTCGTCCACGCGGCGCCGATCACGTCGGGCGAACCCGTTCCGCTCAAGTCGGCGATGGTGCCGCCGCCCGCGTACTGCACGCCGACGGACGTGAAGTCCCCGGGCGTGAGCGGCACGCCGGCCGCGCTCACCGGCGCGCTGCCGTCGGGGTTGAACACGTGCAGGAGCTGCCCGCCGATCAGGATGTCGTTCGGATCGCCGGGCTCGAGCGGGGCGACGTCGACCGGCGTGTCGGAGCTCTCCTCGGTGCGGACCGGGAACCCGGCGTGCTCGGGCGGATTCGTCGTGGTGGCGAAGGGCGACGTGGGCGCGGACTCGTTGCCCGAGGAGTCGACCGCGGTGACCTCGTACCAGTAGCGCGTGAGCGCCCCAAGGCCGACGTCGAGCTGGCTCGACTCACGCCCCGGGATCGTCGGACTGACCTTTGCGAAAGGCCCCACCGCGCTGCCGCTCCGGTAGAGGTTGTAGCCCTCGAGATCCGCCGCCCCCGAGACGCCCCACTTGAGCTGGATCTGGCTCGCGCCGCCCACGGCGCTCAGGCCCGTGACCGGGGGCGGGTAGCCGAGCGCGAGCGTCTGGCTCAGCCGCACGCCGTTTTCGTCCTCGACGTCGAGCAGCAGGTGCGCAGCGATCGTCGTGGGTACGAAGCGCAGCGGCGGGGCCACGGCCTCGCCTCCGGCCACGAGATCGGGAAGCGTGAACGTGGAGTCGAGCACGGTCGCGAGCCCGTCGACGTCGCGCAAGTGCCCCGCGAGCCCGCGCGCGTCGCCGGTCCCGGTGTTGTGGAACCGGAACGCGTACGTCACGGTCTCGCCAGCCTCCGGAACGCCGTCGCCGTTGCCCGAGGGCTCGGCCTCCGCGTGCACGACCTGCACGATCCCGGGCGCGTGGACGAGCAGCGGGAAGTGCTGCCGCTGGTGCAGGCCGCCGTCACCCACGAAGTCGAGCGTGAACGCGGCCTCGTGCTGGTCCGGGCAGCCGAAGGCGATCGCGACCCGGAACGCGCCGGCGGGCGCCGTCACGGTTCCGGGATCGAGCTCGCCGTAGCCCGCGGTCGCGCTCGTCACGGTGACGAAGCCGTCGGCCGTCGCCAGCGTCGCGACGACGCCGGTCGCCGCCGTGCCGCCCGCGTTGCGGACGGGCATCGTCAGATCGAGCGTCTCGGCCGCGTCGGCGACGCCGTTGCCGTTGCCGTGACGACCGCCCGTGTCGTCGTCGAGGATCGAGGGCGTCGTCGCCTCGAGCGCCGCGGCCGCGCCGGAAACCACGGCGAAGTTGCCGCGCCAGGGCCTGGCGTTGAACGCCGTGGCCGTGAGGAAGGCCGTGCCGAGCGAGTCGGGATGGAACGGAAGCACGACGTCGCCGTCGGCGTCGGTCGGAGCCGACTGGTACTCGTGATTCGGCAGCCATGCCGTCACCTGCGCGCCCGCCAGCGGCTGGCCGTTCGTCGTGACGTGCACGGTCACCGTGCTGTCGCTCGCGAGCACGGTGTCGGGGGCGGTCACGCTCAGCACGCGCGGCGTGTTCGTGAAGATGTGCAGCTCGGGATCGCCGAGCAGCAGCAGCGTCAGCTGGCTCAGGCGGTCGAACGAGTCGTAGTACGAGTCGCCGACGAACGGCAGCTTCTGCTCGCCCTGCGCCTGCCCGATCGCGGTCACGCTGTCGCCGTAGACGAGCTGGAAGTACTCCTGCTGGTAGACGCGTCCGAACTCGGGATAGTCGAGCGTCGTGGAGCCGATGTTCGTCACCGCGCCGCCGCCCGGCGCGCGCACGAGCGCCTCCCCGATCGAGCTGTAGTCGATGGCGTTCGAGGTGCAGTCGATCGCGTACACGTTCATCAGGCGGTTGCCGTTGGTGAGCGCGTACATGTCGTTGTTGTTGAGGTCGGCGTCGCCGGTGTTCATGACCTCGCGGTAGCCGTGGCCGACGTGCACCGCGACGTTGTAGCCGGTCTCGAGCGAGTCGAGCACGATCGGACGCGTCTCGGGCAGCGCGCCCGGGCGCCAGCGCGGATCGGTATAGGTCTCGTAGAGCCGCACCGGCTTGATCCACGGGGTGCCGTCGAGCACCGGCAACTCGTCTTCTTCGACGAGCTCGGCGCCGTCGAAGTTGTCGGGCTGGCCCGTGCTCCATCGCTCCGGATCGATCACGGAGGCGAAGAACAACACGCGTGTCATGTAGTCGCTGACGGGCGTCTGCTCGTAGGTGAGGGTCTTCTGGACGAAGACCGCCGCTTCGCCCGCCGTCACGACCGGCGCGCGTCCGACCCAGACCTCCGGCAGCAGGTCCACGCCGTCGCCGGGAATCGAGGGCCCGCCGTAACCCTCCGCCCACAGGCTGTCGCCGTCCGCGTCCCAGTTGCCATCGAGGCAGGAGAAGTACAGATCCGAAGGCGGCGACTCCCCGACGAGGAATGCCACCGTGACGCGCCGCGGCGGCAGCACCTCGGTGTCGCCGCCGAGCAGCACCCACCGCGTGCCCCAGCGCTGATAGGCGTCTCGGATGAACAACCGGATGCGCTCGGGATCGTCCGCGGCGGACGGGTAGTTCGCGCGGATGAAGCTCATCGTGCGCACGACGGCCGGCACGCCCTCCTGCGTCTTCCAGTCGGCGAGCGGCTGGAACGCCGCGGCGAGCGAGTCGCCGGTGACGATGACGTACGCGACCGGGCTGCCCTCGACCGAAGGGAGCTGCGTCGGCGAGAACGGCTGTGCGATCCGGCGCCGCCCG
>Ga0335085_10009392_pt1 | contig 14765 bp, 9 predicted proteins | sample Lox_Sample_45_FD_206712 | JGI IMG/M metagenome (GOLD analysis project Ga0335085, IMG submission 206712) | Soil microbial communities from Loxahatchee National Wildlife Refuge, Florida, United States - Lox_Sample_4.5 | ecosystem: Environmental > Terrestrial > Soil > Wetlands | place: USA: Florida... | reverse complement strand
TGGCGCAGTGGGCGAACTGCTGGCGGACCACGGGCGACATCTGGGACACCTGGGATCGTCCGGGGCCCTGGCAGCACGGCGTTTCGGAAATCGGCTTCAATCAAGACCTGTGGGCGCCCTACGGCGGCCCCGGCCATTGGAATGACCCCGACATGCTCGTCGTCGGGCACGTAGGTTGGGGGCCCCAGTTGCACCCCACCCGGCTGACCCCCGGCGAGCAATACTCGCATATCAGCCTGTGGTGCCTGTTGTCCGCCCCCCTCCTGCTCGGATGCGATCTCGGACGGCTGGATCCCTTCACGCTCAGTCTGCTCACCAACGACGAGGTGCTGGCCCTCGACCAGGATGCGCTCGGCCGCTCGGCGCGGCGCGTCGCCACATCCGGTCCGATCGATGTCTTTGGGAAAGACCTCGAGGATGGCGGTGCCGCCATCGGCTTCTTCAACCGCGGCGCCGCCGTCCACACCATGAACGCCCGGCTCGATCGCATCGGCGTGGGGGGCCGCCAGCGGGTGCGCGATCTCTGGCGCCAGCAGGATCTGCCCGAAGCCGTCAACGAGATGACCGTGACCGTGGAGCCGCACGGGGTCATGCTCTTCAAGTTCATGGCCGCCAGGTGAGAGCGGGCAGTGCCTCAATTCCGCGCCCGGCCGATCCGCTGCAGAGTCCCGGCACGCGCCGCCATCATCATCCCTTGGATTCCACCCGGCTGCACAGGGTTTGACGCGTGCTGGACTGTCCTGTTTTCTCCGCCCCAAAGATCCTCCTTCTGGCGATCCCGCTCACCCCCGTTTGCCTGATTCCCTCTTCATGCCAAGGTCATCGTTTCCCTCCCCGGTGCGCCGGGCGCCCGCCGCCGGCCACGTCCGCCGCCGATCCATCATCGCGGTTCTCCTCCTCGGGCGGTGGCTCGCGGCCGCTCCGCCGCCCGCCCCGAGCGCTGCCGACAACCCCGCCCCTCCTCCTCCGATGAGTGCCAATCCCCTGCTGGCCGAGAGCGCCCTGCCGTATCACCTGCCGCCGTTCGACCGGATCAAGGACGAGGATTTCGCGCCGGCGTTCGACCAGGGCATGGCGGCGGAATTGCAGGAGGTGGAGGCGATCGCCCGCAACCCGGAGCAACCCACCTTTGAGAACACCGTCGTGGCGCTCGAGCGCTCCGGCCCGCTCCGCAAGCGGGTCGACCGGATCTTCTCCAATTTGAACGGCGCCCACACCGACGCGGTGATGCTCGAGGTGGAGCGCGCGATGGCCCCGCGGCTCGCCGCCCAGCAGGACGCCATTCACCTGAACCCCGCGCTTTTCGCGCGCCTCCAGTCGCTCTACGCCGCGCGCGACCGCCTCGGGCTCGACCCGGAGTCGGCCCGGCTGCTCGAGCGCTATTACAAGGACTTTGTCCGCGCCGGCGCCCGCCTCGCCCCGGCCGACCAAAGCAAGCTGAGGGCCATGAATGCCGAGTTGGCGACGCTGGAGGCCACCTTCAGCCAGAACGTGCTCAAGGAGACCAACGCCTCCGCCGTGGTGGTCTCCGACCAGGCCGAGCTCGCCGGCTTGTCGCCGGGCGAAATCGCCACGGCCGCGGCCGCCGCCCGCGCGGAGAAGCGCGACGGCCAATTCGCCCTCCGGCTGCTCAACACCAGCGGACAACCGGCGCTCGCGTCGCTCGAGAACCGCGCGCTGCGCGAGCGGCTCCAGCGGGTCTCAGTCAACCGCTGCCGCCACGGCGGCGATTTCGACAACCGCGCGGTGGTGCTGCGCATCGTCCGGCTCCGGGCGGAGCGCGCCGCCCTCCTCGGCTACCCGAACCACGCCGCCTATGAACTCGCCGAGCAGACGGCCGGCAGCGTGGCCACGGTCAACAAGTTCCTCGCCGACCTGGCGGCGCCCGCCGTGGCCAACGCCCGCCGGGAGGCGGCGGACATGCAGGCGGTCATCGACCGGGAGCACGGCGGCCTTGCGCTCGCCCCCTGGGATTGGGAATTCTACGCCGAGAAGGTCCGCCGCGCCCGCTACGCCTTCGACGAGTCGCAGCTGCGACCCTACTTCGAGCTGAACCACGTCCTGCAGGACGGCGTGTTTTATGCCGCCCACCGGCTGTACGGCCTGACCTTCCAGGAACGCCGTGATCTGCCCGTGTACCAGCCCGATGTGCGGGTCTTCGAGGTCTTCAATGAGGACGGCACGCCGCTCGCCCTCTTCCTGGGCGACTACTTCGCGCGCCCCTCGAAGCGCGGCGGCGCCTGGATGAGCGCCTACGTGGATCAATCCGCGCTGCTGGGCACCCGCCCGGTGGTCGCCAACCACCTCAACATCCCCAAGCCGCCGGCGGGCGAGCCGGCCCTCCTGACTTTTGACGAGGTCACGACGATGTTTCACGAGTTCGGCCACGCGCTCCACGGCATGTTCTCGCACGTGCAGTATCCGCGCTTCAGCGGGACCGAGGTGCCGCGCGATTTCGTCGAGTTTCCGTCCCAAGGCAATGAGATGTGGGCGGTCTGGCCGGAGGTGGTGAGGAATTTCGCCCGGCATTACCAGACCGGCGAGCCAATGCCGGCCGCGCTCCTGGACAAGATGCTGGCCACCCAGAAATTCAACCAGGGTTTCGCGACCACCGAATATCTGGCCGCCGCCCTGCTCGACCAGGCGTGGCACCAGCTCACGCCGGAGGAGGTGCCAGCCGAGGTGGAGGCGTTTGAGGTTGCGGCCCTGCACCGGGCCGGGGTGGACTTCGCGCCCGTGCCGCCCCGCTATCACAGCACTTATTTCTCGCACATCTATTCCGACGAGGACTATTCGGCTGGCTATTATTCCTACATCTGGGCGGAAGTCCTGGATGCCGATGCCGTGGAGTGGTTCAAGCAGCACGGGGGCCTCACACGGGGGAACGGCGACCGCCTCCGCCGGACCGTGCTCTCCCGCGGCGGCAGCGCCGATGCGATGACCCTTTTCCGCGATTTCACCGGAGGGGAACCCTACCTCGCGCCGCTGCTTGCCCGCCGCGGACTGGAGCAGCCAGCGTCTCCGGGCACCCCGTAACCGATCCGGCGGCTTCGGAACACGCCGCCGCGTCACCTGCGCCGCTTATTTGTCCGGGCGCCCCCCTCATTTTCGGCTTCCCCATCCGTCTTCCATCTTCTGTCTTCCATCTTCCTTCATCCGACGATGATTTCCTCGCCGCCGCGACCAACTCTTCATCGACTGTCATGAGCAACCTTGCCTCCCTGCTCTGCGCCGCCGTGGCCGCCTCCACCCTGGCCGCGGTCGAGCCGACGCGGGATCCCTCCACCATGAGCCCAACAAGCATTCCCGCCCGCGACCCGCGGATCGCCTACATGGGGCGTGTCGCCTTTGCCGGCGACGCGGCGGTGATGGGGTTTGCCGGCATCACCGTGCGCTTCGTGTATCGCGGGCCCGCCCCGACGCTGCGGCTGAACGCGAGCTCGCCCACCTGTTTCTTCAACCTGGCGTGCAACGGCTGGGATCCGGTCATCATCCACTTGAATCCGGGCGACAACGACATCCCGCTGCCGACGGGCCCCGCGCCCGCTTCGGGCTGGCTCGTCGAGTTGGTTCGCCGCACCGAGGCCTGGCAGGGCATCGCCACCTTTCAGGGTTTGCGGCTGCCGCCCGGGTGCGAGTTGCTGCCGCCCCCTCCCTGGCCGGAGCGCAAGCTCATGTTCATCGGTGACTCCGTCACGGGGGGGGAATACGTGGAGCGGTTTCCGCCCGAGAACATCTCCACTCCGCAATCGGCAAATGCGGCCCGCGCCTTCGGCATGCTGCTCGGCCGCTGGCTCCATGCGCAGGTCCACCTCGTAAGCTACGGTGGCCGCGGAGTCATGCGCGACTGGCAGGGCCGCACCGACGTCCCCAATGCGCCCCAGTTTTTCCCGCGCATCCTGCCCGACGATCCCGCCTCGCGCTGGGACCATGCCGCCTACCTGCCGGACGTGGTCGTCGTCAGTCTGGGGCAGAACGACTTCAACCAGGGCTTGCCGGACGAAGCCGTGTACACCAAGGCTTACGACGCCTTCGTTGGCGACATCCGCGCGGCCTACCCCCGCGCCGCCGTGCTGCTCGCCGAAGTCTCACTCTTTGGCGACACGCCCGGCACGCTGGATTTCGCCAAACGCGAACTGTTGCACCGTGTGCTCACGGCCATCGTGGCGCGGCGGCGGGCGGCCGGCGACCAGCGGATCGCCGAGGCGCCGGTGGGTTATTATCCCGGGACGCCGACCAACGCGCACCTCGTGGCGTTCCAGCACGAGCAGGTCGCGCTCGAACTGCTCGGGCCGATCAAGGCGCTCGCCGGGTGGTGATCACCGCGCCGGCAGCTCCAGCGTCGCCCCGCTGGCGCGCCCTTCGACGCTCTGCACGTAGAGCTGCGCCACCGCGGCCGCGGGATGGCCCGGCGCCGGATCCATCCCGAACGCCTTCAAGGTCTCGGTGACCCATGGCGGGCTCACCACATTGACCCGGATTCCGCGCGGAGCTTCCAACGCGGCGGCACGCACAAAGCCCTCGAGCCCCGCGTTCACCAGGCTGATGGCCGCGCTGCCGGGCATCGGCGTCCGGGCCAGCACGCCGCTGGTCACGGTGAGCGAGCCGCGGTCGCGCACCTGTTCCAGGCCGATGCGTACGAGATTGACCTGCCCCATGAGCTTGTTCGCCAGGCAGAACTCGAAATCGTCGTCGCTGAGCTGCGCGAGGGGTTTGAACCGGGCGTCGCCCGCCGCGCACACCACGGCATCCACCGGACCGGCCGCCCGAAACATCGCCCGGATCGATTCCGGCGCCGTGAGATCGACTTTGATGGCGGCGCGGCTGCGGCTGGCGGCGACGACGTCATGACGCGGCATGAGGGCCTCCACGACGGCACGCCCAATGGTGCCTGTTGCTCCGACGACTAGAATTCGCATGGGTTCTGTCCTTCTGCGGCCGTGTTCCGACGGCTGGACAAGGGGCGCCAAGCTACCCACGGCGAAACAATCCGCAAGTCCCCTGCGCCCTGGGCCTGCCGCCGGTCGGGGCTTGGACCGCTCGTCGCGACGGCACGGGAAGTGTTTGCGCCCGTCCTGACGCGGCTGTCACGCTTCGCTTCCCGGTCGTTTCCCTCCGGCCGCATCCTGACTCGCCATGAAACCCGTCCTGATCTTCCTCATCGCGCTGCTGGCTCTCCCCTGCCTGCGGACCGCGGACGCTCCGGCCACGCCGGGCGGCACCTTCAACGTACGCGCCTTTGGCGCGACCGGCGACGGACTCACCAAGGACACGGCGGCGTTGCAGAAGGCGCTCGACGCCTGCGCGGCCGCCGGCGGCACCGTCGTCGTGCCGGCGGGCGTGTACCTGACCGGCAGCATTGTCCTCGGCCCCAACACCGCTCTCCGCCTCGAGGCGCGGGCCAGTCTCCTGGGCAGCCCCGACCTCGCGGACTACCCGCTCGTGCGGGTGCGCTGGGAAGGCGAGTACGTCCAGGGCCACCGGGCGCTCGTCTCCGCCGAGCAGGCCGACCACATCACGATTGGCGGACCCGGCTTCATTTTCGGACCGCCGCTGAGCGTAAGCCGCCTGCGCAACCCCCGCGGCCCCGCGTTGATCGAGCTCGCCGACTCCGCGCAGGTCGTGCTGGAGGGCTTCACGACCCAATACCAGCAGCTCTGGTCCATCCACCTGCTGCTCTGCCGCGACCTCACGATTCGAAACCTGGTGGTCCGCTCCACCAGCTACAACGGCGACGGCATCGACGTGGACTCCTGCCAGGACGTGCTGATCGAGCACTGCGACATCAACACGGGCGACGACGCCATCTCGCTCAAATCCGGCCGCGGCCTTGCGGCCGTCCGCCTCGGCCGCCCGACGGAAAACGTGGTCATCCGCGATTGCTCGCTCGTCAGCAGCATCTTCGCGGGGATCGGTTTCGGCTCGGAAATGTCCGGCGGGATCCGGCACGTGCGCCTCGAGCACTGTACGATCTCGGGCCGCCAGAACGGCATTCTCTTCAAGAGCCGCGACGGCCGCGGCGGCTATTTCGAGGACATCACTGGCGAGAACCTCACCGTGGCCAACTCGCCGACGTTTCTGGCGATTGACCTGCTCCACAAGGGCATCCAAGCAACCGATCCGGTGCCTGACCCGGCGGAGCAGTGGGCGCGCATGCACGACATCCGGTTCCGCGACATCCGGGTGGACAACGTCGCCACGCTGGTGCTCGCCGCCAATGTTCCGCCGGAGCGGCCCATCGACGGCCTGTCGCTCACGAATATCACCGGCACGTGCGGCCGCGGTCTCACGCTGGCCCACGCGACCAACGTGACGCTGGCGGGACTCGCGGTGACCGGCTTCGAGGGCCCGCTGCTGACGACGACCAACGTCACGGGCGCGGGCCTCGACGCCCGCTGACGCGTTCCGCGAGTCTGCGCGGTTGAGCCCAACGCTCAGGTAGGGCGCCTGACTTGCAGGCGCCGCCAAGACCCCGGCCGGTGCAAGCCACCGGCCCTACGGAGTCGAATCCGGTGTGCCGCAGGGCGCGTTGCCCCAACGTGCCGCCGACGACGGCCTTGCGCTTGTAGCACCAGTCTCGGAACCCGTCCTCGTCGGCCACCAAGTCGGTTGCGCCGCAGCGCGCGCTTGCCAACGGGATGGCGGATGGCGTTTGCTGGCCATCGCGCATGCGCCACATCCTGTTCCTTTGCACCGGGAATTATTACCGGAGCCGCTACGCCGAGGCCATGTTCAACCACCGGGCGGCCCGGCGCCGCCTCGACTGGCGGGCGTTTTCGCGCGGGCTGGCGACGCACCTGGCGCCGCCGGTCGGCCTCTCCCCCCACTCGACCTTGCGCATGCTGGAGCGGGGGATCCCCCGCGAGACCACGGGGCGGAATCCCGTGCAGGTGGCCGAAAAGGATTTCCAGCGGGCGGAACGCATCGTGGCTTTGAAGGAATCGGAACACCGGCCGCTGCTGGCCAAATTGCACCCGGCGTGGGAGAACCGGGTGGAGTACTGGGAGATCAGCGACCTCGACGCCGCGCTGCCCGAGGTGGCGTTGGCCTCCATCGAGGCGCACGTAATGAACCTTCTCACCGATCTCGAATTGGCCGGCCGCGAGGAGCGCAGCTCGGGCCAGCCGTAGCGCGGCTCCAACGCGGCTCCCGCCTGCGGACAGGTCACGCACCGGCCCCAGGGTTCTGGCGCCCGGGCTCCGCCGATCCGCGGTTGCCAGCGTCCGGCGAGCCGGTACGATTCGGGCAGGTACCGCCGATCATGAACGAACTGACGCGTCGCGGGTTTCTGGGCCGCGTAGCCGGTGCGGCCGCCGCCGCCACGCTGCCGCGGACCTTGCGCGGCGCGCCCGCCCCCGCGGCTTCACCCCGGCCCAACGTCTTGTTCGTGATGTCCGACGACATGCGCGTCGAACTCGGCTGCTACGGCAGCAGGTTCGGCGCCCAGACGCCCAGCCTCGACGCCCTGGCCGGCGCGGGCGTGCGCTTTGACCGGAACTACTGCCAGTACCCGCTATGCTGCCCTTCGCGCTCCTCGCTGCTGACCGGCCGGCACCCGACGACGACGGGAGTGCTGGGCAACCGCACGCACTTCCGCACGCTGCATCCGGACTGGATCAGCCTTCCGCAGCTGTTCCGCGAAAACGGCTATGTCTCGTTGCGGACGGGCAAGATTTTCCACGGCGGCCTCGACGACCTGAAGGCCTGGACCGAGGGTGGCGGCGTAGCGGAGGGCGATGGCGGCGCGGGCGGCAAGACCATGATCATCCCGCGGGAGCAGGTCGGCGGCCGGCCGGATTATGTGCTGCCGCCGCTGCCGCTCGACACCCGCCAGGCAGCGCACTCCGACCGCATCGTCGTACTCGATGGCAATGGCAAGGGCCATCCCGATTACCAGACCGCCGACCGGGCGATCGAATATCTGCGCCGCTACCGGGACCAGCCATTCTTCCTCGGCTGCGGATTCGTGAAGCCGCACAGCCCCCCGTGCGCCCCGCAGCATTTCCTCGATCGCTACGACGTGAACCAGATCAAACTGACGCCGGATTTCGCACCCTGGCCCACCGTGCCGCCAGGGTTCCCGAGCGCCGCCATCCGCAAACGCAACGCGGACCTGTTCATCGGCCGCGGCGCCAGCGTGGTCGAGGCGAAACAGGTGATTCGCGCGTACCTCGCATCCATCTCCTGGGCGGACTGGAACCTCGGCCGCGTGATGGCCGAGTTGGATCGGCTCGGCTTGCGCGAACGCACCATTGTTGTCTTCACGGCGGACCACGGCTACCAGCTCGGCGAGAAGGGAAAGTGGTCCAAGGCCGGATCGCTCTTCGAGATGGGCACGCGCGTGCCGCTGCTCATCGCCGCGCCCGGCGCCCCCGGCAACGGACAGGTCTGTTACCGCATCGTGGAGTCAGTAAACATCTATGCGACCCTCGCCGAGCTCTGCGGCCTGCCGCTGCCGCCGGGCAACGAGGGGCGGAGCCTGGTGCCGCTGCTGCACGACCCGCGGGCGTCGTGGGATCATCCCGCCTACAGCACCTGGAGTGAGGACGGCGCGACCTTCCACGGCGTGGCGGTGCGCACGGCGGAGTGGCGCTATGCCGAGTATGGCCCCGAGGGCAGGAACGGCGCGATGCTGTTCGACCCCAAGGCCGATCCCCTGGAGATGACCAATCTTGCCGGCGACCCGCGCCACGCGGCCGTGTGCGCGGAACTGGCGGCGTTGACCCGGCGCTACGCCGCGAATCTCGGGAAGACGCCAAGCTGAGGGGCGGGAGGCGCACGCCGCACCCGACTCCGCGACTCCCTTGCCGCCTCCGGCTAGAGAAGGATTCCGACATCGACGAGGCCGGCTACAATGTTCGGTGTGCTTATCAGGATCGAAACTGCTCTAGCCCTCATTGTTCATACTCGCAAATAGCCGATCCACACACCCCGTCGTTTCGCGCCACCCCTCTTGGTAGAGGGGACTTGGAGCGACGCATGCAAAATCCCCTCTCAGAGAGGGGTGCCCGTCAGGGCGGGGTGTGTCCACGACCATCGGCCGTGTGAAATGTCCGGGCTACCGCCCCCGGATATGAGGCATGGACCGGCGGACCGTGTGCTGGTGAAAGGATCCGCTCTTCAGCATGTGGCCGATTTCCCGATTGCGCTTCAGCTCGGCCTCACGCGCCTGCTTGAGCTTCAGACTTTCGGCGGCGGTAAGGTTTCCGGGCGGCGGAACAGGTGGCGGGACGGGTGGCGGGTTGTTCATGGATCTTTCCTCGGGCGGCGTACGCCGGCGACTTGCCGATTGAATGCGATACCGGCGGGATTATACAACAAAAACGCCCCCGGAAAGGCGGATTTTTCGCACCGTCCCGGTAGAGGGTGGCCGGCGCAGGCTGCTCGCGAGAGCGCGGAATTGGGGCAGAGGCGCAGCCGCGTCCTGCCTGCAGCTTCCAGCCGAGCCGGCCAGGCGCGGGACGCCCGGCCGGATTCCAATCAAATCGCGATGGACGAACGGCCGCAGCGAGGAGGCGCGAGCATTGCGCCGCGGCCATCCGACCGATTCAGGCCCGGATTCCCTCGGTTTTCTGGAGGCGGCGGCGCAGACCGAGCAGCCCCAGGAGCGCGCCCGCCAGCATGACCAACGTCATGCCGTTGTCCGGCACTGCGGTGAGCGATCCAAACAGGCCGTGATCCTCGATCGCCCCATCGCCGGGAATGCCGGCGGTAAAATACAACGAATCCGCCAGGAAGCCACTGCCCGCGTTCCCAAAGGCGATACCCCACAAGCCCACAATGGTGAGCGGATTGTTGAGGGTGTCCCTCAAGGAATCGATGAAGTTGCCGGTCGAGGGATCAAACACATTGATCGTTCCGTCCCCAAAATTGCCCACCAAGAGATCGCCGCCAAAGGGCCCGAAGCCCGCCGGCGCCAGCGCCAGACCCCACGGTGAATCCAACACGCTCTGCGAAATGAGGCGCTGCACGAAGTTGCCGTTGAGATCGAAGACATCCACGAAGCCGTGGCCCGCGCCCGCCACGTCATCCATGCCGCCAGCGCCCTGCAGGGCGTAGGTCACGTAGAGCTGTCCGCCGATGTTCTGGATGTTGAACGGGGCGTAGCCCGAGGGAAGCGTCGGATCGGTGAAGCTGCCGGCAAGCGCCGGTGCGCCCGAGGCGGGAAGAACATCGATTTTGCCGCCGTGGAAGTCCGAAGCGTAGAGATAGGTGAAGCCGCCCGTGCTGCCGATGGCGAGTCCCTTGTAGACGGCGCCCGCCCCCGAGTTGTCGACCAACACCTCAGCGGAGGTTCCCAGCGCACCGCGCCAGCCGCTGATGGTGCCGTCTTCGCTGGCAAACAAGAATCGGTCGCCGTTGAAAGCCGCGCCCCCGTTAAACACCGTTCCGGTGGGGGCGGACGTGCCGCCGCCGGGCTTCGGGATGGTCACCACGAGGGCCTGCGGAGTGCCGCTGCCGTTGTAGAGCGTCGAGAGGCCGGTGCCATTGTCGGAAATCCAGAACGGACTCGTCGCGCTAAAGGAGATGCCCCACGGGTTCACCAGGTTGGGGTCGGTGTTAGCCGCCAGGCCCGGAATATCCGAGACGAGATTCGTCTGCTGAAAGGTGTTCGGTTGGGCGTGCAGGGCGGTCGAAACCAGGCGAAGCGCCAGCGTTCCCAACGCCAGCGCGAGCAGTTTGTGCCGGTGAAGAGACTGTTTCATGATGATCTCCGATTGAGGGTTAAGTGTGCCTAGAGGAGAACCGGGACGCTCGCCGGATCGCGCGCGCGGATCCCAGCCGCCGAACCGTCGCCGCCGCAGGGGTCGCGCGACTCTGCGATCGAGAAACGAATCTGCCGCTCGGCGCGCGGCACGGCCGCGTGGCGCAGGCTGTTGGGGGACATTGGGGAGGCGGTGACGACCCACCGCAGAGGTCGGGCGAGGGGGTAACCGAATTGGGACCAAGGCGGTGGTACGGTATTGGGCCGCGCCTCTGGGTCAAACTGTCGGCCGATTTTCTTGCCCGAATTGCCTTACTGAAATACCGCCGACGGGTAACCGGACGCACCGAGGGCGCGCAAGACGGAGCGCCGCCCGTCTCCTCGTCCCTCTCGCCGCCTCGCCCCGGAGCCATTTTGAGCGAAGGCGATGACCACCGGTGGCGCAAAAACCATCGATTTCGTCAATGCCCTTGCCTTCCGCTTTTTTTTCCTCAGTTTGATCCCCATCCTCAATCGGCCGCGACCACCCCGGCACCGCTCCCGCGACGCACCCGGGTTTCGCGGCCTGTTCCGCGTTCCGCCGTCCGCAATACCTACCCCTTCCGGATACGGGATACCCCTCAATCAACTCAACGTAGGCGCACGTTCTGCCCTTCGGCCGGTCTGGCTGCGCTCCGCACCGGGGCCCGGTCGGCGTGCCGGGCCGGGCAACCCATGCGCCGTTTGCCTCATCAGGGAATCGATATGAAAACCCACAAACACATCGGCTCCGTTCGGAGCGTTTGCCGCCGTCTTGGCGTTTTGTTCTTCGTCGCTGCCGGGCTTGCGACCGTGATCGCGCCCGTTTCAGCCCGGCCCGTACCCCGCAATCTGGGCGGCGGCCTTGGCCGGCTCGCCACCTCCCCCGGCGCCGCGAGCGCCAGTGCAACGCGTTCGCTCGCCCCCGGCCAACTCGCCACGGTCGGCGATACCGGAGCGGTCGGCACGGTGTCGCCCGTCACGGTCCAGGACGCCGCGGGGCGCGTCCTCGTCCTGGTCACCCTGAACGGCAAGGAACCCGTCGATCTGGTCGCCCAGCGGCTGCGCGCGCTACCCGGCGTCGACGTGCGGGCGACCGACGCCCATTACCGGGCGGGTGTGGTGGAGGCGCTGGTGCCGCCCGCCCAGCTGGCCGGCATCGCCACGATGAGCAGCGTGCTCGCCGTGGTGCCGTCCAGTCCGGTCGTGCACGACGTCGGTGCGGCCACAAGCCAGGGCGTGGTCCAGCACCGCGTCGACAAGCTTTCCGCCGGCGTGGACGGCTCCGGCATCACGGTCGGCGTGCTCTCGGACAGTTACGATACCAGCGACTCGCCCATCAAGGCGGCCGATGACATCGCGAGCGGCGACCTGCCCGGCCCGGGCAACCCGCTCGGCAACACCCAGCCGGTCGTCGTGCTGCAGGATTTCCCCGACGGCACGGACGAGGGCCGGGCCATGCTGCAGATCGTCCATGACCTCGCGCCCAAAGCCCGCCTCGGCTTCGCCACCGCCGACACGGGCGAGGTGGGCTTCGCCAACAACATCCGCGCGCTCGCCGGCCTGCCCGGCGCGCCGGGCGCCATCCCCGGCTTCAAGGCGGACGTCATCGCCGACGACGTCGTCTATCTCGCCGAACCCTTCTTCCAGGACGGGATCATCGCCCAAGCGGTCGACGACGTCGCCGATGCCGGCGTGTCCTATTTCTCCTCGGCGGGCAACCGCCCGGCCTCCCAGGCCTATGATTCCAAGTTGCGGATCGTCCCGGCTGATCCGTCGTCGTGGGCCGGCACGAACCTCGATTTCTCGGACGTCGATCCGGCGCTCTACGCCGGCGGGTTCCATAATTTTGCCGAGGACGGCAGCCTGGACATCGCGCAGACCATCGCGATCGGCTCGTCGGGCACGATCGTGTTCCAGTGGAACGAGCCGTTCGATCCCGTGCCGCCGATTCCGGTCCAGACGCTGGCGTCGGGCGCGAGCACGGTGCCGGCCGATCCCGGCTACGATGTGTTCACCTTCACCGGCACCGCCGGCAAGATCGTCGCCATCACCGTCGACGGCGATCCCAGTCACGGCAATGCCAACCCCGATCTCACGATCACGCTCTACGGCCCGGATTTCGGCTTCCTCGGCTTCCAGGATTCCACGACGAACCCGGAAACCCTCATTCTCCAGCTTCCGTCCGACGGCACCTACTACGTGGTGGTGTCGGGCTACAACGGCGCCCTGGGTGACTACGTGTACACCGTGCAGGAGGTGCAGATCGTCGAGCGGGTCCTTTCGGACTTCAACCTGCTCTTCTTCCTCACGGACGGCACCTACATCGGCGCGCTGGCGGAGCAGAATCTGTTCACGAACCGGCCGCTCGAACTTGGCGGGCTGGGCGGCCCGATCACCGTGCAAATGGTGGTTGCCCGAGCCAATGTCCCCGACAAACACCCCAAGCCGGCCGATCGCATCCGCTACGTGTGGTTCACCTCGGGCACGCCGCAGGAGCATTTCAGCTACCTCGGCCCGGTCACCTACGGCCACAACTGCGCCGAGGGGGCGATGGGCGTCGCCGCCTACGCCTTCTACCCGCCCTTCATCCCCGAGTCGTTCACCTCGCCCGGGCCCGCCACGATCTACTTTGACAGGAACGACCGGCGCTACCCCATCCCACAAATCCGCCAGAAGCCTGATCTCGCCGCGATGGATGGCGCCAACACGACGTTCTTCGGCGGCGGGGACGCGTCGCAGGATCCCGACACGCTGCCGAACTTCTTCGGCACGAGCGCGGCCGCGCCGCACGCGGCCGCCATCGCGGCGCTGGTTCTCGACGCCGCGGGGGGACCGGGCTCGGTCAACCCCGATCGGATGCGCAGCGTCCTGCAGAACAGCGCCTTCAACCACGACCTCGATCCGTTCTTCTCCTGGGGGGCCGCCACGGCGCGCGCAAACCTGATCCTCGTCTCCGCCACGGCCGATCCCAACTCGATCAGCCAGTTTGACCCCAATGTCTTCACCGTCCGGAATTACGGGCTCAGCCCGCTCGCGAACATCTCGTTCAATGGCACCGGCGGCAACACCACCGAGACGCCCCCGGGTATCGTCTTCGATACACGAGTCGGCCCGGGCCAGCCGTTCATCATCGGCAGCACTTCGGGCTTGGCGCCGGCCGATGTGGCCGCGTCGTTCAGCCTGCCGGCGGATCCCCCCGGCGTCGCCGACCAGTGGAAGCAGCTCGATCTCACCTTTGCTGCCGGGGCGTTCAAATCCGGCGGCATGATCGGCTTTGGAGTGGATCGCGACGAAGCCGACGCCTTCGGCCCCTCGGCCGCCGTCAGCGGAAATTCGGCCGACCTCCTTGGCGCCGGCGTCCTGATTCCGCAGGGGACAATCGCGCCCGGAGGCGCGACGTTCTTCGGCACGCTCCAGAATGGCGCCAAATTCTCGGGCAAGTTCTACAACCTGATCGGCGCCGGCTATTCGCCGGTCGATGGCTACGGCTTCATCAACGCCGAGGCCGCGGTGAAATCGGTCCTGAAGAAGAAGCACTAGGTCAATCCGACGGCGCGCGATCGCGCCCTGCCGTCACTCTCCAACGGGCGCGGGCAGTCCCCGGCGGACTTCCCGCGCACGGTTTGTGCCTGCCGGCGGCAAGCGGTGGTTCTTGCCCGCCGGACAGCGCGTCGGTAGCGTCGGCCGGTTACGCCATGAAATCCCTGAAGGAATTCCTGCAGGGCGACCGGTTCGCGCAGCGCTGCGGCATCGAGCTAGTCTCCCTCGCCCCCGGTCACGCCGTGACGCGCATGCGGATCGAGCCCTGGCATGCCAACGCCGTCGGCGTCGCCCAGGGCGGCGCGATCTTTACGCTGGCGGACTACGCGTTTGCCGCCGCGTCCAACACCCACGGCACCGTCGCGGTCGGCATCAACGTCAGCATCACCTACCTGAAGGCGGTCACGGCGGGCACGCTCACCGCCGAGGCACGCGAGGCGGCCTGCCACCCCAAGCTCGCCAGCTACACCGTGAACGTCACGGACGAGGCCGGCCAGCT
>Ga0335085_10009391_pt1 | contig 14766 bp, 11 predicted proteins | sample Lox_Sample_45_FD_206712 | JGI IMG/M metagenome (GOLD analysis project Ga0335085, IMG submission 206712) | Soil microbial communities from Loxahatchee National Wildlife Refuge, Florida, United States - Lox_Sample_4.5 | ecosystem: Environmental > Terrestrial > Soil > Wetlands | place: USA... | reverse complement strand
CGACCGTGCCTTCGTCGAGGAGGCTTGCAGGGAGGTAGAGATCGTCTTCCATCTTGCCGCCCTGGTCTCGATTCCTTACTCCTACACCGCGCCCGAGTCGTTCTACGATACCAACGTGCGCGGCACTTTGAATGTGCTAGAGGGAGTGAGGCGGCAGGGAGTGCGGCGCCTGGTGCACACGTCAACCAGCGAGGTCTACGGCACGCCCTGCACCCTGCCCATTCGCGAGACTCACGCGCTCAATGCGCAGTCGCCCTACGCCGCCTCCAAGGTCGCCGCCGACCAGATGGCCCTGGCCTATCACCGCAGCTTCGGTGTGCCGGTGACGGTCCTTCGCCCCTTCAACACCTTCGGTCCGCGGCAATCCACGCGCGCAGTGACCGCCACCATGCTCGCGCAGATACTCAGCGGGCGCAAAGAAGTGCAGCTTGGGCGCCTGGACACCAAGCGCGACCTCACCTTCGTGGCCGACGTGGTGGAAGGATTCCTGAAGGCGGGCTCGGTCCCCGGCCTCGAGGGTGAGACCATCCAGTTGGGCACGGGACGCGCGGTTTCCATCGGTGAGCTGTTCGAGATGGCCTGCAAGGTCACGGGCGCGAAGGCCGCTGCGGTGCAGGACGCGCGCCGGCTGCGCCCCGAGGCCAGCGAGGTTATGGTTCTGCAGTCCGATCCCGCCCTCGCCCGCCAGCGACTGGGGTGGCAGGCCGCGATCAGCCTGGAGGAAGGCCTGCGCCGGACGGCCGAGTGGATGCGCACGCAGGGGAGCCGCTACCGCCCGGACTTTCACTATGCCTGAGGCCGACGCGAGCCCCTTGCCGTCGGTCGGGGTGGATTTCGCCGTTTCCCAAGTGCAGGTGGCGATGTGGCGGCTGGTGCACGGCTCCATTCTCTACGCCTTGGCCAACTTCGGCATCCGGGCGATGAACTTCCTGCTCATCCCGCTCTATACCCGCTACCTGGCGCCCGCAGACTACGGCACCATCAGCCTGGCAGAGACCTGCGCCGCAGTGCTGGCCGCCGTCTCCGGGCTGGGTCTGGACGCGGGCATCCAGCGCTTCTACTTCCAGTACGTGGCGGAGCCGGCGCGACTGGAGCGCTACCTCGGGACCGTGTTGCGCTTCGGCATGATGTTCGCCGCCGCGCTGGTGGGGGTGGCTTTTCTGGCCGGGCCGGGGCTGCTGCACTGGGCGGCGCCGCAGTTCGCCGTGCCTTTCTATCCCTACATCGCCATGGCCGTGGGCACGGCCGTGCTGGTGCAGTTGGTGCAGTCACGTCTGAGCCTCTACCAGACGGAGGGCCGCCCGCGCGCCTACGGACTGCTCTCATTGGCGCTCTTCCTGATGACGGCGGCGGGAGCGATCGGGCTGGTCGTCTTCCTGCGGCGGGGCGCGCAGGGCATGCTGGAGGGCAAGCTACTGGCCGCGGCCGCGGCGGCGGCGGTCGCCGTGGCTTTACTGTGGCGCTGGCTCTTCACCGCATGGGATTGGAGCTTCGTACGCGAGACCTTGCGCATGTCCCTGCCCCTGGTGCCGCACAACCTGATGGCGCTGGGGCTGGTTGTCGCCGACCGTTTCATCCTGCAGCGCTACCGTGACCTGACCGAGGTGGGCATCTACTCGCTGGCTTACACCTTCGGCATGGTGATGTTTCTGGCGGCGAATTCCATCTTCCAGGCGTGGTCCCCTATTTTCTACGACCTCGCGCGCAGCGGGGAGGAGAATCGTCGCATCCTGGGTAGGCTGTCTTCCGGGCTGGTCATCTTCCTGGCGGCGATCGCGGCAGTGGGCATCCTGATCGCGCACGACGCGGCGCGGGTGCTTGACGCGCGCTACGCCGGGGTGGCGGGGCTGATCCCGTGGATCGTCGCCGGGTACCTGATGCATGGTTGCTTCGGGCTCTTCGAGCTGGGGGTGCTGCAAGCCAAGCGAACCGAATACGTGCTGCTGACCAGCGTGCTGGCCTTCGCCGCCAATATCGGGCTGAACCTGTGGCTCATTCCCATCTACGGGGCCTACGGCGCCGCCTGGGCCACTCTGGCCGCCTACGCGCTGGAGGCGCTGGTGATGTACCTTTGGGCGCAGAAGGTCTTCGCGCTGCCCTGGCGGAGCGGGCGTCTGCTGGCGGCGCTGGCGGTGGTGGGCGGGGCGCTGGCGGCGGAGACCAGGTGGCCGGTGTCCTACCGGCCGCTGGGGATGGCGGTGGCGCTGGTCGTGGCGCTCGCGCTGCTGTGGCAGTTGGGCGGAAAAGAAATCCGCGAAGACCTGCGGCTGATCTGGAAGGACCGCGCGGCGCGCGCGAGCAGACAACCATGACCGCGGGCACTGGTCGCATCGCCGTTTACTATAATCTTTGGCGCGCCGTCAAGACAGGTTCCGGATTCATGCATGGTTAGGAGTGAGTTCATGCCACCTCTGGCGCGCACTGTCGACACGCGGATCGAGAGTCCTATCGTCCGCCCGGTCATGCCGGAACTCGATGCCATCCGTGGACTCGCGATTCTCATGGTCTTTACGTACCACGCTTTCTCTTTCGGCCCAGCGGCAGCCAACCGAAGCTTGGCTGGGCACGCTTTCCTGGCAGCGGTTCACTACGGCTGGAGCGGAGTGAATCTCTTCTTCGTACTCTCTGGGTTTCTAATCACGGGAATACTGCTAGATAGCAGGTCGGTTCCCCGCTTTTACGCCCGCTTCTACTATCGACGTGCCCTTCGAATCCTCCCGGCGTACTACACCATCCTCGCGGTGCTATTGGTGCTTTCGCAGGTTCAGTTCATAGAGAGGAAGACGACACTTGCGTTTGCGGTCCTGAGTTTCTTCTACCTATCGAATGTGACACCCTTGCTCGGCGTGCCGATGTGTTACGGCCCTCTGTGGTCCTTGGCGGTTGAGGAGCACTTTTATCTGCTGTGGCCCGCGGCGGTAAAGAGGCTTTCCAGCAGGAGTTTGATATGGGCCTCGGCATTAATATGCCTGGCCGTTCCGGTCCTCCGTGTGTATGCGGTGTCGCGGGGTGGGTTGTGGTGGGGTCCTTACACGTGGTTGAGCGCGGATGCGCTCGCGCTCGGCGCGCTGCTGGCCATCTTCGCGCGCAGCCAACTGGCGAGCCGGCGCAACTTACTGCGGGTCGCGGTGCTGGGACTTGTTGCCGGAGGCCTAGGGGCACTGATTGGCTGGCTCGTCGCCGGCCCGCTGCAGATCGCTCTAAAAGCAAGCGCCATCAACTACCTCGCCTTTGGCGTGGTAGGTGGTGTGTTGTGGTTGGGGACTGGACCCTCTCGCCAACGGTTCCAATCGCGCACCTTGGCATTCTACGGATACATCAGCTACGGCCTTTACCTGATCCACTTGATAGTCATCTCCGTCTACGACGATGCAGCCGCAGCGCTTGCTCCACGGTTCTCGGTCGGCACTTCGCTCACGCTTGCGTTCTTGCGCTTCGGCGTCACGCTGGCGCTAGCGACCACCCTTGCCTTAGTCTCGCGGCGCACGTTTGAGCAGTATTTTCTTGGCCTGAAGGACAGGTTCTTTGAAGGCAAGGGAGTCGCGGGGCGGCCGAGGTTGCGCCCCGATCTTGCCACGAACAGCGTGAATCCGGTCGGGGGTGAGCAATCACCACAGTGAAGGCGCTTCTCGGACCGGCCACTGTGGGGACATGCCCGTGTGAGGCGAGGCCTGCAGCTCTCGCTGCGCTCGCGATGATCGGGACCTGCCAAGCATCTCGCGGCCTTGGGCGTCACGCGGAGTCGAGAGCATGACCGAGCAGGAGGGCCGCGTCGCTCTGTATCACCCCGCGCTGAGCTTCGGCGGGGTGGAGCGGGTGATGCTGAACCTGGCGCGCGGACTGGTGGAGCAGGGGGCGGCGGTGGACCTGGTCCCCGCCAACGCGCAGGGCGAGTTCCGCGAGCAGGTGCCGGCGGGGGTCCGCCTGGTGGACCTGAAGAGCCCCCGGGTGATCCGCAGCCTGCGTCCCCTGGCCAGGTACCTGCGGAGCGAGCGTCCCGCGACACTGCTCTCGGCCGCGGACCACGCCAACACCGTGGCGGTGTGGGCGCGCTGGCTGGCGGGGGTGCCCACGCGCCTGGTGATCAGCCAGCACACCGTGTTCTCGCACACTCCTCGATTTGCGCTGGGACTCCGCGGGCAGATCGCGGTGTCGGCGGCCCGCTGGACCTATCCTCATGCGGACGACTTCGTCGCCGTCTCGGAGGGGGTGGCGGAGGACCTGGCGCGGGCGTTGAAGATCGCCCGTGGGCGCATCCACGTCATTCCCAACCCGGTGGTGACGCCTGAGCTGGTGCAGCGAGTGCAGGCCCCCGTCGAGCACCCGTGGCTGCAGCCGGGTATGCCCCCGGTAATCATCTCCGCGGCACGGCTGTGGGACCAAAAAGACTTTCCCACTCTGATTCGGGCCTTCGACGTGGTGCGCCGGCAGGTACCGGCGCGGCTCATGATCCTGGGCGAGGGACCCGAGCGGCCTCGTCTGGAAGGCTTGGCGCGCGAGCTGGGGCTGGAGGCCGAGGTCGCCCTGCCCGGTTACGTGGACAATCCCGCCGCCTACATGCGGCAGTCCGCTGTCTTCGCGCTCTCCTCGGCCTGGGAAGGGTTCTCCATCGTGTTGGTCGAAGCGCTGGCGGCCGGAACCCCCATCGTCTCCACCGATTGCGATGGGCCCCGCGAGGTGCTGGAGGGCGGCAAGTACGGGACGCTGGTACCTGTGGGCGACGTGGGCGCGCTGGCGAATGCCATCCTAGCGCGGTTGAAGGAAGGGAAGCGGCCGGTGCCGGCGGAGGCGCTGTCGCGGTACGAACTCTCCCGGGTTACGGCTGCCTACCTGAAGGTGCTGCTTCCGGAGGAGCAGGCGCTTGGCGGGACGCTCCCTGCGTGAGCCCGTGGTAGAGGCTCACATACGCGGCTGCGGTGGCGTCCATGCTGAACTTGCGGGCGCGCTCCTGACCAGCCCGCGCCAGTTGCTGCCGGTGGTCCGGCGAGGCCAGCAGTGAGGAGATGGCCGCGGCCAGGGCCGCGGGGTCCTTGGGCGGAACCAGCACTCCCGCATCGCCCACCACCTCGGCCAGGCCGGGGACGTTGGTGGCGATCGCGGGAACGCCGGCGGCCATGGCTTCCAGGGAGACCAGGCCGAAGCCATCGGAGTTGGTCGAATGCACGTGAACGTCGGACATCTTCAGCAACGCGGGCACATCCTCGCGGCGGCCCAGGAAGTGGACGCGCTCGCGGATCCCGAGGCGCTGCGTCTGGGCCTCCAGGGAAGGGCGAAGCTCGCCGTCTCCGACCAGCACCAGGTGGGCGCGCTCCACGCGGGCCATGGCTTCGAGCACCGTGCCGTGATCCTTCTGCGGCTGGAAGCGGGCCACACAACTGACGATGGGAACGTCGCGGACCCCGATGACGTCGCCGCTGGCGGCGCGCGCGGCCGAGGCGAAGCGTCCCAGCTCCACCCCGTTCCAGACGACGCGGGCCTTGGGGCGCACCTCCGGCAGCCAGCGCACCAGGGCCTCCGCGGTGGCGGGACTGTTGCAGGCGATGGCGTCGTAATGTGTGTACATCCAGCGATCGATGGGGCGGAACCAGCGGCGGCGCCGGTAGTTGTAGGTGTTGTGTTCGGTATAGAGGAGGGGCACGCTCTTCCGGTAAAGCGCGGTGGCCAGCGCCACCCACAACTGCGCCGGGAAAAGGTGGACGTGAACCACGTCGTACCCGCCCATGTGCTGCGCGATGTGGCGGACCTGGAGCGGAGAGTAGATTCCTCCCTTACCGGTGGGGAGGAAGGGCACTCCAGCGGCGCGCAACTCGCGTTCGAAGGGACTGTCCAGTTCGCGCAGCACGAGCACGGAGACCTCCAGGCCACTGCGCTGAAGCCGGGGCACAAGATCGAAGACGACCCGTTCCGCACCGGCCAGAATCAGACTGTCGATAACCTGGAGGACCTTCATCGGCTTCCGCTGCCCCGAATCGTATCAGATGTCGTCGGCCGGCATGATCTGGCACCGCGGAGGTTCCAAAACGGAACCATCCTCGGCACCACGACGGCCTGGTGAGCGCATTGACGCCGCAGGGGCCGCCCAGTTACCCTCTTAGGACAATCACTCGCAGCTCCAAGCCGGCACAGCTTCTTCAGCCCAGCAAGTCGACCAATGCTCGCGCAGTCAAGGTCGAAGCGTCATTGCCGGCAGGGCGCGCGGGCCGAGGGGCGCAGTAGAGCCATGGCATCGTCCACTGGCCGCTATAACCTTATCGTTCAGCTTGTGGCCCTGGGCTGCGTCGTCACCCTGCCCGGGTGGGCCTGGGCGCTGTTTTTCTCCTCTTCCGACCACGAATACACCATGGCGCTCGTGCTGGTCCCTTTCCTGATCGCGCTGAACCTGGTTCTCGCCATGGTGGTGGCGGGCCGCGACCGCTTCCTGCAAAGAGTGCTGTGCACGGCGCTACTGTTCAAGGTGGCTGCGGCCGGCGCCTACGTGTGGATGGTCTTTCGCCTCTACGACCAGTCAGCCGACATGGTGGGTTACTGGGGCCGGGGTCAAGTGATCGCCAACGACCTGGTTCGCTACGGCCACTGGACCACCCTGCATCCCATCTGGAGCAACAATTTCATCGCCATGCTGACGGGCTTGCTGTTCAGCGTCATCACGGTGTCTCTGCCGGCGGGGGTCGTCGTCTTCGCCTTTGCCGCCTTCTGGGGGCAGTATCTCTTCTATCGCGCGTTCTTGACGGCTTTTCCCGAGGGCGACCGGAAGCTGGCGGCGTTGCTGCTCTTCTTCCTGCCCTCGATCGTGTTCTGGACGGCCACGATCGGAAAGGACGCCACCATCCTGCTGTTCTTGGGAGTGACGGCCTGCGGCTTTGCCGGCCTGAGCCGAAGACTGACTTCCAGGGCTTTCGTCCTGTTCTTGGCGGGGTTGACGGGAGTGATGCTGGTGCGCCCGCACGTAGCCGTGATGGTCGGCCTGGCGTCCCTGGGCGCGCTCCTGCTGGGGCAGAACCGGCAGGGGGTGCCGGGGGTGTTGGGCAAGCTCCTGGGAGTCCTGCTGCTGGCTGGCGGCACGCTCTTGCTGGCCCGCCAGGCGCAGGCTTTCCTCCAGATGGAACAAATTTCGCAAGCTCCGCAGGTGCTGGAGCGGGTGGCCTCCAACAATTACATGGGCGGCTCGGCCTTTGGAGGCGGCCTATCCCTGGCCTATCGATTGGTGAACGTGCCCTTCCTGTTCTTCCGGCCCTGGCCCTGGGAGGTACACAGCCTGCAGGCGGTGATTGCGGCGGCGGAGGGCCTCCTGCTGCTGGCCATCTTCGTACGCCGCCGCCGCGATTTCTATGCCGCCGTGCGCGAGTGGCGAAGCAAGCCGTTCGTGCTGTTCGTGGTGCTGTTCGCCTTCCAGTTTTCCGTGGTGATGAGCCTGGCCATCACCAACTTCGGGCTGCTGACGCGGGAGCGGGTGATGCTGATGCCCTTCGCTATGATGCTGTTCTGCGTCCGCGGGGAGTCGGTAATCCTCTCCTCGCGTGCCCTCTGGTACGCCAGGCGAACCCCCGCCGGCGGCACAACCTACCCTGCGGCGGTGCACCGAAAGTCATGACAGAAGCTTTTTGGTGCGGGAGGCCGGTCTGAACTCTTCGACTGTCAAGTCGACGCTGCAGGGAAGCGCCGTCCACCAGGTTTGGGAGGACCACTTCCGCACTCCGCGTTCCGAGCAGTTCTACGAGAAGGCCTTCGATTGGATCGCCGCGCATTGCCAGTGCCCAACGCCAGCCACTGCACTCGACGTGGGCTGCGGGATCGGCCAGCACTCCATGCGGTTGGCGCGGCGCGGGTTTCGAGTAGTGGCGGCGGACTTTTCCCCGGACCGCGTGGCGGCCGCCCGCCAGAACATTGAGCGCAGCGGATTGGCCTCTGCCATCGAAGTGCGCAATGAGGACCTCGTGGCGGGGCTCTCGTTTGCCGACCAGTCTTTCGACATGGTCCTCTGCTGGGGCGTGCTGATGCATATCCCGCACAACGAAGCGGCGATGGCTGAGTTGGTCCGAGTCACCAGGCAGGGTGGCAAGATCGTCATTTCGGAAACCAACCAGTATTCCCTGGACGCCGCCGCTTCCTGGCTGATGGCCAAAGCGAAGATGACCTTGCACCGCGGAAATGTCGTGCGTGGATCCTGGACGCGCTACGGCATGGAGTACTGGACTCGGACAGAAGCCGGTGAGCTCTTCATCCGGCATACCCGCATCGGACGCCTGGTCGGCTTTTTCAGAGAACACGGCTGCCGCCTGCGCTGCAGAGTCTCGGGACAGTTCACAGAGCAATACACCCGGTTCCAGGAGAGAGCGCCAGCCCGCCTGCTTCACGCGCTCAACTCCGCATGGTTTGCCTGTGGACGCTTGCCCTACCTGGCGTGCGCCAATCTGCTCGTCTTCGAGCGAGGACCATGCGACCGGCAGTAGGGAGAGGCGCGTCCGCGGAGCCGTCGTCTGCGCTCTCGAGGAAGGTGGGGGCCCTCGTGGTCTCGCTCGACTTCGAGCTGTATTGGGGGGTACGGGATCACCGGACCCTGGACCAGTACCGCGCGAACCTGGAGGGCGTGCGGCGGGCGGTGCCTGCCATGCTCGACATGTTTGCGCAGTACGGCGTCCAGGCCACGTGGGCGACGGTTGGCTTCGTTTTTTTCGACAACCGCGAGCAGTTGCTCTCTGCCCTGCCAGAACGCAAGCCAGTTTACTCCGACTCGCGGCTTTCGCCCTATCCCGAGCTGGAGCGCATTGGAACGGACGAGAGCAGCGATCCCTTTCACTATGGGGCTTCTCTGCTGCGGCTGATCGCGGCGCATCCCGGCCAGGAGATCGGCACGCACACTTTTTCGCACTACTGCTGCCTGGAACCCGGCCAGGATGTGGCCGCCTTTCGCGAAGACCTGGCGGCAGCTCGCCGGGCCGCGGCCCGCTACCATCTCCGCATGGAGAGCCTGGTCTTTCCGCGCAACCAGTACAGCCGCCCCTACCTGGAGATCTGCCGCGAAATGGGGATCCGAGCCTACCGCGGGAACGAGGCTTCGTGGCTGTATCGTTCTTCGCGTGGGGACGAGCACACCCTGGGACGGCGCTTCGTGCGCAAGCTCGAGGCCTACCTTCCCCTATCCGCGCACACCTGCGCCTCTTTCGAGCAGGTAGCTCTTGAGTCACCGTGCAACATCCCTTCCAGCCGCTTTCTGCGTCCTTACTCTCCCCTGCTGGCCTGGCTGGAGTCGCTGCGGCTGCGCCGGATCGTGAGCGGAATGACCCACGCCGCCCGGAACGGGCTCATCTACCATCTGTGGTGGCACCCGGAGAACTTCGGGACCCACACGGATAAGAACCTCGCCTTTCTGGAGAGAGTACTGCGCGCATACGCCCGCCTGCGTGCCGAGTATGGGATGGAGAGCCTGAACATGGGGCAGGTGGCGGCGCGCGTGGGCGAGGCGGCGGTCCGCTCGGGATGAAGGATGGAGCCATCATCCTGCTGGCGGGGCCGGGCACCCCCACCAACATCGTTCACAACTACCTGAGAACGCACTTCGCGATCGCCGCGGTGATCCAGGAACGGCCGGTTTCCCGCGGGGAGTTCCTGCGGCGGCGTGTCCGCCGCCTGGGAGTCTGGAAGACTGCGGGGCAGGTGTTGTTCCGCGGCCTGATGGTTCCCTGGCTGCACGCGACCTCCCAGGCCCGGCGGCGCGCGATCGCGGCCGACTTCGGTCTGGACGATTCACCGATCGCGGCCTCGGCCATCACCCCCGTGGCCTCGGTCAATGCGGAGGAAACGGTGGCGGCCCTGAGGAGCCTGGAGGCGGAGATCGTCGTGGTGCAAGGCACGCGCATCATCGCGGAGCGCGTGTTGAACGCGGTGCCGGCCACCTTCATCAATCTGCACGCCGGCATTACGCCCCTGTACCGTGGCGTGCACGGCGCCTACTGGGCCCTGGCGGAGAAGAATCCTCAGGCCTGCGGGGTGACCGTGCATCGCGTAGATCCGGGCGTGGACACCGGCGGCATTCTGGAGCAGGGCCTGGTCCACCCCACGCCGACGGACAATTTCGCCACCTACGGGCTGCTGCAGCTGGGCGCCGGACTGCCGCTGCTGAAGAAGGCGATCGAAGATTTGCAGGCCGGTCGCAGCGTGCCCCGGCCAGCGCCGCCCGGGCCTTCGAGGTTGTGGAGCCATCCCACCCTCGTCGAGTACTTACGGAACCGTATCCACCTGGGGGTGAAGTAGATGGCCCGCCTGAAGATCGCGGACCTGCGCATCCTGGCTGCGACCCTCTGGCACGTGCTCAAGGGCGAGGGCATTTCCTGGGAGGGACACGCCACCATGCCCAAGTTCATGGGAAACGAGCCAAAGCCATGAAATACGAGCCGGCCGATCAGGTGGGTTCTGAAAGGCATGAATCAGCAGGTTAGAAAGACTTACCTATCTAACGCTCCTATCCGGACAGTTCCTCGTTAGTCCTCCCCTTTTGAGGGGCTCATCAAGACGTGCATTTCGCGGGCACTCGGGCTGCGCTATGCTCGACCTTACTCGAGCTCCGACTCGTTTCTTGTTGCAAAGATGGATGGTGAAAGTATGAAGAGAACAGTTACGCGCTGGCTGTGGTGGGTTTGCTGTGGCTTGGTAATCAGACCGGTGCTGGCAGCCCAGACTATGGCTGGTCAGCCCACGCCTGTCGTGGCAGCCACGCAGGCCGGTTCCCGCCCTCCAACGGCGGCAAGTCCAGCCATTGTAGACGTGGTACGCGACTGCAACGCGGTCGGCGACGGCACTACAGACGACTACGCTTCTATCCAGAGTTGCCTCGCCAACAATCCGGGCAGGCATATCTATTTTCCAAAGCGCGGGAGATCGAGCTCAGGAGGAGGCGCGGCCAGCAGTACCGATTACTACGTGTCTCGAACCCTAGTGATGAGTGGCAACGGGCAGTGGTTGGAAGGCGCCGTGCCCGCCAACTGGACGGGCGGAGTGACCATCAAGTTCGCTCCAGGCATTGCCGGTATCCAAGCTCCGTCTACGGTCTATAACGCCCGCATTTCCAACCTAGAGTTGGACGGCCAGCGTTGCTACTCCGCGCGCGATCCAAAAACCATGCCTGACTGGACCAGGGAATCATTGGTCGGCCCCGGTCCGGACGGAATACAGCTAGGTGGCGGTGAGCCTCGTCTTGACAACGTCTGGGTCCAGTGCTTTGAGCGTCACGGCATCTACGTCTCGGGTGACTCGACGATCTGGCACACTCCGCCCTCACAGCCTGACTTCTGGCGCTTTGATAGGGTAAGCGTGAATTCAAACCGTGGCGATGGGATCTTTGTGAAGGGTGCCGACTCGAACGCAGGCGTCGGTACCATGATTGATGCACGAGCAAATGGTCTGTTCGGTGTACAGGACAACGCTCAGCTAGGGAATACATGGATCGGTATCGGCACCCATACTAACCACAACGACTGCTGCGTGAGCGGCGCCGCTTCCAGTCTCTCAAGCATTCTGGGCAGAGCAGGCACGGTAACGGTGGTGACGACGAGCCCGGTCGTTGGCCTTGTGCCAGACGGCTGGGTCACGATCGCCGGCACGGCAAACTACGACGGAACGTTCAAGATTAGCGGCTTTACCGACGCCAGCCACTTCCAGTTTGACAAGCTTGGCGACTTTGATCGTGAGACCGAAGGGGCAGCGGCAAGAAGTTCCACGGCGTCCATCTATGGCGTCTGGGACGCTGCTGGCGCATATGGTGGCTGCATCGGTGGGAGCGGTCAATACACGACCTTCATCCAGCCCTATGTCGAGGCTAATCAGGGCGTGGGAGCTCGCTGCATCCGCACAGGTTCCAATGTGATCATCTACGGTTCAAATGCCGGCGTGGAGACTTACGGAGCCAACCATGCGTCGAGCCCGTCTCAGTTCCTGTCGACCCCCTACGGCCCAAAGCTGTTTACCAATCAGGGTTTCAGCATCCGTCGCCCCTACGACGGAATACTACTGCTGGACTTGCAGGCAGGCACAACCGCGAACCAACCCGAGAGCATACGATTTCTCGGGTACGATGGTGCAGAGCGCTACCACATTCGGGCGGACTCCGGCTCTTTCTCCTTCTACGACGCTCACGACAGAAGTAACTTCATCTACAAGAATCAGGGCGGAAGCCTCGTCCTTCGCGGGACGAATGCTGCCGGCGACGTTGAATTCAACCGTGGCTCGGGACACAACGTCAACTTCTACGGCGGCAGCACGAAGCTAGTCGCCAGCGTGGACAGCAGTGGCAAAGGTATCTTCGATGGTGGGATACAGACACCCGCATTGTCCGGCATCTCCAATACGGCGGTAGTCAAGAATTTGAACGCCGAGTTGCTCGATGGCAGGCATGCCAGTGACTTCCTGGTTTTGGGCACAGGGGCCCGGCCCGCCTGTGACGCCAGCCACCACTTCCAGTTCTGGACCGTAGCCGGCGGGCACGGAGTGAAGGACACCGTGGAGGTCTGCGCCAAGGACGAGAGAGACAGCTACGCCTGGCAGATTCTGTACTGAGCTTGGAAACGTCTCGTTTTCTGCAGCCCGACCCGATAGTGACACCAGACATCCCTAGCGCTTCCGGAGACCGATTGCGCACCAGAAGATGGTGTCGCTGAACTGGATCTGCTCCAGCCCCGCGGCGCGCATCATGGCCTCGATCTGGAGGCGGGTGAAACGCTTCTCCAGCCGCGTGCCAAAGCGGTCGAGAGCGTCGTTTCGCATCTCGTAGAAGCTGCGCTGGCGGTAGGCGGTGAGCGGCCAGTTGTCCACGTTGTGCCCGCGGCGCTCGCGCCAGGCCGCCAGGCGCGCCAGCGGGAAGTAGATCAGGGCGGCGGCGACCTCGGCGAACGCGCTCTTGAACCAGTGCGGGGAACGAGAGATGACGCGCCGCACCAAGTCCGAGGCTCTCCACACAGTGCGAAACCACCACGGCCGATTGTCGAAAGCGTAATAGAGGTAGAGCAGGAAGGGAGCGCCGGGCTTGAGCTTGCGCACGCAATCGACGAGGCCCTGCTGGGTGTCGGGGAGGTGGTGCAGCACGCCCAGGCTGTAGCCGAAGTCGGCGGCGGCGTCGGGCAGGGGAATGGCGTCCACGCCGGCGCGGTGGAAGCGGCAGTTGGGAAAGGCGGCCAGGTTCTGGCGCGCCACCTCCAGGGCCTCGCTGGGATCGATGCAGTGCAACTCGCCCACCCGCGGCGCCACGAAGCGCGCCCAGCGGCCCGAGCCGCAGCCCAAGTCGAAGCCCACTGCTCCGGCCGGGAGCGTCTGCCAGGGAAAGATGCAGGAGTATTCCTCGAAGAGCCGCCGCAGTTCCTCCTCGGGGAGCTTGGACTGGTCGAACTTCTGCCATTCCCGGCCGAAGGATTCGACCACCGCCGGGTCCAGGTTTCGCGCTTCCATCGCGGCCATCCTAGCAGATACCAGCCCGGTCCAGTCTTCTTGGCTCAGCCAAAGGTTGTGTAATGAATGACTTGGAAAGGACCTGGATAGCTACTCTTGACCCCGGCTCGCAGGTCGATATAATTCGGTCCCACAGTGCTTGCCCAGAGGTCCCCAAGTGGTAATGAACAGCTGCCGCGTCCCTCCTAACGAAAGCGACCCTCTAACTAGGGTAGCGGACCCAGTTTTTATCCGCGGGAGTCATCGATGTCGGACAAGCGATTTGCACAGTTCGCGCGTTTGTGGGTCATGCTGCTGTTCGCTGCGGCCCCCTTGCTTCCAACCGTAGTCTGCGCCCAGAACCAGCCCCAGCGAGCTCATGAGGGCATGCCGATCGACTGGACGAGCCACCACCTGCTCTTTACGGCGCCCTCTTCCGACGAGGCGGCAGCGAGGAACGCGGCGGCGGCCGGAGATCCACGTGCTCGGTACAGCTCGCAGGTGCACGGCTTCTCCTTGACAGCAAGGAACGCGAGGTATGGGCACACCCATCGCCGGCGCAGAGGCAAGGCAAAGAGCCAGGTCGACTGGAGCGTCTCGCTGGGCACAGGCAATGTGGCTCCGGCGATGTCTCCTGCTAAGTTCACTTTTGATATCAACGCCACGCCGAGCTGTACCAACGACTATGTGGTCTTCGCGCTGAACGTTCCCGGCACACCCGGCGGCCAGGCCAACGTGGTCGGAATCAACAACCTGTACAGCGGCTCTGGAACCAGTTTGTGTGGAGCCTCGCCCACCATCTTGTTCAGCTACGCCATCAACAGGGTAGCAGGGAGCATCCTGACTTCTCCCATCTTGTCGTTGGACGGAACCAAGGTCGCGTTCGTGGAGAGCACAACCACGGCCGCGGTCTTGCATGTGCTCACCTGGCACGCGGGCGAAGGAACTTCGGCGACAAGTTCGGTGGCACCCACGAATTCCTGCAACCTCGATCTGGGGCCATGCTCGACGTGCCCTTCCAACGCTTCCTGCGATGCCAGTCTGACCATCAACCCGACGATCGGGAGCACCCTGTCCTCGCCGTTCGTTGACTATCACGCTGACTTTCTCTACGTGGGAACAGACGACGGCACGCTGTACAAGATCACAGGCATCTTCTATGGGACACCAACCCTGGCCGCGAGTCCGTGGCCGGTCTTGGTTTCCGCGGGTGTACTGACCAGCCCCGTGGTCAGGTTCGGTGGCTTCGGCAACCAGACCGAAGAGGCCATCTACCTCGGGGATGACACCGGCAACCTGTTCATGGTGGACCCTAGTCTCGGTACGGTGTCCTCTACCTCTACCCCGGTAGGC
>Ga0335085_10009389_pt1 | contig 14766 bp, 13 predicted proteins | sample Lox_Sample_45_FD_206712 | JGI IMG/M metagenome (GOLD analysis project Ga0335085, IMG submission 206712) | Soil microbial communities from Loxahatchee National Wildlife Refuge, Florida, United States - Lox_Sample_4.5 | ecosystem: Environmental > Terrestrial > Soil > Wetlands | place: USA... | reverse complement strand
AGGTCGCTGCCGAGCCGTCGTTCGCCACGTGGCCGGCCGTCTTCCGGGTGCCGCTGTCCCAGCCGGACTTCCTGCTCGGGGTCATCTTCGTGCTGTTCATCCTGTTCGCGCCTGGCGGTCTCAGCGGCCTGGCCGGCCGGGTCGCGGTGCGTGCCGCCACGACCAGGCCGGGGCATCCCTCAGGACATCCGCTGACCGAGCATGGAAGGGGACCCGTTGACTAAGCCGGACAGCCCGCAGCCAGCCGAACCCGGCAGCCCGGGGGGTACGGACGGCCGGGCACTCGGTGAGAAGGGCGCGCGCACCAGGCGGCGGCTGCTCGAGGCGGCCGAGCAGGTCTTCGCGGATCTCGGCTACCACGACGCGTCCATTGTCAAGATCACCGAGGCCGCCGGGGTCTCGCAGGGCACCTTCTACCTGTACTTCGGCGGCAAGCAGGAGATCTTCGACGTACTCGTCGAGGACCTGAACACCCGGCTGCGGCACGCGATGTCGGACGCCTCGGCCAAGGGCAACTCGAGGATCGAGGCGGAACGGCTCGGTTTCGATGCCTTCTTCCGGTTCACCGCGGAACACCCGGCGCTGTACCGGGTGATCAGGCAGGCCGAGTTCGCGTCGCCGCGGATGCTCCGGCTGCACTACGAGCGGCTCGCCGAGGGCTACGTGACCGGCCTGCGCAGCGCCAGCGACGAGGGCGAGATCAGCATCGGCGATCCGGTGGTGACCGCGTGGGCACTGATGGCGGTCGGCGAGATGATCGGGATGCGCTGGATCCTGTGGGGCGACACGCGGCAGGTGCCGCCCGAGGTGTTCCACGAGGCGATGGGCGTGGTGGCCCGGGTACTCGGCGTTCCCGCCCCACCGGAGGACCCGGACGCCGCGGCCGGCCCTTCGGAGCCGGGCGACGACCGTGGCTGAGCCGTCCGCCGGCATCGCGGGCATCGCCTCGTATCTCCCGGATAAGCAGGTCAGCGCGGCCGAGCTTGGCGCGGCGAGCGGGATACCCGAGGACGTGTTCGTGGCGCGCTTCGGGCTGCACGCCAAGCACATCGCGGCGGACGGCCAGCACGTGACCGATCTGGCCCGCGAGGCCGCGTCCCGGCTGCTCGCCGAGCTCGGCACCGACCCGGCGGACATCGACGCCGTCGTCTACTTCGGCTCCACCTGGAAGAACTACCCGGTGTGGCAGGCGGCCCCGCGGATCGCCCACGAGCTCGGCTGCGACCGGGCGTTCGCGCTCGAGCTCGACTACACCTCCTGCGGTTCACCGGTCGCGCTGCGGGTGGCGAAGGCGCTCGCGGTCACCGACCCGCGGGTTCGCCGGGTGCTGCTCGTCGGTGCCAGCTGCGAGTCGCGTCTGGTGGACTACGCCAACCGCCGCGCCCGCTTCATGTTCAGCTTCGGCGACGGGGCGGTGGCGGCGCTGCTGGTCCGTGGCCATCCGGTCAACCCGGTACTCGAAACCTCGATGGTCACCGACGGCTCGCTCAGCCTGCACGTCAAGGTGCCAGCGGGCGGGTCTGCCCGGCCGGCCTCGGCGGCGACCGTTGCGCGCCGCGAGCACCTGCTCGACGTGGCGGACCTGGACGGGATGCGGCGCAGGCTGGGCGAGGTCAGCCTGGAGAACTTCCTGCGGGTCGCGACCGAGGCGGCTAAGCAGTCTGACCTGAGCCTGAGCGACGTGTCTTTCGTCGTCCCGATCCATATGAAACGGTCGATGCAGGACAAGCTTCTTGAGAGGCTTGGGCTCGATGAGGAGCGGACCGTCTACCTGGAGGACACCGGTCACATGAGCGGCGTGGACAACTTGCTGGGGCTGGACCGGCTGCACCGGGCGGGCCGTCTGCACGACGGCGACGCCGTTCTTCTGCTCGCGGCGGGCGTCGGGTACACCTGGGCGGCGACCGTGCTGCGCTGGGGAGCGGCGTCATGACGGCCGCCGAGCTGAGCCTGGCCCGCTGGCTGCCTGAACGGGCGGCGCTCACCCCGGACCGGACGGCGATCGACTTCGGCGGCGGCCGGATCAGCTACGCGCAGCTGGCGGGAGACGCCGCCCGCTGGGCCGCGTCGTTCGCCGCGGCGGGCCTGCGGCCGGGGGACCGGGTCGCCTCCCTGACCCGCAACTGCCCGCAGCAGGTCGCGGTGTTCTTCGCCTGCGCGATGTCCGGGCTGGTCCTGGTGCCGCTGAACTGGCGGCTGACCGCGCCCGAGCTGGCCTATCAGCTCGGCGACGCGGAGCCCGCGCTGCTGCTGACGGAGCCGGAGCTGGCCGAACTCGGGACCCGGGCGAGTGAGCTCGCGGCGTTCGACAATGCGACCGCGAGAATGGCCTCGCTGACCGACCCGCCCGCCGTGCTCGACGCGGGCAATCTCCCGCCCGAGGCGGATGCCGTAACCGGCGATGACCCGCTGCTGATCCTGTACACCTCGGGCACCACCGGCCGCCCCAAGGGCGCGGTGCTCACCCACGCTAACTGCTTCTGGACGAACGTCAGCCTGGACAGGACCGCCGAGGTGAACGGCGGCGACGTGGTCCTGCAGGTGCTGCCGCAGTGCCATGTCGGCGGGTGGAACGTCCAGCCGCTGCTCGCGTGGTGGAAGGGTGCCACGGTCATACTCGAGCAGGCCTTCGACGCCGAGCGCGTGCTCGCGCTCATCGAGCGGGAGAAGGTCACCACGATGATGGGCGTGCCGACGAACTACCTGATGCTCGCGGAGCAGCCAGGGTTCGCGACCGCGGACCTGTCCAGCCTGCGCCAGGTGATCGTCGGCGGTGCCCCGATGCCGCGCCCGTTGCTCGACGTCTGGCTTTCCCGCGGCGTGACCGTCCTGCAGGGATACGGCCTCACCGAGGCCGCGCCCAACGTGCTGTGCGTCCCCGCCGAGTACGCGACTGCGAAGACCGGCTCGGCCGGCCGTCCCTACCTGCACGTCCGGGTGGCGCTCCGCGACCTCGTTGGCGGGGGCCTTGTCGAGGGCGCGGGCACCGGTGAACTGCTCGTCGCGGGCCCGAACGTCTTCGCAGGCTACTGGCGCAATCCGCAGGCCACGAAGGGCGCGCTCGACGGCGGCTGGCTGGCGACAGGCGATGTCGCGGAGCGCGACGCCGACGGCTTCTACTGGATTCGCGGCCGCAGTAAGGACATGTACATCTCCGGTGGCGAGAACGTGTATCCAGCCGAGGTGGAAGAGGTACTCGTCGGCCACGAGTCAGTCACCGAGGCGGCCGTTGTCGGCGTGCCCGACCCGCGCTGGGGAGAGACGGGCTTCGCATTCGTGGTGCTGCGTCCCGGCTGCGACGTTGCTTCGGCCGGCCTTGCCGCCCACTGCCGTGACCGGCTGGCCAGGTACAAGGTGCCCGCGCACTTCCGGTTCGTTACTGAACTGCCGAAACTGACCAGCGGAAAGCTGGACAAGGTGTCGCTGCGCGAGCAACTCGGCAAGAGCCCTTCATAGCCGCTCAATGTGAGCGGCGGACATAGTTCGCGGCCAGTTGATATGCGCGCCCTGCATATCGCCGGGTGGCGGGATCCGTGAGACTACGGTCCGGCAGGTACTCCGCTGGACGGCAAGGTAGTCAGGGGACGGCACTATGGACAAGGTAATGACCGCGGCTCAGGCAGTGGCCGACATACCGTGCGGCGCGACCATCGCCGTCGGCGGGTTCGGTTTGTGCGGGATCCCCTCGACGCTGATCGCCGCGCTTCTCGCAACGGGTTCGGCGGATCTGCGCGTGGTGTCAAACAACTGCGGCGTGGACGGCTGGGGCCTCGGCCTGCTGCTGGAGTCCGGCCAGATCTCCCGGATGACCAGCAGCTACGTCGGGGAGAACAAGGAGTTCGCCCGACGGTACCTGAGCGGGGAGCTTGAGGTCGAGCTCAGTCCGCAGGGCACGCTTGCCGAGCGGCTGCGGGCGGGCGGCGCGGGCATTCCCGCGTTCTACACCGCGGCCGGCGTGGGCACCCAGGTGGCCGACGGCGGCCTGCCCTGGCGCTACCACCAGGGCGGCGCGGTGGCCGTGGCCTCCCCGCCGAAGGAGGCGCGCATGTTCAACGGCCGCCAGTACATACTCGAAGAGGGCATCGCCACCGATTTCGCCCTGGTGCGCGCGGCGGTGGCGGACCGGCACGGCAACGCCGTGTTCAACGGTTCCGCGATGAACTTCAACCCGCTGGCCGCGATGTCCGGACGCGTCTGCGTGCTCGAGGCCGAGCGCATCGTCGAGCCCGGTGAGATACCGCCGGGCCAGGTGCAGTTGCCTGGTGTGCATGTGCACCGGGTGGTCGAGGCGACGGTGACGGAGAAACGGATCGAGCGGCGCACCGTGCGCCTGCGCGGGGAAGAGGGAATCTGACGATGGCGCTCGACCGCGAGCAGATGGCCGCGCGTGCGGCCAGGGAACTGAGCGACGGCCAGTACGTGAACCTGGGCATCGGCTTGCCCACGCTCATCCCCAACCACATGCCGGGCGGGGTACACGTGGTGCTCCAGTCGGAGAACGGGATCCTCGGCACCGGCCCCTACCCGTACGCGGACGAGGAGGACCCGGACTTTATCAACGCGGGCAAGGAGACGGTCACGCTGCTGCCCGGCGCCGCGCTGTTCGACTCGGCCGCGTCCTTCGCCATGATCAGGGGCGGGAAGATTGACGTGGCCGTGCTCGGCGCGATGCAGGTCTCCCAGGAGGGCGACCTGGCCAACTGGATGATCCCCGGCAAGATGGTCAAGGGCATGGGTGGCGCGATGGACCTGGTCCATGGCGTCAAACGGGTCATCGTGCTGATGGAGCACGTGACCAAGGATCGCGAGCCCAAGATCCTCGAGACCTGCTCGCTGCCGCTGACCGGTAAGCGCGTGGTGGACCGTATCATCACTGACCTCGCCGTCATCGACGTCGAGCCCGCGGGGCTAGTGTTGCGCGAACTCGCCCCCGGCGTCACGGCGGAGGAAGTCGCGAAGGCCACCGCGGCCCCGCTCACATTCTGATCATCGCCTGAGCGCTGGTGACGCGCCTGGAACGGTCGCGTCACCAGCGTCTTAAGCATGCGCTCTGGTGTAGCCGCGCAGCTCTGTCAGCAACTGCTGACGATGACGTAATAGCCGGCCGAGGTTTCCTCGAGGCTGGTGGTCACGAACGTGTTCCACAGGCCCATGTTCTGATTCGAGCCATTCGCGTACGCATAGCCGCCAGACTGGTGGGCGCGGCCCGCGACGGTCTGGGCGTAGTTGCTGGCCGTGTAGCAACTCGTGGCGTACGTACTCGACGGACTGGCCGTGGGCGAGGCTGTGGTCTGCGTCGGCGAAGGACTCGGGCTGGCGGACGCCGAGCTAGTGGGACTCGCGGATGCCGATCCGGTGGGGCTGGCGGACGGCGAGGCGGTGCTGGTACCCGAACTGTTGTTCAGGCCCCAGAAGGTGGCGGTGTAGTAAGTGGAGCAGATGTAGTTGAGGAAGTACGCGCCGGTCGCGCCGCACTGGTTTGCCGCGCTGCCGGGGTTGACGGCTAGGCCGTGGCCCATGCCGGAGATCGCGAAGGTTTCGACCACGGGCTGTCCTGCGGCGTTGTCGTAGTCCTTCTCGGTGGTGCCGCCGGTCAGGGATTCGGTCGAGGAGGCGGTCTGGGAGACGCCCTGCACCCCGGTCCACTGGTCCATCAGCTCGGTGGAGTTGGCGGTTGAGACGGTGTAGTCGGAGGTGCCCTGCCAGATCTGCACCGTGGGCCACGTGCCCGTGTAGCCGGGGTCGGAGTTCGTCGCCAGCGCCGCCCATTGCGCGACGGAATTATTCACGGTGCTGTCCATGCAGGTGTAAGCAGCCGTCTGGGAGGTGGCGCACTGGGCGGGAAGACCGGAGTCGATGGCACCGGAGGCGAACACATCCGGGTAGTCGGCAAGCATGTCCGCGGTCATCCCGCCGCCAGCGGACAGCCCGGTGATGAAGATTCGCTTGGCGTTGACCGAGTAGTGCGCCTCCATGTAGTCCACCATCTGCATGATCGACTCGGCCTCGCCATTCCCGCGAGAGTCGTCGGACGGGGTGAACCAGTCGAAGCACTCTTCGCTGTTGTTAGACGAGGTCTGCTGCGGGAACACGACGTCGAAGCCCCACTGGTCCGCGTACTGCGGCCAGCCGGAGTCGTTGTAGTAGTCGGTCGCCGTCTGGGTGCACCCGTGCAACGCGACCACCAGCGGCGCGTTGCCGCCGGCGGAGGTGGGCACGTAGTCGTACATCTGGATGCTGCCCGGGTTGGACCCGAACGAGGACACCGCAGTGAGCGTGGAGGTGTTCGCCTGGGCGTGGGTCGCGGTGGTCAACGCGTACACGATCAGGCTGAGCGCCGCGGCGACAGCGCAGACCGCCGTCGCGGCCCACGGGGCCTTCGTGCGGCTACTTGGTGGTTGTACGGGCCTGCCGGGGGATTCGTCGGTCACGGACTCTGCCTCTCCATCGAGGTGGATGCGGCTGCCGGCCTGCGCGGTTGGACGTCTCCGCGCACCTCATCCGCCGCATTTTCGGCAAAAGTAAATGACCGTTCAGTCACGGTCGATGGGGTCACCGGACACATCAGCGGCTAGCGCTGTGTCGGTGTCCGCCACGGCAGTGCCTCCGACCGGCGATCGCGTAACGGGGCCGCGGCCGCGCTCTGGCGCGGCGGGCTAGCGCAGTGCGTGCAGGCGGATGGCGAGTTGCAGTTCCAGGGCACGGTCGGGTGCGCTCCAGTCCGCCCCGAGGAGCTTGCCGACGCGTTCCAGACGCTGCGTGACGGTGTTGACGTGCACATGCAGCTGGTCCTTGGCGCGCACGAGGTTCCCGCCGCACGCGAAGTACACCTCAAGCGTACGCAGCAGCTCCGTCGATCGCCGCGCATCGTAGTTGAGCACCGGGCCAAGGTTCGCCTCGATGAATTCCGCCACGCTGCCGCCGCCGAGCAGCAGCCCGACGAAACCCAGGTCGCGCATGGTCGCGACGTCGCCGATCCGGCCGAGCGCGAGCAGGGCCGCCAGCGCGCGTGCGGCGTCCTGGAACAGGGCCGCCGCCGCCAGCGCCCCGGTACCCGGGCCGGCCGCACCCGCGGTCACGGGGTGCTGGATCGCCGCGTGCAGGTAGTGAACCACGTCACGCGCGGTTTTGGCCGCATTGGTGCCCGGCAGCAGCAGCACCACCGTGCCCGAGCGCTCCCCGGCAAGGCCCTGCCGGGTCGCCGCCAGGTGCGCCGCGGCTGACAGGAGGCGGCGGCGGTCGCAGTCGCCCGCATTCACCACGACGATCACGTACCCGGCACCGAGATCGGCGTTCAGCCGCCGGGCGCGCTCGCACAGCCCTTCCGCGTTCGGTTCGGCCCGGGAGGCCGCCTCGAGCAGGTCGGTGAGCAGTTCGCCGCGCACCTTGTACTCCGCCTCGCGCACGGAGCGCTCGGTGAGCAGCCGCATCGCCGTGACCATCACCGCGCGCTCCAGGATGCGCTGATCGGCAGGGTCAAGCTCCGCCTTCGGCCGCACGGTGAGGGTGCCAAGGCGCTCGCCGCCGGCTTGCACGGCGGCGACCCACACGCCATTGGCGTACACCGCCTTGCCGGTGCGCTCGGACTCGGTAACGGCCGCCTGCATGCGGCTATGCGGCTCCGCTCCCGCCCCGTGCAGCCGTCCTTGCTCGTCGATCAGCATCACCTGGCCGCCGAGCAGCTCGCCGACCGAGGACGCCAGCTCGGCCAGGCCGGCACCGCGCAGCAGCAGCCCGGTGAGCGCCTCGTGCGCCTCGGCCGCGCGCTCCACCGCCGCGCTGTGCAGCTGCACAAGCCGATTGGCCTCGGCCAGCTCCGCGAGTGCGGCCCTGGTCTCGGCGAGCTGGTTGGCCGACTCGATAGCGATGCCCGCGTGGGTGGCGAGAGACGACAGGAGGGCTACCTCTTCCCTGGTGAAGGGGCGCACCTTCCGGGAGGAGGCGAAGAGAACCCCGATGACCTTCGCGTTGACAAGCAGCGGCACGCCGAGTATCGCGACCAGCCCCTCGTCGATGACCGCGCTGTCGATCGCCCGGGTGTGCCGGAACCGCTCGTCGTGGTGGTAGTCCGCGGTGGCATACGGGCATGCGGTCTGGGCCACGAGGCCGCCCAGGCCCTCGCCCATGCTCAGGCGCACACGCTGGAACTCCGCCGAGACGGACCCGTCCGTGACCCGCATGAAGGTGTCGCCGGACTCCTCGTCTTGCAGGGTCAGGTACGCGATGTCGGTGCCAAGCAGCTTGCGTGCCCGCACCACGATCGCGCGCAGCACGTCGTCGAGCTCGCGCAGCGCGGCCAGATCGCCCGCCGTCTCGAACAGCGCCGCCAGTTCGTTCTCCCGCCGCCGACGCTCGCGCAGCGTCGCCCGCACGCTGATCGCCAGCGTGCGTGCCCGCTCCAGCCGTGCTAGCTGCTCGTTCGACGCGCCGGCCTGGCGGGCGCGGCGCAGCGGCTCGTCGTAGTCGGCCGTTGGAGCGTTGCGGGCGAGCAGTGAAAGGTAGACGGTCTCAGCAGTTTCCTGGTCCATGGCTACCTCACACGTTGCCGTTCGATCATTGTGCCGTCCAGCCGCCATCCATGACGAACGACGCCCCGCTGACCATCGCGGCGGCCGGCGAGCACAGGAAGCGGACAAGCGCGGCCACCTGGTCCGGCTCTATTAGCTGCTTGATCGCGCAGTGCGCAAGCAGTACCTGCTCGACGACCTGCCGCTCTTCCATACCGTGGGCGGCGGCCTGGTCGGCCATCTGCTTCTCTACCAGAGGGGTGCGCACGTAGCCGGGGTTGACGCAGTTCGAGGTGACCCCGTACGGGCCGCCTTCGACGGCCGCGACCTTCGACAGGCCCTCGAGCGCGTGCTTCGCGGTGACGTAACCCGCCTTGTAGGCGGAGGCTCGCAGCCCGTGGACCGAGGAGATGTTCACGATCCGGCCCCAGCACTGTGCGTACATGTGCGGCAGCGCGGCACGAATGAGGTGGAAGGGCCCTTCGACCATCACCGCGAGCATCTGATGGAAGACGTCGGCGGGAAACTCCTCGAGGGGGCGCACCAGCTGGAACCCGGCGTTGTTCACCAGGATGTCCGCGTCTTCTGCGAAGGCCGCGGCGACCGTGAAGTCCGTGATGTCGACGGGACACGCCGCGCCGCCCACGGCCTCCGCCACTCGGTGCGCCCCCTCGGCATCAAGGTCGACCACCCTCACCTTCGCACCCGCTTCGGCGAGCGCCTGCGCGCACGCCTTCCCTATGCCGCTGGCCGCGCCGGTTACCACCGCTGTGCGGCCCTGCAGGCCGGTGCCGTCGCCCGCCCGATCATCGATCGTCATCATGGCCGCGACCATACGGCGTTACGCGGCACACCCGGATATGACCAGGCCACATAGCCACAGCGATGTTCATGTGGCTACCCCTCACACGGCGACGGCGCGATCGCGTGCCGACGGCCGCGATACCGCTCTATTGTCCGTGCCCACGCGGGCGCTGCTGCTGCTTTTCACAACATATGTGCTGGTCAGTGACGCGAATGTGCTTGTTCGGGCCATTGCGATGCGCCTCATTGTGTGCAGCGCCCCCATGAGCGGATCGCGCGGTCCGTTTTAGCGTTTCGCCTACCACGGATGAAACGAGGCTTCAATGGTGAAGAAGAGCAAATGGATCGGGATGGCGGCGGTCATCGCGCTGTGCGGCGCGGCCACCGCCTGTGCGAGTTCCGCGGCGGGTGCCGGGTCCTCGGGCGGCGGCGGGGGCTCGGTCACGATCGGGGAATCCACCACGCTCAGCGGCTCGATCGCCTCCCTCGGGCAGACGGGACTGCAAGGCGTCAAGCTCGCTGTCGCTGACATCAACGCCGCGGGCGGTCTCCTGGGCAAGCAGGTCAAGGTGGTGAGCGCGGACGACGCCGTCACCCCGGCCACCGGCGTGTCCAACGTGCGCACCATGCTTGATGCCGACCACGCCGTGGCGATCTTCGGTCCGGTGGCCAGTTCGGTCGCCGCTGCCGAGGAACAGGTCACCAACGCACAGCGCATTCCGATTTTCTTCCACACTTCCAACGACATCGGCCTGACCACGGCGACATACAGCAAGTACGTCTTCCAGGACGTGCCGAATACGGTCATGGAGCCGCGTGCCGCCGCCGACTACCTCGCACAGCAGCTCAAGGGCAAGCGGGTGACCATCGCCACCTTCGCACCGAACTATAGCTTCGGCCAGGACACCGTCGCCGGTTTCATTGCGGCGCTGAAGGCGGAGAAGGTGAACTACACGCTGGTCAAGCAGGAGTTCCCGCCGCTCGGCGCCACCGACATCAGCTCCTACCTCGCCGCGATCGAGGCCGCGCGACCGCAGTACGTGTTCAACGCGCAGTTCGGCGGAGACCTGGTCGCGTTCACCAAGCAGGCCGAGAGCTACGGGCTGTTCGCCGAGACCAAGGTGATCGCCATGTACGACTACTCGGTGCTGCAATCGCTCGGATCCGCGGCCCCGGCGGGTGCGATCGGCTTCGACCGCGCACCGTACTGGACCTACGACACGTCGACGATGCGCGACTTCGTGACCAAGTTCCGCGCCAAGTACGGGGACGCGCCGAGCGAGTGGGCCATCCTCGGTTACGCGGCGGTCCAGCAGTGGGCCTGGGCGGTGCACAAGGCCGGCTCGTTCTCCGGCGATGCGGTGTCCGCTGCTCTGTCCGGCGCCTCGGTGCCGACCATCCTCGGTGACCAGCAGGTCCGCTCCTGCGACCACCAGACGGAACTGCCCGAGTACGTCGGCGCGGTCTCGGCGCAGCCCGGCTCCGCCGCCGACCCCACGCACCTGTGGACCACGACAGCCTTCGAGGCACAGTTCAGCCAGATCGATTACTCCTGCGCCCAAATGCAGGCCCTGCAGAAGTAACCCCGAGCCCCGGCCCGACACGCCACGGCGTCGGGCCGGGTCAGCTGAGCAGCGGAGCTAAACAGCAGAACATGGACACCTTCGTAACAGAAACCGTCAGCATCCTCACCAACACGGCCATGCTGTTCGTCGTCTCGGCCGGACTCACCCTCGTGTTCGGCGCGCTGCGGCTGATCAACATGGCCCACGGCAGCCTCTTCATGATCGGGGCGCTCATCGCCGCCTCGCTCGCGTCCGCCCTCGGTGGCGCCTGGGGTTTTTCCGTCGCGGTGCTCGCCGCGACGGCTGGCGCCGCCGCACTCGGCGCGGGCGTGGAGGTGAGCCTCTTGCGGCGGCTGCACCAACGCGAGCCGCTGGCGCAGCTACTCGCCACCTTCGCGCTTGTGCTCGTCTTCGCCGACCTGGCCCAGCGGGTCTGGGGCAGTTCCGATCGCAGCGTGACCGCCCCGGTCGCTGGCCGCTTCCACCTGGCGGGCGCCACGGTGCCCGAATACAACCTCATCGTCATCGGCATCGCCGGACTCGTCGCCCTCGGGCTGTGGCTGCTGCTGGCGTGCACCGCCACCGGCTGGCGGGTGCGCGCGGCCGTCGAGGATCCCGAGAGCCTCGCGGTCGGCGGTACCAACCTGCCGCTGCTGCGCACCAGCGTCTTCGCGCTCGGGGCGGCCCTGGCCGGGCTGGCCGGCGCGGCGATAGCGCCGCTCGAGTCGGTCGGACCGGGCCTGGACACCCAGATCATCGTCGCCGCGTTCATCGTCACGGTCGCTGGCGGCCTCGGCTCGGTGCTCGGCGCTGCCCTCGGCGCGCTGGTGATCGCGACGGTGGAAAGCCTCGGCACGCTGTGGGTCCCGGCGTACGCCTCCAGCGCCCCTTATCTCGTGATGATCCTTGTGCTCGCCGTGCGCCCCTGGGGCCTGTTCGGCATCCCGGAACGATAACCAGATGAACACGAGTCTAGGGAAGCCGCACATGACAGTGCTTGATGAAACGCACTCGACTCCCGCGCCGGCGCTCGCGGTGCTTGGACGTGCCGTGCGCCGCGGCACCCTGATCCGCGCGGCGAGCGTGCTCGTGGTCCTCGCGGTGCTGGCCGCCGCGCCGTATGTCGTGAACGTCACCGTCGTCTTCACGCTGGAGGAGATCGCGGCGTTCTCGGTCTTCGCGGTGGCGACGAACCTGCTGGTCGGTCAGGCCGGGCTTGTCTCGTTCGGTCAGGGGGTCTTCTTCGGTCTCGGCGCTTACACCGTCACCCTCGGCTGGGAGCATGCGCACTGGAGCTTCTGGACGGGCTTCGCGCTCGCCCCCGTCCTTGGTGCGGCGGCGGCGGTGCCGGTCGGCCTGGTCGCGCTGCGCGCCCGCACGCTGTACTTCGCGCTGATATCCCTCGCCTTCTCCCAGCTGTGCTACCAGCTTGTCGAGCAGAACACCGGCTTCACCGGCGGTGCGAACGGCGTGTTTGCCGCCGTAGTGCCGACCTGGATGGAAAACCCCGTCAACGGATACCTCACCCTGCTGGGCATCGCCGTCGCCGCCCTGGCCGTGCTGCGCTGGATCTACGCGTCGAACTTCGGCATGCTGCTGCGCGCCTCGCGGGAGAACCGCGCCCGGGTACAGGCACTGGGCACCAGCGTCTACCGGCTGCACCTGCTCGCCTTCACCATCTCCGGCGCGTTCTGTGCCCTGGCCGGCGCGATGCTGGTGATCTACAACCAGGGCTCGAACGCGGAGCTGTTCGACTGGACCACCTCGGGCCAGGCCGTGATCACGAGCGTGATCGGCGGCATGTACACCTTCCTCGGCCCGGTCGTCGGGGCGTTCGTCTACCAGTTCGGCCATGACAATCTCGTCAGGTACGTTCCGGACTGGCAGCTCGTGCTCGGCGCCGTCCTGCTGCTGGCCGTGCTGGCACGCCCAGACGGGCTGGCCGGCGCGGTGCGCCTGCACAGGCGACAAGCCGGCAACACCAGTGACGCCGAGCTGAACTCTGCTGCCGAGGGGCCGGGAGCCACCAGTGAGTGAGGCGCTGCTCTGTGTCCGCGGCCTGACCCGGGACTTCGGCGGCTTCCGTGCGGTCGACGGGGTGGACCTCGACGTCGCGCCGGGCGCGATCCACTCAGTGATCGGTCCCAATGGAGCGGGCAAGAGCACGCTCTTCTCCCTGATCACCGGGGAAAGCAGACCGACCTCAGGCAGCGTCCGCTTCGCCGGCCGCGACCTGACCGGCCGTCCGCCGCACCTGGTGACACGGGCCGGCCTCGCCAAGGCGTTCCAGACCACGAGCATCTTCCCGCGTTTGACGGTCGGCGAGTCGGTGTGCGCGGCCCTGCTCGCACGTGACGGGCAGCCACGGCTGCTCGGCTCGCGCGTCAAGGCCCGCACCTACGACGAAGCGGCCGAGATCTGTCACGCACTGGGCCTGGGCGAGCACATAGACCGGCACGGCGCCGTTCTCTCGCACGGCGACCAGCGTGCGCTGGAGATCGCGCTCGCCCTGGCCACCGGGCCACGGCTGCTGCTGCTTGACGAACCCACCGCCGGGATGTCCCCGTTCGAGACCAAGCGGGTGGTCGAGAGAATCACAGCGCTGGCCCGGGAGCGGGAGCTTACCGTCCTGTTCTCCGAACACGACATGGACACTGTCTTCGCGATCTCCGACACGGTCACCGTGATGCACCAGGGGCGCGTGCTCGCCCACGGCCCTGCCGATCAGGTCCGCGGGAACGACGAAGTGATGTCCGTCTACCTGGGAAGCAACCGTGATGCTAGAACTGCATGAGATCGACACGTATTACGGCGCGAGCCACATCCTGCAAGGGCTGTCACTCACCGTGGGCGACGGCGAGGCGGTCGCCCTGCTCGGCCGCAACGGCGCCGGCAAGACCACCACGATGCGCACGGTCACCGGACTGACACCGGCCCGCCACGGCCGCGTAGTGCTCGCAAGCCAGGAGATCACCCACGTCAAGACCCACCGCATCGCGCGCGCCGGAGTCGCCTTCGTTGCCAGCGGCCGCCGTGTGTTCGGCACGCTGACGGTGAGCCAGAACCTGGAGCTCGCCGCCCGTACCCTCGGCCGCCGGCGCATCGCGGTGGATACGGCTGTCGGCCGTCAGCGCTGGGCCGTCGAGGAAGTGCTCGATGTCTTCCCGAAGCTGCGCGAGCTCGCCGACCGGCGCGCCGGATACCTTTCCGGCGGCGAGCAGCAGATGCTCAAGCTCGCCCGCGCCCTCCTGGGCAACCCGCGCCTGCTGCTGCTCGACGAGCCCACCGAGGGCCTGTCCCCGGCCGTGGTCTCAGATCTCGGCCGCTGGCTCGACCGGCTGCGCGAGCGCGGGCTTAGCATCCTGCTCACCGAACAGAACGCGCTGTTCGCCCTCTCCCACGTCGACCGCGGCTACGTAATGCTCAAAGGCCGTATCACTCACCAGGCCGCGGCAGCGGACCTGCGGCAAAGCCAGGCGGTGCGCACCGCGCTCGGGGTCGGATGACCGCGCCCTTCGCCGCGGTCGTGGAGCATTCGCTTCCCGTGAATCACGAGGAGGCATCCATGCCTTATCCCGTAATCCTCAACGGCGCCCGGACCCCGATGGGCAGGCTGCTCGGCTCGCTCCGCGACTTCGCAGCCACCGACCTCGGCGGAGTCGCGATCGCGGCTGCCCTGCAGCGCAGCGGCGTCAGCCCCGACCTAGTGCAGTACGTGATCATGGGACAGGCACTGCAGGCCGGCGCGGGACAGATCCCGGCCCGGCAGGCCGCGGTGAACGGCGGCGTCCCGATGACGGTGCCTGCCCTGACCGTCAACAAGGTCTGCTTGTCGGGACTGGATGCCATCGCCCTCGCGGGCCAGCTGGTCCGGGCGGGAGAGTTCGACA
>Ga0335085_10009388_pt1 | contig 14767 bp, 15 predicted proteins | sample Lox_Sample_45_FD_206712 | JGI IMG/M metagenome (GOLD analysis project Ga0335085, IMG submission 206712) | Soil microbial communities from Loxahatchee National Wildlife Refuge, Florida, United States - Lox_Sample_4.5 | ecosystem: Environmental > Terrestrial > Soil > Wetlands | place: USA... | reverse complement strand
GCCGCTGGGGTGTCGCCCGTGCGGATGCCTACCTCAGGCAGGTGCAGGGCGCTCCCCTGGGCGGCAATCCCGGCGAGGGGGGCGCGAAGGTTGCGCTCGACGTCGAAGGCCAGGGCTTTGAGCGGCGAAACGTAGACAACCCGACATCGCGCCTTTTTTGCTGGCGCGGGAGTGAACATCAGGCGGTCGACGGCCGTCAGAAATGCAGCAAGGGTCTTTCCGGAGCCCGTGGGCGCCAGGAGGAGGGTGGATTCTCCAGCAAGAATCGGGGGCCAGCCGAGGGCCTGGGCGGGGGTGGGGCCAGGGAAGGAGCCCTCGAACCAGCGCCGGACGGGTTCGTGAAAGGAGACCGCTGACCGCAACGAATCCGCTCCCCGGGCATCAAAGCGCCGGCCCGAGAGATGGACCCTGCGTCATAACGACGCGAAACAAAATGCGCAACACCGGCCCGCGTTGTGCATCGAAGGAATGTGTGAGCGGCTGGGTGGTTGCAAGGTCAGATCGGAAGCGGAAGAGGAGCGTTTTGGAGGGGATGAGAGGAAGGAAGGACGATGCCGCGCGACCGCAGTGAATTCGACGACCTGGCGCCGCTGATCAAGCTGATCCGCGCCCATCCGCCGTTCGACCGCGAGACGGAGCTCGTGGTGACGCGGAAGGCCCGGAAAGGCGATCGCCGCGCGCAGGAGAAGCTCGTGGTGCACAACCTGAGCCTCGTCATCTCGGTCGCCCGCAAGTTCATGGGGCGGGGTGTGCGGCTCGAGGACCTGGTGCAGGAGGGCAACTACGGCCTGCTCAAGGCCATCGAGCACTTCGACCCGGAGAAGGGCAACCGCTTCTCGACTTACGCCGTGTGGTGGATCCGCGCCTACATCACCCGCTGCCTGAAGGACGGCCCTTCGGCGGTGCGCCGGACCATGCCGAACGGCGGCCTGCCCCCCCGGGACATCTCCCTGGAGGAGACGCTGGGGACGGACGGAGACAGCGACGCCACGCACCTCGACCGCCTGGCGGACGAGGGGCCGGGCCCGGACGCCCAGCTCTTGCGGGCGGAGCAGAACGAGGACGTGCGGATCGCCTTGGGGCGGGTCCGCAAGCGGATGGGCGAGCTGGCCTGGGACATCTTGAGCGACCGCCTGACCCAGGACGATCCGCGCACGCTGGAGGACCTCGGCAAGCAGTGGGGCCTCTCCCGCGAGCGGGTCCGGCAGGTGGAGAAGAGCACGCGCAACTTCCTCAGCCGCTATCTCTCGGATTTCGACGAAGCGGCCTGACGCAGGGGAAGCGAACGCGACGGAGAAGGGCGCAACTCCCCCAGGGAGTCGCGCCCTTCACGTATCTCCGGGGGACTTTCTTCCTGCCACCCGCGCCGGCGCGGTAGCCTCGCCCCTCCATGCGCAGACTCGTCCTCCTCGCGGCGCTGCTGGCCTGCGCCCACGGACCACGGCCGGTCGAGCCGGAGCGCTGGCGGGAGCTGCAGACGGAGCACTTCGTCCTCCGCACCGACCTGGGCGCCGCGGAGGCCCGCAAGATGGCGGTGGATCTGGAGGAGGTGCGGGCCGCCCTCCTCGTCGCCGGCTGGCACAGCAGCGTGGAGAAGGCCGGGCGCACGCAGGTGATCGCCCTGGCCGACGGGCGCGAGCTGGAGGAGTACGCCCTCAAGGGAATCGAGGGCTTCGTGGCCAGCGACGCCTTCGGCGAGCCCATCATGGTGGTGAACGGCGACCAGGATCCCGAGGAGCAGCGGTTCCTCAAGCACGAGCTGGCGCACGTGATCAGCAACGAGTTCTTGGTGCGCAACCCCCGCTGGGTCGCCGAAGGGGTGGCCTGCTACCTGGAGACCCTGCGCTTCGACCGCCGGTCGGGGAAGGTGGTGGTGGGCGAGCCGGCCAAGGAGCGTGTCGAGTACCTGTCCTACAGGCCGGTGCAGAGTTTCGCCTTGACGATGCGCCTGGGCCGCGAGGCCGAGCGCATGTCGGCCAGCGAGGGATGGGCCTTCGAGACCGGGGCCTGGGCGCTGGTGCACTTCCTGGTGGACGAGCGGGGCAAGGACTTCGACGCCATGCTCGACCGGCTGGCCAAGGGCGAGGACCAGTACTACGCCTTCTCCGCCTCCTTCCCCGATCTCGACGAGGGGGCCCTGCGCGCGGGCGTAGGCGCCTGGCTGAAGGGCGGCAAGGTGCGGATCTTCCTCGTCGACGCTCCCCGCTGGGCCGGCCCGGTGGGGGAGCGGACGATGCCCCGCGCCGAGGTCTACGCCGTGCTCGGCGACCTGATGCGCCTCTCGCCCGGCTACGCCAGCACCCCGGAGCGCGAGCAGCGGGAGCGCTCCCTGCTGGCGCTCGCCCTGGCCGAGGACCCGGGCAATCCGCTGGCCCTGCGGTTGACGGAGAGTGCCGACGCTGGCGCCGCCACCGCCGCCCACCCGGACGACTGGCGCGCCTGGCTGCTCTGGGCCGATCGCCACAACCACGACCTGCCCGCCAGCCGGAAGGCGGCGGATCTGGCGCCGGACAACCCCACCGTGCTCGCCCGCCTGGCGCTGGCGGAGGAGGGCGCGGGGCGGGGAGGCGATGCGCTTCGCCACGCGGCCCGGGCGGTGGAGCTCTCCCCAGGGCGCTCCGACCTGCTGGCGGTGTACGCCACCGTCCTTGCCGCCAACGGCCGCTGCTCGGAGGGGAATGGCTACGCGCAGCGGGCCATCGACGTGCTACCCGACGGCGCGGGCCCGGCCGCGGTGACCGCGCTGACGCAGACCCGGCAGGCCATCGGCGAGCATTGCGCGAAGCTCGCGACCACCCGCACCCGGGAGCGGGTCGTCCTCGGGACGCCCAGGAGCTGCGATCAGGCGGGACCGCGCTTTGGACGGCACGACCGGGTGCGGGGGAAGCTGAGGGCGGAGTTCGTGGTGCGCGCCGACGGCACGGTGGGAGAGGTGACCGTCTCCGGCGATGCCACGCCCGGCGCGCTGCAAGCCATGCGAAAGTACGTGCAGTCGTGCAGGTACGACCCCCCGCAGGGCGATGGGGAGACGACGGAGACCCGGTGGCAGGTCGAATTCAACATCCGCAAGTGATGCTCCTCGCCGGCCTGCTCGCCGCCTGCGCCCACGCTCCCAAGGAGCAGGAGGTGGCGGCGGTGGAGACGGTGCATAGGCGCGCGGAGGTGGGCGAGGACCAGGTCCCGCCGGTGCGCAAGGGCTGCCGGGGCAAGGGGCCGCGCATCCCGGAGGGGGAAACGGTCACCGGGGTGGTGCAGGCCAACTACCTGATCGGCGCGGACGGCAAGGTCACCGACGTCAAGGTCACGGGCAAGGGATCGGCGCTGGCGCTCAAGGCCATCCAGCGCTTCATCGCCAGCTGCACCTACACGCCGGCCCTGCGGGAAGGGAAGCCGGTGGCGGTGCGCTGGCGCGGGGAGCTGGACTTCACCAGGGCTCCCGCGAGCCGATGAAGTTGTAGGGATATCCCCAGGCCGGGCGGCTGATCTCCTCCAGCTCCTTCTGCTCCTCGGCGCCCAGGCGGACGGAGAGGGCGCGCAGGTTGTCCTGCAGCTGCTGCAGCGTCCGCGCCCCCACGATCACGCTGCTCACCTCCGGGCGGGCGAGGAGCCAGGCGAGGGCCACCGCCGCGGGCGTGGTGTCGTGCCGCTGGGCCATGGCGATCACCGCCTCCAGCGTGCGCCAGCCCTGCTCGGTAGCGGTCATCGCCCAGGAGTCCTTCCAGGCCGCCAGGCGCGTCCCTTCGGGAGGGGGCTGGCCCTTGCGGAACTTGCCGGAGAGGAAGCCGCGCGCCAGCGGGCTCCAGACCAGCAGGCCCAGCCCGAAGGCGCGGGCCGCGGGGACCAGCTCGCGCTCGGCGTCGCGAGCCACCAGGTTCCACTGCAGCTGGATGCCCTCGAAGCGGCAGAGCCCGCGCCGGTCGGCCGCCCAGAGCGACTCCGCCAGCCGGTAGCCGGTGTAGTTGGAGCACCCCACGTAGCGCACCTTGCCGGAGCGGACCAGGTCGTCCAGCGCCCGCAGGGTCTCCTCGATGGGCACGGAGCCGTCCTGCATGTGCACCTGGTAGAGGTCGATCACGTCCGTCTGCAGGCGGCGCAGGGACTGCTCGCAGTTCCAGAGGATGCTCTGGCGGGAGAGCCCGGACTGGCTGGGGTGCATGGGGGAGGTGCCGCCCAGGGTGGGGAAGCGGCACTTGGTGGCCAGGGTGATCGACTGGCGCTTGCCCTTCATCCACTGGCCCAGGAGCTCCTCGCTGCGCCCTTCGGCATAGCCGTTGGCGGTGTCCACGGTGTCGATGCCCGCGTCCAGGGCGGCGTCGAACACCCGCCGGGCTTCGGCGTCGTCCGAGTGCACGCCCTTCATGAATCCGCGGGCCTCGCCGAAAGTCATGGCCCCGAGGCTCAAGGCCGAGATCTGGAGTCCGCTCCGCCCGTACTTGCGATGCTCCATGGCTACCTCCGTCCGCCCAAGCGGCACGGTACACTTTTTGGTATGGAGCGTTCGATGCCCGGGGCCGGGGAAGCGCTTCCGCCGCTGGACGACCAGGCGACGCTCGCGGCCGAGCGCCGGCTGGCGGAGGTGGCCCAGCGCTTCGAGGCCGGCCTGCGCGACCGGGTCACCCTGCTCTTGCTGGCAGCGGCGGAGGCCATCGTCAAGCTGGCCGACCTGGACCTGGTCCGCTACGAGGCGGGGGACGAGGAGGGCGGGCACACGCTCGCCCTCTGGGAAGAGATCGCCCCGGTGATGGGAGACACCGTCCAGCACGTCAACGAGGTGATCGCCGGCTCCACCGGGCAGTTCCCTCCCCCGCCCGAGGACGAGAGCATGGGCGACCTGGACGCGGCCTTCGGACCCGACACCGGGGCGCGCAAGCCGGCCAAGGCGCGCAGCGTGGAGGAGCAGATCGCCAGCCTGGTGGGGACCGTCTGCTCGGCCATGCGCGGCGACGTCACCCGCCTGGGCGACCGGCTGCGCAACCCCACGGTGATGAGCGATCCCTGGATGCTGATCCAGGACCTGCTGGAGTTCCGCGGGCGGGTGCGCGCCGCCTTGGGCGAGCTGATCTTCCAGGTCTGCAGCTTCGCCGCCAGCGTGCAGCGGGAAGAGGTGGTGCCGGGCTACGCCGCCGAGCTGCAGAACAGCCTGCTGGTGCGGGAGGCCACCTGCAACCTGGCGTTCCTCTTTCGCGGCCATGCCAAGAGGATCGCCACCGCCGGGGCGGACAAGATCCTGCCCGCCCTGCAGGACGCGCTCAAGGACCTGCACGCTTTCTCCCGCACCCGGGCGCTCACCCAGCTGCGGACCAGCGACAAGCGGATCTTCCTGGAGACCAGGGCCACCCTCTACCGGCTGGCCCGGCAATCGCCGTCGCCGGCGCGGGAGATCATCGAGGCCTCAGAGAACCTCGCCCGGTTCCTCGACTCCATGTCGGTCGTCTCCCGCCGCGAGAACCTGCGCCTGCACGACCGGGCGGAGCTGGAGCGGGCGCGCCGGTCGGTGGAGGAGGCGCAGCTCAACCTGGGGAACCCGGAGGCGGCCCGGCGGGAGCTGGAGAGGGCGCTGCAGGCGGCCTTCGGGCTCTACGGGCGCGACATGCACCTGGACGCGTACTTGCGCGGGCTGCGCCATTTTCCCGCCCCCTGGTTGCACGACGCGGAGATCGCCCTGGAGGTCACCCGGCTGGGCGGCCTGCTCAACGGGGTCTCGCCCCCCTGATCGCCCTTGACGCGGGGAGCGGACGGGGGCAAAAAGCGGCGCCCTTCCCCCGAGGAGCCCCCCCGATGAACCGACCGATCCTGCTGGCAGCGCTCGTCGTCTTTGCCCTGGCCGCCCGGGCCGACGAGGGGATGTGGACGTTCGACAACTTTCCCGCGAAGAAGGTGCAGCAGAAGTACCGCTTCGCCCCCGACGCCCAGTGGCTGAACGAGGCGCAGCTCTCCTCGGTGCGGCTGGCCGGCGGGTGCTCGGGACGCTTCGTCTCGCCCGACGGGCTGGTGATGACCAACCACCACTGCGCCCACTCCTGCATCGAGCAGCTCTCCACCATGGAGAAGGACTTCGTGGCCCTGGGCTTCTTCGCGCCTTCGGCGGAAAACGAGGTGAAGTGCCCGGAGATCGAGCTCAACCAGCTGGTGCAGATCAGCGACGTCACCGCCCGCATCCAGGGGGCCACCAAGGGGCTGAAGCCGGGCAAGGAGTTCAACGACAAGCGCAAGGCGGCGATGGCCACGGCGGAGCGGGAGTGTGCCGGCGGCGACGACAAGCTGCGCTGCGACGTGGTGGAGCTGTACCACGGGGGCCAGTACAGCCTGTACCGCTACAAGCGCTTCCAGGACGTGCGCCTGGTCTTCGCCCCCGAGTTCGCCATCGCCTTCTTCGGCGGCGACCCGGACAACTTCAACTTCCCCCGCTACGACCTGGACGTCTCCTTCATCCGCGCCTACGAGAACGACAAGCCGGCGCGTACCGAGCACTACTTCAAGTGGTCGCCGGCGGGGGCCAAGGACGGCGATCTCACTTTCGTCTCCGGCAACCCGGGGGGCACCGACCGCGAGCTGACCATGGCGGAGCTGCAGTACCAGCGCGACTTCGCCCTGCCCGCGCGGCTCTTCGACCTGGCCCAGTACCGCGGGGCGCTCACCATGTACACCGCCCGCTCGCCCGAGGATTACCGGGTGGGGGAGAAGGACCTCTTCTACGTGGAGAACAGCTACAAGGCGCTGAAGGGGCGCTTCGAGGCGCTGGTTTCGCCCACCCTCTGGAACCAGAAGGCGGAGCGGGAGAGGGCGCTGCGGGCCAAGGTCAACGGCCGGCCGGCGCTGCGGAAGAAGTACGGCAGCGCCTGGGACGACGTGGCGAAGGCCGTGGCCATGTATCAGCCGCGGCGCATCGAGTACAAGTACGTGGAGCTGGGCTCCGGCTTCAACTCGCCGCTCTACCGCATCGCCCGGGACCTCTTGCGCGGCACCGAGGAGCTGCAGAAGCCCAACGAGCAGCGCCTGCGCGAGTACACCGACGCCAGGCTGCCGCAGCTCAAGCAGCGGCTCTTCTCCCAGGCGCCCATCTACGAGCAGTTCGAGCTCTTCAAGCTCTCCTACGGGCTGACCAAGCTGCGCGAGGAGCTGGGCGCCGACCATCCCTTCGTGAAGAAGGTGTTGGGGAAGCGCAGCCCGCAGGAGGTGGCGCAGGACCTGGTGAAGAGCAAGCTCTACGATCCCAAAGTGCGCGAACAGCTCTGGCAGGGCGGCCGGGACGCGGTGCAGGCCTCGACCGACCCGATGATCGAGCTGGCGAAGCTGGTGGACGCCGACGCGCGCCCCTTGCGCAAGTGGCACGACGAGGAAGTGGAGACGCTGGAGACCAGCGGCGCCGAGCGGATCGCGGCGGCCAAGTTCGAGCTGGAGGGGAAGAGCAACTACCCGGACGCCACCTTCACCCCGCGGCTCTCCTACGGAGCGGTAAAGGGGTTCATGGAGAACGGGCAGATGGTGGAGCCCTTCACCACCATGGCCGGCGCCTTCGACCGGGCCACCGGGCGCGATCCCTTCAAGCTGCCGGACAGCTGGCTGCGGGCCAACGAGAACAAGCAGATCGACGGCTCCACGCCCTTCAACTTCTGCACCACCAACGACATCATCGGCGGCAACTCCGGCTCGCCGGTCTTCGACAAGGACCGGCAGATCGTCGGTCTGGTGTTCGACGGGAACATCCACTCGCTGGGCGGCGACTACGGCTTCGACGCCACCCTCAACCGCACCGTGGCCGTGCACAGCGCCGCCCTGCTGGAGGCGCTGGACCACATCTACGGGGCGAAACGGATCGTCGCCGAGCTGAAGGGAGCCCCCGCCTCCTCCAGCGCCTCCGGGTCGAAGTAGGAAGCTGGGGACACAATACGGGTTTCACCTCCGCGCTCTCGGGGATCGATCTCTGCCCTTTTCGATCCGCTCCCGGGATGCGCTCGCACCAGATGCCGGCTCAAGCCGGTGGACCTGCGCGACTACGCGGTCCCATTCACGGCGGACGAGCTGCAGCGCTTGCGGGCGATCTTTCCCGGCGTCGTCTGCGACTGGTCCCGGCCCGGCGTGAACCAGAAGGACGTCGTGACCTGGGCTTCCTTCGGGGGCCGGCGCCGGAGAACCTGGTCTTCGACGTCACGCACCAGTAGCCGGCGCCGGCAGGGCGGGCACTTACTTGTGCAACGGCTTCTTTACCTCGACCGGCGGCTTGACCGCGGCCTCGGCCTTGCGGCCGACCCTCTTCATCCCGCGGGCCACCTTCTCCAACCCGGTCCCGAGCTCCCTCACCGTCTCTTGGATGCCCTCGCGAGCCTCATGCGCCGCGACCTGGAGGTTCGCCTTGATCTTCTTCATCCTGTCCATGGCTCCACCTCCCTTCGCTATCAAATCTAACGCAGCGCGGCGCAGGCCGCTTGCGTCGGGATGACGCAGCGCCGGCTGAGTGGGCCGCCGACGAAAAGTGTGCGTCACCGACTTGCTCAGCGGGCGCCGGCCGCCGGTAGCGCCGCAGCGCGAGCGAGGTCGCCGGCGGCGGGAAGCCTTTCCACGTTCCAGCACAGATCGATCAGCGCGCGCGTCTGGGCCGGCGGGAGGATCCCCTCCGCCAGGTCGGTGAGCTTCGCCTCCAGCGCCTTGTCGCTCATCGGCACTTCCACGCTCCGCGACGCCGACGTAGTTCAACAGCGTCCGGGTCGCTTCCTTGCGCACGCTCGCCGGGACGTCGTCCGGGGACTCCGCGACCGCCCAGCGGGCGAGCTCATGCGTGACGGGCGGCGGCGACGCGTCCTTCGCGGGCTTTCCGGGGGCGGGCGATTCCGCGGGGGCAGGCAGAGAATTGCCCGCGGCGAGCGTGGCGGCGAGCTGGATCAACGAACGCCGGGTGACCGCGGCCATCGGGGCCCCCTCCCGGCTACCGTCCCGGCCAGTCGTCCATCGGCAGCATCATCGCCTCGCGCAAGGCCTCGCTGCGCAGGTGCACCACGGCCCGATATGCGGGATCGGCCTGCATCTCCACATAGGCGGCGCGACTGGGATAACGGACCAGGACGACCGCGTCCCAGGCCTGCCCCGGCTCGGCGAGGAGCGGCTGAACGCAGGCCCCGGCGTAGGTCACCTGGGCGCCAAGGGAACGCAGGATCGGCTGCGCCGCGAAGGAGTACTGGAGGTATTTCTCCAATCCTCCGCTGGCGAATCGCAGCAATTGGACGAGGACGAACGGGCGACCCGTGTCCCTCGCCAGGAACCGCTCCAACTCACCGGGTTGCGGATCGATCGCCATCGAATCTCTCCTCGCGATACCGGCGCGACTCTAGCACTCCGCCGACGGCGGCAGCGAAGGCGGGCGGTGCCGGCGAAGGAGTAATGTCACGAAAGCCGCCGCGCCTCGTGGCCGGCAAGGAGGTCGAGATGAAGTACGGAGCGCGCAACCAGGTCGCTGCCAGGGTCAAGTCGGTCAAGAAGGGCGACGTCATGTCGCTCGTGAAGTTCGAGGTCTCGACGCCGGCGACCATGGCCTCGGTGCTGACCACGGAGTCCGTCGAGGATCTGGACCTGAAACCCGGCGACAAGATCCTCCTGGTGGTGAAGGCGATCCACGTCCTGCCGGTGAGGGAGTAGGGCTCCGGATCGGCAGGGACAGGTCGCGGCGCCTTGTCGCAGCAGCAGGGGCGCTGCTCTCTCGGTTGACGCTCCGCGGTGCGGGATTTACTGTCTTGGGCCCCTCGGAGGACAACGATGCGCGCACAATGGGTGGAGCGGCGACGCGGGCTTTCCAACGTCACGCAGATGCACTTCGCCCGCCAGGGCGTGCTGACGGAGGAGATGCAGCACGTCGCCCGGCGGGAGGGCCTGCCGGCGGAGCTGGTGCACAGCGAGGTGGCCCGGGGCCGGATGATCATCCCGGCCAACGTCAACCACCCCGAGCTGGAGCCGATGTGCATCGGCATCGCCGCGAGCTGCAAGATCAACGCGAACATCGGCAACAGCCAGATCGACGGCGACGCGCAAAGCGAGCTGGCCAAGCTGCGCGGCTGCCTGAAGTACGGCGCCGACACGGTGATGGACCTCTCCACCGGCGGCGACATCCCCCACATCCGCAACCAGCTCCTGCGTGGCAGCTCCGTGCCGCTGGGGACCGTCCCCATCTACGAGGCGGTGGAGCGGGTGAAGCGGGTGGAGAGCCTCACCCCCCAGGACCTGCTGGACGTGGTGGAGGAGCAGGCGAAGCAGGGCGTGGACTACATGACCATCCACGCCGGGGTCCTGCGCGACTTCCTTCCCCTGGCCCAGCACCGCATCACCGGCATCGTCAGCCGCGGCGGCGCGCTGATGGCCCAGTGGATGCTCGCCACCGGCCGGGAGAACCCCTGGTTCACCCACTTCGACCAGCTCTGCGAGATCTTCCGCAGGTACGACGTCAGCTTCTCTTTGGGCGACTCCCTGCGCCCCGGCTGCCTGGCCGACGCCTCCGACGAGGCCCAGTTCGCCGAACTGAGGGTGCTGGGCTACCTGACGAAGAAGGCCTGGGAGCACGACGTGCAGGTGATGATCGAGGGCCCGGGGCACGTCCCCATGGACCAGATCGAGATGAACATGAAGATCGAGCAGGAGGCCTGCTTCGAGGCCCCCTTCTACGTGCTCGGCCCCCTCACCACCGACGTGGCCCCCGGCTACGACCACATCACCAGCGCCATCGGCGCCGCCCTGGCCGGCTGGCACGGCGCCTCCATGCTCTGCTACGTCACCCCCGCCGAGCACCTCAGCCTCCCCAACGCCGAGGACGTCCGCCAGGGGATCGTGGCCTACAAGATCGCCGCCCACGCCGCCGACGTCGCCCGCCGTCGGCCCGGCGCCCGCGACCGGGACGACGCCCTCTCCCGCGCCCGCTACGCCTTCGACTGGAACCAGCAGTTCGCCCTCTCCCTCGATCCCGACGCCGCCAAGGCCAAGCACGACGAGACCCTCCCCCACGACGCCTTCAAGAGCGCCGAGTTCTGCGCCATGTGCGGCCCCAAGTTCTGCTCGATGAGGGTGCACACCCACCTCGACGAGAAGGCCAACCCGCCGGTGATCGAGCGCGCGCCCCCCCAGCTGGTGGAAGAGTCGCTGGCCTTCGCCCGCGCCGCGGCGTTGCCCCGCACCGGGAGCGTGGCCCAGCCGCCGCCCGTCGCCCTGGGCAAGAAGCCCGCGGCGGCGTGAGCGGCTTTGCCATCGAGACGCAGGGGCTGACCCGGCGTTTCGGCGAGCAAATCGCGGTCGACGGCATCGACCTGCGGGTGCCGGCGGGAAGCTTCTACGGCTTTCTCGGGGAGAACGGGGCGGGCAAGAGCACCACCATCTCCATGCTCACCGGCGTGCTCGCCCCCTCTGCCGGCGGGTTGCTCGTCCTCGGTCTGCCGGCGGGCGAGCAGCTGAAGCGACGCATCGGCGTGGTGCCAGACGGGCTCCTCCTTTTCGACCGCCTCACCGGCCGCGAGCACCTGGTCTTCGTCGGGCGGCTGTACGGGCTGGGCCGCAGCGAATCGGGCCGGCGCGCCGACGAGCTGCTCGAAACCATGGAGCTGGCCGGCGACGCCCGCAAGCTGATCGCCGACTACTCCTTCGGCATGCGCAAGAAGCTCGCGCTGGCTGCCGCGCTCATCCACGGCCCCGAGCTTCTCTTCCTCGACGAGCCGTTCGAAGGGGTGGACGCGGTGGCCAAGGCCTCCCTCACCGCCCTGCTCTCGGATCTGGTGCGCCGCGGCCGCCTCACCGTCTTCCTCACCTCGCACGTCCTGGAGGTGGTGGAGCGCCTCTGCGACCAGGTGGGGGTGATCCACCGGGGCCGCCTGGTGGCGCAGGGGACGCTCGCGGGCGTGGTGCAGGCGGTCCCCGGCGCCTCCTCGCTCACCGACGCCTTCGTCCGCCTGGTGGGCGAAGGCCGGGGCACCACCCGCGCGCTCTCCTTCCTCCCGTGACCGCGCCCATCGTCGAGCAGGCGCGCGCCCTGATCTCCCTGCGGGCCACGCTCTGGTGGCGCCGGATCGTCCACGGCCGGCAGTGGGCGCGGGCCACGCTGGGGGTGATCGCCGCGCTCCTGGGAGCGTTGATCAGCGTCACGCTCTGCGTGGCGGCGCTGGGAGCGGGGCAGGCGCTCCGCCGCCACCCGGAGCGCATCTGGGAGCGGGGCGGACCGCTCGCCGTCTTCACCGCCTGGCTCACCCTGGCCGTCGCAGGGCGCCTCTGGTTCGGCCTGGTGGCCCTGGCCCAGAGCCAGGGCTTCGTCGATCCCCGCCGCTTCCGCTCCTTCCCCGTCAGTCCCAGGCTGCTCAGCGCCCTCAACCTCGCCGCCCTCTTCGCCGATCCGGTCTGGCTGCTGCTCTATCCGCCGCTGTTCGCCCTGGCGCTGGCCGTCTCCCGCTTCCCCGGCGCGCCCGCCCTCTGGACGCTGCTCTGCGGCGAGGCGCTCGCCATCTGGGCCGTGGTCGGAGTGCTGCACCTGGGAGGGGCGCTGGCGGCGCTCTTCGACGCCCGCCCGGTGCTGCGCAGGGCTCTCTCCGTGCTGTTGCTCCTCGCCGGGTTCATCGGCTTCCAGCTCTCGCTCTCCGCCCCCGACGACCGGGGCATGAGCACGCTCTTCGAGAGCCGCGCCTGGCGAGCCTGGACCCCGCCCGGCTGGGCGGCGCTGCTGGCCCAGGCGCTCTCTTCCGGACGTTTGCTGGCGGCGCTCGGGTACGGGCTCTTGCTCCTGCTCCTGGGATTCGCCAGCAGCGCCGCTGCCCACGCGCTCTCCTTGCGGGAGCAGCTCAGGCCCCCGGAGTCGGGCCGGGCTTCCCGGGCGGCCGCCCGCGGCGACGGCTGGCGGCTGCCGCTCTCCGGGCCCGCCCTCTCCGCCCTCTTCGAGAAGGAAGCGAAGACGGCGGTGCGGGTGGGCTGGCTGCAGCTCGTGATCGTTCCCGTCGCCTACCTGCTGCTGGTCCGCGCCGTCTTGCCCGGGCCCGAGCCGTTGCTCATCGCCGCCGTCTACGCGCACCTGGGGGTGCTGGAGATCGCCACCAACGCCTTCGGGCGCGACCTGGACGCCGCCCGGGCCTGGTTCCTCTGGCCGGTCAGGCTGCGCGCGGTCCTCTTCGCCAAGAACGCCGTCGCTTACTGCTTCTCGCTGGCCGTCTTCCTCCTGCTGGTGGCGGTGGCGGCCTTCGGCCGGACCCTCTCGCCGGGCCAGGTCCTGATCGGCGTCCTCGCCCACGCCGCCACCTTCCCCCTGCTGGCCACCTTCGGCAACGCCGCCAGCGTCGTCTACCCCGTGCCCGTCCGCGGGGCCCGCCTGCGGCGGGTGCGGGGGGCCGGGCCTGTCGGCGCGAGACTCTCGGCGATGCTCCTGCTCGCCGGCGCCGCCTGGGCGCCGTACGCCATCGCCCAGGCGCTGGGCCTGCACCTCTACGCCGCCTACCTGGGCGAGATGATCGCGCTGCTCGTCGCCTATCCCGCGCTGCTCGGGGCGGCTGCCCACCTGGCGGAGAGGCGCAAGGAGCTTCTTCTCTCCACCTTGGCCCGGGACGAGTGAGCCGCTTTCAGCGCCGCGGCTCGAGCGGCGTCCCGTCCGCCAGCGGCTCGTCGCTCCCCGGCAGGTAGTTCGGGTTCTTGCGCAGGATCCCCGGGCCGCCGTCCCAACCGAAGAGGGCGAGGATCGTGTGATATGCCCCCACCAGCGCCATGTACGCGGCGGCCAGCGCCATCACCCCGAAGCACACCAGCAGCCCGTACATCCACGGCTTCGCCGCCTCCGCCGGACCCGGCGAGGTGCGGGCGTGCACGAACCCCACCAGGCAGGTGAGGACCGCGACGGTGAGGACGAGGGCGCCGGTGCGGAGGATCTTCGGCATCGCTAGGTCTCGAAGCTGCCGCCGCAGGAGCAGGTGCGGCGGGCGCGGGGGTTGTCGAAGCGGAAGCCGGGCCCGCGGTCCAGGTCGATGACCGTCCCCTCCAAAAGCGGCGCGCTGGCGCGGTCGACGGCCACCTTCACCGGGCCCGCCTCCACCACCGCGTCCTCCGGCCCCGCGCTCTGCACGAAGTAGAGGTCGTAGGTGAGCCCGTTGCATCCCCCCGCCACCACCGCCACCCGCAGCAGCCAGCCCTGCACCTCGGCCTCTTGCGCGCGCGCCAGGACGGCCTTCGCTGCCCGATCTGTGAGGGAGAGCTGCACGGGGGGAACCGGTCTACAGCGCCCGGCGGGGCGGCGGCAAGCTCAGGCGGCGTTTTCGCGCCGCAGCGCCTCCAGCTCCTCGTCGGCGATCTGGGTGAACGCCGCCACGCAGCGGGGATCGAACTGCGTCCCTCCGCAGCGGGCGATCTCCATCCGCGCCTCGGCGAAGCTCGAGGCCTTGCGGTAGGGGCGGTCGCTGGTCATGGCGTCGAGGGTGTCGGCGATGGCGAAGATCCGCGCCCCCAGGGGGATGGCCTCGCCGCGCAGCCTGCGGGGATACCCGCCGCCGTCCCAGCGCTCCTGGTGCGCCAGCACGATCTCCGCCGCCGGCCGGAGGAACTCGATGGTCTGGAGGATGCGGTGCCCCACCTCGGGGTGGCGCCGCATCTCCGCCCACTCGGTGTGCGTGAGCGGCCCCGGCTTGAGGAGGATGCTGTCGGGCACGCCGATCTTGCCGATGTCGTGCAACAGCGCCCCCCGGCCGATGTGCTCCAGCTCGGCGTCGCCGATCCCCATGCGCCGGGCGATGGCCAGGGTGTAGCGGACCACCCGCTGCGAGTGGTCGCTGGT
>Ga0335085_10009387_pt1 | contig 14767 bp, 13 predicted proteins | sample Lox_Sample_45_FD_206712 | JGI IMG/M metagenome (GOLD analysis project Ga0335085, IMG submission 206712) | Soil microbial communities from Loxahatchee National Wildlife Refuge, Florida, United States - Lox_Sample_4.5 | ecosystem: Environmental > Terrestrial > Soil > Wetlands | place: USA... | reverse complement strand
GCCGCCTGCTTACCACCCAGGCTCGTCACCTGAGCGCGGTGCGCATCGTCAGACTGGGTAGTTCTGGTGAGCCGTGGGAAGCAGCACGGGCGGCCTCAGGCGGCCCGCGTGAGGCCGAGTTCTGCCAATAGTTCGGCCCTGGCCTGCGTCATCAGGTCCCTTTCGGCGGCAGAGACGGATGGGTACCTGGGCTTGATTGCCCTGAACGCCATGACGAGGATCGCGGCGGTGGCCAGGCGGCTGAACCACTTGTGGTCCGCGGGCACGACATACCAAGGCGCCCAGGAGGTGCTGGTCTGGCTGAGCATGCCGTCGAAGGCGCGCTGGTAGTCGGCCCAGTGGCGTCGCTCCCGGACATCACTGGCTGAGAACTTCCAGTTCTTGGCCGGCTCGTCGATGCGCTTGAGGAACCGCTTGGCCTGCTCCTGCTTCGACAAGTTGAGCATGATCTTGACGACGTGGATGCCGTTGCCGACCAGGTACCGCTCCCAGTCGTTGATCTCGCGGTAGCGGCGCTCCCAGACGTCGGGTTTTCGCGCGGCCCCGGGCAGCCGCTCCGCGGTGAGCAGGTGCGGATGCACCCGGACGACGAGCACCTCCTCGTAGTGGGACCGGTTGAAGATGCCGATCCTGCCCCGGCCCGGGAGGGCGCCGTGGTATCGCCAGAGGAAGTCGTGGTCGAGGTCTTCCGCGGAGGGCTGTTTGAAGGCACGGACCGCCACCCCCTGCGGATTCAGACCGCTCATCACATGTTTGATGGTGCTGTCCTTCCCCGAGGCATCCAGTCCCTGCAGCACCAGCAGCACGCCGAACGTGTCCTGGGCGGCGAGCCGGTCCTGGTATTCGGCGAGAAGCTCTACTCCCTCGGCGAGCCGGCCGGCGGCTTCCGGGCGTGTCATCCGGCCGGTGTAGCCCGGGTCGTGGTCACGGCTGAGCCTGACCGTGCTCCCCGGCGTGACCAGCAGCGGGTCGATGAGGTCCGCCATGAAGCGGAGACGTTTATCCATCCCCTGTCAATCCCTTCGGGCCGGTCTGTCAGCAAGCGCCCGGCCGCGTGACCGGGGGCGTGGATGGGCCGACGGAGCTGGGCTAGGTTTGTTCAGGCTTTCCGTGAGGAATCGAACACGAGGCCGTACTCCTCGACCGCCCGTATCACACACTCCGACGCCGTGACCGTCTCGACCCGAACCGCGGCGGCGAGGCTGCGGCTCGCGGCCAGCGCCTGGGGCGCCCGCCACATGGTCGCGCTGACCGAATGCCCCGTGTCCCGGTCGACCAGCAGCAGCGAGCTGCAGAAGCCCTCGGCATCTGCGAACCATGGGACTACGGTGTCCCCGTAAACCTCCACCACGTCCTCGACCCTGGACGGCTCGACGTCCATCCGTGTGAGCCGGAGCGCCGTCCCCGTTCTCGGCGGTGCCTTGCGCTCGAAAACCGGGACACGGTACCTCTCAACGGAGACGGTTCCCGCGGCGCGCTTGATCGCCTCGCGGCGGCGGGGCCGGGCCACCTCCTCGCTGTGCCGCAGCGCATCGCGCGACACCCAGAACGAGGTGAGTACCGCTACGCCGAGTTCCGGGTTGGTGTACAACGACATTCCCAGGTTGCCGAGCTCGTTCTCGACCGCCGGGCGGACATCGGTCTCGATGAACTTGACCGAATCATCCAGGCGAAGCGGATCAGCGGTGATCAGGTTCAACCGGGCCTGCAACACACCTGGCTCCTCACTAGACCGGTACGCTGACCGGCCTCGCCGGCTCGTTCTCCGCCACTGCCCGGGACCGCTGGTAAGCCAGGCGCACGGCCATGGCACCCTCGCCTACCGCGGACGCGACCCGTTTGATCGACCCGTGCCGTACGTCTCCCGCTGCGAATACGCCCGGCCAGCTGGTTTCGAGCAGCAGCCGCCGTCCCGTGGCTCCGGGTTCACCGGGACCGGGTTCGGGGCCGGCCTCCTTGCCGGTGAGCACAAACCCGTCCTCGTCGAGGGCGAGCAGCCCGTCCAGCCAGTCCGTGCTGGGCACCGCGCCGATGAAGACGAACAGGGCCCGCGCGTCGATCGTGCGGCGGGCACCCGACCGGTTGTCCTCGACCACCAGCTGCTGCAGCGACCCGTCCCCGGTGGCTTCCCGCACCTCGGTGTGCAGCAGCACGTCCACCGTGCTCCGCTGGAGCCGGTCGGCCAGGTAGCGGGACATGTTAGCGGTGAGATCGCCGCCGCGTACCAGCAGGCTGACGTGGGACGCCTGGCGGGCGAGGAACAGTGCGGCCTGGCCTGCCGAGTTCCCGCCGCCGACCACGACGACCGGATCGTTCTGGCACCGCAGCGCCTCCACCTGGGTGGCGGCGTAGTAGACGCTCGTCCCCTCGAAAGCGGCCAGGCTGGGCACATCAAGCCGGCGGTAACGGGCGCCGGTCGCGATGACCACCATCCGCCCGCTGACCGTCGTCCCGTCGGCGAGTGTTACCTGGTAGCCCCCGCCGGTCTGGGAGATGCCCGTCGCGGGCGCGGGCACGCAGATCCCGGCGCCGAACTTGCGGGCCTGGATGAGTGCACGGTCGGCCAGTTCGGCACCGGAGATCCCCGATGGGAAGCCGAGGTAGTTCTCGATCCGCGGCGAGGTGCCAGCCTGCCCGCCGGTCGCGACGGCATCGAGCACGACGGTAACGAAGCCCTCGGACGCGGCATAGACCGCTGTCGCCAGCCCGGCCGGGCCGGCGCCGACCACTACCAGGTCGCAGACCGCGGAAGGCGGGACGGGTGCGGCCATGCCAAGCGCGGCGGCCAGTTCGGACTCGGCAGGATTCTCCAGCAGCTTGCCGCCCGGCAGGATCACCGCCGGGGTGCGCTCCGGCGGGACGTTCAGGCGGCGCAGCAGCGCCTCGGCAGCGGGATCTTCTTCCAGGTCGACCCACCGGTGCGGGAGGCGGTTGCGGGCGGCGAACTCGCGCAGGCGGCGCGTGTCCGCCGAGAAGCGCGACCCGATAATCCGCATGCCCACGCCGAGCCCGATCAGGATCGACCGCCGGATGAGGTAGGCCTGCAGGATCAGGCTGCCGAGCACCGGGTCCCGCGTCACCAGCTCCCGCAGCCGCCCAGCGGGGACGACCAGCACCTCCCCGGGCTCGGCCATGGTGATGGTGTAGGGCACGACCTCGCCGCGGAGCAGGCTGAGCTCGCCGAGGAAACGCCCCGGGCCGTGCATGCCGATCACACGCTCATCCGGCGTGCCGTGTCCTTCGACGACCGCGGCCATGCCGCGGAGAACCAGGTAGAAGTCGCATGTCGGGCTGCCCTCGGCGACCAGGACCTGGCCTGCGGGGGCATTGCGGCGCTCACCCAGCCCGGCCAGGACCGCGATCTGCGCGTCGCTCAGCCGGGGAAACCCTCCGTAGACGTCCGGCGTCTCCCCGGGGTCAGACATAGGCCTGGTCGACGTAGCACCACCGCCAGTCCTCGCCGGGTTCCAGCGACGCGACGATCGGGTGACCGTCGGTGTAGGCGTGAGCCCGGGCGTGGCGGAGCGGCGATGAGTCGCAGCATCCCACGTGGCCGCACGTCAGGCAGAGCCGCAGGTGCACCCAGGAGGAGCCGACGCGCAGGCAGTCCTCGCAGCCGCCGGGTGTGCGCGGCGCGACCGGCCGGACCAGGCTGAGGTGCGGGTCGTAGATGATCGTCATGCCATGCCTCCTGGTGGCCCGAGATGGCGGGCCGTCGTCGCGCGCTGGGCGCCTCCCAGGCTGCCGGGCCGCGGCCGCGCACACATCCTCAGACCGGGTGGTCTTCCTCGGGTCGGCCGGCTGCCCAGCTTGAACTAGCTGATCTGACGGTGTGGCCGCCGGCCCGCGGCTGGAAGCCTCGGGGTGAGGCGCCGTACCGCGCTGAGGTAACCGCCGGCCGGCTGGCCCGCCCCGGGGCTCGGGCGCTGGGGCTTCGCCAGCCCCGGGCGGGGCCCGGCCGCGGCTGCCAGAAAACGGCCAGGAGGTAGTGATGGCGGTAGCAGTCGGGATCGACCTGGGCACCACCAATTCGGTGATCGCCGCGACAGAGGCAGGAAAGCCGACAGTGATCCCCAACGCCGAGGGGTCGCGGACGACGCCTTCGGTGGTGGCCTTTACCGATACGGGTGAGCGGCTGGTGGGGCACCTTGCCCGCAGGCAGGCGATCCTGAACCCGAAGGGCACGATCTACTCGGCCAAGCGGTTCATCGGGCGGCGTTATGACGAGGTCGCCAGTGAGCGGGAAGCGGTCTCCTATGACGTGGTGCCGGGACCGGACGGCGCTGCCCGGTTCCAGGTCGCCGGCAAGCAGTACGCCCCGGAGGAGATCTCCGCCCTGGTGCTGCGCAAGCTGGCCGCCGATGCCGCGAAGTTCCTCGGGGAGAAGGTGACCGAGGCGGTTATCACCGTGCCCGCCTACTTCAACGACGCACAGCGCCAGGCCACCAAGGATGCCGGCCGGATCGCCGGGCTGGAGGTGCTGCGGATCATCAACGAGCCGACCGCCGCCGCGCTCGCCTATGGGCTGGACAAAAAGGGCAACGAGACGGTGCTGGTGTTCGACCTGGGCGGCGGGACCTTCGACGTGAGCATCCTCGACATCGGCGACGGCGTGGTGGAGGTCCGCGCCACCTCCGGCGATACCCACCTCGGCGGGGATGATTTCGACCGGCGGATCGTGGATTTCCTGGCCGATGAGTTCCAGCGGGACAACGGCATCGACCTGCGGGCCGACCCGCAGGCGCTGCAGCGGCTGTTCGAGGCGGCCGAGAAGGCCAAGGTGGAGCTGTCGTCGGTCACCCAGACCCCGGTCAGCCTGCCGTTCATCACCGCCGACGCCACTGGCCCCAAGCACCTGAACACGACGCTGACCCGGGCCAAGTTCGACCAGCTCACGGCGGACCTGGTGGAGCGCACGGCCGGCCCGGTGCGGCAGGCCATCGCGGACGCGAAGCTGACGGTCGCCGACATCGACGAGGTGATCCTGGTCGGCGGCGCCACCAGGATCCCCGCCGTGCAGAACCAGGTGCGCCGGCTGACCGGCGGCAAGGACCCGAACATGACGGTCAACCCGGACGAGGTGGTGGCGCTGGGTGCCGCCGTCCAGGCTGCCGTGCTCAAGGGCGAGGTCAAAGACGTCCTCCTGCTCGACGTCACCCCGCTGTCGCTGGGCATCGAGACCCTCGGCGGCGTCATGACAAAGATCATCGAGCGTAACACCACGATCCCCACCCGCCGCACCGAGACCTTCAGCACCGCTGAGGACAACCAGACCGCGGTCGATGTGGTGATCCTGCAGGGCGAGCGGGAGCGTGCGGCCGACAACCGGGTGCTGGGCCGGTTCCGGCTGGAGAACATCCGCCCCGCCAGGCGCGGCGAGCCGCAGATCGAGGTCACCTTCGACATCGACGCCAACGGGATCCTGAACGTCTCCGCCCGCGACAAAGACACCGGCGCCGAGCAGCGGATCACCATCAGCGAGAGCTCCAACCTGGACAAGGCCGAGGTCGAGCGGATGATCGCCGAGGCCGAGCAGCACCAGGAGGAAGACCGGCACCTGCGTGAGCTGGCCGATGCCCGCAACGAGCTGGACTCGGCCGCCTATCAGGTCGAGCGCCGCCTGAGCGAACTCGGGGACCGGGCCCCGGCACATGAGAAGGCGCGGGCGGAGATGCTGGTCTCCGACGCCAGGGAGGCGATCAAGGGGGACGCGCCGCTGGACCGGCTGCGGAACCTGGCTGCCGAGCTGCAGCAGGTGTACTACGGCCTCTCCGCCGCGCCGTCCGGGGACGGCGGGCCCACGCCGGGAGAGCCCGGCGGGCCGCCGGACGGCACCCCCGGTGACGACGACGTCATCGACGCGGAATTCACCCCGCATGAGTGACATGACCAGCCCTGATCCGGGCCGGCCTGCCGCGGCCGCCGTGCCGCCCGGTCCGCACGCCAGCCATGGCGACGGTGAGCTCCGGGAGCAGCCGGAGGCGGCCGCACCGGCAGGCGAGGCGCAGGATACCGGCGCGGCCGGCGCGGATGCCGTTGCGGAACTGAAGGACAGGGTCGCTGAGCTGGAGAACCTGTGGCGGCGGGCCCTGGCCGACGCCGACAACATGCGCAAGCGCCACGCCAGGGAGACCGGCCGGGCCCAGGAAGAAGCACGGGCCCAGGTGGCCAGGGAACTGCTGCCGGTGCTCGACAACCTCGACCGGGCGCTCGAGCACGCCGGTACCGATCCGGGCGCCATCATCGAGGGCGTCCGCGCGGTCCGGGACCAGGCTACGGACCTGCTGTCCCGGCTGGGCTTCCCGCGCCGGGACGACCGGGGCGCCCGTTTCGACCCGGCCCGCCACGACGCCGTGGGCACCCGCGGGGACACCGCCGCCGAGCCCGGCACGGTGGTCGAGGTCGTGCGGCCGGCCTACGGCGATGGGGAGCGCCAGCTGCGGCCCGCGCTGGTCGTCGTAGCCAAAGACGACTGATGGCGCCCGCCCGCGACTTCTACGACGTGCTCGGGGTGAGCAGGGGCGCGAGCCAGGACGAGATCCAGCGCGCCTACCGCAAGCTGGCGCGCACCTACCACCCGGACCTGAACCGCGACCCGGCGGCCGAGGAGCGGTTCAAGGAGATCTCCGAGGCCTACGCCGTCCTGTCCGACCCGCAGACGCGCCAGCGGTACGACGCGTTCGGCCCGGACTTCCGGCAGGTGCCCGAGGACATGGACCCGGACACCTGGCGCCGCGCACGCGCGGGCGCCGGGGCGGGCGCGCGGGGTCGGCCCGGCGGCGGGCGGACCGCGTACACCACCGGCGACGCCGGCGACCTCGGCATCGACCTCGATGATCTGCTGGGCGGGCTGTTCGGGGGGCGCGGGCGGGGCCGAGGGCCAATCCCCGGTGCCGACCAGGAGGCAGAGATCCCGCTGACGGTGGAGGAGGCCTACCACGGAGTCCGCCGCACGGTCACCATCGAGGGGATCGACGGCCCCCGCACGCTCGATGTGACCATCCCGCCCGGAGTGATCAGCGGGCAGCGCATCCGGCTGGCCCGTCAGGGGGGGCGGGGCAGCGAGGGCGCGCCCAGCGGTGACCTGTACCTGGTGGTCAGGATCACTCCCCACCCCCGGTACCGGGTGGAAGGACGCAATCTGCACGTGACGCTGCCGCTGACCCCGTGGGAGGCGGCGCTCGGCACGTCGGTGGTGGTCGGCACCCCGGACGGGGAGGCCAAGGTGAAGGTGCCACCCGGCACCTCCAGCGGCAGCCGGCTGCGGCTGAACGGCCGCGGCCTGCCCAACCCGCGCGGCAAGCCCGGTGACCTGCTGGCCGAGGTGCGGGTGATGGTGCCGCCCAAGCTGTCCAGGAAGGAACGGGACCTGTTCGAGCAGCTGGCGGCGGTCTCCGACTTCGACCCGCGGAAGGGACGGTGACCGTGAACCCCGGAGCCCAGGCGGGGCAGCCCGGCAAAGCGAGGGGTGTGACCTATGCCCTGGTGCGCCCGGCACGGCTGGATCTGGAATCGTTCGCGCGGGCCACCGGCACGCACCCGGAGCTGGTCACCCGGCTGGTCGCCCTCGGCCTGCTCGACGCCGAGCGGGACGCGGGCGGCCGCCTGTGCTTCCCGCGGACCGAGATCGCCACCATGGCGCGGATTCAGCGGCTGCGGGCCGGGTTCGCGCTCAACTACGCGGCGCTGGGGCTTGTTCTTGATCTGCTTGACCGGCTTGACGCCGCGAAGGCCGCCCAGCGCAGCGCCCAGCGAAGGAACGGAGAACACCGGTGGACCCGAACCGCCTGACCCAGAAATCGCAGGAAGCGCTGCACGACGCGCAGACCAAGGCGCTGCGCTTCGGGCATACCGAGGTTGACGGTGAGCACCTGCTGCTGGCGCTGCTGGATCAGCCCGACGGGCTGGCGCCGCGGCTGCTGGCGCCCGCTGGCGGTGACACCGGCCGGCTGCGGGCGGAGCTGGAGGCCGAGCTCGCGCGCCGGCCCAGGGTCAGCGGCCCCGGCGTGGCACCTGGGCAGGTGGCGGTGACCCAGCGGCTGGCCCGCCTGCTAGATGCGGCGGAACAAGAGGCCAAGCGGCTTAAGGACGAGTATGTCTCGGTGGAGCACCTGGTGATCGCGCTGCTGGCGGAGGGGCAGCAGAGCGCGGCCGGGCGGCTGCTGGCGTCGGCGGGTGTGACCCGTGATGGGTTCCTGCAGGCGCTGGCGGGGGTGCGGGGGAGCCAGCGGGTGACCTCGGCCACGCCCGAGTCCGCCTATGAGGCGCTCGCGAAGTACGGCCGTGACCTGGTCGCCGACGCGGCGGAGGGCAGGCTGGACCCGGTTATCGGCCGGGACGGCGAGATCCGGCGGGTGATCCAGATCCTGTCCCGCAAGACCAAGAACAACCCGGTGCTGACCGGCGATCCCGGGGTGGGCAAGACCGCGATCGTGGAGGGCCTGGCCCAGCGGATCACCCGCGGCGACGTGCCCGAGGGCCTGCGGGACCGGGTCATCTTCGCCCTCGACATGGGCGCGCTGGTGGCCGGGGCCAAGTACCGCGGCGAGTTCGAGGAACGGCTGAAGGCGGTGCTGGCCGAGGTGAAGGCCTCGGAGGGGCGCATCCTGCTGTTCGTCGACGAGCTGCACACGGTGGTGGGGGCGGGCGCCGCCGAGGGCGCGATGGACGCGGGAAACATGCTCAAGCCGATGCTCGCCCGCGGTGAGCTGCACATGATCGGCGCGACCACCGTGGATGAGTACCGCAAGCACGTCGAGAAGGACAAGGCGCTGGAACGCCGTTTCCAGCCGGTGCTCATCGATGAGCCCTCGGTGGAGGATGCCGTCTCGATCCTGCGGGGCCTGCGGGAACGGCTGGAAGTCTTCCACGGGGTGAAGATCGCCGACAGCGCCCTGATCACCGCGGTGACGCTGAGCCACCGCTACATCTCCGACCGGTTTCTCCCGGACAAGGCGATCGACCTGGTGGACGAGGCCTGCGCGATGCTGCGCACCGAGATCGACTCGATGCCGGCCGAGCTGGACGAGCTGACCCGGCGGGTGATGCGGCTGGAGATCGAAGAAGCGGCCCTGTCCAAGGAAGACGACCAGGCCAGCCGCTCCCGGCTGGACGGTCTCCGCAAGGATCTGGCCGACCTGCGCGCCCAGGCCGACGCCATGCGCGCCCAGTGGGAAGCCGAGCGGCAGGCGCTGCGCCGGGTGCAGGCCTTGCGGGAGGAAATGGAGCAGCTGCGCCAGGAAGCCGACCGCGCCGAACGCGAATACGACCTCAACCGGGCCGCCGAGCTGCGGCTGGGCAAGCTGCCCGAGCTGCAGCGGCGCCTGCAGGCCGAGGAGGAGCAGCTCGGGGCCAAGCAGGGCGGGCAGCGGCTGCTGCGCGAGGTGGTCACCGAGGAGGAGATCGCGCAGATCGTCTCCCGCTGGACCGGCATCCCGGTGAGCCGCCTGCAAGAGGGGGAGCGGGACAAGCTGCTGCGCCTGGACCAGGTCCTGCACGAGCGGGTGGTGGGCCAGGACGAGGCCGTGCAGGCGGTCGCCGATGCGATCCTCCGCGCCCGGTCGGGGATCAAGGACCCCCGCCAGCCGTCCGGGTCCTTCCTGTTCCTGGGGCCGACCGGGGTGGGCAAGACCGAGCTGGCCAAGACCCTGGCGGCCGCGCTGTTCGACACCGAAGACAACATGGTCCGCCTGGATATGAGCGAATACCAGGAGCGGCACACCGTCAGCCGCCTGGTCGGCGCCCCGCCCGGCTACGTGGGATACGAGGAGGGTGGCCAGCTGACCGAGGCGGTGCGGCGCAAGCCCTACTCGGTGGTGCTGTTCGACGAGATCGAGAAGGCGCACCCCGACGTGTTCAACACGCTGCTGCAGGTGCTGGACGACGGAAGGCTGACCGACGCCCAGGGGCATACGGTCGACTTCCGCAACACCGTCATCATCATGACCTCCAACATCGGGTCCGAATACCTGCTGGACGGCATCACCTCGCACGGCGAGATCAAGCCCGACGCGCGCGAGGCGGTCCTGGGCACACTCCGCAGCCATTTCCGCCCCGAATTCCTCAACCGCCTCGACGAGGTGGTGCTGTTCAAGCCGCTCACCCAGCCCGAGATCGAGCAGATCGTCGACCTCATGTTCGGCAGCCTCCGCGCCCGGCTGGCCGACCGGTCCATCACCCTGGAGCTGGCCCCCGGCGCCTGCAGCTATATCGCCCAGCAAGGCTTCGACCCCGTCTACGGCGCACGGCCGCTGCGCCGGTTCATCGCCCGCGAGGTCGAGACCCGCGTCGCCCGTGCCCTCGTGGCCGGCGATGTGCGCGACGGTGCCGTGATCAGGGTCGGCCTGGCCGACGGCGAGCTGTCCGTCAGCTACGACAACCCCGGCTGACCGGCCAAGCCGGGAGAGTAGGAAGCCATGGCGGCAGAACTGGTCAGATGTGAGCACTGCGGCCGAACCAACCGGGTCCCGGCGGCCGCGGCGGGAACCCCCCGCTGCGGCAACTGCCATCAGCCGCTGCCCTGGATCGCCGACGCCGGCGACGGCACGTTCGCCGAGGTCGCGGAGGCCGCCACGATACCGGTCGTGGTGGACCTGTGGGCACCCTGGTGCGTGCCCTGCCGCATGGTCAGCCCCGCGCTGGAACGCCTCGCCCGCGACCTGGCGGGCCGGATCAAGCTGGTGAAGGTCAACATCGACGAGGCCCCGCAGCTCGCGCAGCGCTTCGATGTGCACGCGGTGCCGACCCTGCTGATCCTGCGCAAGGGGCAGGTGACCGCGAGGCAGGCGGGCGCGCTCCCGCTGCCCGCTCTGCGCGCCTGGGCCGAGCACGCGCTTGCCGAGGTGACTGCCTAGCCGCCCGGCGTCCCGGTGCGGGGAGCTCCCCGCCGTCGGCTCTCGGCAAGCTCAGCGTTCGGCAACCGGTCCAGCCCATCGAGCAGGATCTGCGCCACGCCGTCCCGTGATGCGGTAGTCATCCGGGGCCGTGGCCGCCCCCCACCTGCCGGGGTGGCCACGTTCTAGCCGGTCTGAGGATGTGCCAGCCACCCCATGGGAGAAACGTCGGGGGCGTGTACACCCCGCAACCTGAGCCATAGGAGGTCTCAGCGATGGCACAGCTTCCGGCCCGACGCAGCGGGCGCGACGTCACGACGGTCGACCCCTTCCGGGAGTTCGAGGACATCTACGACCGGATGGGGCAGATGGTCAACGCCGCCTTCATGCGCGGGCCTTACTGGCATGTTGTCGATGTCCCGTGGACGCCGCTGGCGGATATTTCGGAGACCGATGATGCCTACGTTATCGAGGCCGAGCTTCCCGGCGTCACCAAGGACAATGTCAACGTGGAGGTGAACGACCGGGAGGTGGTCATCTCCGGCGAGATCCCCCAGCAGGACGAGGGCGGGGAGAAGGGCCGCCGCAGGCGCAGAGCGCGCCGCACCGGAAAGTTCGAGCTCCGTTCTATCCTCCCCGGCGACTTTAATCCGGACGCCGTCAGCGCCAACCTAGCCGACGGGGTGCTGACCGTCCGGGTGCCCAAGGCCGAGGCGGCCAAGCCGCGGCGCGTCGAGATCACCGGCTGATCAGGGCCGGGGCCTGCCCGCAGCGGTCCCGGGAAGCCCGGGGGCTTCACCGGGGCCGCGGGGCGGGCGCCCGCCACGATGACGCCCGCGAGCACGGTGATCCAGATAAAGAAGGTTATGGGCCGGGGCACTTCCAGCAGCAGCAGGTGCGGCAGCCCCGTGCACAGCAGAGCGCTCGCGGCGGCCAGCCCGGCGTAGACGGCAGTGGACGAGTTCCCCAGGCTGCCTGCCCCGCTCGGGGCGAGGACCGGGATGCCGAGCACCCCCCGGCAGATGTACACGCCGGCGACGACAACCAGGGCCGCGACCACCGCGGTCGCGACGCCGCCCGTCCACAGGCGGCTGGCGCTGGGAACGACCGGCTCGTCGAGATCCAGCTCATCATGAATGGCCACGTGACCTCCTAGCTGCCAGTTCACCGGTCATGGGCGCAGCCGGCGCCCGAGATCCGATGCGGACTCGGCTGCTGCCATCCGGACCGCGGACAGGGGCCGTGCGATCTCTTCCAGCGATTTGCCCTCCGCGGCGATCCCGAGCACGATCTCGACCAGGCCACCGATGATCATCACGCCGCCACCGATCAGGTAGCCGATGAACAGCTTGAACGGATCGCTGCCGTTGCCGATCAGGTGGCCGTAGAAGACCGGCCCGAGCGCGCCGAAGCACTGGGCGATCGCGAAGAAGACGGCGATGGCCTGGGCGCGGACTTCCAGCGGGAAGATCTCGCTGACGGTCAGGTAGGCGGCGCTCGCGCCAGAGGAGGCGAAGAAGAAGATGACGCACCAGGCGATCGTCTGGGTGGTGGCGGTCAGCACCCCCTTGTTGAACAGGTAGGCGGTCACCATCAGCGATGCCCCGGACAGGATGTAGGTGCCGGCGATCATCTGCTTGCGGCCGATGGTGTCGAACAGGTGCCCGATGGTCAGCGGGCCGAGCAGGTTCCCAGCCGCGAACGCGATCAGGTAGAACGGCGCGTTAGCCGCGCTGACGTGGTAAAACTTCGTCAGCACCAGGGTATAGGTGAAGAAGATCGCGTTGTACAGGAATGACTGGCTGATCATCAGGGTCGCCCCGAGGACCGACCGCGGCCAGTAGTCCCTGAACAGCACCCTGGTCAGGGTTAGGTACCCGGTCCGCGGCGCCGGGCGGATGTCGATCGCCTTGCTGCCGTCCACCGGCGGAAGCGGTCCCCCGGCCGCGGGGGCGGCCTGCGCCTCGATGGCCGCGATCTCCCGTTCCGCCTGGCCGGTCTTGCCGTGCATGATCAGCCAGCGCGGGCTCTCCGGCAGGTTGCGCCGGACGTACAGGATGACCGCGCCCAGGACCGGCCCGATCAGGAACCCGATCCGCCAGCCCAGGCTGGGCGCCAGGACGTGCAGGAACAGCAGCGCCCCGAGGGTCCCCAGGATGGCCCCGGCCCAGTACGTCCCGTTGACGGCGACGTCGACCCGGCCCCGGTACCGGGCCGGGATCATCTCATCGATCGCCGAGTTGATCGCCGCGTACTCGCCCCCGATGCCGGTGCCCGCGATGAACCGGGTCGCGTACAGGTAGATGACCCATCCGGTCCCGTTTCCGAGGGTCAGCGCGGTGAGGCCGCTGCCGATCAGGTAGACCCCCAGCGTCACCATGAACAGCTTCCGCCGCCCGAGCCGGTCGGACAGGCGGCCGAAGACCAGCGCCCCGACGACCTCGCCGGCCAGGTAGACGGTGGCGATGGCGCCGACTGCGGTCGAGGACATGTTCAGCGTGTCCGGCTGCGCCAGGGCCCCCGCGACCGAGCTGGCCACGGTGATCTCCAGCCCGTCGAGCACCCACGCCACCCCCAGCGCCATGACCAGCCGGGTGTGGAACCGCGACCATGGCAGCCGGTCGACTCTCGCCGGGATCAGGCTCCGCACCACCCCGGGTTCGATCTCAGTTGTCGTAGCCATGTCAGGACCCCCGTCCCAGCAGTTCGGCGACGCTGAGGCCGGAAAGCCACTGCCGGTGCAGTTCCCGGCGCTGCGACTCAAGCGTTCCGCCCCAGATGCCGTGCTGGCCGGCGTCCCTCCAGCACCGCAGCGCCAGTTCCAGGCATTCGGCCCGTACCGCGCAGGCCGCGCACAGGGCCAGCGCGTGTGCTGACTGCGCGCGCGCCTTCGCCAGCTCAGAGGTGACCGGGAACCACTCGTCGGGATCGCCCACCGAGGCCACGCACCGGGCATCCGGGCCCGTGATCCGCGCCTGCAGCTCGCGGTCGGTCAGCCGGCCCGGCCCGGCATCGGCCGGTGCTGTGATGGTCATGGCTCGGTCCTCCTCCGGCCGCTGGCAGCCATGTCGCGGCGCGGCGGCTGGGCCAGCTGCCTGATAGCCCAAGACTCCCCGCGCGATCCGCACCGAGCATCAGCAGACCGGCTAGTTCCTGCCTCAAGGAGGCAAGACCGGGCTCTGGGATTCAGGGGGAGACCACGAGGTGGCTCTCCACGTTGGCCACTCCGGGGGCGGAGGCGGCGGCGGTCGTGGCGGCGTTCGCCTCGGTCAGGGAGTGGACATGCCCATAGATCCGGGCGGTGTGGTCGGAGATTTCGACCCATATGTGGCGTGCGTCTATCTCGGCTTCGCGCTTGAAGGCTACCTCGATCTTGGCCTGGATCTGGCCGGGGCTGACCCGCGGCTTGACCACGATGATGTTGGTGATGCCCACTACCCCGCGCAGGTCACCAGCACCCATCCGGAGATCGCCGACGCGCTGCGGGCCCAGGAGGCCAGTGACTTCATCGTCGACGGGGAGGTCGTGGCCTTCGACGGGGACCGGACCAGCTTTTCCCGGCTGCAGCGGCGGCTGGGGGTCCGCGATCCCGGGCCAGCGCTGCGCGCCGAAGTGCCGGTGTACCTATATGTGTTCGACGTGCTGTGGGCCGACGGCCGCGACGTGCGGCCGTTGCCGCTGCGCGAGCGCAAGCTGCTGTTGCGCGGGTTGCTGGCGTTTCGCGACCCGCTGCGCTTCACCGGGCACCGGGACACCGACGGAGAGGCGTGCTGGCGGGAGGCCTGCGCCAAGGGCTGGGAAGGGATCACCGCCAAGCGGGCCGACTCGCCGTACCGGCCCGGACGGACCCGGGACTGGCTGAAGTTCAAGTGCCAGAACGGGCAGGAGTTCGTCATCGGCGGGTACACCGACCCGCGGGGATCCCGCACCGGGTT
>Ga0335085_10009386_pt1 | contig 14768 bp, 31 predicted proteins | sample Lox_Sample_45_FD_206712 | JGI IMG/M metagenome (GOLD analysis project Ga0335085, IMG submission 206712) | Soil microbial communities from Loxahatchee National Wildlife Refuge, Florida, United States - Lox_Sample_4.5 | ecosystem: Environmental > Terrestrial > Soil > Wetlands | place: USA... | reverse complement strand
GCCAGCCGCTTGATCTTCCGTGTCGCGGCGCTCAGTTTGCGGCTCGCTTGCCCGCAGTCGTGGATGTGGCGCTTCCGGTCACGCCACGCGATCCGCGGCTTGTACGGCAACTGCGGAAGCTCGCCGGGGTGAAGGTAGTACGGGCGGCGCGCGGGCATCATGCGATCCTACCCGGCCCGGCCGAGATGTTTCTCAGCCACCGCGCGGCCTCGATGTAGGCAAGGCGTGAGTCCGGCGACGCGACTTTGACGCTCAGGCGCTCGCGGAGCAACGTCGGTAGGGCGAACCAGCACGCGCGGCAAAACAGGTGCTCGTGCTCCTTGGCGCGCTTACATCCGGGGCATGTCCTCATCTGCTCATCACGTCACCGTCCGCGCCGTCCGCATCCGTGAGCCGTCGCACGTCCTGGGCTGCGACCTGCTCCGCGGGGTCGGGCTCGAGCACGGCTAGGCGGCGGGGTCGTCGGTGTAGTAGCGGGTCACGCCGTCAGGCCAGACCACACCGATAAGCCGTTGTCCATTCGCGCCAGGAGCCGCCGTCGCGCTGCCAGACCAGGAAGGCGCCCCCGTCTCCCGCGTGGCTTGCACGTCCTCGCCCAACTGCTCGGCGGTCATGGGCAGCGACTCTAATGGGTCGCCGGGTTCGCGGTCAAGTGCGAGCAGGTCCCGGTGAGCACGGCAACAGGAGTCCAGATACCGGGTCAGGGCGCCGCAGTACCGGCAGAAAGAGCGTTGCCGGGTGCGGTTCTCGGTGAGCGCGGTGCCGCAGGCGGGGCACCATTTCGCGTCTACGGGGCAGAGGTCGAAGCACCGCGGACACGCCGACACGCTCACGGGCCGGGCCTCACGGCGACCCGTTGCCCGCAGGTGACGCACACGAGCCCTGGGCCACGATCGCCGCGCACCGGGTCGGGAGCCTCGTCGCGGAAGTCGTCCCATGTCGCGCCGAGGTAGCACGCCGCCCGGAGCAGCCAGCGCACGGTAACCCACACGGGTAGGGCGCGGTTGCAGCGGTGGCAGAGCCAGCCCCGGTGCGCCCCGGTGCGGTGGTCGTGGTCCCACTGGAGGCCGCGTGTTTTCGGGACCATGCCGCAGAGCTCGCAGCCGGGGCCGTGCGCGGCAACATGCGCGGCGCGTTCCTGCTCGAGTCGTTGGCGGGTGTGCCAGTCGTTCGCGCTCGTGCGCGCCCGGCCCGTCACGGGCATACCTCGACGGACTTGCGCGCGGCGGCTGGGTCACGCGCCTCAGCCACGGCTTGGCTTCTTCTGCGTCGGGTAGAGCATGTGCGGGAGGTAACGGCCAGCGTTCTCCCACTCGTCAAACTCCGGCTCCGGCTCGTCCCATGGCCCGAAGAACGGCTGTAGTTCCTCGCGGTACGCGGTCTCGTCGCCACGACAGACCGGGCAGAGGCCGCTGTAGTTCGGCAGACCACAGCCCGGACACGAAGGGCCGTCTTCCTGATGCGCGGCTGGGTCACGCGCCGTCATCGGACACGCTCCGGCCGGTAGAAAGTCAGCGGGAAAGAGAACGCGGGTGACTGCATGGCGGCCTGCTCGGATGGGAACCGCGCGGCCTCGGCTTCGTCCCAAGTCCCGGCCGGGCCGATGCCCGTCCACTGCATAAACCAGTTGCGGCCCTTCGGTGCGTCCTTCTGCTCCATCACTAGCACCCACTCCGCGGCTGGGTCACGCGGGCCGGGAGGCGTGGTTCCGTGCCCGGCATGAAAGTTTTTAGAGCTGCCGCCATGCATCACGCACCCAGCTCCCATCGGAGCTTCTCCTGCAACGGGTGCAGGTCGACGCGTGGCCGCCCGGTGTTCGGCCGATCCCACGATCCCCCGCCAGCCTCTCCGATCAACTTGAATCCTGCCGCACGGAGACTTGAGCCGCCCTCCTCGGGCAGCGTGTACGTCACGAGCCGCAGATAGCCGAGCGCCCGCACAGCTCGCCACAGGGCGCGGTAGAGCATTGAGCAGGCGTTCGGAGCACCGTCCGTGCAGAGTCGCGTCACTTCGGCCGTGTAGCCGTCCTGGAGGAGTCGCGCGACGGGGCGCCCGACGATCCCGACGCCACGTATCCGGTCGTGCTCGTCGGAGCAGGCGCAGACGACGATGCAGCCGCGCGTCTCGCCGTGGTGCCGGTGGTTCGCGGCAACGTAGGCATTGGCTTCGCGGAGGGTGATCGGCGTCACGCGAAGGGACGGGAGCAGCGGTTCTGTTGCTGGGGCGGCTGGGTCACGCGGGCCGGTCACGGCCGGGCCTCGTACCGGACACCGAACAACCGCTCAAGCGCGTTCTCACCGAGTTTGCCGATCACGTAGGCGTACTCAGCGTCCGTAAGTGCTTCCGCGAGTCGCTGTAGCGTTACCTCGTCCCGCTCGGTGACATGCTTACGACACTGCCACCCGAGCGGGACAAGATTCGCGGCCACGTCGTCGCCTCCCTGCGCGCGCGGCACGAGATGGTGAAGCTGGATTAGGCGCTCATTGGTGAAGCCGCAGACGCGGCACGGCCCGAGCTTTTCGGCGCGGATAGCTGCCCACTGTTTCGGGCTCGCGACCTTCCGCCGGTAGCGCCGCTCACCACGCGCAAGCTGCTTCGATTTCGGGTACGGGTCAGGCATCCGGCATCGGCTCCCGCTCAAGCTCGTACAGGACCGTCTCGTCCTGCTCGTGGTCGAAGTCCACCGCGTCGGGCTCGTGCGGATCAGGCTCCGGGCGGTCATCCGGTTGCGCGCTCAAAACCTCGGCTCCGGGCGAGCGAAGATGTTGCCCGTCTCGCGCCAGATCACGCGCTCGTCTTCGCGGACCTCGAGCTCGAAGTTACGCGGCGCGGTTCTACGAATGAACTCGAGAAACATGCGCATCTGATCGTCAGTCTCGTATACGACCGTGAACGTCCATACGGGGGCCATTAGAACGGCACGTCCGAATCGTCGTAGTCCAGCCATTCCTCCGGGACGTACCGGCCGTCCCTGATCTCACCGATAAGCAGCGATGTGTGTTGCTTCGAGTACACCGCGGGGACGGGGAAGCCGCGCTCCCGGCAGAGGACGGCGACGTAGGACAGTTGCGCGTCGGTGGGTGTCTCGCACCGTAGAAGCTCCGGGGCGGTCACCGCGCGAGCCTTTCGAGTCCGGCGGCTACCTGCTCGCAGAGGTCGGCGCGGGCGCTGAGCTGCTTCGCTTCCGCGCGTAGTACCTCGGCTTGACTCGCGGCGCCGTTGGTGCTCGGCGCGGCCACCTGGCCGCGGTGCTCCTTGCAGCGTCCGGCGTACCTGCCACGCACGGGTGCCTCGTTCATGCAGCCGTCCACTTTGCAGCGCGGCGGGTCATCGAGCGGACCGGGCGCCATCTCTTCGAGCGCGCTCATCGCTTGCCTCCGATGCTCGCGGCGAGCCGCGCGGCCAGATCATCGGCGCGGAATCGCTGGCGGAAGTCGAGTATCGCCGCGAACGCCTTCTCGCTCGTGGGGTACTCGTCGCACACCGGAATCTCGCACCGGAACAGCGGCACGACGAGTCCGCCGGGGCCGCGTTCCTCGGTCACGCCGAACGACGGTACGCGCGGGGCGCGGGATGCCATCGCTTCGGCCACGTCCAGCGCACGCCGCGCGGCCTCGCTCGAACTGAGACGCGCGGTACCAGGACCGGTAGTCACGACGGTACCTCTACTTTCACCGTGCCCGCGTCGGCCCACTGGCCGAGCGACGCGAGAGCCATCGCGATGTCCGAGGCGATGTCCTGCGCCACATCCTCCAACTCCTCGTCTGTCACGTCGTCAGGCAACCCCTCGACCGAAAAGCCGGACACGGTGATGCGTACCGTCGTGGCGCTCATGAGAGCCGTCCTTCGTGGAGGGCCTGCTCGCGGGTGCTCATCGCGCGGTCAGCGCCACCCTGCGCACGGAACGACTGCGGCTCCGGGGCGGCGGGCGGGTCGCACAGCTCGCCCGCCTCGGTCGCGTAGTACGTGTAGCCCTGCTCGCGCTCGCCGCGCTTCGCGATCTTCTTCTGTGCGCGAGTGATCGCCTCGGCCTCTGTGTCGCCTGCGGAAACCAGGTCCGCCTCTAGGCCGTCGTCAGCGACGCGGTACACGATCGCGCTCCACGGCAGAGCGCTCCGTGCGGGATCGTGCTTCGTCTCGATGCGGTATGTCGGCTCGCTCATTGCTTCGTGTCTCCCCTGATCTCCACGATCTCGATGCACGCCGTGTCTACGTCGTCCCAATCAAAGCGCGAAAGCAGACGGGCCTCGTCTTTCGCGAGGTCGTGGGCCTCGTCCTCGTCCACAGCTTCGACTTCGACCGTCGCGTAGACAGTCGCGGCCACTTCGACTTCGTACGTGCGCTTCTCTGCGTCGTCGCTCATTGCTTCGTGTCTCCCCTCAGTAGCTGGTGGACGCGCTGGCGGGTGATCCCGAGCGCGGCCCCGATCTCGCTCAACGTGTGGCCCTCGGATCGTGCGGCCCTGATCGCGTCGAGACGTGCGGCGGCAATGGTGGCGCTGCTTGTCTTGAGCTGTTCGAGCCGGGTGATCGTCGCAGGCTTCACGTAAAGGAAGCTTACCTACAGCCCGGGGTGATGTCAAGGGTACTTGCCGGGCGCGAAGATCGCGAATTCCTCGCGCCGCCGTGCAAGCAGGCCGGGCAGGACACGCCCGCCGCCGTGATCCCATTCGAGCCACAAGGGGCCGAGCGGGTGCCAGTCGCGGGGTGCGCCCTGCTTGTTGATCGCGGCGAGCAGCGAGCTCCCGGCCAGCGCACCCGCCCCGATGTTGTACGCCAGCGAAACGAGCGCATCGAAACGCGCCTGAGCGTGCACCTGCTCCGTGCCGAGCTTGACTTTCACGAGCCGGGTGACGGCCTCCGCGAAGCTCGCCGTGTCGTGCTCGAGCAGCTTGAGCCCGGTTGCTCCGGTCAGCGGCGCTTTAAAACCAGGCGGCAGGGGGCCGGTGTGGCCGTAGCCGATCGTGGATACGCCGGTGCCGTCGTCGTACCAGGTCGGGACGAACCCCTCGAACGAGGCGATCAGGTGCAGCCCGGCCGGGGACAGCTTCACCGCCTTGAGGACAACGCCGCCCGCCTCAGTCCCACGACGCCCCGATAGACGCGGCCAGGATGTAGGTGCCGCCGGCCGCGCTCGCCAGCGTCGTCATCATTCCGCTCAAATCCATTCCAGCAACGATCGTCCAGGTGGCGCCAGTCCAGTCTACGGTATAGGCGAGATCGGTAACCGGGTTCGGCAGGGTCGCCGTAACGTCGATCGAGGCGATGTTGGTGCCCGCGGCGTCAGTGACCAGGATCGTTGTCTTGATATCGAGGGCGTCTGCCGCCGAGGGTATTACCCCCGCGAGGACCGCCACAAGGCTGTCTGCGGCTATAACCGTCCCGCTCCCGAAGACCTGGGGGGGAAGCGTCAGTACGTTTACAAGCTGACCGGCGAGGCTATTGCCGTCGAGATTGCCGGTACTCACGGTCTGGGCGGGGTTGGGGGTCGTGAGCGGCGAACCGGCGTTGAATGTCAGCCGTGCGGTTGGCACAGAGCCGCCGCCATTGACCGCGACTTGCGCGGTGGTGCCGCTCGCGGTGACGGTCGCGCCGCTCGTGAAGTCGATCGCGTCACAGGGCTTGACGGTGGTTGAGCCGTCGGTGACGCTGAGCGGTGTTCCGCTCCCGCTGCCGGGCTGGTCGGTGCTGTCGGTGAACTGCAACGTCTTGGCTTGCGGCAGGACAGGCTTGCCGTGCTTGTCGAGCAGCTCGACCGGGTAGCTCGAGCCCGGGGCGGTCACGAGAACGGAACGGGTGTCTGCGTCAGCACGTACACCGCGCCCGCCCCCGTCGTGCCGCCAACAGCGGAACCGCCCTTCGCGCCCGTCTGGTTCACGACGAGGAGAAGCGGGTTCGCGGCGGTGACGATGATCGGGGTGGGAACGTAGGTCGCGCCCGCCCCGGCGCCCGCGGACCCGACCGCGGCCTGTAGCCAGTTCGGCCCGCCGACGAGCGAGAGCCCGGCGTTGTCTGTCGCCGCGGCGTCGATGGCGGTCAGGTCGATCACCGCGCCCGCCAACTCATCGAACAGGCCGCTGTTGCCGCCGCTGAACGTGCCGACATCCGCTTTCGGCGTCGTGCCGTTGAACGCGGCGACGACGGACACACCGATGTCGTAGATGACATCCCCGATGGCGGGGGTGTAGAGGGTGACGCCGCTCGTCAAGCCTGCGGTGGAGTGCGTGAACGGGAACGGGCCGCGGATCACGGCAGGCTGCGAGCCGGCAGCGGTGAACTCCGTGAAGCCCTCAAGGCTGAGCTCGCCGTCCTGCCGGTAGATGTTGGCGGGGTACTGAGGTAGGGTCATGGGGCGACTCTAGGCCGTGTGCCGTTCCAGGTCAAGGGCGCGCTGCCGCGCGGCCATGTACCACCTTCGCGCCCAGTGATCGTAGTAGGGGCCGGTGCCCGCCCTGATTTGCGCCGTGTTCCCGAGCTGCGCCGCCTCGCTGCACGGCGAGCAGAGCCCGCGCCACGAAATAACGTGCCCGTCGGCGGCTCGCGCACCGCACCGCTTGCACGTCGAAGGGGGCCTGTCCGGCATCGTTTTGAACTCTACCCGCCGCCGCGGCTCAAAAGTAGCAGGGGGGAGCACGTAGTCCTCTGTTCCTTCGCGTGTCAGTTGCGGGTGTTGGCGCCTAGCCTCGTCGGTATGCCCAAGCTAACCCCTGCGGCTGCCGCTCAGAAGTGGCAGCAGCGCACAAGCGGAGCGTCCGCCGATTACGTGGCCGGCGCTCAGAGCACGCAGAAGGACCCGACTCAGCTCGCGGCCGCTGCGGCTCAGAAGTGGTTCACCAACGTCCAGGCCGCTTACACTGGCGGGCTTTTCCAGCAGGGGCTCGCTCGCGCGAGCAAGGCTGGTTGGCTCGCGGGTGTCACGGGTAAGGGCGCGCAGAACTTCGTGACCGGCGTGAACGCCGCGGAAGGCAAGATGAACCAGGTGTTCACGCAGCTGTTCCCGTACGAGCAGCAGCTTCAGTCTCAGATCGACGCGATGCCGAACGTCACGGCGGCGGACGCGGAAAACCGGATGCTCGCGTGGACTCGCGGCATGCGCCAGTTCCGCGGCCAGGCGAGGTAACAGGTCATGGGCCTCGGACTCGAATCCGTCCTCGGCTACGGCACCGCCACGACCGGCAGCTTCGTCGCCCTGACGGCCGGAACGAATCAGAGCTTTTCGATCCGGAACTTCACGCAGGGCGGCGCGGTGATCGAGGATGCGTGGGGCGCCGACGACACGAGCCCCTATACGTTTTCGATCAAGTCGCCGAAGATGCATGACGACGTGTACGGCATCCTCATGGCCGGCAACCCGCTCGACGGCGGCGGCAACGTCACGTTCAACCCGCAGAGCCTCCTGACCGGCTCCCCGACCCAGGTCGTGTATGCGACCGACACGCTCTCCGTCACCGTGAGCGCCACCACGGCCGACAACACGAGCCTTCTCTTCAACGTGCGGTACGACAACATCTCGGGTATCAACGCCCGGCTGTACGACTGGAACACGATCCGGCCCCTGGTCGTGAACGAGGTCGGCGTGCAGGTGTCGCCGGAGTCGCACACCTCGACGGCCGGGCAGTGGGGCACCGCGGTTGCTTTCAACAGCGGTCTTTACCGCTTGAAGGCGAACACCGATTACGCGATCTTCGGGCTCACCGTCGATGTGCCGTGCACCGCCGTTTACGTGAACGGCATCGACACCGGGAACCTGAATGTTGCGGTGCCCGGGTACTGGAACACGAAGGACGGCTCCGATTTCTTCATTCGGAAGAGCATCCAGTATCAGACGGCGCATATCCCGGTGATCAACTCGAACAACGCTCCGAACATCTCGGTTGCGTGCTCGAGCGTCACCACGTCCGCCACGTCGGTCACGACGTTCCGGATGGCGCAGCTCTCCCAGCTCCTGCCGAACCCCGGCGGGGCGTAGGCGATGACAACCGGCAAGGGGGCGGCGGGAGCCACGGCGGCTCACCGTCGCCCCGTCGGTAACCCGAGGCCGCGGTGAACGGGCAGACGACGCTCGGCCTCGCAGCCCCCATCTTCTACGGGCCGGTCCAGCCGGAGCTCGACCAGATCCCCGACCCGGCCGCGGGCGGCGGCTTCACGATCGAGGTCGGCGCGAACTACTACGAACGGCCGATCGCCCTCAGCTTCACGTTCACGACCGCCGCGCACGCCGCAACCAGGCAGGTGCAGCTACAGCTCCTAGACCCGGGCGGGGTGCTCGTCGCCGCTATGCCGGTTGCCTCGACGCAGATCACGACGCTCACGTATCAGTACTCGTTTGTGGCGCAGCTTTCGAGCCCGCAGGCGGTCGCCGCGAACGTCGTCATCTCGCCGCTTCCCGCGTGGGTGATCCCGTCCAGCTACTCGCTGGCGGTCACGATCACGAACGTCTACACGACGGATCAGGTCACGAACATCCGGTATTACCGCGACAGGTTCAGCACCGACCCGTACGACTACGTGATCGGCGGTGTGGCGACCGACACGGCGGAACGCGCGGTCAGGCGGTTTGAGGCCGTCACGGGTTGAGCACGATCTACAGCGGCGCCCCGCCGTGGGAATGGTCCGCGAACCCGCCCGGAGACGCCCCCTACACCTACCAGGTCCCCGGCAGCCTCGAAGTGCAGCCGTACACATCGACGGCCACCTACGACGGCACGAACGCCAGCGGCGACTTCGTGCCGACCCTGTCGATTTACAGCCAGTCGGGCGGGCTGCTTGCCCGGGTGTTCCCGGCGGCGACTGTGACGGCGGGTGATACGGCCGAAGTGACGTTCATGCCCCCTTTTGGTTCGGCCGCTAGCACCCAAGGCGGCGGCTCAACCGTCACGCTCGCCCAGGAAATCCTTATCACCGGCTCGTTCACGGCCACCGGCTCGAACACGACCGTGCCGTCGTGGTCGCACAACAGCGGCGCGACGATCGCAGACCTGACCAACCCGCAGAACATCGTTCTGCATGACGCCGGCTTCTACACCCTGACCGCCTCGCTCGGTTGGGTACCCATAGCCGGGCTCACGCACTACCTCAACTGGTATCTGAGTGACGTGCACGACACCGCGATCATCGGCACAAACCTCGTCCTTGCGTCCGGGACCGACTTCACAGGCGGCAACGTGCCCTCCGTGCTTACATACGCCACAGTCCAGGGCGCGGCCTTCGGCTACCGCTATGACCTCGTGAACTCCGACCCGTCAGACCTCACCATCGCGATGATCCTCACCCTTACGCAGACCCTCGTGAGCTGACCGATGCCGCAGCTGATCAGCACCTTCCCCGCGTTGCCGCTGACCTATCAGTGCACCGTCGTGTGGGAGGCGTGGGCGCCGGACGGCTCCGCGCAAGTGACCGGGGTCACGATCACCGACCCGGTGCTGTACGGCTTGAACCTCACTCCCGGTGGAGAACCCTCAAGCACGATCGAGCCCGTCGCACCGCTGTTCGTGCCGCTCCCGCTCAGCGACCTCAACCCCCCCGACGAGGAGACACCGTGAGCACCGTCGCCCTGATCGTTCATGCCGTGATCGTCGTCTCTTTGATCATCGCCGGGTCGGTGTTGCAGGCCACTGGGAACGACCCGCTTGTCGTGTGGGGGCTCCTCGGCGGCTACCTCGGCGGCGTCGGCTCAACCTCAGGGCTCGTGAAAGCCGGGGATGGCTAGCAAGGCACCGCAGTCCTCGCCGTTCTCGATCGCCGCGAACGCCGAAGAGGCAGCGATCCTCGCGGGCCCGGACGCGACCACGACCGAGACGCGCCGCGCGCTCGACATCGGGGACTCATGGGCCGCGCATCACCGGGCGCTCAACAAGTCGCTTCCGCAGTCGCTCAAGCACGCGCTGTCTATGTCTCGCCAGATCCGGGACGCGGTAAGGTGACCGCATGGACGTAGACCTCAAGTTCACGATCGTCGCGCAGAATCCGACCGTCGAATTCCTCGGCGGCACACAGACCCGCAACGTGGTCACGGTCGGTTTCATTACGGACGGGCACGGGATCTACGGTGAGGCGCGAGTCATCGCGTCCATCTACTCGGCAAACGAAGCGCGACACGCGGCGCTCGGCGTCGTTGTCGCACTCGAAACCGTCGCGAGCCTCCCGAACGTCGCCGGGGTCGAATGGGGCCAGTCCGTGAATAAATCCGGGCTGCTCGTGGATCAGATCACGGTTACGGTCGAGTCTGACTCGGGTGATAGCACCGCGCTGTATGGTCCGGTCGCGATCAGCGCACTCGGTGCCGACGCCCGCGCCCCTGAGATCGCGGCGCTCGCGAAGGCATTGACGGACGCGGAAGGACCGTCCGGGTAGTGTGGGAAGCAGTCGATATCCCGCTCGACATCCTCGCGACGTGCGCCGTCCTGATCGCGCTCTCGTTCGCGTACCGAAGCAGCATCGGTGCCCTGCTCGAAATCCTCGCCAAGGCGTTCAAGGCCGCGTCGTGGAAGGTGCCGTACGTTGGCACCGTCGGCCTCGGCTTCCTCGCCGGCCCCATCGAATCGGTAGACAACAGCATCCGCGACGCGCTCGCCGCCGGCATCTCGAGCACCGAATGGGCCTGGCATGTGTTCCTCGGCCAGATCACCGGGGCGTGGCAATGGATCGGACGCACCGTCGATGAGGTAGCGACAGACACCGCCGGGGCGCTCAAGCACCTGGTGAAGGAGACGGTGCCCGCGATCGTCGCCGGCCTCCTCGTCGGCCCCACCCTCCTACTCAAGACACTCGGCGTCACCGTCGGCCAACTCGAGCGCGACGTGAAGCAGGCTCTAGCCGCGAGCGGTAAGACGATCGTGAAGGTGGAGCATGTCGCGGTAGGGACCGCCGCCGCCGTCCCGAAGATCGTCACCGTCACGATCCCCGCCGCCGTGAAAACAGCGGTCGCCCTGCCGTCAGACATCACGCGCGGCATCGACGAGACGCTGAAAGCGACCAAGGAGAAGCTGGACAAGCTCGCGCGCACCCTCACCCCCGCCGGCATCCTCGGGCTGACCGCCGCCGCCGTCCTGTCCGGGCTCGGGCTCGGATGGCTCAAATGCTCGAACGTCAACAAGGTCGGGAAGCGGCTGTGCGGCCTGAACGCGAACACGATCGAGCAGCTTCTCGCCGGGCTCGTCGTGGTTTTCGGGACGCTAGACCTCGTGAAGTTCTCCAAGCAGGTTCAGGGCGTCACGGACGAGTTCGAGGGCGTCGCGCGCGACTTCTGGCGCGTGACCGAGAAGGGGCCGATCGTCACACGCGAGTTCGGCACGACCGGCCTCTAGACTCTGACCCGTGACCGCGGAGGAATACATCGAGCGGTACGGCGCTCAACTGTCGGACGCGGACAAGCGGTACATCATGGCCTTCGGCCCGCCCGCCGGCTTTCACGAGGGCTCGGCGCTCAACCCGAGCACCCCTAACCTTCGGGTTGCGAACGCTCCGCAGCACGTCCGGCAGGCGACTCAGGCCCGTATCTGGACGCACGAGTAGATGGCCGAAGGCATCGGCAACATCATCGGCTCAAGCGTCGGCGAGGCCGCGGCTTTTGCCGCCGGGGTCGCGATTGGGCCTCTGCTCGCCCCGGTCCTTCGCCAGCTTGAGAACGAAACGTGGTCGAAGTACCAGACGCAGCCGGTCGGCGCGGTGCTCGTCGCTCAGGGCGTCGCGGAAGGGAAGATCGATAAGACGACGGGATACGACGAGGCCGCGAACACCGGGTTTGGCGCGAGCGCGATGGATCACCTGGTTGCGATCCTGAAAACCGCGCCGAGCGTCGCGGAAGCGCTCAACCTGATCCGCCGCGGCCAGATGTCACCGAAGGACTTTCCCACCGTGCTGCAACGGGCCGGGATCGAAGATCAGTGGCTAGCCGCCTACCAGGCGCTGACCGCGACCGGGCTACAGCCGTGGGAGCAGCCGCTTTCGCCCGCCGACCTCGCGGTAGGAATGGTCCGAAACAACGTCCGCAGCACAGACACGGACGGCAACCCGATCTTCCCGCCCGGGCTGTCCTCGGAGGGCTCGCAGGTGGCGCAGCACCCGGTCCCGGACATCGACCCGCAGAAGGAAGCCGCCGAAAGCGGGATGACCCTGGACAGGTTCACTGTGCTCGCCAACAACGTCGGCCTGCCCCCCGGGGTGATCCAGGGGTTGCAGATGCTGAACCGCGGGATCATCACCGAAGCCGACTTCGCGCTGTTGATCGAGCAGAGCGACATGCGTATTGCGTGGGGGCCGTTCATCCTCCAACTCCGGCGGATGCTGCTGACGCCGCACGAGTACGCCGAGCTTCAGTTGCGCGGCTACATCACCCAGGAGCAGCGGGACGCCGGGGCGGCGTTGCACGGGCTCGAGCCGGCGGACGCGCAGCTTTTGTACGACGTGCTCGGACGCGCGGTCAGCGTGAAGCAGATCACGACCGGGCTCGCCCGCGGCGGCGTCTACCGCGACGACATCGTAAACAGCGGCGACCCGAACTACGTCGACCGCCTCGCCGCGCTCCCCTGGTCGCAGGGCGGCTACTCCGACGTGCCGGCCGAGTACATCGCGGCGCTCGAGCGCGGCAACCTGCGCCCCGAGTACTACTCGCTCGCCTACGCCAACAGGTTCACCTACCCAAGCTATTTCGTGATCAAGCCGCTCGTGGCGGACGGCGCGCTCAGCGTCGCTGACGCGACACAGATTTTCGAGAACGAGGGTTGGCCGTCCGACCTCGCGCAGAAGGCCGCGCAGAGCTTCGCCCCCGCCGCCGCGGGCGGCACGAAACCGAAGAAGCTCACGAACGCCACCATCCGAAGCCTCGTGAAGAAGGGTGACCTGACCGTCGCGGAGGCGATCACACGGCTCGAGGCGAACGGGCTCGACGCGACTGACGCGCAGCTGTACCTCGATGCGTGACGCCGACCGGGCTGATACGCTCCCGGTCCCGCGTTCCACCTGCGTCGTTGCCCGGCCCGTCGCGTCCCCTCACGGCGGGCCGCGTTTCGTCAGAAGATGAGACGCTGCGGCGGCCTACCATTGGCCGCCCGCCGCGGTGCTAATCTCCCGCCCGTGAGCAAGACTTACCGCCGCACCCGCGGCCCGGCGTCAGCCAAGTTCAAGCGCAAGCCACCCGGCCCCGCCGAGCAGGCGAAGCGCGAGGCGTGGGGCCGCGAATACGCCGCGATCGCGAAAAACGTGGCCCGCCAGGTCAGAGAGGGAGAGGGATGACAGCCGAACTGCAAGAGCTGATCGAGCGCGAAGCCGCCGCCGCCGAAGCCGAGCCCGACGAGGACACCGAGACGTCGGACGAGCCGGAGCCCGAGACGTCGGACGAGCCCGTGCCCGCGCCCGGCCCGACCGAGAAGGAGCTCGAGGCCCGCGAAGGAAAGCTTGACAGGGAGGATGAGCGGCACGCGAAACGCATCGCGGAGATCATGGGCCAGGACGCCGCCGAGCTCGTGCCGTGCATGATGTGCGCGACCCGCGGGTTCCTGTACGCCGCCCAGGTCGGGAGTTTCCCCGACGATCACCGCGCCCTGATTCACGAGCAGCTAGGCGAAGGGTCGCTCGCCGCGCTTGAGCCGGCGGATGACGCGGAGCTTTGCACCGCCTGCCGCGGCTACGGGCAGCGGCGCACCGGCTCCCGCGTCCCGGGGAACGAGACGAAAGCGTGTTCGGGCTGCGGCGGCTCCGGGTGGAAGGCCGTCTACCGCGCCCCGGAGGTCCCGCCGACCGCGGCGCTCATGCAGCCCGGCCAGATCCCCGGCTTCACCATGCCGCCGTTGCCGCCGCCGCAGCCCGCGCAGGCAGCGAACGGGGCCGGTGACTACGGCTCACCCCCGGTCGGGTGGCACGCCCAGGGCAAGCCTGGTGCGGATACGTGGGACCGGTGGCCGGGGCACCCGCGGTACGGCATCGACCCTGCGACCGGCGGCTGGTAGATGGCGAAGCAGCCGAAGTGCCACGACTGCGGCGCCGCGACGCTCCGCGTGGTTGCGGTCGACAAGGGTCACCAGTTCGTCTGCACCAGTTGCGAGTACCTGCGCGAGCACCCGGACGCGCCGCGCGCCGTGAAGATGCCGAACGAGCGCAGGCCGAAACGCCTTCAGACCGAGACGCTGTTCGATGCGCTCTGACGGTGCCACCGTGACCAGGCGACCGCCTCGGAGCGTTCCCGCGTGAACGGCCCCCGCTCCCCACACGAGCACTCAGCCCGGAACCCCACCCCGCGCAACAGGTCGCAGCCCAAGACGTGCGACGGCTCACGGATGCGGACGGCGCGGACGGTGACGTGATGAGCCACGCTGGCATAATGCCGCGTGGCCGTGACCGCATCGACCCCGGCGAGATACTCCTGCTCCTCGGCGCCGTCGCGTGCGTGGCGCTTCTCGTGTTCGGTATCGTCGCGGCCTCGCTCAGTCACACGCCGCCGACCAACTGACCGCCTGGGTGGAAGGCCAATACCGGCTACCTGCAACAGCCTGGAAGCTGCGTCAGGCGTGGCGGGTGACGTGATGTTCGTGCCGGGTAGGATCGCATGATGCCCGGCGACGGCCCGTATCTGATCATTGCGGCGTTCTGGCAGGCCAAGCCCAACACGGACGAAGTGGCCGCGGCCGTGTTGCGCGAGAAGTTCCCGGTGCCTGATGGATACCCGCGAGGACAGGTCGTCGCGTTCCGCCGCGAGGTCGCCACGAGCTACGAGTTTCAGCGCGAGCTGCGCCGGCTCGATCTGACTGAGCTCTGCGCCGTCACGGATATCGT
>Ga0335085_10009385_pt1 | contig 14771 bp, 9 predicted proteins | sample Lox_Sample_45_FD_206712 | JGI IMG/M metagenome (GOLD analysis project Ga0335085, IMG submission 206712) | Soil microbial communities from Loxahatchee National Wildlife Refuge, Florida, United States - Lox_Sample_4.5 | ecosystem: Environmental > Terrestrial > Soil > Wetlands | place: USA: Florida... | reverse complement strand
TGCGGGCGCTGTTCGCGACCACCGCGAAAACGGCCACACTCTGGGATAGAGCCCCCGTGAGGGGATGAAGAATTCCAAAGGCGGCAAACAAAATAAGAATCACCGAGAGCCCGAAGGCGAGCCACAGGTTTTGGCCGATGACGCGGCGCGTAGTATCCGCCAGACCGATGAGCTGCGGAAGCCGCCTGAGATCCGTTCCGAGAAGAGCAACATCGGCCCCGCCAAGAGCCACTTCGTTAAGTTCGGCGCCGATTGCTACTCCTACGTCAGCTCCGCCGAGAGCCGGCGCATCGTTCACGCCATCTCCGACCATCATGACGGTACGTCCCTCAGCCTGCTCTTCCCGCACGATCTCAAGCTTCTGGGCGGGAAGGACTTCGGCGATAACCTTGTCCATTCCAAGCGCCTGGCCCACTTCCTGAGCTGTTGCTGCCCGGTCTCCCGTAAGGAGCACCAATCGGTTGATCCCCAAGGCTCGCATGGAGGCCAGCGCTTCACGCGCTTCGCCACGGGGTTTATCACGAAGAAGCAAGCGGCCGAGACAGCGGCCTCCATATGCGATCCACACCTGCGATACGTCTTCGCCGTCGTCCGATCCGGCCTGGATGCCGAGTTCCACAAGCAGTGCCCTTCGTCCCAGGACGGCTTGCTGGCCGTCGACGGTGGCGATGACACCGAGACCAGCTCTCTCCTGAAGATCTTTGGGTGGAGTGCTTACGATTCCACGCGATAGAGCCTCGGCCACAACGGCACGCGACACGGGATGCAGAGACCCGAAGCCGCATGCCGCCGCAACGGCCAGCAGCCTCTCCTCCGATACTCCATGCATAGGCCGGATCTGTGTGACGGCCGGCGCGCCCACCGTTACCGTCCCGGTTTTGTCGAGAATCAATGTGTCAACGTCGGAGGCGCGCTCGAAAAAATCCGCACCCTTGATGAGGATGCGAAGGCGCGTCGCCACGCTCATCGCTGCCACAATGGCGGCGGGCCCGGCCACCACCAGCGCCGTCGGAGTGGCCACCACCAGCACGGTGATGGCTCGCGAAAGTTGATTGGTGAAAAAAAGGATGGTGGCCGCCACCGTGAGCACCAGGGGCAGCCATACTCCGGCGCGGCGCTCGAAGAGGCGGAGCAAGGGCACCGAGGTGCGCTCCACATCGGCCAGGAGTTGGACCACCCTTCCTAGCACGGTATCGGCCCCTGCCCCTCGTACTCGAATTTTGAGCAGCCCGTCCAGCGCTACCGTCCCGGCGAAGACAGGGCTGCCGGGCCCCACATCCTCATAAAGGGACTCTCCCGTGATGGCGGACTGATCAACCGCAGCCCGCCCTTCCAGGACGGTTCCGTCCACCGCGATTCTTTCCCCTGGCCGCACGAGGATTTCATCTCCCGGAATCAGGCTGTTGGGATCAACGCGTTCCTCGATGCCGTTACGCAACCTCACTGCCTGGTGGGCAGCAAGGGCTCGAATTCCGTCGATGGCAGCCCGCGCCCCGAGAGAACTGCGCTCTTCGAAGAGACGTCCGAGTTCGAGGAAAAGCGGGATCAGGGTGGCGGTCACGAAGTCGCCCGTTGCGGCTGCGGCTAAAACGGCAATAGCCACCAACTGGTCAGTGGCCCGGCGCGTGTCGCCCGTCACGATTCCGCGGATGCCCGACACGAGGATCGGGATGGCTACAACGGTCGCCGCCAACGCTCGGAAAAGCTCTCCGATCTGGAACTGGTCGGGCTCGACGTGCACCAACAACGTCCCCAGGCTGAGTAGACCAATTCCGATGAGTCCGGCCCCGAGCCGGACACTGATTTGCCGCCGTTCTTCCGCCGCCAGGGTCACCGGCATGCCCTCGCCGCCGGGAGTCGTAAATTGGATCGCGAGATCGCTCATGGCGAGTCACCCTCACCTCTCTCACTTCCCGTTTCGGGGGAGGGAGACATAGAGTCGGGAGTCGGTCGGGGTCCAGCTAAGCCTGGCGCAATCGAAATGCGGAAGCCATGGTAACTACCGCCAACCGGTGGCGGAACCCACTGAACCGTGCCTGCGGAACCGATGGCCTTGTCCACCGCATCCCGATAGAGCCTCTCCCTGACGACCGCCGGATTGGCGCGATATTCTCGATCGAGCGCCCGGAAGGCTTCGGCATCCCCTTGGGCGACAGCGAGTGCTGAATCCGCAGCGCCCCGCGCGGCCTGCACCGCCGCGTCGGCTCGGGCTTGCGCCTGGGGGATGGCACTCTGGGCAAAAGCCTGGGCATCATTCTGCAACGTCTGGGCCTTGATGAAAGCGCTCTGCACGGCGTCGAAATCCGCAGCCAGTGCCGCCGGAGGAGCGAGCTTTGTGAGCTCGAGCGACGACAGTTCGAGGCCCGAGTGGGCGGCATCCAGGCCGGCCTGCGCGCGGCGTGTGGCCATGGCGATCAGGCTTTTGCGGCCATCTGACAGTACACGGTCAACACCCATCTCGCCCAACGAACGAACCATGGCGGCGGTCACCTCCACACGCAGCACCTCCTCGGCCTTGGGGCCGTAAAATGCCCATTCGGCGGGATCCCTCACCCGATAGCGGGCCACCATATCCGCCTGCACGATGTTCTGATCTCCGGTGAGCGCGTAACCTTGGGTCAGCGGGTCAAGCGTATTGACTCCTTCTTCGATGTACATGTCATTGAAGGTCATCGCCGGAGCGAGAGTGCTTACCGGAACCTCCCACACGTGCCTGACTTGCACGCGCACCACTTCGTCGACGGGCCGCGGGAGGGCGAAGAGCAGGCCGGGTCCGTGCCGTTGTAAGGCAGGCGTTTCCCCCAAAAGGCGCCCCCAGCGCAGGACGACGGCCACCTCATCGGGCTTCACAATGGTAATCCCCGACACCGCGTAGAGGACCGCCATGGCGGCAACCCACCAGTGCATTCGCTCCCAAGCCCCATCGAGAAGACGGGCCAGGGGCGCCGCGAGTCGAGCGATCTCAGAGGGTGGTCCAAGTCTTCTCACTTTTTATCCTTGCTCTGAAGCAGGGAGAAGGGCTCAGAGTCTGTGCGGAGGATCAGCGAGGTGTTTCGCGTGACGAGCTTATCCAGGGAATCGAGCGAGCGCGTAAAGCGATAGAGTTCCGGGTCAATGCGGTGGGCATCGGCGTAGGTCTTGGCGACCTGTGCCGCCGATTCGCCGCGGATACGCGCCTCCTCTTCGAGGCCTTTGGCGCGGATGCGGGCCGCCTCGAGTTCCGCCTCGGAATGGATTTTGCTGGCGGCTTGTTCCCCTTCCGCCTGGTACTTGGCCGCGAATTGGCGCCGTTCGGCACGCATTTGCTCGAAGACCGCCGTTACGTTCTCCGCCGGCAGAGCAAGGCGGTCGAGTCGAATCTGCTCGACCTCCACGCCATAGCTGCGCAGCGCCAGTGGCGCCGTGGAGGCCAGGAGTTCGGACTCAATCTGGTCCATCTGCAAATCGCTCGGATTCGTCGATACCAAAGCCGACAGATCGTGCCCTCCCAAAGTCCCGATGGCCGCATTGGTCAGCAAACCGTCGAGCTTGCCCTCGGCGCCCCCCTCGGTCCCAATGGCTTGGATAAAGGTAAGAGGATCTCCGATCCGCCAGACGACAAAGGTGCGCGCGATAATGTTTTTCTTGTCGCGCGTCAGCATCTCCGCCTGGCCGGTCTCATACACTCGCCGTCGCATGTCAAGCAATAACGTTCTGTCGATAGGCCAGGGAAGCTTCCAGTGCAGGCCGGGTTGGGTTGCCGCGCGCAAGGGGCGGCCGAAGCGGGTGATCAGCACTGCCTGCCCTTGCCGCACGACCACTGCGGTGGCGCTGAACACGATGGCGGCGAGGGCCAATGTGCCCATTACAGCCCTCAACCAGCGCTGCGTTCTCATTGCGTCAACCATATTTCACCCCCGTCCCGCTGGAAGCGGGCATCTACAACTGTGAAGCGGAGTCCCCCGAGGCTTTTCTCCAGCGTCTCCAGACGACGGCGGAAGAAGAATTCCTCAGGCGCGATGCGATACTGCGATTCGAGCGTACGGAAGCTCCACGCCTGGCCCGCCGCCAGCGCAAGAGCTCGGACGCCTTCCGCGCGGGCTTCGTTCTCACTCACCACAACCAAGGCCTCGGCAGTAGGCACCGTTCGGTTGCGGTAAGCCTGAGCGTTGACGATTGCCGTGACGCTTCCGAGTTGTGCTGAGACGACCGCCTCGTAGTCGGCTGCCACGGGCACGGGCGGGTGCATGCCGCCAACCGTGAAAGCCAACACCTGAATACCGAGACCGAGATCGTCAGCTTCTTTTTGCACACGGGCACGCATTTGCCCGGTCAGCGTCGCGACGTTCTCCGACAATGCTTCGGATAGCGTGCGGTTCACGGTGGAGATCATGACGGCCCTATAGGCGATCGCGCGCAGCGCGGCGGCCGGGTTTTGACAGTGGTAACGCCAGGCACGAGCATCGGCGATGAGATATTGGACGGTGGCATCCACCGTGATAAGGTCCCGCCCATTCCCGAGGAGCAGGGTGTACTCGTTAGGGGCATGCTCGACTGCCCACAGCACATTCTCCGGTCCTTCGCTCTCCTGTCCCTCGTGGCCCACTTGCAATGTCTGCACGATCTTCACGGGAATCCGAATCACTTGATCGACAGGCCATGGCCAATGCAGGTGAAGCCCGGGTTCAAGCGGCTGCCCTTCGAATGGAACGCCCAAACGCTCGACGAGGCCCACCTCCTGAACTCTGACCACGGAGATGCACGTGGAGAGCCAGCCCAGCAGGCACAGGCCGATGACGAGCGGTTCCAAACTGCGGCGGACAATTGTCAAAGCCCAAGTGGAACGCAGATCGATTCCGAGTTGCCGCTCTCCGGCGTCAAGGATACTGCCCAGTATGTTCGCCCGGCTCCCCAGCATGGAGAGTACCCCGATGTCCAACGGGATGATCTCCGGACTTCCATCATTCCCGGGCGGCTTTGCCCTGAGGAGGCTGTAACACACGGCTGCATTAATCGCCAAAACCGGAATATGAAGGATCTGAAGCACCGTGTTCTGGCCCGCCCACTCTATACCGATCGAAACCGCCGCCGATGCGAGAATCCATGCGAGCACCCGTGCGCCCCGACAGAGACTCTGAGCCTCGGGTAGCCATGCGGAATCGATACCGGCGAGGTAATGCGCAGCCGTGGCCGCCAGTCCCGATGCGCCCAGAAAAAGAGCTGCGACAGTCCCCGCCATAAGTGGGGCCACGGGAGTTGGAGCAAAGTTGAAGAGCAACAGAATGGCTATGACTGCAAACCCGGCGGTGGCAGTACCGATTCGGACAATCTCTTTCGTCCCGAGATTATGAAGCCAAAGCCAATGCCAGGCAGCACCGACTCTCTGAAGAAGGCTCTGTTTCGGGCCATCCGCTTCCGGAGTAGCGGGTGTTTCCGGTTCCGGCGATGCGGTTGTTTCCGCGGGCGTTTCTGCTTTCTCCGCAGGTAGCGGTAGCGGCGGGCCCGCAGCGCTTTTCGGCGACTTCGCCCGTGTGATTTGGCTTTCTAAGACGCCAATGAGAATGCCCGTCGCGAGTCCCAGGGAGACGGCAGCGTCGAGGACTACCGGGTTCGCGAGCAGCAGACCGGCGACCAGAGCGCTCCCTGTGCCCAAAAATGCAGACGCTATAAGGACTAGGACGGGTCCGCGGTAGGGATTTTGATTTGACTCCGCGCTGGGAGAAGGCGGACCGGGCACTCTAGAGTTAACCATATCAACTCCCTTGAGATAAGAAAGCGTAGACGAAAGCCAAATGCGAGGTATTTGGCGATCATCCTTATACGGGTGGATCGTTTGGCAGCCCAATTCAGAACTGCAAATCGGGGCCGCCAACTGATCTGGCGATCCCTTGATCTTGTGAAGTATGCGACGTGGTTAGAGTTGAGGAGGAGCGCGGTCTTGCGTCAAGCGCGGTTGAGCGAAGACAACAACAATATCTTTTGAAGGAACAAGGCTCGAGGTGTGAACTGTCGTAAAGCAAAGCGTGGCAATGGGAGTAACAAGCGCGTGCTTGGCATTGTGCAAGGCCATGCACAATTCGCAGTGGGATTCATCGGCGGAATGCGCATCAAGGTGACCGTGCGCAACCGCCGCAGTTGAAACCGCGACAACGGCGAGGGTCACCAGGACAACGATCACTCGACGAAGGCAAGAATGATTCATAATAAGCGGTGCGGTAAAATGATCAGGTGTAGAATTTCCGTTGTCAAGATGATTTTGTTCATCAGCCTGGCTCCGTCATTTGCGAAACCGGTCGGCGGCCACAGCAGGCAGCTTCTCGGCTGCCCTGGCACCGCCTGAGCTTAACCGCAACGCATCTTTATCCCGTTCAGTTGCGTTATCGGCAGCCCAATGCACAACGGCGAGCGTGTCTTCAACCGCTTTGCGGGCCCTTCACCTTGGTCCGAGAACGAGGCTGTGCTTGCGGTGGGACCTCTGGTCAAATGTCCCGGCACCTCATACTGCTGCAGGTTTTTACCCTGGGAAAACGGGGCCAACCTGTCCCCGTGTTTTCCCGTTTTTCCGTTTTTCCCAACGCGACAGCGTATCAGGGCTCTCACACGTCTCGTGCGATTTCGATTCGCCAAGGCGACGGCAACTGCTTGCGCAGATAATGATAACTCGATAGGATTAAAACGTCTGTTCCCAATGATCTTCCAACTCAAGGACACGCGTTAATGAAATCCAAGAACACCATCGCAACGAGAAATACACGCCAGAAAGATGCCATTCGCGCCGCCTTTGTCGAAAGTGACCGGCCGCTCTCGCCGGAAGAGGTCCTCTCCCACGCACAGCGGTCGGTATCCGATGTCAGCATCGCAACGGTTTACCGGAACCTCAAAACGCTGGTTGACGATGGATGGCTGGTCCCGGTTCAGTTGCCGGGCGAGCCCGCTCGCTATGAACTCTCCGGGAAAGAGCATCATCATCACTTCCTATGCAACGATTGTCGAAAGGTCTACGAACTCGAAGGATGCGTACCGACGATCAAGCCAAAACTCCCTCGTGGATTCCGCGCCGTCAGTCATGACCTTCTTCTTCACGGCATCTGCGCGGCATGTATCCCAAGGCACGCATAACGAGCAAATCGCATTACCTCGCGCTGGTTACCCGCTTCAGTATCCCCGCTGCTTCCATTCCCTTTTCAACCATTCAGGCGGTACGGCCCACTGCAACAGCCGCTACAGACACTGATTTGCCCCAGCTGGAAGGCACAAGGAATCTGCAAGCTTGCGGTAGTTGGACTTGACATATAGCTAATGCTATCTCATTATCATTAACGCGGAAGATTGAGGCATGGACATATTTTCGTCGCGCGGGTCCTACGATTCTTCGGGGTGGACATCTCATCAGCCTCAAAGGAGAAGACTATATGCTTGGCAGGCGCACGTCGTGGTTTATTCTGATATTGTCTTTCGGCATCACCTCTCTTCCCGCTTGGGTTGCTGGACAGAGCATGGGGATGGCTGGGGTGGTCAAGGGCACGGTGAAAGACTCTTCGGGCGCTGTGGTTCCCGGCGCTACAGTGACCATCTACAATTCCGTGAGCGGCTTTGAACGCACGGCTTCCACCGATGCTGCGGGCAGCTTCACCTTTTACAACGTACCCTTTAATTTTTATCACCTGACGGTTGGTGCGATGGGATTCGCTTCGCAAGCGCAAGACCTAGACCTCAACTCTGGGGTACCGCTCAATTTAAACATCGGCCTGCAAGTGTCCGGCGGAAAGGTGACGTTAACGGTGACGACCACAGGTGCTGATCTGGTTGAGGTTGACCCAATCACCCATACGGACGTGGATCGGTCTTTTTTTGACAAGCTTCCGCTGGAGAGCCCATCGTCGGAACTCAGTTCCCTGATCACCTCGTCTTCGCCGGGGGTCGCGGCTGACTCGAATGGCCAAATTCATGGATTCGGAGATTGCGCCTCCAACTCCTTTTCCATCGATGGCCAGCCGATCACCGATCATCAAGGCAAAATCTTCTCCAACCAGATCCCTATGGATGCCGTGCAATCGATGAAGATGATTGAGGGCGCCCCGCCGGCAGAGTATGGGGACAAAGACAGCTTAGTGATCGTCGTGACCACGCGCTCCGGCCTGGGGGAGACTACGCCGCATGGCGACGTAACCTCTTCTTACGGAACCTTTGGGACTTCCAACGAGGCATTTAACCTCGGTTACGGTGGGAGGAACTGGGGTAACTTCATTGCCGGAAATGGATTGAACACCACCCGATTCCTCGATGGTCCGGAGTTCAACGTCATGCACGACCGCGGCAATGAAGAGAACCTCTTCGACCGATTCGACTTTAGGCCTTCGGACAAGGACACGGTAAACGTCAACTTCCAATTTACGCACTCCTGGTTCCAGACTCCTAATTCCTATGACGCGCAGGACGCCACGGCCTGGAATGGGCTGGTGGTGGACAACGGAGGTTATGGTCCCAACGGAATCCTGGTGGGACCTGCCGACCAGCGATCGCAGATCAAAACGGTAGATGTTGCCCCCACCTGGACGCGGCTGGTAAATAACCATACCGTGGTCACCTTCGGCGGTTGGCTGCGCCACGATGGCTACAACTACTATCCCAGCGCTGACCCCTTCGCCGATTTCACCCCTGATCTTCAGTCTCAAGCCGTGGGCCAGAATCGCTCCCTCACCAATGCCGGCCTGCGCGCCGACGTCGCTTATGCGCGGGGCGTCCACAACTTCAAAGCGGGTGTCTTCTTTGAGCACACCATCCTTACCGAAAACGATTCCTTCGGGATTGTGGACCCCACCTTCAATCCTGTGTGTCTGAATTCCGACGGAAGTCCCGATACCGATCCCGCCCTCACCAACCCGAATAACTGCGCGAACGGACTGCAAACCAACCCGGCGTTTGTGCCGCTGCTAGGCTGCATTGATCTGACGCGCACCGCCACCCTGCCGGGTTCGGACGGATGCCCGAACTCCACGAGCGGAACGTACGGCTACTACGGGCATTCCGACATCAAGCAACTGGCGCTTTATGCCCAGGACGACATCAAGTACCACAACTGGGTTTTCAATCTTGGCTTCCGCGGGGATTTTTACAATGGCATCTCGATAGCCAAGGAAGCCGAGCCTCGGCTGGGCGCGGCCTACAATATCCGGCGCACCAACACCGTTCTGCGCGCTTCCTATGCGCGGACCATGGAGACGCCGTTCAATGAGAACCTGGTTTTGGCGAGCGTTGGTTGCAATGACTCCGTCGTCAACGCGCTGATGACGGTTACCCAGGGTTATTCCTGCCTTACCGTGCCGCTGAGTCCCGGGGTACGCAATGAGTATCACGTCGGCCTGGAGCAGGCTTTTGGCAAGCACCTGGTGTTTGACGGCGAGTATATCTGGAAGTATACGCAACGCGCCTATGACTTCAGCGTCCTGGGATCTACGCCGATCACCTTTCCCATCGAGTGGGCCAAATCGAAGATTCCTGGATATGCACTCCGCCTCAGTGTCCCCAACGCCCATGGCTTCACGGCGTATGTCGTGATGTCGAGCGTGGCCGCGCGCTTCTGGGGACCCCAGGTCGCCGGAGTGGGAGCAGCGCCGGGAGCAAGCTCAGTGTTCCGCATTGATCACGACGAGCACTTTAACCAGACCACTCACCTGCAATACCAGCCATTCAAGCGTGGCCCCTGGGTGGGCTTCAACTGGCGTTACGATAGTGGCTTGGTCGCAGGTCCCGTACCGTGCGCGGGCGGTAATTGCGCGAACGGTCCAGGGGGAACAGGCTCCATCGTGGATGCGTCGATCATCACGCCTGATCAACAGTTCCAGGCGGGACTCGCATGCAACGGCGTGTATGCGACCCCGACGATGAGTATCAGCTCCTCACTCGGGTACGGTGTGTGTCCGGGGAACGAGTACACCGCCAAATATGTGAAAATTCCGGCGCCCGACACCGAAAACGACGACCACAACCTGCCGCGCGTCGCACCCCGCAGCCTCTTCGACGTCTCGGTGGGTCAAGATAACCTGTTCAAGGGTGACAAGTACAGGTGGGGCCTACGGTTGTCCGCGATCAACGTCTCCAACAAGGTAGCCCTCTATAACTACCTTTCGACTTTCACTGGGACCCATTATGTAACGCCGCGAGCCCTTACGGTCGAATTGGGTTTCCACTTCTAACCTTAATTGCATCCTTGGTCCAGGACCCAGATCGGACAGAACGTGAATCGCCGGGGCCTGCTTTAGTCCCCCTTGCAGCCTGCGGCGATTCAGGGATTTGCAGATCAGAGATTGTAGGCCTTAGAACTGTGCGGTTCGCCGCTGTTATCGCTAATACATTATTATTATATTTATGGCGCTGTTGACTGACGCACTGACGGATACCGCGAAGCTGGTGCCGTTTCTTTATGCCATCTACCTGGCCATTGAGATCCTGGAATACCGCTGGGGCAGGAACGTGAAGCACTATGTCCAGAAAGCAGGCAGCGCCGGGCCTGCCATCGGCGCGGTGGTGGGGGCCATACCACAATGCGGTTTCTCCGTAATCGTTGCCGCCCTCTACGCACAGGGCCTGGTAACCATGGGAACGTTGCTGGCGGTGCTGATCTCAACATCCGACGAAGCCATTCCGGTGATCTTGGCGCACAGGGATAAGGCGGGCGCGATCCTGCCCCTGATCGCGACAAAGATGTGCTTGGGGTTAGTCGTTGGATACGCCATCGACCTGATCTATCGCCGACGAAACAAAGCGGTGCGCGAGCACGTGGCAGCGGCAGAACTCGGGAGTTGCTCTCACGATCACCAGGTCATTAAAGAGGCTTGCTGCGGGCACAGGGTCGGGAACGGGCGGAACACCAAGGATCTTATCCTGCATCCGCTGCTGCACGCCGCGAAGATCTCGGCATTCATCTTCGTCATCACCTTCGCTGCCGCCTATGCTTGTTCGCATATGAGGAGCGGTGGGCTCGCCGGCCTGTTGCTGAAACATTCGATCTTTCAACCGTTGGTTACTGCGCTGATCGGAATGATTCCCAACTGCGCCGCTTCTGTGGCCATCGCCGAGATGTATCTGGCGGGTGCGATCAGCTACGGATCGACAATCTCTGGGTTGGCCTCCGGCTGCGGCCTGAGCTCATTGGTTCTCTTGAAAGAGAATAAGAGTCTGCGCGACACCCTAACCATCCTGGGATATCTCCTGCTCTCCAGCGTGACCGCGGGCATCCTGATTCAGTCGCTGTGTGGCTGAGCAGGCGCCGCTAGCGAGGCGCTCATCTCTCCCGGAGGACGCCAACTGTTCGAAGCGATCTTCGATTGTGTGGGCGCCGGTACCTTCCTCTATATAGCGAGTGTAGATATCGTCCGGACAGAGTTTGAACTTCGAAGTGATCGATGGCAGAAATGGTTGCTGGCCGCTTTAGGGTTCAGCCTGATGGCAGTGCTCGCCTTATGGACATAATCAGAGTCATCATTCAAATCGAACGGACTAAACCACATCTTGGGAGCTGGGATATAGAAACGCCAGTCAGTCACATCGACGCGCGAGACGCGAGGTATACAAGCGTCACACCGCCCAGGGTAGCCATCGGCAACCAGCGTGACCCGCTTGCCGCGTGCGCCGCGGGAATTAAGGCTGTAGCCCCAAGATATAGGAAAACGCCTGAAAACCAACCGAGAACGAGCGCCAGAGCCGTAAGCGGCAGGGGGACGAACCATTGAAGGGCAAGCCCCGCGAGCGGCGCAACCGCCGTGATCGCCAACATCAGCCGCGCCAGCCGCTCGCCTCGGCCAACGCTCACGATGATGCCAACTGTGCTGACGCCATCGGCAAATTTATGGACGATGACGGCCAGCGCGACCACCCAACCGATGGCGGTTCCAGCATGGAAAGCCTCACCAATCGCTACTCCGTCCAACAGGCTATGAACACTCATGCCGGAAGCGCCGAGTAGACCCGCTTGGCTCACTTCTGGCGGTACGAGATCGTGATGATGATGATGGCCATTGCCGGCGCCATGTGCGGTTTGTTCGAAAAGATAAAAAGCCAGAAATCCAAGACTGCAGGCGAACATGATATGGTGATGGTGCAGCGAGGACCCGGATCGGGAAAGCAATTCAAGGGCATCGGGAATGACATCCATCAGCGCGGTCGCGACCAGCGCTCCAGCAGCGAACGCGAGGGCAAAGGCCCTATAGGTTCCCAGGCGCAGAGTCAACAAACCTCCGCCATAAGTCATTGCGCAGGTGCAGCCGGTTACGAGCAATGGAATCATTGCGATCCTGCCTTCTGGAGCTTCCCCGGTGAGTCAGGATCAAAGGTGATAAGTCGAGCGGAGTTTATTACTACCAGCAGCGTACTGAGGTTATGCAATATAGCGGCGATCAGAGGGTTTAATACACTAAACGCACCCAGCAGCACCCCCCCCGCATTCACCCCGAGCGCTACCATATAATTTTGCCGGATGATATTTATGGTGCGCTGGCTTAGGCGAATGGTCGTGGCAAGCCCATGAAGGTTGGCGGAGGCAAGTGCAATGTCGGCAGCCTCAATGGCGACATCAGAACCTGCCGTTCCCATCGCTACCCCAACATCAGCCACGGCAAGGGCGGGAGCATCATTAATGCCATCTCCCACCATCGCGACGGTGTGGCCTGATGCCTTCAACGACTCAATATCTTCATACTTTTCATTCGGCAGCATTCGGGACCGCCATTCCGAGATCCCCACGATCCGCGCGACCGCCGATGCTGCTTCCTCCCCGTCACCCGTCAGCATTCTGACGCGCTTGACCCCTAGCGATCTCAATTCCATGAGAGCCGAATGGGATTCAGGGCGCAGATGATCGCGCACCCCGATAAGACCGATGACATCGTTGTTATGTACGACGTACATCATCGTTTCGGCTTCGGCAGCGTGATGTTCGAAACGCTGCTCGATTTGTGCGGGAATGTGAACGCCAAACTCTTCCAGTAACGAGGCGCTGCCGACCAGGATTCGTTCGCCCTCCGAAACGGCACGCACTCCCCGCCCCACAAGCACTCTGCACTCGTCATGGGGGTCGATCACGATTTCACGTTCTCGGGCATGAGCAACGACTGCGAGTCCGAGCGGGTGCTCCGAATGCAACTCGGCATTGGCGGCAATTGAAAGCACCTCGAGCGGAGAGTGTTGATGGTCATTCGCGGTTAACACCCGAGCGACGGTCGGCAAACCGGAAGTCAATGTACCTGTTTTATCAAAAACTACTGCATCGACGTGGGCAGCAATTTCCAGCGGCCGCCCCCCTTTGATGAGGATGCCGCGCCTCGCCCCGTTACCGATCGCTGCGCTCACTGCAGTCGGCGTCGCAAGTCCTGAAGCGCAAGGACAAGCGATCAGCAGCATCGTGAGAGCCCGGCGGAGATCTCCAGTCACCATCAATACCAGCGCTGAAAGAGCAAATGAGGCCGGGACAAACCGGGCAGAGAATTTTTCACCGACTGTTTGAATTGGTGCCCTTGATTCCTGAGCTTCTTCAACCCTTTGGATAAGTCGCCCCATAGCCGTATCGGCGCCGATTTTCTCCACGCGAATTCGAACACGGCCAGCAAGCAAAACGGTGCCGGCATACACTTTGTCACCCACACTTCGCATGGCGGGCATACTCTCTCCGGTGATCGGTGCTTCATTAAGAGTGCCGCTTCCCTCCTCAATGCGCCCGTCAACCGGAATCCGCTTGCCGGCATAGACCGCAATCAAGTCCCCGGACGTCAGACGCTCGACCTTTGTCGTGATTTCGGCATCACCAACTACCAGCCAAACTTCGTTCTCTTTCACTTCGAGCAGCTCACGAATAGCGCGTCGCGTTCGCCGCAAAACGAGCGATTGCAGATACTCACCCAAGTTAAGCAGCCAAATCACGGTTAATGCTGTGACGCTCTCTCCCAGAAATATGCTGGCGATGGTTGCTGAACTGACCAATGTATCGGTCGTTAATCGACGAGTCGTCGCCAGAGAGCGCCATCCGCCTCTTAGAAAGGAGAGGCCCGTTACTACCGTGCACGCCACGATAAGCGCCATCAGCCAAGGCTGCCCTGATACTGCCGAGCCGAAAATCAACCGCTTCATCAGCACGGTTCCCAACCCCGCTCCCCCGAGGTAAAGGTTGCGGATTTCCTTTCGAAGGTCACCGTTATTGTGCTCATGAATGTGTGACTCATCATGCTGGTCATGGTTACTGCAGCCCGCTGAGTCGTGGGGCTGACTCGCAGCAAGCCGCGCATTCCAAGTTTCAATATTCACGGGAGAAAGCATAAGGACCTGACGGGCGGCTGATTCCAATTCCGTCGGGCTGGTCTTCTGCGTGTCATAGTAAACTAACAGGCTCCCGGTGAGCGGATTGATCTCAACAGTCTTCACACCAATCATTAATTTGAACGCGTCTTCGATGGCAACAGCTCGGCGGGGTTGATGATAAATAGCCGATGAATGCCAGCGAATACGGCCGGGAATTGTGGAACGACGGCGAAGACTCATCACGGCTTACTCGGTTCAGATGGGTTGGGACGTGCCGATTCCGCTGCCGCCTCTTGTTCGCGCTCGGCTCGCACCTCCGCCATCAGATCACTGACCTGCTCGCGCCCCTGAGCGGCAGCCTCCTTAATGGATTCGCTAAGCTCCAGAGCGCCCTTGATCAACCCCTTGGCCACCGGTCTGAGCGCTCGCCGGAATCCCGGGAAAATGAAAGGAGCCACCAGGCCAACGACTAGACTCGGGGCAAAAAAGAGGGCTGCTTTCTT
>Ga0335085_10009384_pt1 | contig 14772 bp, 16 predicted proteins | sample Lox_Sample_45_FD_206712 | JGI IMG/M metagenome (GOLD analysis project Ga0335085, IMG submission 206712) | Soil microbial communities from Loxahatchee National Wildlife Refuge, Florida, United States - Lox_Sample_4.5 | ecosystem: Environmental > Terrestrial > Soil > Wetlands | place: USA... | reverse complement strand
CCTCGCGGCGGTGCAGTACGACGAAAACGAATTGAAACGCCAGATGAAAGCGCAGATTGATGATGCCATCAAATCCGACCGCATGAAACCGTCCGAGGCCATGCGGCTGCTCGATGACTACGAGCGCGGCTTGAAGGCTTACACCTATCTCTCGTTCTGAATAAGGAATTAATTTTTCGCCGCGAGCGTTAGGCTTGTTTCTGCTTTCTATATTCTGCATTCTTCACTTCAGTCATGCCTGATCCGGCGCCCAATTCCAACTTGCTTCGCTCCCTCGGACATCTCGCCCGCGGTTTGTCCGCGTTGTTCTGGGGCTTGCCTGCGTCTCTGGTGATTTGCGTGGAGACCGCCAAGACAGATTGGTTAAAATCGTTTGGTCTCATTCCCGCGCTGGCCGCCACCGGCATGTTGGTTTTTGGCCTCTGGCAACTGGGTGATTTCCAAAAGCAGGAACGCCCCTGGCGCAACGCGTTGGACCGCGCAAAACTTCTCGGCCTCGTCAACTTCGGTCTCTGCCCGTTTCTTTACTGGCATAGCCGCATGCCGCGGGAATCCTTTTTCACCGCCGTGGTTTTTATTCTCGTCCTGTCGGCAGTGCTTTTTCTGTTCAATTTAAATGTCGTCCTCAAACGGCTCGGCGCGATGTTGCCAGACGAAACTCTGCGGCATGAAACCATTCTATTCACCGCGCTGAATCGCTGGCTGCTGGCTCTTCTTTTGTTGCTGGACATCGCGTATGTGATTTTGCTGCACGCGTCACAAATGCCGCTGGGATTCAGCATCCTTCTCGTCTGGCTTGACCGCGTCGGCTTGTGGTTGCTGACCTTCTTTGCCCTGTTGCCGCTGGCCATGACGATGGCGCTCATCTGGAAAACCAAGGAAACCATCCTCGATAGCGTCTTCAGCGCAAAATGAAAAACGCATGATGCGTAAAACGTGAAAGGCTTTCGAACCTTGTTGGTCTTTCACGCATCACGTTTTACGTTTCACGCCCGATCTTGAATGTTACAATTACTGTTGAAATGAAAACCGACGCACTTTCCCAAATGGGCCGCCGCACCGCGCCGCCGCCCATCTCGTGGCTCATGCAAGCTGCGTTGTCGCGGCCCAAGTTGATTTCGCTTGCCGCCGGCTTCACCGACAATCCCGCCTTGCCCGTCGAAGTTTCGCGCAAACTGCTCGACCGGATTTTGTGCTCACCCCAAACCGGCCAACCAGCGCTGCAATACGGCATCACCGCCGGCGAAACCAATTTGCGCAAGTTGACTGCGGTGCATTTGCGGAAATTGGATTTCCAATCCTCCTCGTTCTCATCTTCGTCCTCGAAAGGCGAATCGAGGACGAGAACGAATCACGAGGACGAGGACGATAAGGTCCATTCCTGGGAACGTGTGATGATTACCGGCGGTTCGCAGCAACTGCTTTACATGACCATCGAGGCCCTCTGCGATGAAGGCGATATTGTGCTCGTTGAAGATCCGACGTATTTCGTGTTCCTGAGCATCCTGCAAAGCCGCGGCATCCGCGCGCGCGGCGTTCGGCTCGAGCGTGACGGCCTCGACCTCGCGCATCTCGAAACTATCCTGGACCGGCTGAAAAAATCCGGCGAACTGCGCCGCGTCAAGGCGCTTTATCTCATCAGCTATTTTCACAACCCGACTGGCGTCACTACGAGTTTCCAAAAAAAACGCGGCATTTTGAGATTGCTGAAAAAGTTCGAGCGTGCAGCAGGTCATCCGATCTGTCTGATTGAAGACGCTGCGTATCGCGAATTGCGATTCAACGGCCCCGACGTTCAGTCCGCGCTCATGGTGCCCGGCGCGGCGGGACGCGTGATTTATACCGGCACCTACAGCAAACCCTACGCGCCCGGCGCGCGCGTCGGTTTCGGCCTTTTGCCTGAATCACTTTTTTCAACCATTCAGCATATCAAGGGCAACCACGATTTCGGCACCGCAAATTTGTTGCAACAACTTCTCGCCCATGCGCTGAAAACCGGACTTTATGACAAGCATGTGGCAAAAATTGAAAAACGCTACGGCCAAAAGGCGCACGTGATGAAACAGGCGCTCGCCGAACATTTTCCGCTAGGCGTGGAAATCTGGGAATCCGGTGGCGGGCTTTATTTCTGGGTGCGTTTGCCAAGGCGCGTTCCGACCGGCGTGAAATCAAAAATTTTCCAGACCGCGCTGAAAAACGACGTGCTCTACGTGCCCGGCGAGATTTGCTACGCCGACGACCCGGCGCGGCAAAAGCCCGACCACGAGATGCGCATCAGCTTCGGCAGCGCGAGTGAAGAAAACATCAGAAAAGGAATTGCAAGACTGGGGGTGGTATTATCAAAAACCCTTTCGGTGAAAAAACGGTCTCAACATATTTGAGACTTAATAAACGTCTGTTCTCAACCACTCGATGTGTTTGGCAAGTCCATCTATGCCTGGGAAAAGACTCGCGCGATGAATACCGTAATTGTACAGAATCTTTTTTAATTCACGTTTAAATTTACGCTTTATCACGATGCGTTCAATCTCTGGTGCTAAGAATGGTTCAAGTGGTTTGGGATGGATGGTAAACAAGCCTGCTTGAGCTGTGATTCGCGTTGTAATGTGCCGCGGTATGAACTTGCCGACTTCTGCCCTTTTGAATGGGTCTCGATATTTAGTTGTGACAATAAAAGTGCGGTTTGGATATGCGTAAATTAGGCTATCAGCATCAAACTCATCCTCTACTGCAAAATACGCAGCGACTAAAGGATTCCGCGTCCAATCAAGTAGACGCGTCGGCAATCCGTGGTGCTGTGCTAATGCAAGCCAGTCCCAACTGTTTTGTGGGACGAAAGTAAGATAAGGAACAACTTGCTCCTTAAACAATCGAAGCATTGTCTTCTCCGCTAAAGCAATGTTTGAAGAGTTAAATTTCTTGTAACGTCCCAACTTAGGAATCAACTGATATGAAACAGAACTCACGCCACGATATATGAAACCTCGTCCTTGTTGCTTTTCAACAACGGCATGTAATTCAGCAAACGACTTAATTGTGAATTCGCTCATCAGTATTTTCGCTTTGCGTCTCGGCAAATTCTCTATCGGCCTGATTTTAACCCGGCGGCCAAGTCATGTAACGCCCGCCGAGGATGTGAACGTGCAGGTGTGGCACGGTTTCGCCGCCGTCCGCGCCGTTATTGATGACCAGCCGGAATCCGCTTTTGTCCAAACCCAGTTTTCCCGCCACTTCGACGGCTTTGAACAGCAAATGGCTCAGGAGTTTTTCATCTTCCGCCTTCGCCTCGGCAATGCGCGGAACCGGCTTTTTCGGGAAAATCAAAACATGGGTCGGCGCCTGGGGATTGATGTCGTGGATGGCCAGCACCAAATCGTCTTCATAGATGATTTTCGCCGGAATCTCGCGAGCGATGATTTTTTCAAACAGCGTCTTCATTCAATTTTAAGTTTTAAGTTTTTAATTTTGAGTTCCAGCCACCGCAGAGTGGCGACAGCGATTCAACTCAAAACTAAAAAATCAAAATTAAAAACTATTCGACGACCAGCGCGCAATTGGTGGGTTCCGGTTCGGCGGTGAGGCATTGGCGCAAATACTCCACAATGTGTTCCCGCAATTTTTCGCAACGACCGCTCCAACGTCGCGCGCCGGCAAGCTGTTTAACACAGCCGCGCAGGCCGCGAAAACGCAATACCCGCGGCGAATGGCGGAGTTGAGTGCGGAGCTCGTCGCGCAGGCGCGGGAAGAAAAAGAGTTCGAAGCCGCCGCCGGATTCCTGCGCCATCAAACCCAGATCGGTTTCAATGGTTTCCCGACTGCTCGATTCCATAGTCCCGGCGCGGATGGTGAATCCGAGATTGCGCAGCACTTTTTCCAAGGCACCGGCAAACTCGCCCACCGTGACGGTTTCGCGGCACAGTTCGGTTTTGAAGTAGTGGAACACGGACGCGGCGGCGTGGCGCAGCACTTCGGGGTCGAGCCAGCCATCGGTACTGCCGACGAGTTCGACGGAAATCATTTCCGGCGAGCACGGCACGCTTTCGCCGTTGGTCAGTTCAAAAAGCAAGCAATCGGATAGCAAGGCAATCATTCGCGGGCCTCCAGTTTTTTGACTTCCTGAACGAAATCGGTGGCTTCCTGAAACCGGCGATAGACGCTGGCAAATCGCACGTACGCGACATCGTCAATATCGCGCAGGCCGTCCATCACTGATTTACCGATGAATTCGGCGGGGACTTCGTTTTCAAACTTGTCAGTCACGGCAGCCACAATGTGGTCGGTTAAATCTTCCATGGTTTGCGGGCTGACCGGGCGCTTCTGGCAGGCCTTTTTGATGCCGGACAAAAGTTTTTCGCGCGAAAATTCTTCATGCCGTCCGTCACGCTTAAGCACCATCAAGCCTTCCCGTTCAACTTCCTCATACGTCGTGAAGCGATGCCCGCACTTGGCGCATTCGCGGCGTCGGCGGATGGTGGCTCCTTCGCGCGACGCGCGCGAGTCAATGACTTTGTCTTCCTGACAGCCGCACTTGGGGCAACGCATAAAGCCACTGCTAATTGTGGCTGCTTCTTTGTAGCATACAAAGTTTTGTGGTGTCAAGGATGGTTAAGGCGGGCAACGGTAAAGTTATTCACCGAAACCGCGCTTGCACTCATGTGTTTTTTTATTATACTCGGCGACTCTTGTTCCACGAACAACAGCGATACGATAGTTTAAACGATTGAATTTATGGCAACAGCGAACGACCTCCGCCGCGGAATGGCGATTAATTACAATGGCGATATTTGCGTGGTGCTCGACATGCAGCACCGCACGCCGGGGAACCTGCGTGCGTTCGTGCAGGCGACGCTCCGCAGCATCCGCACCGGTAAATCGTCCGACGTGCGGTTCAGTTCCACCGAACGCATCGAGCCGGTGCCGATGATTACCAAGAAAATGGAGTACAGCTACAAGGACGGCGAGGATTACGTCTTTACCGACCCGGAAACCTATGAGACCGTCACGCTCGCGGCTGAATTGGTCGGCGACACAAAAAATTATCTTGTGGAAAACAGCACGGTAACGGTGACATTCGTCGAGGAAAAAGCGGTGTCCATAGAATTGCCGTCCAGCGTCGTGCTGGCCGTGACCGACGCGCCCGAAGGCCTCCGTGGCGATTCAGCCAACAACGTTCAAAAGCCCATCACGCTGGAAACCGGCATCATCATTCAGGCGCCGTTATTCATCAAAACCGGCGAAAAGATCAAGGTGGACACCCGCACCGGCAAATACATGGAGCGGGCTTGAACGGCTCTCGAATTTGAATAAAAGCCCGCCGGCGCGGGGCTTTATTTTGTGCGGGAATTGCTTTTCAAAGCCAACAGCCTGGGTTATTTCTGTTCCGACACGTATGTCGGGTCAAACAAAAGGAGAGAAAGTGTTTCGCGGCATCGCCGTTTCCGCCGGCATTTGCCGCGGTAAAATTCTCATCCTTCACCGCGCCCGCCACATCATCGCCCGCCGCGGCCTGGCCGATAACGAACTTGATGAAGAGACCGGTCGTTTTGAAAAGGCGCTGGTCCAAACCCGCCAGCAAATTTTGGAAATCCAGAACAAGGTGCTGGAAACCCTGAGCGCGAAAGAAGCGGGCATTTTTGAAGCACACCTGCTGATGCTCGAAGACCGGGTGCTGGTGGACGAAGTTATCCGAATGATCCGGGACCAAAAGGTCAACGCCGATTTTGCTTTTCACACCGTGGCCGATCGTTATGTGGGGGCGTTGGTTTCGGCGGATGACGAATACCTTCGCGAACGCGCCAACGACATGCGCGATTTAACCGCGCGCGTCCTGGACAATTTGCTCGAAGTCAGTGACAGGTTTGACCTGCGCCATATTGCCGAGCCGTGCGTTTTGGTCAGCCATGACCTCAGCCCCTCCACCACCGCGCAACTGGACAAAAAATCCGTGTTGGGTTTTGCCACCGACGTGGGCGGGCAGACTTCGCACACGGCCATCATGGCGCGGTCGCTGGGCATTCCGGCCGTTGTTGGCCTCCAAACCATCAGCCAGGAATTGGAAAGCGGCGATTATGCCCTGCTCGATGGCTATAACGGCACCCTGGTCGTCAATCCGACCGACCAAACGCTGTTTGAATACGGCCAGTTGGCGAAAATCAAGGCGTCGTTGGAAGAGAAACTGCGTGAAATCAAAGGGCAACCAGCCGTCACGCTCGACGGCAAATTTATTCACCTTTCCGCAAACATTGAGGACCAACATGACGTCGAAGCCGTTCTGGCACACGGTGCGGAAGGCGTTGGGTTGTTTCGCACGGAATATCTTTTCATCAATCGCGAAAGCCTGCCTGCCGAAGAGGAGCAATATCAGTCCTATCGCAAGGTCGCCGCGGCGTTGAAGCCGAATCCGGTCATTATTCGCACCCTCGATCTGGGCGGCGACAAATTTGCCTCGCACCTGCAACTGGCCCGGGAAATCAATCCGTTCTTGGGCTGGCGCGCCATCCGGTTCTGCCTTGCGCAGCCTGAGCTTTTCCGCGCCCAGCTTCGCGCCATTTTGCGCGCCAGCGCCGAGGGCAACGTGAAAATGATGTACCCGATGATTTCCGGGCTGGACGAATTGAACCAGGCCAATGCGCTGGTTGAAAAATGCCGGGCTGAGTTGCGCGCCGAAGGTGTGCCCTTCGATGAGAAAATGGAAATCGGGGCGATGATTGAAATCCCGTCCGCCGCGCTCATTGCCGATGCCCTGGCCACCCGCGTGAAGTTTTTCAGCATCGGCAGCAACGACCTCATCCAATACACTCTCGCCGCCGACCGCACGAACGAGAAGGTTTCGCATCTTTACGAGCCAACGCACCCCGCCATCATCCGCCTCATTAAAACGACGGTGGAGGCGGCGCATCGGCATGACATCTGGGCGGGCGTATGCGGGGAAATCGCCGGCGACCCGGTGCTTACGCCGCTGTTGATTGGCCTTGGCGTGGACGAATTGAGCACCGCGCCGGCGGTGGTTGCTTCAGTCAAATACATGGTCCGACGGCTCAAAGCGACCGAAACCCAGGCGTTGGTTGAGTTTGCGCTCCAATGTGAATCTCCGTCGGAAATTTACGCGCGTTGCCGGGAACTGGCCCGCCAGACCGCGCCCAGTCTTTTTGAAAATAAAAAATGAAAGTAATCGTCCTCGCTGCCGGCTATGCCACCCGGCTCTATCCACTCACGCTTAATCAACCAAAACCGCTGTTACCCGTGGCACGCAAGCCGATGATTGAGCATGTTCTCGACAATCTCGCGCCCATCAGCGGCATTGACCGGATTTACGTGGTGACCAACGCCAAATTCGCCGGTCATTTTCAGAAATGGTCCGAGCAGTATCGCGCCACCAAATCTAAATTCGACTTCACCATCGTCAACGATGGTTCGACTGACGACACCAACAAACTTGGCGCCATCGGTGACGTTCATTTCGTGCTCCAATCCCAAAACGTGGACGACGATTTGATCGTGGTAGCCGGCGATAATTTGTTTAGTGAGAAACTTGGCAGTTTTGGAAAATATTGCCGCGAGAAAAACGCGCCCGTGCTGGCGCTTTACGACGCGGGCGACCTGGAGCAAATCAAAAAATACAATTCCACTTCCGTGGACGGCACCGGCCGCATCACCTTTTTTGAGGAGAAACCGAAGAACCCGACCAGCACGCTCACCGGCATCGCGTTATATTTCTACCCGAAAAGCACCATCGCGCTTATCAAACAATACCTCGCCGAGGGCAACAACCCCGACCAGCCGGGCCGGCTCATCCAATGGCTTTATCCGCGCACACCGGTCTATACCTGGCGAGTACCGGGGTTGTGGTTTGACATTGGCTCGAAAGAGACACTGGAGGAAGCTAATAAAATTTTCGCGAAGCTTTAAGCGCAAAAATTACTTTGCCGTCACGACGACGTAATTCTTTTTTCCTTTGCGCAATAACAGGTGCTTGCCGAAGAGCAAATCATTTGAAGTCACACTGCGCGTGGCGTTGGTTTCGCGGACGTTGTTCACGTTCACACCGCCGCCTTCAATATCCTTGCGCGCCTGGCCTTTCGAAGGACACAAACCGGAGTGAACCAAAAGTTCCAAGAGTGGAATTCCCGCGCCGTCTAGTTTTGATTTCTCAATTTCCTTCGTCGGCACTTCACCAAGAATACTGTTGAAAATGTTTGTTTTAGTATTAACCAAATCAACTTTCCCACCAAAAAGAACTTCGCTTGCAAAGCTAACATTTATCATTTCGGCTTTCCCGTGAATCAAAGCCGTCATTTCTCTAGCCAATTTTTGGTGAGGAACTCGAGCGTCAGGATTTTCAGCATGTTTCTTTTCAAGTGATTCGATTTCCTCTTTCGACAAAAATGTGAAGTACTTCAAGTAACGGGTGACATCGCGGTCGTCCGTGTTAATCCAGAATTGATAAAATTTATAGACGCTCGTGTGTTTTGGATCGAGCCAGATGGCACCGGCTTCGGTCTTGCCGAATTTGGTGCCGTCGGCGTTGGTGATGAGCGGCAGCGTAAGGCCGAACGCTCTTGGAGATGGAACGACATTTGTTACATCAATCACTGAACCGGTTTTCCTACCCGATACAGGCTGACTTGACGCAACCAAAGCTGCCTTTTTGCGAATTAAATCAATACCAGCCGTAATGTTCCCCCACTGATCGCTGCCTCCAATTTGCAGTTCACACTGGTAGTCGCGATTTAGAATGTAGAAATCAAACGCCTGAAGTAGCATGTAGCTGAACTCTGTGTAGCTGATGCCAACTTCGCGGTCCTCCATCCGGGCGCGGACGCTTTCCTTGGCGACCATCTGGTTGACGGAAAAATGCTTCCCAATGTCACGCAGGAAATCGAGAAACGAAACGCTCGCCGTCCACGAAGCATTGTCCACCAGCCGCGCCGGATTGGTTTTGGTTTCAAAATCGAGCAATCGTTTGAGCTGTTCCTTCACGCTGGCGATGTTGTGTTCCAGAATTTCTTTCGTCAGCAACTGCCGCTCCTGCGTTTTGCCGCTGGGATCGCCAATGGAACCGGTCGCGCCGCCAGCAACGGCAATCGGATGATGGCCGAGCAATTGGAACCGGCGTAGCGCGAGCAGCGGCACAAGATTGCCGACGTGCAAACTGTCAGCGGTAGGATCGAAGCCGCAGTAAAGCGTCATGGGCGTCTTTACACATTCGTCCAACATGGCCTTGTCGGTGTAATCGGCAATAAGACCGCGCCATTTCAGTTCTTCCAGAATGCTCACGCCGGCAGGATAAATTGCTGTCGGCCAAATGCCAATTTCCAATTGAGTGCAAAACAATCTCACGCCGAGACGCAAAGACGCCAAGGAATTTAACTTTGCGCCTTGGCGTCTTTGCGTGAAAATCCGTGTGTGTCGCAAATGTTGAAATCGTCCGGCTCAATAGCCGCCGCCACACTCACCAGCCGATTGTTCGGCTTGGTGCGCGAGATGGTTTATGCGCGGTTCATGGGCGTGGGCTGGGTGACGGACGCCTTCCTGCTGGCATTTCAAATTCCAAATCTCTTCCGCCGGCTGCTGGGCGAGGGGGCGTTGACAGCGGCGTTCATTCCCATTTTCAAGGAAAAGGAAAAAACGCAGGGCGAAATCGAAATGTGGCGCGCAGCCAACGCGGTGATTTCGGGGTTGGTCATCGCCGCGAGCATCATCGTGGCGCTCGTTCTGGCGGGCATCTCCATCGCGCTGGCGGTGCATCAATTCAATACCAAAACGGAACTCATGCTGCACCTGTTACTCTGGATGTTTCCTTACATGTTGTTTGTCTGCCTGGCGGCGTCTTTTATGGGCATGCTCAATGCGCGCGGACGTTTTTTTATTCCGGCCATGGGCGCAACGATGCTCAACGTTGTGATGATTGCTTCCGTGCTCTGGCTCGCCCCGCGCATGGGACAGAAGCTGTCCGAACAAATCTTCGGCCTGGCCATTGGGGTGTTGGCGGCGGGCGCGGCTCAGGCGGCGTTTCAATTGCCGTCGCTCTGGAGCGCGGGTTTTCGTTATCACTGGGTTTCTCCCTGGAAGAATGAAACGGTCCGGCTCGTTGTGACGAGGATGATTCCCGGAGCTGTCGGCGTCGCCGCGTTTCAAATCAACGTGCTACTGGTCCAGACGCTGGCATTTTGGGTTGGCACCGGCATTCTCTCCTCGTTCACCTTCGCCGTGCGGCTCATGGAATTTCCCCAGGGCATGTTCGGCATTTCGCTGGCGACGTATATGCTGCCGACCCTTTCCGGGCTGGTGGCGGAAAAAAAAGACGCCGAATTTCGTTCCACGCTGCGACACGGTCTGGGCACCTTGATTTTTCTGAATTTGATCGCAGCCATTCTGCTCGTGGTGCAGGCGGACCCGATTGTCCGCCTGCTTTTTCAACACGGCAAATTCAATGCTGCGGATACAACCGGGACCGCGCGTGCGCTCATGTGCCTCGCGCCGGGACTGGTGGCCTTTTCGTCGGTCAACATTGTGGCGCGGGCCTTTTATGCGCTGGGCGACGTGAAAACGCCGATGAAAGTCAGCATCGCCTGTCTCGCGTTCAACTTGCTTCTGGCCGCCGCGCTGATCGTACCGCTGCGGCAGAGTGGTCTTGGGCTGGCGAACACCACATCTTCCATCTGCAACATCTGCCTGCTGCTCCACCTGTTGCGCCGGAAACTCACCAGACTTGAATTGGCACCGTTGCGCGCCACCATCCTGCCGCTGGCCGTGGCCGGGACACTGGCTGGATTGGTGGCGTGGTTCGGCTGGAGATTCTGGGACAGCTCACTCGGCCACAAAACGGTCACGTTGCAAATGGGCGAGGTGTTCATCCCGGCGGGAGTCGCCGGTCTGGTTTACTGGCTGACGGCCCTGGCGTTTAAAGTCCCGGCGGCGAAGGAAATGGCGGAATTTGCGTTTGCCAAATTCAAAAAATAAACCGAACAGAAGCAAACAAAGAAAACGAAGGCTTTTATTTTCCGACGGCTGTTTTTTCAGAAAATCTTCGTTCGCTTCGTTCTCTTCTGTTCAAATTTTTACAACCGCCGTCCAGCACGTTTGTCCAAATTTCGACTTGAATTTTTCAGCCACTGTTTCGGCAGTGCCAACGTTCTCCATAATGGCGAATGTGGTCGAGCCGCTGCCGGACATGAGCGCAGCCAGCGCGCCGTGTGCCCGGAGGAATTTCTGGAACAGTGCCAGCACCGGATACTTGTCCAGCGCCGGCGCTTCGAGCGAGTTGTAAAGGCCGTCAACGACGCCGGGCCAATTATTTGCCTGAAGTCTGGCTATTAATTTTGCCGCGCGCCCCGGTTTGCCATTCAACGCCTCCGGGAAGCGCCCCAAGTTCTGGTACGCCCAGGGCGTGGTGATGCCAAAACCGGGATGAACCAGCAGAAGCGCCTTGCCGCGAAGCGCGGGAAAAAAATCCAGCGGTTGAATCTTCTCGCCGCGACCGGTCGCCAAAGCAGGTTTGTCCTGAAGAAAAAACGGAATATCGGAGCCAAGCCCCGCAGCGAGTTCATTCAGTTTCGCGACGGCGAGCGGTTGGCCGAACAATTCGTTCAGCCCGAGCAAGGTGGTTGCCGCATTGCCACTGCCGCCGCCCAGCCCGGCTGCCAATGGGATTTTTTTCTCCAGCCGGATGGTTACGCCTTCGTTGATTTTTGCCGTTTGCAAAAATGCGGTGGCCGCGCGGTGGACGAGATTGTCTGCGCCCGTCGGCAGATTCGCATCCGAGCACGACAGTTCGATTCCGGTGCCGCCGCGCTCAAACGTCAGTTTGTCGCATACGTTGACTGGATGCAGGACGGTTTCGAGTTCGTGGAAACCATCCGGCCGCCGACCGAGAATGTTCAGCAGCAAATTGACCTTGCATGGCGATTTTTTTTCCACGCGCATCGGGCTTCAAAAAAGCAAAACGCGCCAACGAATGGCGGTTGGCGCAGGCTGCAATGTGATTTCAGCCAAGTTCAGTTGTTGTCAAATACCTTGAACCGGCTGCCGGGAACAAACGGCGCCACGTCGCCGCCGCTGAAACCGATGTAGGAGTCGGTGTCAAACATCGCGTCGGACACCAGGCCCGGCGTACAATTGTCGGGATAAACGGGCGAGGGCGAAAGGTATTTGGTAAAAATGGGATGATACGGGGGGAACGGAAAGGTGACAATTTCATAGAGCCCCACTCCGGTGCGCGCCACGGAACGGTCGAGACCTCGAACAAAGCCGACGGTGTAACCGGCGTCCGGCGACTCTAGCACGGCGGTTTCTTCCACAGTCCGGCGCATTTCACCGCCGCGGACAACTTCGGAAAAATTGCTCATACCGCGGCCGAGTTTGGTCTCCGGCCCTCTGCAACCGGAAGTGAGCAACGCGACCAGAGCCACCACGCTGAGAAAGAAAATTGCGTTACGCATAAATTTTCAAATTGACTTACGAAGCTTACGACAAACCCGCTGGATGTAAAGCCCGATTTAACGATTCACCTGGCGCGCCTTTTTTCCTGACGGTCCCAATACCAGGCGATCCAGACGGTGACCTCGTAAAGCATATAAAGCGGAACAGCCATCAAAACCTGCGTTACGACTTCGGGCGTGGTCAGCAACGCCCCCAGCGCCAGCACAATAACAATCATGTAACGCCACATGCCCCGGAGCATGCGGTAGTCGAGCACGCCGATTTTAACGAGAGTGAGAACCACAACGGGCAATTCAAAACCCAAACCCATGCCGAACATGAACTTGCAGACGAAGGTGATGTAATCCCCCGCGCGCCATTGCAACGCGCCGAAGCCAAGCCATTGCGAGTACATTTGTGACGCCGCCAGCGCCACCGGCATCAAAATGAAGTAACAAAACGCCACGCCGAAAAGAAAAAGCCCAGTGCCGACAAACATCCCACGGTAAACATATTTGCGCTCGCGGAGCTTCAGCGCCGGGAAGACAAATGCCGCGACGAAATAAAGAATGAGAGGCGACGCCAGCAACAAGCCACCATAGAACGCGACTTGAAACGCGATGTAAAACCCCTCAACCGGGCCGAGATTGATCAGATTAATCTGGAGGCTTTGTGCGGCGGCGGCAGCCTGCGGATCAGAGTCCACACGCCAGGCCAGCACGCGGTTCGTCCCGAGAGTAAGCGGTTCGACCTGTACGGATACAAAGCGGTTGGTGCCGAGACCGAACGAGCGTTCCTGTGCCGGCGTGGGTTGGAAATTGCCGAGAAGATTGGTGCCAAAACTGACACTGACAGTTTGGTTTGCGTGGGGATAACGAATCCGGGCGTGCGCCAGCGGCCATTTAATGATCTGGACGACATAATTGGCCGCCATCAGACAAACCAGCATGGCGACAGCCAACGCCACGCCGCTTTTGATGAGCACCCAGCGGAAATCCTCGAGATGTTCGAGGAACGTTTTGACCGGGCCGCCTTCGGCCTCGTCGGGGCGCCCCGGTTCGTTGTCGCCGGCCATGCCGAAAGATTGCCGCCGTCAGACTTTGGGCGGGTTGGAGGATTGCGAAACGGTCTGGTCGGGCTGCGACTGGCCGTTGGTTGCAGGCTTGGCCGGCGGCGTTTCATTCGCCGCGTTGTGAATTTCGTCCGTCACTTCGCGCGTCGCCTTTTTAAATTCCTTGATGCCCTGGCCTAGACCCCGGGCCAATTCAGGAATCTTCCTGGCGCCGAACAGAAGCAGGATGGCCAGAAGTATAATGATCCACTGCCAGCCGCCGAGATCCATCAATGCAAACATGCTATTCATAGATTTTATCCAGCTTGAACAAGCCTACGCTCTTTCCAAGGAATGTAAAGCGTCAAAAATGGAGCGCGGGCGGCCCCATCGGCGCACTAAATACAACCCGGAATTAGCGGACAAGCCGTTCGCGCTCGGAAATCAGGCGCCGGACCTGGGATGCAACAGCACAAACTCGTCCCGCCGGTTTTTGGCCCAGGCAGCTTCGTCATGGCCGGTATCCGCTGGCTTGTCCTTGCCATAGCTGATGGTGCGGACGCGGGACGGATCAACGCCCATTTTGGCCAGGGCCTGGCGCGCAGCCAGCGCACGGCGTTCACCCAGCGCGCGATTGTATTCCTCGGTGCCGCGTTCGTCGCAATTACCCTCGATCAACAGCTTGGTGCTGGGATCGGAATTCAATGCGGACGCGACGGCCTGAAGATTGGCCCGCTCGCTGTTTCTGATAACGGCGCTGTCGAAGGCAAAATGAACCGTGTAAGCCGCCAAGGCATTGCGGTCCATGGTCATGTTATCAAAACTCTCGATATTCGCCGTTGGCCCGCCGCCAACCGCCGGTTGCTCGCTGGATAGGGTGCCACCTCCATTTATATCGCTGACATTGGCGTTTGGTCCCGGCGGGATGGGCGTGACCTTGTAAGGTTTATGGCTTCTACAGCCAGTGGCGGCAAGAGAAACAGCCAGTGCGAATACCAACGGGTAAACCAGCTTTATCATTTTCATAATTTTTATCAGGTTAAAGGTTCGTAACAAACAATCAAAAATTTATTTCGCCCACGCCGGTTCGGAATCATTGCCCGAAATCTGGCGAATATCCTTGGCCTGTTTTGTGTACACGTCAAGCAAAGACAACACATCCCGGTAAGACGGCGTGTGCCGCACAAAAATCAACGTCCGTGAATTCGGCGACCACGAGGGGTCCTGGCCACGCACCAAAATCGTCGCGTTGCCGCCGTCCGCCGGCACCACGCAAATGTCAAACTCGCCCATTTGCGACG
>Ga0335085_10009383_pt1 | contig 14772 bp, 14 predicted proteins | sample Lox_Sample_45_FD_206712 | JGI IMG/M metagenome (GOLD analysis project Ga0335085, IMG submission 206712) | Soil microbial communities from Loxahatchee National Wildlife Refuge, Florida, United States - Lox_Sample_4.5 | ecosystem: Environmental > Terrestrial > Soil > Wetlands | place: USA... | reverse complement strand
ATGGTATTTGGCATGTGGCTCGGGACGCTGCCGCTCGGCATGCTGGCGCGCCATTTCGGCCGGCGCTTTGCGCTGCAATGCGGTTCGGCGTTTGGAATCCTCTCCGGCCTGATTTCATACGCGGCTGTCATGAACGGCCAATTCTGGCTTCTGCTGGTCGGTACGTTCTGCGGTGGACTTTATGCCGCCGCGCATCAGTCCTATCGCTTCGCTGCCGCCGACACGGCAAGCGAGGCCTACCGCCCGAAAGTCGTGTCCTGGGTGCTTGCAGGCGGTGTGTTTGCCGCTGTGCTCGGCCCGCAGCTTGTCATCTTCACCAAGGATCTGTTGTCGCCGCATCTATTCGCCGCGAGCTATCTCGGCCAGTCGGCATGCGCGCTCGTGGCGGCGGCCGTTTTGCAATTCGTCAAGGTGCCGCCGCTTCCCGCCGCACGACATAACAGTGCCCGACCACTTGGCGAGATCGTGAGGAACTCGCGTTTCATTGTCGCCGTCGCCTGCGGCATGGCGAGCTACGGCATGATGAACATGGTGATGACCTCGGCGCCGCTTGCCATGGTTGGTTGCGGTCATTCGGTCACCGATGCCACGCTCGGCATTCAATGGCATGTGCTGGCAATGTACGCACCGAGCTTTATCACTGGCTCGCTGATCGCGCGGTTCGGGGTCGAGCGCATTACCGGCGTCGGCCTGGTGCTGATCGCCGCTGCTGCTGCAATTAACGTCGCCGGCATATCGGTTGCGCATTTCTGGAGCGGACTGGTGCTGCTTGGCTGCGGATGGAATCTGTCCTTCATCGGCGCCACCACGCTGGTGACGCAGTGCCATCGGCCGCAGGAACGCAATAAAGTGCAGGCATTCAACGACTTTCTTATTTTCGGCAGCATGGCGCTGAGTTCATTCTCCTCGGGTCAACTGCTCGCCAGTTTCGGCTGGACGGCCATTAACGAGGTTATCTTCCCGACCATATTTGTGGCGGGCGGGTTACTTGTCTGGCTTGCGTTGCGGCCAAGGGCGTCTACCGTGTGAGGCACTTGGGTGAACTTCTTCCAACTTGGGCCAACTTGCACCAACCTGGACCAACCTGGACCAGCTTGGGGACCATTCCCGAGGACAGCGGCAAAGAATGACTTTTTGACTACTTGATTTCCGCCGTTGCGCAGGAGCCATCTTTTTGGCTATATCCGCGCGCTTTCCGGTCGGGGTGAAGCGCCCTCAAAGCGGCCATCCTCGACGCTCCTGGCGCCGGCGGGAGCGTTCGTCCCGCCAGCACCTATAAAATCGGGGAAAAGGCCACCATGACGACTTTGTGGTTGATCGTCGGCTGCGGGGTGCTCGCGATCGCATACGGCATCTGGGCGACCCAGTCGGTGCTGAGCGCCGACGCCGGCAGCAAGAGGATGCAGGAGATTTCCGAGGCCGTGCGCGAGGGCGCGCAGGCCTATCTCAAGAGGCAATATACGACCATCGCTATCGTCGGCGTCGTGATCTTTGGGATCATCGGTTTCACGCTTGGCTGGCTCGTGGCGATTGGCTTTGCTGTCGGCGCGATCCTGTCGGGTGCGACCGGATTTATCGGGATGAACGTCTCGGTGCGGGCCAACGTGCGGGTCGCACAGGCGGCCACAAAGTCGCTGGCCGGCGGCCTTGAGCTCGCTTTCAAGTCCGGCGCTATCACCGGCCTGCTGGTCGCAGGCCTCGCGCTGCTCGGGGTCACACTCTACTTTGGCTTTCTCACCGGCACCCTTCACATGGCGCCAAATGACCGTACGGTCATCGACGCCATAGTGGCCCTCGGCTTTGGCGCTTCACTGATCTCGATCTTTGCCCGTCTCGGAGGCGGCATTTTCACCAAGGGCGCCGACGTTGGAGGCGATCTTGTCGGCAAGGTCGAAGCGGGGATTCCAGAAGACGATCCGCGCAATCCGGCTACCATCGCCGACAATGTGGGCGATAACGTCGGCGACTGCGCCGGCATGGCGGCGGACCTGTTTGAAACCTATGCGGTGACCACGGTTGCCACCATGGTGCTGGCTTCGATCTTCTTCGCCGGCACGCCAATCCTGCTTGACATGATGACTTATCCGCTTGCGATCGGCGGCGCCTGCATCATCACGTCCATCATCGGCACGTTCTTTGTGCGGCTCGGCCGCAAGCGGTCGATCATGGGCGCTCTCTACAAGGGCTTCATTGCTTCCGCGGTTCTCTCGCTTATCGCGATCTGGTTCGTCACCGATTCACTGATTGGCATGGGCCCGATCGCGGGGGTCCGCTTTACAGGGCAGGCGCTCTACATCTGCGCGATCGTCGGTCTGGTCGTGACCGGCCTGATCATCTGGATCACCGAGTTCTACACCGGCACCAATTTCCGCCCGGTCAAGTCGATTGCCCGGGCATCGGTCACCGGTCACGGTACCAACGTTATCCAGGGTCTTGCGATCTCGCTGGAATCTACAGCGCTTCCGGCTCTCGTCATCATTGCCGGAATTCTGGTCGCCTACGCGCAGGCTGGGCTGTTCGGCATCGCCATCGCAGTGACCTCGATGCTGGCGCTTGCCGGCATGGTGGTGGCGCTCGATGCCTTCGGACCGGTCACCGACAATGCCGGCGGTATTGCCGAGATGGCCGGTCTGCCAAAGAACGTTCGCAAACACACCGATGCGCTCGACGCAGTCGGCAATACTACAAAGGCGATCACCAAGGGCTACGCCATCGGGTCGGCGGGTCTCGGCGCACTCGTCCTGTTCGCGGCCTATAACCAGGACCTGCAGTTCTTCACCAAGACTGCGTCGGCGCACCCGTACTTCCTGGGCATCCAGCTCGATTTCTCGCTGAACAATCCTTACGTGGTGGTCGGTCTGTTGTTCGGTGGGTTGCTGCCGTACCTGTTCGGCGCGCTTGGCATGACCGCGGTCGGCCGCGCCGCCGGCGCCATTGTCGAAGAAGTGCGCCGGCAATTCCGTGCAAAACCCGGCATCATGAAGGGCAAGGACAAGCCCGACTATGGCCGCGCCGTCGACATGCTCACCAAGGCGGCGATCAAAGAAATGATTGTGCCTTCGCTGTTGCCGGTGCTGTCGCCAATCGTCTGCTACTTCGCGATCTACTTCATCGCGGGCGGCGGGCCGGCCGGAAAATCGGCGGGCTTCTCGGCCCTCGGCGCGATGCTGCTCGGTGTGATCGTCACCGGTCTGTTCGTCGCGATCTCGATGACGTCGGGTGGCGGGGCCTGGGATAACGCCAAGAAATATATCGAAGATGGCCACTACGGCGGCAAGGGTTCCGACGCCCACAAGGCGGCGGTGACCGGCGACACGGTCGGTGATCCCTACAAGGACACCGCCGGTCCCGCCATCAATCCGATGATCAAGATCACCAACATCGTGGCGCTGTTGTTGCTCGCTGTGCTGGCGCATTAAGAGCAAAAGAGGGAAACGACGAAGGGCCCGCGCCCCGAGCGGGCCTTTTGTCATCAGGCGCATCGATCAGAGATGGACGCCGACGTTTTTGAAGATATTGCGGAGATAACTCAGTTCCTGGCCGCCGGTCGGGGTGGTCTGAGATACGAAGTCGAATATCTTCCCGTCCTTGTAGCCATAGTTGGCGAGGCGAGTAACCCGACGTTCCTTGTCGAAGTAGACCGCGATCACGCGTTGATCGACCACTTCGTGCGGCATGAAGGCGACCGACCGCTGCGCCTTTTGTGAAATGTAATAAAAGGCGTCGCCGTTCACGGTCGCAACGGTGGAGGGCGTGCCGAGGACGATCAGGACCTGCTCCTGTGTGGCGCCGACGGGAACCTGCTCCAGCGCACCTTCCGGCAGCACATAACCACGCTGGAGTGTCTCACTGCCGCTGCCGCAGGCCGCAAGCGCCAATGTGCCGGCAAGAGCCAGCGACAGGTGGAGGGCATGTTTGCGACGCACGATCTTCGACCCTAAACGCTTCATTTCGGCCTTGCATCGGGGAGAGTGTTGACGTAACCGCGGCCAACAGCCTTCAGCCCCGATCAGACCCGATGAAATTTCCCCTGTTTCGCCGCACCGAGCGGCAGGACACCATTTCCACCGTGTATGGCACGATCGTGGCGCAGGCGCGATTGCCCTGTTTTTATCGTGATTATGGCGTTCCCGATACCGTCGATGGACGTTTTGAGTTGCTGGTGCTGCATCTTGCGATAGTCCTCGACCGATTGGCGGATGATCCGGCGCTTCGGGGGCTGGGCCAGGCGCTTTTCGATCGGTTCTGTCAGGACATGGACCACAATTTGCGCGAAATGGGCGTGGGCGACCTCGCGGTGCCAAAAGAAATGCGGCGCATCGGCGGGGCGTTCTATGGCCGGGCGAAGGCCTACCGGACCGCGTTGGCAGCGCAAGGCGAGCAAGCTCTGGTCGAGACCATGATAAAAAATGTTTACAATGGCGCCCCGCCAATACCAACCGCCCCAGACCGTCTCGGAGCCTATATGCGGGAAGCGGTACGGGATGTCCGGGTGCAGCAGCCGGCGGCGCTTATGGCTGGGAAGCTGCATCTGCCAGACCCTGAATGTTATGGTTTTTGTTGAAGATCCATATCCTTTGGCAGAGGCCTGAGATTCATGGAAAAAAATCAAAACCCCTGGACCGTTCCGGTGGCTGTGGACGACATTCCGGAAACCGGTCTTCACATCGAAATCGACGCATCCGAAACTGTGCGCGCCGAGTTGGCGGCCCTTACCGGCTTGCGTGAATTGCCGAGGCTTTCGGCCGCATTTGATCTCGCTCGCCGCGGGGCGTGTGTCCGGGTTACGGGCCGGGTCAGTGCTCGTGTTGGTCAGACGTGCGTCGTCACCCTTGAACCGGTGGAGAGCGATCTGGAAGAATTGGTCGATCTGGCTTTCGCGCCACAGTTGGCGGCATCATTGCCGGGCAAGGTCGAAACAACCGAGCGGCGGACGGGCAAGGAGGAACCACCGGAACCTTTGGTCGGCGGTAAGCTGGACCTGGGCGCAATCGCGACTGAATTCTTGGTTCTCGGCATCGATCCGTACCCGCGCAAGGCAGACGCTGAATTTGCGCCAGTGAGAGCGGACGACGGCGACGCCCGGCCGTTTGAGGCTTTGCAAGCGCTAAAAAAGCGATTTGGCAGCAGTTAGCCGCAGGCGGGCCCGGCAATGAGGGGCAAGGACAACCGGCTTGTCTGTGGCGACCGAGCGGCTATGGTCGCCGCCGTGCGTCGTTTCCAGATGACCGCGCTGCCATTGCCCGTATTAAGGCTGCCAAGAGCGATCAATGCCGGATAAGGTTCGCATCGCGCTTGACGCCATGGGTGGTGACCATGGTGCTTCGATCATATTGCCGGGCGCCGACGTTTCGCTCACGCGTCATCCTGACATCGAATATTTGCTGTTCGGCGATCGGGCTGCATTGGAACCCGTGCTCGACGGGCTGCCTCGGCTGAAGGCTAAGTCCAAACTGGTACACACTGAAATCGCTATTCGTATGGACGACAGGCCAAGTCAGGCGCTGCGTTACGGGCGCTGGAAGTCGTCAATGTGGCTTGCGATCGATGCGGTCAAGAAAAGCGAGGCCGATGTCGTTGTCTCGGCCGGCAATACCGGCGCACTAATGGCAATGGCGCGTTTCAATCTGAAAATGATCGAGGGCATAGAGCGGCCGGCAATTGCTGCGCTCTGGCCGACATTGAAGGGCGAGTCCGTTGTGCTGGATGTCGGGGCTTCGATCGGCGCAGATGAAGCACATCTGGTCAATCTCGCCGCTATGGGAAGTGCAATGGCGCGCGTACTTTTCGACATCGAACGCCCAACTGTTGGGTTGCTCAACATCGGCGTTGAGGAAGTTAAAGGACTCGAACAGGTGCGCGACGCTGGCCGGATTCTGCGCGAGGGCCAATTCCCTCACTTCGATTATCACGGGTTTGTTGAAGGCGACGACATTGGCAAGGGCGTCGTTGACGTGGTTGTCACCGAAGGGTTTGCCGGCAATATCGCATTGAAAACTGCGGAAGGTACGGCCCATCAGATCGCATCCTATTTGCGCGCTGCGATGAATCGAACCTGGGCGGCGCGTCTCGGCTATCTGCTTGCGCGACAAGCCTTCCGTACTTTGCGAGATAAAATGGATCCGCGTAAGTCGAATGGCGGCGTATTCCTCGGCGTCAATGGTGTGGTGATCAAGAGCCACGGCGGCGCCGATGCCGAAGGAACGGCGGCCGCGATCGACATGGGCTACGACATGGTGCGTTACGAATTGCTCGCCAAGATCGGGCAATCGATGGCGCGCGATCTACAAGCGACGGCGACCGAGACAGCCCGGCTAGCGACCGGAGTAAGCTCGTGACATTGTTGCGGTCGGTTGTACTTGGTTGCGGAAGCTATCTCCCCGCGCGAATTGTCAGCAACGATGAGCTCGCTCGTTCGGTTTCGACCACCGATGAATGGATCGTACAGCGTACTGGCATCCGCGAACGGCATATCGCGGCGCCGGGGGAGCTCACATCTGATCTCGCCGTTCATGCCGCGCGTGCGGCACTCACCAACGCGCGTGTCGAAGCGAGCTCGATCGATTTAATCGTGCTTGCGACTTCAACTCCCGATCAGACTTTTCCCGCGACTGCCGTTTCAGTGCAGGCCGCGCTTGGCATCACCCGCGGAGCAGCATTCGATTTGCAGGCCGTGTGTTCAGGATTTGTCTATGCCTTGCAGGTCACTGATGCGCTGCTGCGAGGTGGCAGCTACAAGCGTGCGCTCGTAATTGGGGCGGAGACCTTCTCGCGCATTCTCGATTGGAATGATCGAACGACTTGCGTTTTGTTTGGCGATGGCGCGGGCGCTCTGGTGCTTGAGGCTCAGCCGCAAGCGGGTACCCGCGAAGATCGTGGTATACTGGCAACACACCTGCGCTCGGACGGTCGGCATAGGGCGAAGCTCTACGTGGATGGGGGCCCGTCTTCGACCCAGACCGTGGGCCATCTACGGATGGAGGGCCGGGAGGTCTTCAAGCACGCCGTTGCCATGATTACGGACGTCATTGAGGGTGCCTTCAAGGCCACCGGCTATTCCGCGGCCGAAATCGACTGGTTCGTGCCGCATCAGGCCAACAAGCGCATTATTGATGGTTCAGCCCATAAACTCGGGATTGCACCAGAAAAGGTGGTGATCACCGTGGATCGTCACGGGAACACCTCGGCCGCCTCTATTCCCCTAGCTTTATCTGATGCCGTTGCCGACCGCCGGATCAAGCGCGGCAATCTGATCCTTTTGGAAGCTATGGGTGGTGGGTTCACCTGGGGTTCGGCGCTTCTGCGGTGGTGAGGCTGGGGATTGAGCGATCGACCGCTTTGGGGGGTTTCTCATCACAATCTTTAAAGGCCCCGTTGACCCCTCCCATTGATGCTAATATCGTCGATAATTCAGCGGGATACCTTCGCCGGGGGCAGGGCAGGCGATGAGCGGAAAAACTGTGACGCGGGCCGACTTGTGCGAGGCGGTCTATCAAAAAGTCGGTCTTTCACGTACGGAATCCGCGGCTTTGGTTGAGTTGGTGCTCAAAGAGATCACCGACTGTCTTGAGCGCGGAGAAACCGTAAAGCTTTCGTCGTTTGGTTCGTTTGTAGTGCGTAAGAAGGGCCAGCGCATTGGCCGTAACCCGAAAACCGGCAAAGAAGTACCAATCTCTCCCCGACGCGTTATGGTGTTCAAGCCGTCCGCGATTCTCAAGCAGCGCATTAACAACGGCGCCGCCGAGCCAGCGTAAACCGTTCGCGTAACCGCGTTAGTATCAGACACAGGAGTGGGCCGCTTTGGACAACAAGGCGCCAGACGCTTTTCGCACTATTAGTGAGGTGGCAGATGAGCTCGATCTGCCGCAACACGTGCTCCGCTTTTGGGAAAGCCGCTTTCACGAGATCAAGCCTATGAAGCGAGGCGGTGGTCGGCGGTATTATCGCCCCGATGACATCGACTTGCTGCGCGGTATACGGCACCTGCTGTATGGCGAGGGTTACACCATTCGCGGTGTGCAACGCATTTTGCGCGAGCAAGGCGCGAAGTTTGTTCAGGCAGTGTGGCAGGAAGGTGCCCCGCAACCACCGCATGGCGTCGTTGAGGAAGAGGAGTTTGTCGAGGAAGGCGTGATGACCGACGATATCACCGTTGAGGAAGATCGCGGGTTGCGTAGTCGCCTTGCCTCGCTGATTGGACGCGATCTTGGCGATCAGCAAGACGATGCGGCGGCTCGCGCTGAACCGCCTTTAAGCGGCGCCCCGGTTCCCCGTATCGATTCGACTGATCGCGCAATTCACGGTGTCACTGTGTCCGGGCCGTCAGATGAGGGTGCTGAATCTACGCCGGCCACACGTCAACAGCCGTTGGAGACAACCGGCGGTGGACTGGGACGTGAGGATCTGCGCAAGTTGCATGCCGCTCTCCACGAGCTCGTCGAGTGTCGCAAGCTGATCGATGCGGTGGTTACACGGCCGCATTAGCGATATTTCCCTTCGAAGCAATGAACCATTCGGGCATGGTGCCCGACCAGCCGCTGTGTAGAATGCCGGATCCCATGATTTATGGGGGTTGAGGGGGTTATGCGGGTCGTTAAGTGCGTACTGCTGACGGTCGCGATCACCGTTGGCGCCCTCGTGCCCGCATCCGGCCAGACACCACCCAATGGTCGCGTACCGCCGGTCGTGACCAGGAGCCAACCCATCACGCCGCTCGGCTGGTGGGTCATGGGCTCGATCGGGTGCGCGGCAGCTTCGCCGATCATTGGTACCGTGATACTCGGGCGCGAACTGACAATCGGTGAGGTGTATCACACGACGTTAGGTTGCATGCTGGGCCCCGTCGGGTGGCTTTTAGCGGATGCGCTGTTCCCGCCGACGGACACGCGCTCAAACTCCCAGTTCAGCACGTTACAGCACAAGTCCGGACGAGTTAGGCCCAGGCGCCAGTTTAGCATTCCACCGCCGGGCGAGACGCGCTTTGTGCGTAATGAAGTGTTGGTTGAATTTTCTGGTGGTGCATCGGCACAGGCGCGTGAGGCGTTCGCGCGCAGCCTGCAGTTGACACAGTTAGAAACGCAGACGTTCACACTGACCGGTCGCACAATTGAGCGTTGGCGTATTGATGGCACGCGAACGGTGCCCGACACGTTGCGTCTGGCGGCGCGTAACTCCAACGTTATATCCGGACAGGCGAACGGTATTTATTTCGCAGTGCAAATGCAAACGCAACCGACGAAACAGGACGTTCCGGCCGACGCGGGGACCGCCCAATATGTCGTGCGCAAGCTGCACCTTCTTGAAGCGCACCGCATCAACGGTGGCGATAACGTGCTGGTCGCTGTGGTTGACTCCAAAATCGATACAGGTCACCCCGATCTCGCCGGCGTCGTTGCGGCTGAATACGACGCAGTCGGAACACCGGCGCTCGCGCACTCGCATGGTACCGCGATTGCCGGCGCGATTGCTGCGCACAGCAAGCTCGTCGGGGTCGCGCCGAAAGTCCGGCTTCTTGCGGCGCGCGCGTTTTCCGGGACGGGTGAAAGTGCACAGAGTACGACCTTCAATCTGCTCAAAGCCCTCGACTGGGCGGCGAGCAAGAACGCGCGTATCGTAAACATGAGTTTCGCGGGGCCTCCTGACGCTATGTTGCGAGAGATGCTGATAAAGGCTAACGCGCGAGGCATCGTGCTGATCGCTGCCGTCGGCAATGCCGGCCCACGCTCGCCACCGCTTTATCCCGCCGCTGATCCTGGAGTAATCGGCGTAACGGCGACCGACGCTGAGGACAAATTAATGCCGCAAGCCAATCAAGGTCCGCAAGTTGCTCTGGCGGCGCCAGGCGTCGAAATTCTCGCCGCGGCACCCGATGGCGGATATCAGGTTACATCCGGCACTTCGGTTGCGGCTGCCCATGCCAGCGGCGTGGCGGCCCTTCTACTGGCGGCGAAACCAAATCTGACGCCGGCCCAGGTGCGCAGCGATCTGGTTCGCTCAGCCCAACGGGTTCCCGGCAAGCGCAATGAAGTTGGAGCCGGCGTCGTCGATGCGCTTGCTGTGATTAAGCCGCTTGCTCGGTAGTAGTCACTATTGTGGATCAATTTTTATGACCGCGCCGGATTCTCTGATCATTGAACGTCCATCAGACGACATTGTCGTCTTGAAAATCAACCGTCCGCGGGTGCGCAATGCGCTCAATCTCGACGTGCGAACACGTCTCGCCGACGAGATCACGCGTTGCGGTGCCGACGATGCTGTGCGCTGCATCATTATAACCGGCTCGGATGTAACGTTTGCGGCCGGTGCCGATATTGGTGAAATGGCAGACGCTGGCCCGGTCGAGGTCATGGCTCGTAATGTACAGAAATACTGGCGTTCGATTATGGACTGTCCAAAGCCGCTGATCGCTGCGGTTGAGGGGTTTGCCCTCGGGGGCGGCCTCGAACTTGCACTTTGCGCGGATATCATTGTCGCGGGCGAGGGCGCCAAACTCGGTCTGCCTGAGGTTAAAGTTGGCATCTTGCCGGGCGGGGGCGGCACGCAAAAACTTGCCCGTCTCGTCGGCCGGCATCGCGCCATGTTGCTGATCATGACGGGAAGAATATTTGATGCCGCGGAAGCGCTGAGTATGGGCGTTGTCAGCGAAGTTGCACCGAAGGGGCAGGCTCTTATACGTGCGGTCGAGATTGCGCGGGAAATCGCCGCCATGCCCTCGATTTCGATCATGCAGATCAAGGAAATCGTGAATGCCGGTCTCAACGCGTCGCTCGAGACCGCGTTGATGTTGGAGCGCAAGGCATTCCAGTTGCAGTTTGCCACGCGCGATCAGAAAGAGGGCATGCGCGCGTTCATGGAAAAACGAAAACCAAAATTCGAGGGGCGGTAACGCGTGGCGTTGGATCTTTCCGGGTCCGATTTGGTCGTTGCAGTGTTTGGCGCTGGCACCATGGGCCGAGGTATCGCGCAGGTGTGCGCGCAAGCCGGCCTCACGACCTTGATGTTCGATTCTCGCGAAGGTGCAGTGAAAGACGCGCTTGCAGCGATTGATAGGGGCCTCGAGGGCCTAGTGTCGAAAGGCCGCATGGCTGTGAGCGCGAGGCAAGCCGTTTTCGAGCGGTTAAAACCGATCCGTTCCTTTGATGAGGCTAAAGGCGCCAGCGTAGCTATCGAGGCGATTGTCGAAGACCTTGACGCCAAGCGCCAGTTATTTCGTGAACTGGAAAAACGCATGGCGCCGGATGCAGTGCTCGCCACCAATACGTCCTCGCTGTCGGTGACGGCAATCGCTGCCGGCTGCGCAAGGCCGCATCGGGTCGGCGGGCTGCATTTCTTTAACCCACCGCCGCTGATGCGACTAGTCGAGGTAATTGGTGGCCTGCGAAGCGACCCCGCGCTGGTCGAGACACTTTTGGGCTTTGTGAAACGGATTAATAAACAGCCGGTGCTTGCTGCCGACACGCCCGGCTTTGTCGTCAACCACGCCGGCCGCGCTTACGGTCCCGAGGCATTGCGCATTGTGGCGCAAGGCATCGCGAATCCGCGTGAGGTCGACCTGCTGATAAGGAAGCCGCCGGTTTCCGGATGGGCCCATTCGAACTGCTCGATCTCGTCGGCAGTGATGTCGCCCACGCCGTGATGGTGAGCATCTTCGAGCAATATTTTGGCGAGCCGATGTATGAGCCGTCGGCGCAAATGGCGGCACGCGTCGCGGGCGGTCTGCTCGGCCGCAAGAGTAAGCAGGGCTTCTACAATTATGATGGCCCACCAGCCATGGACTTTCCAACTGTTGATGTTCAGGCACAAACCGTGCCGGCCTATGCCTGGATCGCGGAGGAGGATGGCGGCCGCGAGTTAGCCGGTTGGTTGAAGGCTGCTGGCATTGAAGTCCAATTGGGCGGGAAACCTGCCGGAGGCGTGCCGTGTTTCGTTACGCCGCTTGGCGAGGACGCCTCGAACGCCGCGGTGCGTTTGGGCCTCGATCCGGCGTGCACGGTTGCAGTTGACATGTTTGGACGCTTTGAAGGGCGACGTACTTTGATGAAGACCCCGCTTACGAAGGCTGACATCGTTGGCGCGGCGGTCACCGCCTTGTCGGCCGGTAACGTACCGGTGACCGTAATCAATGATAGTCCAGGTTTTGTCGTGCAGCGATTGCTCGCGATGATCGTCAATATCGGTACGCGTATTGCTGAATTGCGCATTGCCACCCCTTCCGACATAGATACCGCAGTTGAACTTGGTTTGAACTATCCAAAGGGGCCGCTTGCGCTGGGGGACGCTCTGGGCGTTGCAAGCGTGCTTGCAGTGCTCGACGGGATGCACGCCATCACACTCGATCCGAAGTATCGCGCCACAACTTGGTTGCGCCGGCGTGCGCGCCTCGGCGTTTCGTTACGCATGCCTGATTGAGGTGGCTACAAATGCCCTGACAAATGGGAGGGAAAAACAATGCACTTGGACGCGTGGATGAAGATCGTGTTTACGGTTATTGCACTCTCCTTGGCCGTCATCGCGTGGAAGTTGCCGATGTCACCAAGTTACGCGCAAGGTGGCGGTTGTGGGGGAACGGGATTCAATCCTTGCTACGTCTCCACAGCCGGAGAGGATTTCCTGAACGTCAAAATCGTAAAGCAGTGACGGTCTGCTGGCCGCGGCGAAGTCTGAGCAAGAAGCGCGCGGGCTCGTTGTTAAGAAATTCCGAGGGGGTAACCGATGACCCTTAAGGTTACTTGGTCAGGTTACTGAGCGACTGACCAAGCCAAAAGCTCTACACCGAATACAAATTGTGTGGGCGCTCGAGAAGCTTGCCGATAGTGGCGACTCGCGCTCGCGGGGTCGTCGTCATGCCACACCGGCGACCCCGCACCTGATCATTTCTGTTTCGTGAAGAGTGATAAAGAAATGTCACGTTTCGAGCGTCACGTGCACCGGTACGTCTGAAGGTGTTTTGACGCAGTTCAGAGTGCAATGGCCACTCGCTATTCTGAGTTTGGGCGGCGTGCTTACACAGTGCTCTGGGTTATTTTGATCAGCTGGATTCTATTGCGACTGATCGGATCTGTAATTTCGCTTGCGATGAGCTGGATGTTAGCGATTTAGAACCAAATCGCCCGGCGAAAGAAAAAGGGCCGTGCTGCCACTGCACGGCCCTTTCACCCAGCAAGGACTGACAAAGCAGCCCTTGAAAGGAAAGGTAACTGTAGCCCAAAAGCGCGCACTCGTGAACTTGAATTTCTGGCGGTGCTGGAGCCCAGCCGCGCATCGATGGCCGAGACTTCGTGTTTGGCACAGGCGAGCGCGGATATTCGGGCCGGTCACGCTCTAAGGGGCGCTCGATGCCGCTTGCGGTCGGACCGCACAGGCACTCGGCTTCGGAATCCCTCTTCAGGTCTGGTGCGAGCCGAACGATGTAATCGAGTGAACCTGGCGCGGTCCACTATCGGAGCAAAGCGGACTTCGCTCAGTGGCAAACGAAATGTCCGCTAGTGGCTGCCGGCTCAACCGGTCGCCGCAACACATGCGTTAAATCTCTCTGCCGGGGTTTCGAACCCCAGGGTCTGGCGTTGGCTATTGAGCGCCAGCTTTCAAGCCTTTCCCTCACGCGCCAATTCACGCAAAAGCATTTTTGCCAAATACAGAGGAGTTAGACCACCTCGTGGGACCTCTTTGACGATCCCGCGCAATCTAACGACGACTGTCTTTTCGGAGATTCTGTAGGCACCGTTGATGATCCTGCCATTGTATTCGATTGTTATCTTGCTCCAGGTTGGCGGCATATCGGCACTAATGAGTTGCACGCCAGACAAGGAACGCCAACACAAGCAAACACGGTATTAGAACGAAAAAGGTTCCCGCTAAGAATTCTTGCGACATAACTGGCGCGATCGCTCTCAAGTGGATGCATTCAATTCGCCAGCGGACCGGCACGGCCCCTTTCTGCCCCGAACACAACACGGGCAGAACCCATCGAACTGCTTAAAGTATGGCGCGAATTCCGTCTTGTTTTTTGTGGACAAAAATTTGGTAGTTGTTCCACCGCGTCCCGAGGGTGCCGCGCGGAACAAATGCGAGACACATGTAGTTTGAAGCCCTGAGGGCGGGAGGTAAAAGCTCCACCCTTGGGGAACAATTGTTCAAATTTTTTAATGATTACATCCGTCGAATTTGGCCCTGGGCAATGATCGCGATTGGAGTTGCGATTACTGCGGCCTGGATACTTTTGTTGGCATTTGGCTTTGTCAAACTAATCGAGATGGCGATCTAAACAATTGCAAAGTAGCGGCGTTCAAAAACCAAAGTCAGCCCGCTTACCAGGTTATCCAAGCAACCGTGAGCATTGACGGCACTAGAGATACAAGAGGTCCATGACGTCCTGCGTCATCTTTTGCTCCATCGCCACAAAGACCGCCGAGGGATTGGGCTTGACCGCGCCGGGCCGCGCCGACGGGTAATGCAGCTTGAAGTGATAGACGCCGCTCTTCGATACCGCCAATAAAGCGTCAGGTTCGCTCGCAACCTTTGCTTGCTTCGCGAACGATCCTGCCCGCGGTTTGGGTCAAGCGTGTTCACGGCTTCTTACTCGATTACCTTTGTCGAGAGCCGCCCTAAATTGCTGCCGAGGCCCGTAACCCTCATTGACAGCCATGGGACGTCTGGGAATATAATCTGCTTACGGTCTGGGGGCTTCTGACAACGTTGGTTGTTTGTGAGCCAAGACGAGAAACAAAATCTTCCAGTAAGTGTCACCGAGTTGAGAGCTGAGCGCTACTCGGC